>Ga0310345_10000677_pt1 | contig 45704 bp, 42 predicted proteins | sample HC15DNA20500_MG_FD_204667 | JGI IMG/M metagenome (GOLD analysis project Ga0310345, IMG submission 204667) | Marine microbial communities from station ALOHA, North Pacific Subtropical Gyre - HC15-DNA-20-500_MG | ecosystem: Environmental > Aquatic > Marine > Oceanic | place: Pacific Ocean: North... | reverse complement strand
ATGTAGAACATCAGGCGCCCGTCGGTGATCGGCTGCACCGCCGCGATTCCCATGGCGGGCAAGCACTTGCCCGTCTTGCGCTCCCGGAAACGCGGCGCATTGGGCCGCATTTGCGGCAGGGTCGGCTGCAGGATCGGTTGCATCGGCTGCAGTGGCAGCATCTGCGGCGCGACTGCGTTGCGCCCGGCATCGCGCGGCGTCACGCGGATGATCACCTGCTGTTCGATGCGCACCTGGTCCCACACATCGCCCGCCAGCGGATTGAAGGCCGCCCCGCCGGGCAAGGCGCCCTGCGGACCTACCAGCAACGGCGACCCCAGCGGCAGCGTGGCCGCGGTCCAGATGTCTTCCTCACCCGCTGCATCGTCATCAAACAGCGCAAATGCGCCGCCATCTGCCGGAAGGCCCGGCAGGACCAAAGCGAAGCTCGCGAAGAGGCCGAATAACGTTGTCATGGCGACAGCAGAAGCAGCGTGGTCCCTCGAATCAGTTTTTCCGCCCTGACGGTTTTTTCGGGCATTCCATGCGCCCGGAGAATCGTCATCTCCCGGTAGCACTTCTGCTTGAACCCCCGCTTAACTCGGCTGGCAGAAAAAATGAATTGCCCGCTGCGGCCTGCCGGGGGTAGCCAGAGACATGTCGACCGAAATTGATCACAACGCCTTTGTCGCCGAAGCTGCCGACCTGCTTGGGGCCCGCGGGTTCACCACCGATCCCAATCTCATGGCGCCATGGCTGACCGACTGGCGCGGGCGGTTCACCGGCCGGGCAGTCGCGATGGCCTCGCCAGCCTCGACCGCCGAAGTGTCCGATTTGATCAAACTTTGCGCGAAGCACCGCATGCCGATCGTGCCGCAAGGGGGCAATAGCGGCATGTCCGGCGGCGCCACGCCCGATAGCGAGGGCCACGCCCTCCTTCTCAGCCTGCGCCGGATGAACACGATCCGCCGTCTCGATCCCGAAAACCGCATGGTCACCGCCGAGGCCGGAGTTGTCCTGCAGACGCTCCATGAAGCCGCGGATGAAGCCGGCCTGCGCTTTGCCCTCACCCTCGGCGGCAAGGGCTCGGCCACGATCGGCGGCCTCATTTCGACCAATGCCGGGGGCACGCAAGTGCTGCGCCATGGCACGATGCGCGCGATGGTGCTGGGGCTCGAGGCGGTCATGGCGGACGGGTCGGTGCTCGATACGCTGACCCCGCTGAAGAAGGACAACCGCGGCTTCGATCTCAAGCAGGTGCTGATCGGCTCGGAAGGCACGATGGGCGTGATCACCGCCGCCACCTTGCGGCTGGAGCCCCGCATTGCCGGGCGCACCGTGCTGTGGGCGGGCCTTGCCTCGCTCTCCGACGCGCGCGCGCTGCTGCTGCATGCGGAGAGCGTCGCCGGGCCTGCGCTCGAGGGGTTCGAGGTCATGCCGCAGCATTCGCTGGCCGCGGTGCTCGATTATCTGCCGGGCTCACGCGCGCCGCTGGCAGAACCGCATCCGTGGCATGCGCTGATCGAGCTGGTCGCCGAAAGTGAGGCCGCCGCCGAACGCCTGCCCGAGCTAGCCGAGACGCTGCTCGCCTCGGCATTCGAAGTCGGGCTCATCGCCGATGCCACGATCAGCACGAGCGAAGCCCAAGCCGAAGCGTTCTGGGCGCTGCGCGATGCGATTGCCCCGGCCGAGCGCGCGCTGGGCCCTGCCGTCCAGCATGACATCAGCGTGCCGACGCAACTGATGGCCCAGTTCGTCGAGCATGCCGTCCCGCTGCTCGAAGCGGCCTGGCCCGGCACCCGCGCGGTCGGCTTCGGGCATCTCGGCGATGGCAACATCCACTTCCATGTCCTCGCGCCGCAAGGCGTTGATCCGGCCAGCTGGCAGCAGGGCGACGGCAAGGCGATCAGTGCGCAGGTCCACGATCTCGTGACGCAATGGGGCGGCTCGATCTCCGCCGAGCACGGCATCGGCCAATTGAAGCGCGATGAGCTGGCCCGGCTGGGCGACCCGGTTGCGCTGTCCATGCTGCGCCAGATCAAGGCCGCGCTCGATCCGTACGGCCTGCTCAATCCCGGCAAGCTCGTCTGACGAAAAAATTCCCGCTGTGTGACAGCCGCGTTGCAGGCGGCCTTGCGTAGCCCCGGCACAATCCCTAAACGGCGCGCTCCCGCCGCAATCCCGCCGGTTTTGGCGCGTGCATGGCAACCAGTCTGACGGAGAGAATACCATGGCGAGCGCGCCGCAGTCCCTGCCCTTGTTTTACAACGATCTCGCGCCGCTGAACCTTCGCGATCACGCGAACTGGAAGGCCCGCGCCGCCGACAAGGCGACCTGGATGATCGGCCAGCATGCGATCCCGCTGACGGTCGAGGAATTCCCGCAGGCCGCGCGCCACTTCCCGATCATCTTCGCCTCGGGCGAGAACCCGGTTCCGCTGGCACTGATGGGCCTCAACGAAGGCATCAACGTGTTCGTCGACGCCGAGGGCAATGTGGCCCCGAACACCTACGTTCCAGCCTATGCCCGCCGCTATCCCTTCCTCCTTGCCAAGCTGACGCCGGACACCACCGACCTGTCGCTGTGCTTCGACGCTTCGACGAACCTGCTCGGCGATTTCGAGGATGGCGAGCCGCTGTTCACCGGTGAAGAACCCTCGGAAGCCACGCGCAACGTGCTGCAGTTCTGCGAGCAGTTCGAGCAGGCCGGCCAGCGTACGCAGACCTTTGTCGAGGAACTGACCAAGCACGACCTGCTCATGGACGGCGAAGCCGCGATCCAGCAGACCGGCGTCGAGCAGCCGTTCGTCTATCGCGGCTTCCAGATGGTGAATCAGGAAAAGCTGCGTGACATGCGCGGCGATGTCCTGCGCGGCTGGGCGCAGAGCGGCCTGCTTCCGCTGGTCTACGCGCACGTGTTCTCGCTCGATCTGATGAGCGTGATCTTCGCCAAGCAGGTGGAACAGGGCGTCGGCCCGACCCCGCCGCTCCCGGCATTCTGATAACATCGTAATACCAATCAGATAGGCCTTGCATAAACTCCCGCCGAATCGGACGGCAAAAGCCCTTGCCTTGGCGGGAGGCACCACCTATCTTCCGTAAGTCGCGTCGGCGCTCCCCTCATGGCCCGGCGCGGCGGGTGCACCTGGTGCACCTCCTCCCTGAACCTTGGCCACCTGGAGCACTGCTCCAGGTGGTTTTTTCATGATCTCAAAGGCTTACTCGGCAGCCGCGCGCCACTGGCCGCGCTCGCGGCCGAGGTCTGCGACAGCAATCGCCATGCGCTGGACCAAAGCGGTCACCACGTCCACAGTCGCGGCGAGTCCCGGCCCGGGCTCCGCCATCGCCGGATCGAGGTAGGTCCGCCGATCGATTTCGAGCTGCAGGCAATGGATTCCGTCCTTTCGCCGCGCGTGCCGTTCCAGCACATAGCCACCGGCATAGGGCCGGTTGTGCGCGGTCAGCCGCCGCGCCTGCCCCAGTGCGGCAAAGGCCTCGGCCACCAGTGCGCCATCACACGCTGCGCCGAACCGGTCGCCGATCACGAACTCGGCGGCAGGCTCGCCAGCCCGTGCGGGCAGCGGCGGCATCGAATGCAGGTCGATCAGCAGGGCCGCCCCCCAGCGTGCCCGCACGCTGTCCAGCAAGGCCGCGAGTGCCGCATGATAGGGCTCGTGCACGCCTTCGATCCGCGCCGCGAGATCATCAGCCGCGATCGGCCATTTCCACAGCTCGCCAAGGCCAGGCAGCCGCCGCGGCACGAGGCCGAGTCCACTACGCGCGCGGCGCCCCGAAGAGGGGCTGGCGGGTGCAGAACTCGCATCAGGCGCGCCGCCGCCGACCATGTCCCAATCGACATCGTCGCTCGCGCGGTTGAGATCGATCATCGCGCGCGGCGCATGGGCCACCAGCAGCGCGGCCCCGGTCCGCTCGGCCACCGCCTTGCCGACGAGGTCGACCAGCCGGTCCTCCAGTCGCGGCGCGCTGTAGGCCGGCTGGCGCATGCGGGAGATCAGTTCGGACGGATAGCTGCGCCCGGCGTGCGGTACCGCGATCACCACGGGCACCGGCGAGGGATCGTGGTGCCAGACGGTGAACGCAGCCGCGCCTTCCAGCCCGGGCACGCGCCCGCCGCTGCGGGTCATGCCGCCGCTGAAGCTCGCAGTGCTGCCGCGCGCAGGCGATTCGCCCCCGGGCGGGAAGAGTCGATCCATCGACAAAGGCTGCCGGGCTTTGGCGCGCATGTCAAAGTGCTCCGTGGGGCGCAAGGCACGCGTAAGTAAGTGCCACAGGACTGTTCAGCGAGTATGGCACGGCCACTGCGTTTGTCCCCTAGCACCCGATCTGGACGGAATGTTAACCTACCCGGGTGTAGGCCATCGCCGAAGGGGCGGCGTCCGTATCGGCCCCACGGGCCCGATAACCAGGCAAACTGGCAAGACTTTGAAGGTGACCATGATTCGAATCCTCCTCGCCGAAGACGAAGAAGCAATGCGCACCTATCTCGCCCGGGCCCTCGAAAACGCCGGTTACGAAGTGGTGTCGGTCGATCGGGGCACCGATGCCGTGCCGCTGCTCGAAAGCCAGCATTTCGATCTGCTGCTGTCGGACATCGTCATGCCGGAAATGGACGGCATCGAACTGGCCCAGCGCTGCGCCGAGATCAGCCCGGCGACCAAGGTCATGTTCATCACCGGCTTCGCCGCCGTGACGCTCAAGGCCAACCGCGAGGCGCCCAGCGCGCGCGTGCTTTCGAAGCCCTTCCACTTGCGCGATCTCGTGCTCGAAGTGGAACGCGTCTTCTCCGACTCGCCGATGACGGGGAACTTGCGCTGATCGAATACCGGGGTACGAAAACCCCCCTTGCCAGCCCAGCCGCCCGGCGCTAATGGGCTGCCTCTCCCGGCGCGCTGGCCGCTGCGGAAGCTTGATGGTGCGGGCGTATAGCTCAGTGGTAGAGCACTATGTTGACATCGTAGGGGTCGCAAGTTCAATCCTTGCTACGCCCACCATCCCATAAAAAACCCCGCCTCGGCGGGGTTTTTTTGTTGCTGCGCCCCGGGTTGGAGCTGTCCGGCTCAATCCTTGTGCGCAGCCAGCCAGTCGATCCACACCTGCCACATGTCACCCTGACGGATCGGGTCCGCAGGGGAATGGCCGCGGATCGGGAAAGCGAAGAACTTGGTCTCCACCCCGTTGTCCTCCAGCGCACGATAGAGGCTGAAGGCCTGCGTGTAGGGCACACGGAAGTCCTCGGTATCGGTCATCACCAAGGTCGGCGCCTTGATCCGGGTCTGCATCGAGGCCGGGCTCTGCCGCCAGAGCACCTCGGCCCCGTCCCCCTTGTAGGGCGAGGCGCCGAGCCGCGCCGCCTGCGCGACATTGCCGTCGCTGAGGTCGAACTGGTGCTGCCAGTTGGTCACCGGCGCGCCCGACACGGCCGCCTTCCACATGTCGGGATAGCGGCCCAGCAGCCAGGTCGTCATGAACCCGCCGTAGGACCAGCCAGATACAAGAGGCTTGCCCGGCGCCACGTCGGACCGTTTCATCACCTGTTCGAGCCCGGCCATCACGTCCTGCCCCGGCCCTTCGCCCGCATCGCCGCGGATGGAGGCCTTGAACGCATTGCCGAGGTTGTCGCTGCCACGATAGTTCGGCTCGAACACGATGAAGCCGCGCGCGGCCAGCGCCTGCGCCGGCACGGTAAAGCGCATGCGCGAGGCCGAGTTGGGCCCGCCGTGGATCATCAGCGCCAGCGGATAGCGCTGCCCGGCACCGGCGCCCGGCGGCAGGGTCAGCACGCCATCGATCATGGTACCCTGCGGCCCCTTCCAGTGCACTTCCTCCATCCGCCCGATCTGCATCGAGGAAACCCAGGCATTCACTGAAGTCAGCTTGCGCGGCGCGGCGGAAAGGCTGTCCATCACATAGAGTTCGCCCGGCTGGTCCGGCGTCTGGCCGACGAAAGCGATCACGCCCTGCCGGCTGACATCGCCTTCCACCCAGTAGCCGTTCGCCGGCATCACCGCGCCGGTCGCCAGCTTCTGCGCCTTGCCATCGAGCCACAGCGTCCACAGCCCCACCCCGAGGCCATCATTGCCGCTGACGATCAGCCGCTTGCTGTCGGGCAGCCACCAGGTGCCGAAGATCGTGCGGTCCACGCCGGCCGCGCTCAGATTGCGCGAAGGCTTGTCCGCACCTTGCGCGAGGAACATGTCCTGGTTGCCCGCCGGCAGACCGTCGTGCTGGCCCCAGAACACCACGCTGCGCCCGTCGGGCGAAGGCTGCGGATAGCCCACATAGATGCGCTCGCTCGCCACTGCGGTGACGACGCCGCTCGCCACCTCGATCCGCTGGACCTGCGCCTGCGTGCGGTCGCCGGACGAGGGAGAGAGCTGCCGCACGAACAGGATCGCCTTGCCATCGGGCGTCCACTTTAGCGGCGAGCTTGGCGGCCCTGGCGGCAGCACCGTGGGCAGCGACCAGTCTCCGCTGGTCAGGCGCTTTTCGCCCACGCCATCGGCTCCCACCAGCCACAAATGCGTCGGGCGCGGTTTCTCCCGCACGGTGAGATCGTCGTGCGTAAGGTAGAAGCCGGTGTGGAACTTGTCCTGCCCCTTGAGCTCCGGCGCCGGGTCCATCGCGGCAAAGGCAATGCTGGCGCTGTCGGGGCTCCACGCGAACTGCTGAACCGGGCTCTTGGCATGGGTTACCTGCACCGCGTCCCCACCCGCCAGCGGCGCGACGAAAACCTGCAGCCGCTTGTCGGCATCGGGGGCAAGGAATGCGAGGCTTTTCCCGTCGAGCGACCAGCGCGGTTGTGCAGCCTTGCGCCGGTCGGACGTGAACGGCCGCCGCGCGCCGCTCGCCACGTCCACCAGCACGATCTCGGTGCGGTATTCGTTCTCATCGAGATTGGCGCGGGATTCGACCAGCGCGATCGTCTTGCCATCGGGCGAGAATTGCAGGCCGGATAAGCCCACAATCCGCGCGATATCTGCGCCCACGATCATTGTGCTGGCCGGCGCATCGGCAGCCATTGCCGGTGGTGCACAGACAAACACTGGCACCGCTGCCGCCGCCAGAAGTAAAGCCAAAGCCGACTTGCGGATCATGCCCGTTGCCCCCGTGCTTGGCGCCTAAACGCCGTGTCCCCGGGGGTTATAGTGTCATACGGCAAACCCAAGTCAAACGACATTGGAGCCGCTGCCTCAGACGCAAGAGGTCACCGCGTGCCACCGGATCGCACTGCGACTGTCGGACGGACTGCAAGTAATACCGGTGGTCCGCGTAGCAGTTGATTCGGAACGCTGCTCAGCCGGTATTACTTGCCCAGCCAGTATTACTTCCCCTGCCAGTTGGGCTTGCGCTTCTCGGCAAATGCGAGGCTGCCTTCGCGCGCGTCGGACGAGGTGAACACCGGTGCGACATAGGCTTCCTGCTTGTCCCACATCTCGGCTTCGGTCCACTCGTGCGAATCGCGGATGATCGCCTTCGAGGCAATCAGCGCGAGCGGGCCGTTGGCGGCAACGCGCGCGGCGAGCGCCTTGGCGGCATCGAGCGACGGCCCGTCAGTCAGTTCGTTGACGAAACCCAGCGCATAGGCGCGGTCCGCGTCCATGAAATCGCCCGTCAGCGCGAGTTCCATCGCGATACGCGGCGGGATCTGGCGGGGCAGCTTGATCAGGCCGCCGGCGGCCGCCGCAAGGCCGCGCTTGGCTTCGGGAATGCCGAACTTGGCCGCCTTGTTGGCGACGATGAGATCGCACGAGAGCGCCAGTTCCATGCCGCCCGCCAGCGCATATCCGTCGACCGCCGCAATGATCGGCTTCTTTGGCGTCCACTGCGACAGCGCGCCGAAGCCGCGGCCCGGCACGCTCGGCCGCTCGCCCCGCAGGAAGCCCTTGAGATCCATGCCCGAGCAGAATGTGCCGCCCGCACCGGTCAGGATCGCGCAGCGCAGGTCCGTCTCGGCATCGAAGCGGTCCATCGCCGCGGCGATCCCCTCGGCAGCCGCCTTGGTCATCGCATTCTTGGCCTCGGGGCGGTTGATCGTGACGATCAGGACATTGCCATCGACTTCAGTCAGGACTTCAGGTGCATCGCTCACGGCATCTCTCCTCGATGTAGCGCTTAATCGCTTGGTTAAATGTCTAGAGCCCGCCCCCTGCCCCTGTCCAGACTCAATGCGCCAGAAATGCCATGACCCATGCCCTTTGGTGTAACCGGCCCGCTTGCGCGGACGGAACTGCCTGCTAAGGAACGGCAAATTTTTTGGACACACCTCCCGGGGAAGGCACGCAAACCATGGCAAAGATCAAGGTGAAGAATCCGGTCGTCGAACTCGACGGCGATGAAATGACGCGCATCATCTGGCAGTGGATCCGCGAGCGTCTGATCCTTCCCTACCTCGATATCGATCTCAAGTACTACGACCTCTCGGTCGAGAAGCGCGACGAGACGAACGACCAGATCACCATCGATTCGGCCAATGCGATCAAGCAGTACGGCGTCGGCGTGAAGTGCGCGACGATCACCCCGGACGAGCAGCGCGTCGAGGAATTCAACCTCAAGAAGATGTGGAAGTCGCCCAACGGCACGATCCGCAACATCCTCGGCGGCGTCGTTTTCCGCGAGCCTATCGTGATCCAGAACGTCCCGCGCCTCGTGCCGGGCTGGACCGATCCCATCGTCGTCGGCCGCCACGCCTTCGGCGACCAGTACAAGGCGACCGACACCCTCATCCCGGGCCCCGGCAAGCTGCGCCTCGTGTGGGACGGCGATGACGGCCAGAAGATCGACCTCGACGTGTTCGACTTCCCCTCCGCCGGCGTCGCCATGGCAATGTACAACCTCGACGATTCGATCCGCGACTTCGCCCGCGCCTCGTTCAACTATGGCCTCGCGCTCGGCTGGCCGGTCTACCTCTCGACCAAAAACACCATCCTCAAGGCCTATGACGGCCGCTTCAAGGACCTGTTCCAGGAAGTGTTCGACACCGAAGGCTTCGCCGAGAAGTTCAAGGCGGCGGGAATCGAATACCAGCACCGCCTGATCGACGACATGGTCGCCTCGGCGCTCAAGTGGTCGGGCAAGTTCGTCTGGGCCTGCAAGAACTACGACGGCGACGTGCAGTCCGACACCGTGGCGCAGGGCTTCGGCTCGCTGGGACTGATGACCTCGGTGCTCATGTCGCCCGATGGCAAGACCATCGAAGCGGAAGCCGCGCACGGCACCGTGACGCGCCACTACCGCCAGCACCAGCAGGGCAAGCAGACCTCGACCAACCCGATCGCCTCGATCTTCGCCTGGACCCGCGGCCTGATCTATCGCGGCAAGTTCGACGAGACGCCGGAAGTGGTGAAGTTCGCCGAAACGCTCGAGCGCGTCTGCATCGAGACCGTCGAAAGCGGCAAGATGACCAAGGACCTTGCCATCCTGATCGGCCCCAACCAGCCGTGGATGACCACCGAGAAGTTCTTCGAAGCCATCGTCGAGAACCTCGAAGCCGCGATGGCCGCGGAAGGCTGATTGCATCCGGGGCGGGACAATCTCCCGCCCCGTTTCAGCCAAATTTAACCATTTCTTGCAGATTTGGGCAGAATACAGCAGCGTAACACCAAAAAGGTGAACGCGTGTCGGCTCTCGTCGCAATCTTTGCCATGTTCATCACCAGCGCGCTGGGCCTCATCGCGCTGCTCTGGTACTGGCTGCGCCAGCGCGCGCTGCAGGAACCCAAGCCAGACAAGCCGAAAAAGGCGAAGCGCCGCAAAGGTGCGTCCGAGCCGGAACCCGAACCCGAGTCCGAGCCGCTCCCCGTCAAGACCGGTCGCAGCCGCCTGATCTCCGCCGCATCGCTGGCCGAAGCCGAAGCGGCCAATTCGCTGCCCGAGCCCGAACCCTTCGAGCCGGAACCCGAACCGGCCGAGCCTGAACCGGAAGCACCGGCTCCGGCATTGCCCACCCCGCTTGCAGCCGCACGGCAGCAGGCGATTGTCCTGCGCCAGCACTTCCCGCCGCACCGCGCGCCAGAGGGTCGCAGCTGGCTGGGCGGCACCCCGGTGCTTCCCGGGGCGGCAGAATGGCCGGTCAATCCGGCAACCGGCAAGCCGCTCCACTTCCTGCTCCAGCTCGATCTTGCCGAAGTGCCCGATGAAGCCGGCCTTGGCCTGCTGCCTGCAGAAGGGGCGCTTGCGCTGTTCCTCAATCTCGATTGGGGCCCCGGCGAGGCGTTCCGCATGGTCCATGCGCAAGGCTATGCCGGCACACCGTGGCACGCGCTCGAAGTGCCGCCGACGCTTGCTATGGCCTATGGCGACGAAGCCGCGCTGGTCTGGCCCTGGGCGCTTACGCCCGAGCACGGCACGCAGCTCCTCCCGCGCTGGCCCATCGCGCCGCGGCTGATCGCGCTGCCGGAAACCGAGATGCCGGGCTGGCCGCACAATGCCGATACCGCCCGCGCCCTGCTCGCCGCGCAAGGCGTGGACGAACTCGCCCCTCCCCTGACACCAGCCGATTTTCGTGGCGCTGATGGACAAGGCTTTGAACCACTCTGGTACGGCTACCCGCAGGACTGGATCTCCGTCCAGATCGTCTGCGCCGCGCTCGTGCGCGAGGCGGACCGCGCCGCACGCACCGTGCTCGATGATCCCTACCCCGGCCTCGAGACCGAGGAACGCGCCGCCCAGATCAAGACCGCGCGCGAGGAAGCGCAGGCCTGGTTCGATCACGCGCTGAACAACCCCGCGCTGACCCCGCTCGCCCCGCCGGTGCGCAAGGCGTTCTGGGACTGGCTTTCGACCCACCGCGCGCTCGCCGAACACGTGATGCCCGTCGCCGTCGAAGCCGCGATCGAGACGACACTCCATGCCTCGCCTGAGGAAGCCGCCAAGTTCCCTGAGGAAGTCACGGCCCGCGTCGCCTGGCGCCACGCCCTCGCCCGCCGCACGCCCGAAGGCGTGATCGCCCCGCCGCCCGCGCGCCTGCTCGCACCCGCAAGTGGAAGCGCGGAGCTTGCTGGCACACACCTCCTCCTGCTTGAACTGACTAGCAACCCCGCGCTCGGCCACCACTTCGGCGGCGGCGCGCTGCAATGGTGGATCACGCCAGCGGATCTGGCAGACCGGCGGTTTGAGAACGTGGTGATGACGCGGACGGCGGGCTGACGTCCGGTCAGGTCTCCGGCAATTCCAACCCATCCCAAGACCAATGCGGCATCACAAGTCCGGCCGGTACGTCATCGGCCGAACGATGATACTTCGCCATCGTGGTGTTGGTCGTCCACGTGAAGTAATCGAGCAGCGCGCGAGCCAGTGCGGTATTCTTGTGCAGCCCCGTATCGGCCAGCGCGGCCTCGAAACAGACGATCGCGCGGCGATCCATTTCGCCATGCTCCCCGTTGCCACTATGCATGCGCACGACTGCCGTTTCGTCGCCATAGCGTTCGGAATAGAGCGCAGGCCCACCCAGTGCCTCCGCCCAGTAGGCCGCCAGTCGCTCAACATGGTCCGTTCGATAGCCATGACTGAAGGCGTGACCGACGATCTCGTCGCGCAAGACCCGGTGGTGCCATGCCTCTGCGAGGCGGCGAATGCCTTCGATTCCGCCGGATGCTTCAAACAGACTGGTCATAGGTGGAGGCTAACATGTCGGTCAGCGCCGCTCCACGCCAAAGAAGACGCCTCCGGCGCTCTTCTCACACCACCAGCCGTTCCTCCAGCCGTGCCACCAGCGCCGCGTCCGCGCCAAGGACAGCCTCGGCATAGGCCTCGAAAGTCCCATGCTCGCGCTCCATCGCAGCGAAGGCGCCGTCCAGAAACTCCGGCTGCACCGACATGATCATGCGCAGCGCATCGTCGGTCATCGAACGCCCGAAGCTCTCGCGGATATTGGCAGCCGCCGCCGCGATCCGCGCCTCGGAATTGCCGGCCGTGTTGGTGAGGAGGTAGTCCGCCATCACGTCGTCCGGATGCACACCCAGCAGGCGGTGGACAATCGCTGCCCCCACGCCGGTGCGGTCCTTGCCCGCAAAGCAGTGCAGCAGGCTCGGCCCGTGATCCTCCGCCAGCGTCTGCAAATACAGCCTAAATGTGCCCACCAGCACCGGGCGGAACGGCAGCTTGTCGTAAAGCTTCACCATTGCCATGCGCGCATCGTCGACTGTGCGCACACCCGCCGCCGCCTCGTCATGCACCGCCTTGCCGTGATCGCCCGCGGTCTCGCCGGGGTGGAACACCACCTGCCCGGCCCATTGCTCATGGCGCAGGCAGGGGAACTGCGCGCGCTCGCTGTCGCCGCGCAGGTCGATCACCCGCGCGATGCCGATGCGGTGGACCTCGTCCAGATCCTCGGGAGTGGCCCCGAAGTGATGGCCGGACCGCCACAAATGCCCGGTGCGCAGCATGCCGCCGCGCGCGCGGTAGCCGCCATAGTCGCGAAAGTTGTGAATGCCGGAGAGCGGCAGAACGCGGTTTTGCATGGGTACACCCTCTGTCAGATCAGCCGCGCCAATGCCACCTGATCAAGACGACAGGATTGCACCTTACGCAAAGCCTTCCGCAAGGAACCGCTCGGCGCACCCCGCCAGCATCGCCGAGCCCAGCGGCATCACGCTTTCATCCAGCATCATCCGCGTCGAATGGATCGAGCAGCAGCTCTTCCAGTCCGCCCCTTGCGGCGCGACGCCGAGGAAGAACATCGCCCCCGGCGTCTGCTCCAGCACATAGGAGAAGTCCTCCGCGCCCATGATCGGATGCGCCAGCCAGTGGAAGCGGCCCTCGCCGCCGATCTCCTCCGCCACTTTCGCGCCAAGATCGACCGCACGGGCATCGCAGATCGTCACCGGAAAGCCCGGAATGATCGCCGTTTCCGCCGTCATGCCGTGCGCCGCTGCGATATGGCTTACCAGCTTGGGCAGCGCCTCATGCAGCTTGGCCCGCGCCCCCGGCGAAAGCGTGCGCAAGGTGCCGAGCAGGTGCGCAGAGTCCGGAATGACGTTGTAGGCCGTCCCCGCGGTGATCTTCGAAACCGTCGCCACCACCGGATCGGCAACCGAGAACTTGCGCGTCACCATCGCCTGGATCGCGCTGACGATTTCGCAGGCGACCGGGATCGGATCGAGCGTGTCGTGCGGCATCGAGGCGTGGCCGCCATCGCCCTTCACGGTGATCTCGAACCGGTCCGCCGAAGCGAGCAGCGGCCCGGCGCGCCCGGCGATCATGCCGTGCGGGCTGTTGGGCATGATGTGGAGCGCAAAGGCCGCGTCCGCCTTGGGCTCCAGCAGCCCGTCCTCGATCATGAACCGCGCGCCGTGGTGTCCTTCCTCGCCCGGCTGGAACATGAACTGCACTTCGCCCGCAATCTTGTCCGCCCGCGCGCAGAGCAGCTCCGCCGCCCCCGCCAGCATCGCCGTGTGCGCATCGTGCCCGCAGGCGTGCATCCGCCCCGCAAACTGCGAGGCAAACTCCAGCCCCGTCTCCTCGGGCATCTCCAGCGCGTCCATATCCCCGCGCAGCAGCACCCGGCGACCGTTGCCGCCGCCGCACTTCAGCGTCGCGACCAGCCCCGTCGTCGAAGGCCCCTCCCGCCACGTCAGCGGCAAATGCGCCAGCGCCGCGCGGACCTTGTCCCGCGTCAACGGCGTGTGCAGCCCCAGTTCCGGCTCGGCATGGATCGCGCGCCTGAGCGCGGTGATCTGCGGCTCAAGGCTTCGCGCCTGTTCGAGAAGATCGGGATGCAGCATCGGGGGCTCCTTCGGCGAAAAGCGCCAGCAGTCTAGGATTGCACCGGGGCACTTGTCGAGGTCGGCCTATCCGCCCACCCCTATCCACCTGCGTCTATCCGCCGCGTCAGTGCGGCAAGCGGCGCTGCGGCATCATAGGCGACCCCGCGCCCGTCAGTCCGGCGCACCCCCAGCCGCGCGAACAGCCGCGCTTCGTCGACCACCACCGGCGTTCTTGCCCAGCGCGCATAGAGCCGCGCCAGCACCGGCTGGCCGATGGCGGCATCGCCCGCCTGCATGGTCTGTTCGGGCGACCAGTCCGCCACATTGCCCCCGCTCGCGCGGTTAATCGCGATCAGGGCATCGCGCAGCATCTTGCGGCCCGCGGTCGCCTCGAAAATCGCGATCTCGGCTTCGAGCCAGAACGCCGCGCCGCCCCAGTAGAGCCGCCCGTGATCGAGCGTGCCGTCCATACCGCCATCGTCGGTCGCTGCCTTGCCGCGCGGCAGTCCATCGATCGCCTGCCGCCAGATCTCGCTCGCCGGCAATTGCCCTGCGCGCACCCGGGCGACAGGCTCGACCCACGTCGCATTGCCTTCCTGCAACCACAGCGCCCGGCGCGGCAGATCGGGGAATGCGCAATGCACCATCTCGTGTACAAGGATCCAGTCGTCGTCGAAGGTGGCCTTGCTGGTGGCGATGCCGACATGCTGGCGCGTGATCGAGCCGTTGTACCCCCATGTCGTAGCATGGCCGACACGCGCGCCCGGTTCGGCGATGAGGAACAGCGTGTATTCGGCCATCGGAAACACACCGTAATAGGCCGTGGTCGCCGCGATGCCCCGGCGCACCCAATCGAGCACGAGCGCGCGGTCCAGTCCCGGTGCCCCTTCGGCAAAGACAACCCGCACGCGCCGTTCGCCCGCCTCCAGCAGGACTGCCGGATGATGCGGGACCGCCTCATACAAGTCGTCAGGATTGGCCTCATAGGGCTTGCTGCCCGCCTCGGCGTAGCCCCGCGCACCCAGCGCCACCAGACCGGCGAGGCTTCCCAGCACAGTACGGCGTCGGACCAAGGGCGCCTCCTCGAGACCCGCGCGGGGGTGCGCATAAAGCCATACGCTGCGACGGTGCGAAGGGTTACAGCACCGATCCCCCTTGCGCATGGCTCCACCCCGGTTTAATCGACTGATTAACACGACTGGGAGAGTCACCATGGCCGAAGCCTATATCATTGACGCCGTCCGCACCCCGCGCGGGATCGGCAAGCCCGGCAAGGGCGCGCTGTCGCACCTGCACCCGCAGCACCTCGCCGCCACGGTCCTGAAGGCGATCGCCGAGCGCAACCACCTCGACACCGGCACGGTGGACGACATCATCTGGTCGACCTCCAGCCAGGTCGACAAGCAGGGCGGCGACCTTGGCCGCATGGCCGCGCTTGCGGCGGGCTTCAACATCAGCGCCAGCGGCACCACGCTCGACCGGTTCTGCGGCGGCGGCATCACTTCAGTGAACCTTGCCGCAGCCAGCGTCATGTCGGGCATGGAAGACTGCGTCATCGCCGGCGGCACCGAAATGATGAGCTTCACCGCCGCCAACGCCGCGGCGATGGCCAATGCCGGCTTCCCGCCGCGCCTGATGGGCTCGGGCAACAAGGCGCTCGACGAGATGCACCCGCAGTCGCACCAGGGCATCTGCGGCGACGCCATCGCCACCATCGAAGGCATCGAGCGTGAAGCGCTCGACGCCCTCGCCCTCGTCAGCCAGCAGCGCGCCGACCGCGCGATCAAGGAAGGTCGCTTCGCCAAGTCGGTCGTGCCGGTCTACAACGAGGACGGCACCGTCGCGCTCGACCACGAGGAATTCCCCCGCCCAGAGACGACCGCCGAAGGCCTTGCCAGCCTCAAGCCCGCCTTCGCCGGGATGATGGACTTCGACCTCGGCGGTGGCGTGACCTTCCGCAAGCAGATCAACCGCCGCTATCCGGATGTCGACATCAAGCCTGTCCACCATGCCGGCAACTCGTCGGGCGTCGTCGATGGCGCGGCCGCGCTGCTCATCACTTCGCCCGCCTATGCCGAAAAGCATGGCCTCAAGCCCCGCGCGCGCATCGTCGCCTATGCCAACCAGGGCGATGATCCGACGCTGATGCTCAACGCCCCTGTCCCCGCCGCCAAGAAGGTGCTCGCCAAGGCCGGCCTCAGCAAGGACGATATCGACGTCTGGGAAATCAACGAGGCCTTCGCCGTCGTCGCGGAGAAGTTCATCCGCGATCTCGATCTCGATCGGGAAAAGGTGAACATCAACGGCGGCGCGATGGCGCTCGGCCACCCGATCGGCGCGACCGGCTCGATTCTCATCGGCACCGCGCTCGATGAACTTGAGCGTTCGGGCGGCCGCTACGGCCTCGTCACGATGTGCGCCGCGGGCGGCATGGCCCCCGCGATCATCATCGAGCGCATCTGATCCACCTTCACAAGCCACTTGCAAGACCCGGATGGTGCCATCACCATCCGGGTCTTGTCGCATCCGGGGGGAGCCGCGCATGAAAAATCCAGAAGCTTTCGCCGGCTACGAAGCGTTCGATTTCACCGATGGCCCCTATACCCGGCGCGTCTGGCGCAAGGGCAGCGGCCCCGCCGTCATCGTCATGCACGAGATCCCCAATCTCCACCCGCAAGTGCTGCGCTTCGCCGACCGCGTCGCGGCGCAGGGGATGACGGTCTATTGCCCAAGCCTGTTCGGTGAGGACGGCCGCGTACCATCGCAGGCCTATGCACTGGGCCAGATGCTCTGGACGGTCTGCGTGCGCCGCGAGTTCAACATCTGGGCAAACGGCAAGTCCAGCCCCATCGTTGAATGGCTCCGCGCCCTCGCCCGCAAGGCCCATGCCGATTGTGGCGGACGCGGCGTGGGAGCGGTCGGCATGTGCCTGACGGGCGGCTTCGCCCTCGCCATGATGACCGAGCCTGCGGTCGTCGCGCCGGTCCTGTCGCAGCCGTCCCTGCCTTTGGGCAGGAAGGGTGCCGGGCGCATCGATGCGAGCGCGGAGGAAATCGCCTGCGCCCAGCGCCGCTTTGCGGAGGAAGACCTCTCAATGAAGGCGCTGCGCTTCACCAGTGACAAGCTCGTCCCCGATGCCCGCTTCGCCATGCTGCGCGAAACCTTTGGCGATCGCTGCGAGACGATCGACCTCACCGACGCCGAAGCCAATCCCGCCGCGCCCATCGCACCGCATTCCGTACTCACCTGGCACCTGATCGACGAACCGGGAAGCAAGACCAAGCAGGTCGAGGAAGACGTCATCGCCTTTTTCAAGCAGCGCACGGCTGGCTGATCGCGCCCCTCACTCGGCCGGCGCAATCTCCTCCGCCGCGTTTGCCACCACACCCAGCACCGCCGCCCAGGCATCGACATTCTGCGCGAGCGCGGCGCGGTCGATCTTGTCGAGCGTGTCGTCGGGCGTGTGGTGGATGTCGAAATAGTGCGTCATGTCCTGCGTCAGGTCGATCACCGCCAGCTTCTGCGCCTTGATCACCGGGCCGACATCCGCCCCGCCCTCGACCTCGCCCTTGCCGCGCACGATCCCCAGCGGCGCGAGCGCGGCGGCGACCTTGTCCGCCAGCGCTGCATTGCTCTGCGCAAACTTCATCTCGACCCGCCAGATGCGGTCCGCGCCTGAATCGCTTTCCATCGCCAACGCGTGCCGCTCCGGATGCGCCTTGGCATAGGCCGTGCCGCCCGCCGCGCCGATTTCCTCCGCACCCGCCAGCAGCACGCGGATCGTGCGCAGTGTCGGCCCTGCGCTTTGCGCCTTCAAAGCCGCCGCCGCCACGATGGCGCAGCCCGCCCCATCATCCAGCGCGCCGGTGCCCAGGTCCCAGCTGTCGAGGTGGCACCCGACAAGGATCGGCGGCAAAGCCGGATTGCGCCCCGGCAAGTCGCCGATCACATTGCCGGTGGGCAGGCTCTCCGCTGTCCGCCCGGTGAGGGTCAGCGCCATGCGCAGCGCTTTGCCCTTGCCGATCAGCCGCACCAGCATGTCCGCATCCGGGTTGGACATCGCCGCCGCCGGGATCGGCGCGACACCGGCAGGAAAATTTGTCACGCCGGTATGCGGATTGCGGTGGCTGTCCGTGCCGATCGAGCGGATCACGATGGCCGCCGCGCCCTTGGTCGAGGCCACCGCCGGTCCCGCCCGCCGCGCCTGTCCATAGGGCCCATAGCCGCTGCCATCCTGCGCCGCCTTCATCGCGTGATCGAGGAACACGATCTTGCCCTTGAGCGATCCCGCAGGCGCCGCCTGCAGCGCATCGAGTGAGGCGAAATAGACCACGTCGGCCTCGATCCCCGCATCCGGCGTCGTCCCGCTGAAACCCAGCGCCGTCACCGCCAGCTTCTGCGGCACCGGCGATGTCAGCCGCGCGGCATCGGTTCCGCGCACATAGGCGCGCGTCGTCGCCGGCTCGATGGCCACATTGCGGAAGCCCATGGCCTTGAGCTTGTCCGCCGCCCACGCCCGCCCGCGCGCCTCGGCCTCGCTCCCGGCAAGGCGCTGGCCGACTTCGCTGGTCAGCCCGGCGATGAACTCCCACGCCGCATCGTCAGGCACCGCCGGAGCCGCCATTGCCGCACCGGGAAAGAGCGCCGCCAGCAGCACCAGCTTTCGAAAAGTCGCCATCATCATTTCTCCCGACAGGCCGCCATGCGCCTGCAATGCCCGCCACCAAGCCGAAACGCCACCCGATTTCGATAGCTCCGCGCCAAGCCCGCTCACCCCGCTTGCCCGCCGCCCCGCGCCCCTGTAGAGCGCGCCGCAACTCCATACTTTTTCGAGATCAAGGACCCCCGATGGCCGCCCAGTACGCCTATGTCATGAAGAACATGACCAAGACCTTCCCCGGCGCGCCCAAGCCGGTGCTGAAGGACATCAACCTGCAGTTCTACCAGGGCGCCAAGATCGGCATCGTCGGCCCCAACGGCGCGGGCAAGTCGACGCTCATCAAGATCATGGCCGGCATCGACAAGGACTACACCGGCGAGGCCTGGCCGGGCGAGAACATCACCGTCGGCTACCTCGAGCAGGAACCCCAGCTCGATGAGACCAAGACGGTGCTCGAAAACGTCAAGGACGGCGCGCGCGAGATCGCCGACATGGTCGACCGCTTCAACGCCATCGGCATGGAAATGGCCGAGGAAGACGCCGACTTCGACGCGCTCGGTGCTGAAATGGCCGAACTGCAGGACAAGATCGACGCGGTCGATGGCTGGACGCTCGACAACCAGCTCGAAATCGCGATGGAAGCCCTGCGCTGCCCGCCGGGCGACTGGCCGGTGAACAGCCTCTCGGGCGGTGAAAAGCGCCGCGTCGCGCTCACCCGCCTGCTCATCCAGAAGCCCTCGATCCTGCTGCTGGACGAGCCGACCAACCACCTCGACGCCGAAAGCGTCAACTGGCTGGAAAACCATCTCAAAGACTATGCGGGCGCGGTGCTGATGATCACCCACGACCGCTATTTCCTCGACAATGTCGTCGGCTGGATCCTCGAACTCGATCGCGGGAAGTACTTCCCCTACGAAGGCAACTACTCGACCTACCTCGAGAAGAAGGCCAAGCGGCTCGAGCAGGAAGCGCGCGAGGACGAAGGCCGCCAGAAGGCCATCGCGCAGGAACTCGAATGGATCCGGCAGGGGCCCAAGGGCCGCCAGACCAAGTCCAAGGCGCGTATCAAGGCGTTCGACCAGCTCGTCGAATCCGCCGAGAACCGTCCCGTCGGCAAGGCCCAGATCGTCATCCAGGTGCCCGAGCGCCTCGGCGGCAAGGTGATCGAAGCCAAGAACATCTCCAAGGCCTATGGCGACAAGCTCCTGTTCGAGAACCTCTCGTTCATGCTCCCCCCCGGCGGCATCGTCGGCGTGATCGGGCCGAACGGCGCGGGCAAGTCCACGCTGTTCAAGCTCATCACCGGGCAGGAAAAGCCCGACAGCGGCACGATCGAGATCGGCCAGACGGTCCACCTCGGCTACGTCGACCAGAGCCGCGACCACCTCGATCCGTCAAAGAACGTGTGGGAGGAAATCTCCGACGGGCTCGACTACATGAAGGTCAACAAGCAGGACATGTCGACGCGCGCTTACGTGGGCGCGTTCAACTTCAAGGGGCAGGACCAGCAGAAGAACGTCGGCAAGCTCTCGGGCGGTGAACGCAACCGCGTGCACATGGCCAAGATGCTGAAGGCCGGCGGCAACGTCCTCCTGCTCGACGAGCCGACCAACGACCTTGACGTCGAAACCCTGCGCGCCCTCGAAGACGCGATCGAGAACTTCGCCGGCTGCGCCGTGGTCATCAGCCACGACCGCTTCTTCCTCGACCGCCTGGCCACGCACATTCTCGCCTTCGAAGGCAACAGCCACGTCGAATGGTTCGAAGGCAACTTCGAAGCCTACGAGGAAGACAAGCGCCGCCGCCTTGGCGATGCGGCAGACCGGCCGACGCGTCTGGCGTACAAGAAGCTGACGCGTTGATCGCCTGACCCCTTCAGGTCAGGGCGCCACCCATCCGCCCTGCCACGGCGCACCGGCATCCGCGCGTGCAAATCGCGCGCGGGTGCCGCCCAGATGGTCAAGCCTCAGCCAGTCGAGGCTGCGCACTTCGACCAGCAGCACGGCAAAGTGGCTGCGACCGGGCAGCGTTTCATCGACGGTCGGGTTGCAGCGGGAGAACGCCTCCGGGATTGCTGACCCCGCCGCGCCCAGTGCCCCGCCCGGGCCAGTCTCGGCGAGGTAGCACCGCCGGCTGGAGGGCGTTGCCTTGGCCCATGCCGCATCGGCCACAGGTCCGTCGTGTATGATCCGTCCGATCCCGCGCATGCGAAGCTGCACGCGGGCCTCGGGATCATAGGCCAGTATGGAAACCGGAGCGCCGCCGCCGATCAGGGCCGCCTTGGGGCTGCGCAGATCGGTATGGAACCGCAAGACGGCAAGATCGGCGCTAGCCTCGCGCAGCACCATCATGCGCAGATCGCCCTCCGCCGTGCCCACCACCGGCGTGTGCATCGCGCTCGTGCGGTCGCGCGCAGCATGGGACAATCGCCGCTTCGCATCCGCCAGAACCTCGTCGAGCGTCAATTCCAACCCCGTTTCTCCCATGAAACCTGAACGGCAGGCTATCCGCGTGGTTCATTCCCGCGACAGCGCGAATCGCTTACATCCGTGACAACGATACGTACTGGGTCGATCGCGACTCAGCCAATGGGAGCCGGGACCATGGCCACCAAGTCCGTTTTGAAGAGCAGCACTTCCGCCCTACTCGCCCTCGTGCTGGGCACCGCGATGCTGCTCCCGAATGCCGCCTTCGCGCAGGAACGCCAGGATCGCGGCGAGCGCGGCGCCGGACGGATGGAGCGGCAGGAACGCGCCGCGCCGATGCAGGCGCCCGCCTGGCAGAACCGCGCTCCCGCGCCGCAGCAGCCGAGCTGGTCGGGCCGCCCCACGTTCTCGCAAGGCAGCGGCCCCGCGCCGCAGCCACAGCGTGAAGGCGGCTGGCAAGGTCGCCCCGCATGGCAGGGCGGCGGCAATGGCGGCGGGGATCGCGAGCGCGGTGATCGCGGCAATGGCGCCTATGCCAATGGCCAGCCCCCATTTGGCGGCCGCCCCGGCTGGAACAACAACGGCGCCCCGCAGGGCACGCAAGGCAGCGCGCCCACGTGGCAGGGCCGCAATCCCACCTATGTCGATCCCGCCCGCAATCCGCAGACCAATCGCGACAACCGCTGGGCCGAAGGCCGCGGCGACCAGCGGGGTGACCAGCGCGATTGGCAGCGTGATCGGGATCGCGATGGCCAGCGCGACTGGCAGCGCGATCGGAACAACAACAACTGGCAAGGCCGTGACAACCGCTGGGCGGGCAACAACGGCTGGCGCGGCAACAATGGCTGGCAGGGCCGCGACGATCGCCGGTGGGGTTACAACAACGGCTGGCGCGGGGACGACCGCCGCTGGGGCTACAACAACGGCTGGCGCGGCAATGCATGGGGCTACAACAACAACTGGCGGCGCTGGGATCGCGATGGCTGGCGGCGAGACAACCGCTACGACTGGTACGGCTGGCGCAACCGCCACCGCAGCACGTTCAGCCTCGGCTTCTATTCCGCGCCATGGCGGGGCTATTCCTACAGCCGCTTCGCCATCGGCGTTACGATCGGCGCCCCGTTCTACGACGAGCGCTACTGGATCGCCGATCCCTGGGCCTATCGTCTGCCCGCGGCATGGGGACCCTATCGCTGGATCCGCTACTATGACGACGCTCTGCTGGTCGATATCTACACCGGCGAAGTCGTCGACGCGATCTACGATATCTTCTATTGAACCGGCGGCCGGGCGGGCAATCAGCGTCCGTCCGGCTTGCCTCCCGCCCACCCTGACCCGCTCTTTCCCGACCTGGGAGAATGAGTAGTTCTGTCCGCCGGGATTGCGTTCATACTTCGCTCCGTCACCGCGCCGTGCCGGGAGCGATCCATGCCCAAAGCCAGCCCGCAGCCCCATGCCCCCGATACGGCGCCGATCCCGATCACCAATTTCACCAAGGATCGCTACGTCTCGCACGAATGGATGGAGCGGGAGAGTGACCAGCTCTGGGCGCGGACATGGCTCGTGGCCGGCATGGCCGCCGATGTCGCCGCGCCGGGGCAGTACTTCACCTTCGAAATCGGCGCCGAAAGCATACTGATCGCGCGCGGAGCCGACGGCGGCTTGCACGCCATGCACAACGCCTGCACGCACCGCGGCACGCGCCTTGTCACCGAACCGCTCGGCACCTTGCGCAAGGTCGTCTGCCCTTATCATGCCTGGGCTTACGGGCTTGACGGCGAACTTCAGGGCGTCCCCGGCGCCGCGCGCTTCTCCAACGGCATTCCCAAGCGCGATCTCGCGCTGAAGGCGGTCGAGGTGAAGGAAGCCCTCGGCATGGTCTTCATCCGCCTCACCCCCGGCGGCCCCACTCTCGCCGAGTTTCTGGCGCCGATCCACGCTCTCATCGCGCCCTACCGGATCGAGACGATGACCGTGACGAACGATCAGACCGTCTCGCACACCTGCAACTGGAAGGCGATCCTCGACAACTTTGCCGAGCTCTACCACGTCCCCTTCATCCACCCTCTGCACCGCCGCATGTTCGAATGCGCCGCCGCGCCATTCGAATTGTTCGATCATGGCCATACCGCGGTCTATGTCGAAGGCGGCACCACCGATTCCGGCTTCCCCGTGCCCGAAGCACCGACCGATCTCCTCGCCATGCAACTGCAAGCCTTCGGCCTCGATCCGGGTGACTTCAAGGGCCGCGTTCCCGCCATCCGCCCCGCGCTGCAACGCGCCAAGCGCAAAGTCGCAGAGGCGCGCGGCATCGACTACAGCGCGTTCTCCGATGACCAGTTGAGCGACGTCTGGCAGTTCAACCTCTTCCCCAACGTCATCCTCTCGATCACCCCCGAAAGCGCGTGGCTGATGCGCTCCCGCCCCGATGCCGAAGATCCCGGCAAGAGCCACTTCGACATGATCACCCTCGTCCAGTTTCACGGCACCGAGGCCGATGTCGCCAAGGCCAAGGGCGAGGACGGCACCGAAGCCGGCACCCACTTCCGCCTCAACGGCCCGCGACCGGTGGACTACCAGCGCCCGCCGCGCGACAGCTTCACCCACGAGGACATCATCGCCGGCCGCAAGACCATGACCGTGACCATCGACGAGGACATCTCCCTCCTCGCCCGCGTCCAGCAAGGCATGGCTTCCAGCGGCTTCGCAGCCGTGTGGCTCAGCGACGAGGAAGCAAGGGTGCAGCACTTCCACAATGCATTGGATGCGGCGCTTGCGGAGGCATAAAGGCCTGAAACCACAGGCAGCAAACCCGAACCCCATCCCCTCCCCAAACCCGTCCGCCCTGAGCTTGTCGAAGGGCAGTTCTTTCTTTGCGGAACGGCGCTTTGCCGCAAGAACAAGGACAGTGCTTCGACAAGCTCAGCATGGACGGGGGTTTGGCACGCGTTTCAGCTATTGCGCGGCACGAGCGAGCGGTGCGACCGGGTTTGGGTGGGAAGCGGACAATTCCACCAGCACACTGCCCGTCGGCCCGTGCTTGACACGGGCCTTGGCTTTTCCTTTCAGGCGGGGTGTTAGAAGAACAGCCAAACCCCGTGTCAAGCACGGGGTGACGGTGGTTTTTGGTGGCGATGGTAAGCTGTGATGTCTGCAAGTGGGCGAGAACCGCCTTCCAAACTTGCTGCCAACACCCTAAATCCCCACACCGTCCGCCGCCCCCAATTGCGCCTTCACCGCATCCACATCGCCCAACACCCACAGCTCGGCGATCCGCCCCCCGGCAAAGCCGAAGAAGGCCGCGCCTGCCCAGCTGATCTCGCGGTCCGTGGCATCCACGCCGAAAAACCGTCCCTGATGCCGTCCGGCAAACCGCAGCCGCACGGCAGCGCGTTCGCCCTGTTCGATGATCTCGAGGATAGTGCAGGTATAGCCGCCCAGCGCCGCGTGAACCGCGCGCATGTAGTCGACAAAGCCATCCACTCCATGCTTTTCCGGCCCCAGCGAACCGCGGAACCGGAAGTCGGGCGCAAGGATTTCATGCGCAACCGCCTCATCCGCGCGGTTCCACACCTCATGGTAAAACCGCTCGATCAGCCGCGTCGGCGTCAAATCCGATCCGCCTGCGCCACCGCGTCGCTGGCCCGCAGCGCGCTGACGATCCGCGTCAGGTGCGCCAGATCGCGGACTTCCAGATCGACCTCATAGGTGTGGAACGGATTCTCGCGCTGGGTCATCTCCAGATTGACCACGTTGGCGTGGTTCTTGGCAAAGACACCCGCCATTTCGGCCAGCGTGCCCGGCCGGTTGTAAAGCTCCGCCCGGATCCGCCCCACCGCGCCATCCGTCCGCGCATCCCACGAAAGGTCGATCCAGTCGGCATCGACGCCGTCCGCGAGACTGAGGCAGTCGATCGCGTGGACGGTCACACCCTGCCCCATGCGCCTCAGGCCCACGATGCGGTCGCCCGGCACCGGGTGGCAGCAGTCCGCCAGCTTGAACGCCATCCCCGGCGTGAGGCCGCGCACCGCGATCGCACGCTGCTGGCGCGGCCATTCCTCGCTGGCGGGGAAGTTCGCCGCGCTGCCGGGCACGAGCGCCTCCATCACCTGCCGGTCGTCGATCTTGGCGCTGCCGATGGCGACCATCAGCTCTTCTTCATTGCTGTACTTCAGCCGCTTGATCGCATCATTCAGCGCCTTCTTGCCGATCTTGCTCGGCAGGCGGTCGGCGATTTCCTCATAGAGCTTGCGGCCGATCTCGGCGATCTCGGCGCGCTCCTTCTGGCGCACCGCGCGGCGGATCGCGGCGCGCGCCTTGCCGGTGACGACAAAGGCCAGCCACGAAAGCTGCGGCTCGCTGCTGCGGCTCTTGATGATCTCCACCACGTCGCCGTTGTTGAGCGAGGTGCGCAGCGGCACGTGCCGCCCGTTGATCTTCGCGCCAACCGCCTGCGCACCGAGATTGGTGTGCACGGCAAAGGCAAAATCGATCGGTGTCGCGCCCTTGGGCAGCTGATAGAGCGCGCCCTTGGGGGTGAAAGCGAAGATGCGGTCCTGGTAGATCGCCATCTTGGTATTCTCGAGCAGCTCGTCCGCGTCGCTGCTCGCTTCAAGGATCTCGACCAGATCGCGCACCCAGCCGACTTGCCCGTCCGGCAGCGCGCCCTGCTTGTAGGCCCAGTGCGCGGCAAGCCCGAATTCGTTGATCCGGTGCATCTCGTGAGTCTTGATCTGCACTTCGACGCGCATCGCGTTGTTGTAGATCAGCGACGTGTGCAGGCTCTTGTAGCCGTTCATCTTCGGCGTCGAGATGTAGTCCTTGAAGCGGCCGGGGATCATCTGCCACGTCCGGTGCAGCACGCCGAGCGCGGTGTAGCAGTCCGCCTCGTTCTCGGTCAGCACCCGGAAGGCCATGATGTCGGTGATCTGCTCGAAGCTCACATGGCGCTCGGCCATCTTGCGCCAGATCGAGAACGGGTGCTTCTCGCGCCCCGAAACCTCGACCTTCAGCCCCGCCTCGGCCAGCGCCTGCTTGATCGAGAGCGCGATCGAGCCGACCTGCCCACCTTCCTCGCTCTTGATCGCGGCCAGCCGCCCGGTGATCGTGGCATAGGCCTCGGGCTCCAGCTGCTCGAACGCGAGCAGCTGCATCTCGCGCATGTATTCATACATGCCCACGCGCTCGGCCAGCGGGGCATAGATATCCATCGTCTCGCGCGCGATACGGCGGCGCTTTTCCTCGCTCTTGATGTAGTGCAGCGTGCGCATGTTGTGCAGCCGGTCCGCCAGCTTCACCAGCAGCACGCGCAAGTCTTCGCTCATGGCGAGCAGGAACTTGCGCAGGTTTTCCGCCGCGCGCTCCTTGTCGCTCATCGTCTCGATCTTGGAGAGCTTGGTGACGCCGTCGACCAGCCGCGCCACTTCCGGCCCGAACAGCCGCTCCACTTCGTCCACCGTGGCGAGCGTATCCTCCACCGTATCGTGGAGCAGCGCGGTGACGATGGTTTCCTGATCGAGCTTCAGCTCGGTCATCAGGCCCGCGACTTCGACCGGATGCGAGAAGTACGGGTCACCCGAGGCGCGCTTCTGCGTACCGTGTTTCTGCACGGTATAGACATACGCGCGGTTCAGCATCGCCTCGTCCGCATCGGGATCATAGGCGAGCACGCGTTCGACAAGTTCGTACTGACGCAGCATCTCGCCCATAGATGGCCTCTGCGCGGCGTTTCCGACAAGGAAAAACGCCGCCGATGACAAATCTTTCATGCCTATGTTGCCATAGCGAGACCGGGGCGGCACGGTGGGGACCAATGAGCGACCAAGATCTCGGCACAAGGCTGAAGGCCAACCTGCGCACGCTCTCGTGGCTCGATGCCGGCCGCGTGCGCGTCTACGCCGCGATGATCCTCGTCGCCTACGTGCCGATGATGGTGAAGGTGTTCCGCGAGGCGACCGGCACCGTCGGCAGCGATTTCCTCGCCTTCTGGGGCACCGGGCGCCTGCTGCTCTCCGGCCCCGCCCCCCGCGTCTACGATCTCGCGAGCGAACACGCCGCGCAAATGGCGGCGGGCACCGGGCAGATGGTGGCCTATGTCAATCCGCCGCCGTTCCTGTTCCTCGCCGCGCCGCTGGGGCTGATGCCCTATGCCGTGGCTTGGATCGTCTGGGCGCTCGCGGGCTGGGCAATCTGGTTCCTCGTCGCCCGCCGTGCGCTGCCCGATGCCGGAGCCGCCGCAGCGCTCGTCGTGCTGGCCTTCCCGGGCGCCTATCTCGCCGCCAGCCATGCGCAGAACGGCTTCGTCACCGGCGCATTGCTGATCGCCGCCGTCCTCACGCTGCGCCGCTCGCAGGCGCTCTCGGGCGCGCTGTTCGGCCTTCTCGTGATCAAGCCGCATCTCGCGCTGCTCGTCCCCTTCTGGCTCGCCGCCGGGCGCAAATGGACCGCCATCGCCGCCGCCGCGGCCTCGGCCATCGCGCTGTGCCTCGCCTCGCTCGCCGTCTTCGGGCTCGAGACCTGGCGCGCCTATCCGCAGAGCTTCGAGGTCAGCCAGTACCTGATGAACCAGCCCAGCGCCGAGTTCTTCCTGCGCATGTGCACGCCCTATGCAGCGCTGCGGGTCCTGTTCGGAACCACGGTCGCACTCTATGGGCAGGCTGTCATCACGGTCGTCACCGGCGCGGCCGCTTGCCTCTACTGGCGCCGCGCCCCCTCGGACGAAGCCGCCGGCGCCATGCTCCTCGCCGCCACCGCGCTCGCCTCGCCCTACCTGTTCAGCTACGACTTGCCCTTCCTCGTCATGCCGATCGCCTTCCTGATCGGCATGGGCCACCGCGAAGGCTGGCGGCCGTGGGAGAAGACGCTGCTGGTGCTCATCTGGCTCTCGCCGCTGGCCACCCGCGCCGCCGCAATCCCGCTGGGGCTGAACCTAATGCCGATCCCCGCCGCGATCCTTGTCGGCCTTGTCTGGACCACATGGGCCGCGCAGAAGGGAACCGCACAGGCCTGACCGCATTCCCCTGTGACCCTCCACAGGAGAACTGCCATGCATCCGATATTCTACCTCTGGGTCTTCCTGCTCGTCGCGCCGATGGTCTTCGGCGTCATCGACCTCGCCAACACCGGCCGCAGCGGCAGGCTCGGCGTCCGTTGAACAGCTGGCCGGAGTGCGGGGGGCAACAGCCTCAGACGAAAAGCTCCTCGCACTCGTTCGACGCAGCTGGAACCATTGTCGAGAGATACTCGATCATCTGGCTGTAGGCCTTGGTCGTGAGATGCAGGAAAGCACGGCGGGCATCTTTTGGATCATCCTCCCGCGAGACCAGCCCTTCGTTCTCCAGAACGATGATCCAGCGCAAGGCAGTGGTTGATGGCACTGCTGCACCGATGCAGGCGCTGGTCACCGAAACCTTGCGCCCCTCTTTTGCGGCGATGAACAGATCGAGCAGAATATCCCACGCCGGTTCACCGAACAGCGATATGTCGAAATACTTCGCGCGCCGCCGCCGATCCGCATAGGCGCGGCGGGCAAGTTCCAGCCAATAGGGATGATCCTCCGACATCGCGCGGTCTGCCACCGGAGCTGGCGCATCGGGCAAGCCCCATTCGCTACGCACCGAGTAGCCCTCCAGTTCTCTCGCAATCGAGAGGAGACCGTTGGCAAATGTAATCAGTTTACGCGCCCTGCGTCTAAACGATTCGGCCTGGTTCACAATCAGTCCTGTGGTCGAATTGGAAGGCTTTCTTAGGTCATTTCCGATCAAGCGACATGCGCAGAACGCGCATGTGATTACTAAGGAAATTCCCTCAGAGAAGACCCCGAATTCTTAACCAAAACCAATTGATCTATGTCCGTTTCTGACCAGTCTCGGAGAAAGCAATACGCCCGGCCGCGAAATCCCTGGCCGTCTGCAGATGCGCGGCAAGAACCAAATCTTTGTTTTTGATGGCATTTTCTAGCATGGCATCAAGGTCAGCAACAAGGTGAACGTAAAATTCGTTCTGGTTCGAACTGATTTCACTATCGATCATAGGTCTTACGCCCTTTTGCGCCGTTTCCGGCGAATCGTTATGTCTGGGAACACAGCCCTTCCCCGCGACATATTTTGATACTGCAAGAATGGTGAGAATCTTTTAGGACATAGATTGCCCACATTGATACAATCAGTTTTGCTAATGGGGTTGCGTTCGCCCAAAAAGGCGAATCGCAATTCTCATTCCCAGTTCGCCTCGGGCGGCAGGCTCATCAGGATCGCGTCGATATTGCCGCCGGTCTTGAGCCCGAACAGCGTCCCCCGGTCATAGACCAGGTTGAACTCGGCATAGCGCCCGCGCCAGGTCAGCTGCTTGAGCTTGTCCTCGCGGGTGAAGTCCATCCCCATCCGCCGCCGCACCAGGGCCGGATAGACGTTGAGGAAGGCATCACCCACATCGCGGGTAAACGCGAAGTTCGCCTCGAACGCCGCGTCGTCGGCACATTCGAGGTGGTCGTAGAAGATCCCGCCAACACCGCGGTGCACCTTGCGATGCGGGATGTAGAAATACTCGTCAGCCCACGCCTTGAACTTCGGATAATAGGCCGGGTCATGCTTGTCGCACGCCGCCTTGTAGCTGGCGTGGAAGTCCGCCGTATCTTCCTCATAGGGGATCGGCGGATTGAGATCGCCGCCGCCGCCGAACCACGCCTTGCGCGTCGTCAGGAAGCGGGTGTTCATGTGGACGGCGGGCACGTGCGGGTTCGCCATGTGCGCAACAAGGCTGATCCCCGTCGCGGTGAACGCCGGGTTCTCCGGGTCCGCACCGTTCATCGTCTTGGCAAAGTCTGCGCTGAACGTGCCGCCCACGGTCGAGACGTTGACGCCCACCTTCTCGAACACCTTGCCCTTCATCAGGCCCTGCACACCGCCCCCGCCGTCGGGAACCGGCTCGCCGTGGTGCTCGCGCTTCCACGGCGTATAGGTGAAGCTGGCATCGCTCCCGGCTTCGCGCTCGATCGCCTCAAACTCCGCGCAGATCCGGTCCCGCAGGCTTTCGAACCAGGTCCGGGCGCGGGCGGTCTCCGCGCTCCAGTCCGTTTTAGCGACAGCCTCTCCGGCCACTTGTGCAGTGCTCATGGTGCAGACCTTGCCAAGCCAGACGCAATCCGGCAAGGCCTGTGCATGGTTCCCGTTTCGTTCGCACCTTTCGAGTTCGCCGGACAGCACTTCGCGCTGGCCCCTTCGCGCGCGCTCTACTGGGCCGAGGAACGCGCGCTGCTCGTCGCCGATCTCCACCTCGAAAAGGCAAGCTGGTACGCCTCGCGCGGCCAGATGCTCCCGCCCTACGATAGCCGCGAAACGCTCTCCCGAGTCGCGGATGCCTTGCGGGAAACCGGCGCCCGCCGCGTGTTCTGCCTCGGTGACAATTTCCACGACAGCCATGGGCCGGACCGCCTCGAGCCCCACGCCGCGGGCATGCTCGATGCGCTGATGCGCGCGGTGGACTGGGTGTGGATCACCGGCAACCACGATACCAAGGACGCATCGGTAGAAGCGCAAGGCGTCGACGAACTCACGGTGCGCGGCATTGCGCTCCGCCACGAAGCCCGCCCCGGCGAGACCGGAGCCGAGCTTTCCGGCCACTATCACCCCAAATTGCGCGTCACCGCGCGCGGCCGCAGCGTTGCCCGCCCCTGCGCGGTCGCCAGCGAAAGCCGCCTGATCCTTCCCGCATTCGGCGCGCTGACGGGCGGCATGGACGCGGCGGATCCCGCCATCCTCGGCGCTCTCCAGCCCGCCCGCGCAATCGATGCGCTGGTGCCCGCAGCCGGGAAGCTCGCCCGTTTTCCTCTATGGCGCGGGGCCCAAACCACTTAACCTCAAACCAACCTTCCCGCTTTATCTGCCGCCGCATTGTGATATGAGCGCGCGGGGGCCAGACTCAGCACCTATCCCCCGCATTTGAAACTTCAGGAGCAAGCACTATAGCCCCCCCACCCCGGCGCATGATGGCGCCCCCTGTCAAGACCGGCCCTCGCTACAACCACCTCATCGCCGTGCCCAAGGTGCGCGTGATCGATGAGAACGGCGAAAATCTGGGCGTCATGTATACCCGCGAAGCGATCGAGCAGGCCAACGAAGTCGGGCTCGATCTTGTCGAGGTCTCCCCCAACGCCGATCCGCCGGTCTGCAAGTTCCTCGATGTGGGCAAGTTCCGCTACGAAGCGCAGAAGAAGGCCAACCTCGCCCGCAAGAGCCAGAAGACGCAGGAGATCAAGGAGATCAAGATGCGTCCGAACATCGATGACCACGATTACGACACCAAGATGCGCAACGTGATCAAGTTCATCGGCGAAGGCGACAAGGTCAAGATCACCCTCCGCTTCCGCGGCCGCGAACTCTCGCACCAGCAGCTCGGCATGAACCTCCTGCGCAAGGTGCAGGACGACGTCGCCGAGATTGCCAAGGTCGAAGCCTTCCCCCGCATGGAAGGCCGCCAGATGCTGATGGTGCTGGCACCGAAGTAAGGCGCTTCAACCCTCTCCCCCGCGGGGAGAGGGCCCGTCTCCCTACTTCCCAACTCACTTCTTCGTCACCCCGGACTCGATCCGGGGTCCCGCTAGCCGCGCGCGCAGCGTTCGCGGGAGAAGGCCCCGCTAGCCCAACAGCGGGACCCCGGGTCAAGCCCGGGGTGACGGATAGCTTGAAAGGCGAAACAAGCCGGTCCGCGCCGATACGATCTGCCAGCAAAACCATTTTCCTACCGCGCCCTCCATGCCCTATGCATGTCCCTGCGGGCACACCGGCGGGGCAAAACAGGGTTTATGGGCGAGTTCACCACAGCGTTCTTCGATATAATCGGCCCAGTCGATCAAAAGCTCTGCGCTGATCGAATGCAATTACTCCTCTGGACTGTGTCAACTGTGTCAACCCCCTCCCGGACCGGCACAGCATGACCGCCAGAAGCGTCGCCCTCATCGCGGGCCCGCTCGGCCTTCTCGCGACTCTGCTCATCGCCGCACCCGGCGGGATGCCGCCCACCGCGTGGCACACCGCAGGCCTCGTCTGGTGGATGGCGGTCTGGTGGATGACCGAGGCGATGCCGCTTTCGGCGACCGCCCTCCTCCCGTTCATCGTCCTTCCCCTCACCGGGGTGACCGACGCGAACAAGACCGCGGCGGCCTACTACTCGCCGATCATGTTCCTCTTCGTCGGAGGCGCCTTCCTCGCGCTCGCCATCGAGCGGACCGGCCTGCACCGCCGCCTCGCACTCGCCATGCTGGCCCGCGCCGGAACCAGTCCGGTGCGCCTGCTGCTCGCGGTGATGATGGCCACCGCCTCGATTTCGATGTTCATCTCGAATACCTCGACCGCACTCATCATGATGCCGATGGCGCTGGCCATCCTCACTTCCGGCGGCATCGAAGAGGGCGAGACAGATGGCATGGCCGGCGCGCTGCCGATGGGCGTCGCCTTCGCCGCGACGCTGGGCGGCTACGGCACCATCGTCGGCACGCCCACCAATGCGATTGCCGCCGCGCTGCTGGACCGCACCCTCGGCGTGAAGATCAGCTTCCTCGAATGGTCCGCCTTCGGCCTGCCCGTCGTGCTCATCGGCGTGCCGCTAGCCGCCGTCATCATCGCCCGCGTTCACCGCATCGGTCCCGGCTCGTTCGATCCCGCCGCCGCCCGCGATGCCATCGAGCACTCCGTCCACTGGACCGTGCCCGAACGCCGCCTTGTCCCCCTGTTCCTGCTCACCGTGCTGGCGTGGGTCACCCTCCCCCTCACCGAAAGCCTGTTCCCCAAGGGCGGGCTGACCGACGGCACCATCGCCGCCATCGCGGGCCTTGTCCTCTTCGTCCTGCCCGACGGGACGGGGCGCGCGATGCTGACGTGGAAGGAAGCGAACCGCATGCCTTGGGACGTCATCCTGATGTTCGGCGGCGGCCTCAGCCTCGCCATGGGGATGGACGCTTCTGGCCTCAGCGACTGGCTCGCCACCGCGATGTTGCCCTTGCGCACGGTGCCGCTGCCGATTGTCGCGCTGGTGCTCGTCTCGTTCGTCATTCTCGTCACCGAGTTCGCCAGCAATATCGCCGCCGCCAGCGGGATCATGCCCGTCGTCGCCGCGCTGTGCGGCGCGCTGGGGGCCGATCCGATCCTGCTCGCCCTCCCCGCCGCGCTCGCGGCCAGCTGGGGGTTCATGCTCCCCGCTGGGACCGGCCCAAACGCGCTCGCCTGGGGCACCGGCCACATCGCCATGCCGCGCGTGCTGCGCGCCGGGTTCCTGCTTGATCTGGCGGGCGTGTTCCTGATCGTCGGCACCGTCTGGGGCATGGCCGCGCTGATGCGGCTGGGCGGCTGACGGCGCGTGGACGAGCTCACCACTCTTTCCAAGGGCGCCGGCCGCGTGCTCGGCTCACCGCTGCGCCTGCTGACCGGCACGCTGACCTACGTCGCGGTCGTCTTCGCCATCTCGACGCTGGGCTATATCGCGAATGGCTGGCCGGCGGACGACGCCGCCTACATGGTGCTGCTCACCATCTTCTCGGTCGGTTACGGCGAAGTGCGCCCGATCGACACGCATTTCCTGCGGCTTTGGACCACCGCCACGATCGTGCTCGGCTGCACCGGCATGATCGTGCTCACCTCCGCGCTCGTGCAGGTGTTCACGTTGTTCCAGTTCCGCCAGTTGCTTGGGGTAAACAAGATGCAGACCGAGATCGACCGTCTCAAGCACCATGTCATCATCTGCGGCATGGGCCGCATCGGCCTCCAGCTCGCCAAGGCGCTCACCGAGGCGCGCCATCCGTTCATCATCATCGAGCGCAGCGCCGACAAGGCGGAAGAGGCCCGCGCCCTCGGCTGGCTGGTGATGGTGGGCGAGGCGACGCAGGAGGAAACCCTGCGCGCCGCCGGGATCATGCACGCCCGGGTGCTTGCCTCGGTGCTGCCGGACGATGCCGCCAACGTGTTCATCACGCTTTCGGCGCGCAGCCTCAACCCCGCCGTCCAGATCATCGCGCGCGGCGAGGCGCCCACCACCGAGCGCAAGCTGTTCCACGCCGGGGCGGACAAGGTCGTGCTTCCGACCCACATCGGCGCCGAGCGCATCGTCGAGCTGATCCTCTACCCCGCCACCGACAGCCGCATCCAGGACGCCGAACATATGGCGGATGCGCGCCGTTTCTTGCACGATCTCGGCCTCGACGTCGAAGTCGTCACCGCCGTCGACAAGGGCGCGCTCACCGGCGCCACGGTGGGCGAGGCGGAACGGCGCGGCGCAGGCGCCTTCTTCATCGTTCAGATCGACCGCCAGAACGGCCAGTCGATCCAGCACCCCGGCGAGGACGTGAACATCGAGGCAGGTGATACGCTGGTGCTGGTCGTGCGCGGCACCCGCCTGTCAGCGGGCGCGATCTTCGGCATGCCCGCCAAGCCGGTAAAGCACGGGCGGACATTTGTGGGGTGATGGCCTCCGATAACAAAGTCTGCTATTTTCTGTTATCGATCCTTCCAGACTGCTTTGGAGCCGAGCGATGAACGTCAGCCTGACCCCCGAACTGGAAACACTGATCCACGACAAGGTCAGCAAGGGGCGCTACACGTCCGCCAGCGAAGTCGTGCGCGAAGCGCTGCGCCTGATGGAAGAGCGCGACCAGATGCAGGAAATCTACAAGGCTTCCATGCGAGAGAAGATCGCGGCGGGAATGGCGTCGTTGCGCGCTGGAAACGGTACCGACGGTGAGGCGTTGATGGCCGAACTCGACGCTGGCCTCGCGGCAATCGAGCGCCACGGGCAATAGTGCCGGCGCGCTACATCGTATCGCCCGAAGCAAAGCGGGATATCGAGCAAATCCGGGACTTTTACGTCGAAGAGGCGGGCGTGCAGGTGGCGAGGCATGTGCTCGCCCAGATCACAAAGGCTCTTCGCTTCCTCGCAGAGACGCCGGGAGCCGGTCATCGACGCGATGATCTCACGGACGAAGACGTGCGGTTCTGGACGGTCCTGTCCTACCTGATCGTCTACGATCCGACGATGCGGCCCATCGGCATAGCGCGAGTTCTGCATGCAGCCCGCGATGTGGAAACGCTGTTCAGAACCAATCCGCCACGCGCCTAACCCCTCACCCATGCGCCCCGAAGTGGTTCGCAATCGCCGCTGAAATGCGCAAATTCAGAGCATGTGCCCGCTCGATGGGATCGATGAACCGGGTGCGGATCGCGCCGTAGCCTTCGGCCCGGTTGTCCGGGTAGTCGGTGGGCTCGTTGACAGGGAAGTCCTCGATCTCGGGCTCGACCACCGGATAGGCGCGGCGCAGCTGGGCGAGTGCGTCGTCGACCCGCAGCGACAGCAGCATTTCGAGCACATCCTCGCGGCTCACGTCGTTGGAGCGCGAGAACGGGGGGACCTGCACGGCGCGCAGGAACATGTGCATGAGCAGCGCCAGCCGCAGCGATTGCAGCAGCGCGATGGTGCGGCGCTGCTCGTCCTGCGAACGGTTGCGTCCACCGTCCAGACCCTCGCCCTGCGGCACCATGCCGAGCAGGCGGTGGAGCTTCATCCAGTCGACCCGCAGGCGTGAAGCAAGGCGGCGGAACACACCGGCGCGGTCGTCCTTGGTGAGGTATTCGGCCAGCGAGAGGCACGGGTCTTCCAGCGCGGTCTCGGTGCCGCGATAGGGGCGGCTCGCCCAGTAGGCCGAATTGAACAGCTCGCCGAAGCAGGCGACCGTCTTGATCGAGGCAAGGCCGTTGGCCGCGCGCAGCAGCCGCACCAGCTGTCGCCCGCGCGCGGAGCGGCCGAGCAGTTCGGCCACCGCCTCGGTCTCCTCGCCCGCCGCGATGCCCGCGCCGGCGATCACGTTCACCGGATAGCCGATCTGCTGCAGGATCGCGTTGTGCGGGATCGCGCGGATCTGCCTGAGGCTCATAGTGCGGTCGCTGGCGATATCCGACTGGCGACGCGAAACACGGCTGCCGGTCGTCTTGAGCATGCCGAGGCCGAACGCGGTTACGGCGCGCGCATACGTCACGCTTTCCAGCTGCTCGCGCTGCACGCGGCGGATCGCGCGGTAGAAATCGAGGCTGAGGTCGGTGCGGTCGTAGAACGGATCGGGCTCCGCCTCGCCGCGCAAGGCTTCCTCGGCCTCGATGATGCGGGTGAGCGTGGCGAGCGCAAGTTCGTCGCTGCGGAAGAACAGATAGCCATCGCCGCCCTGGAAGCTCGCTTCGGGCTCCAGCACGATTTCGGCCTTGGCAAAGCGCCCGCGCGCCCAGCGACTGAGCGGCCAGGTCAGGCGGTCCTCGAAGCCCGAGGGATGCGCGCCGCGGCCCATGCTTTCGCCATGGGTGTTGAAGACGAGCGCGGCGACGTCGGTGAGCCCCGCCGCCTTCATCGCCGCCGCAAGGCGGCCCTGCAGGCGCTCGATGGCCAGCGCTGCCGGGATCTGGCCCATGAAGCGCCCGGCATCGGAAAAGCCCGTTTGAATCGAGAGCCGCCCGCGCAGGCGGACGTAGTCGCGGTAGCTCTCCTCCGCGAGCAGCGCTTCGAGGAAGCGTCCGCCGTGTTCCAGCGCCGCCTCGGTTTCGAACAGCGGCGATACATCGACCTTGCCCTCGATGCCCAGCAGCCGCGCGAAATAGAGCGCGGCGAGCACGGTCTGCGGCTGTTCGCATTCGGCGATCAGCATGCGGATCGGCGCATCGGCGTCCACGTGGTGGAGGATCTGCGCCATCACGAGGAACTGGCGCATTGCAGTTGAGGTCTCGATGGCAAGCGCGGCGAAATTTGCGCGCAGCGGCTTCACTTCGGCGAGCAGCTCGCGCAGCTTTGACAGCGCGCTCTTGCTTGCGAGGTCCATCGTGCCTTCGGGATCGATCCGCCGCCGCAGCGCATTGAGCAGCTGCGAGGCATTCACGCGGAAATGGATCCAGCCCATGCCGAGCCCGTCCGCGCGCATCGCGCCCGCCAGCACCGCGAGCGCTATGGCCGCATCGCCCTCGGCAGTCTTGGCTTCGGCCTCCAGCGCAGCGATGATCGGCGCGAGCGAAAGCAGCTTGTCGGGATGCTCGGCCGTCAGCGCATTGGCCGCCGCCGCGAGCGCTTCAGGCTCTGCGCCGAGGCCAGTGAACAGCGCGGCCATCTCCGCTGCATGGGCGGCAGCGCCCTCAAGCGTGGCGAGCAGCCCGTGGTCCGGCACCACCGCCTTGAGCTGCGCGGCATAGCCTTCGAGCCGCCGCGCCTTTTCCTGCAGCCGATAGGCGACCGAGGTGGACCACGAAATGTCGGTCCGTCCGTCCATGTCATAGCCGACCCAGCTGGCGAAACGGAATGGCAGCGGGCGGAAATCGAGCCAGCGGCCCGGCCAGCGCGTGCGGGCATGCCGGAGCAGCGCGGCGTTGATCCGGTCACGCGCGGCGCCGCCGCGTTCGATGGCGGCGAGCGCTTCGGCGTGCTCGTAATCGAGCGTGACCTTGGGGCCAGTGCCGGGGACCTGACAGACGGTCGCCGCCATCGGGTCTTCGGCTAGCGCCGCTTCGGCGACGGCGTCGGATTCGGCGGGGCTCAGCAGGAAGGTAGGGTGCGCGGTGAACACGGCGTGGAGCAGCGGGCGCTCCCAGCGCTTGCGGAACTCGGAGAAGCCATCTTCTTCGTTGAGCAGCGCGGACAGGCGGGCGAGATTTTCGGCCGGATCGGTCGGCGCGATCAGCCCCCGCAGCTTGGCGGCGCGGGCCTGCAGACCTTCGCATTCGAGCGCTGCGACGAGGCTTTCCATCGCCGCAAGATCAAGCGCACCGCTTTCAAGCCGCCGCGAAAGATCATGGCTCAACTGGAACACCGGGTTGAACAGCGGCGTTTCCGCCGTCCGCGCGTGGAGTTCCTGCAGGCGATTCCTCAGCGTATCGACCGTATCCATGCGCGCCGCTCCTTTGCCCAGATCGTTGGTCCTGCAAGCGGGTTCGCCGGCAGGCTGCACCGGGGTTACAGCCCCGGGAGTTCAGGCCAGCGCCGCTGCCGCGCGCGCCGCCGCCTCGATGGCCAGAACATCGGGCGCACCCTTGCCCACCACCCAGGAACCGCCGACGCAAAGCACCGGGCCGAAGCCCAGCCATTCCGGCGCGTTATCCAACGTGATCCCTCCCGTGGGGCAAAACTGGCACTGATGGAACGGTGCGGCAAGCGCCTTCAGCGCCGGGAGACCGCCCGACGTCATGGCCGGGAAGAACTTGAAATGGGTGAGACCCAGATCGAGCCCGCGCATGATATCGCCCGCATTGGCGACGCCCGGCAGGTAGGGAATACCCGATGAGACAGCCGCCGCGCCGAGCCGTTCGGTGAGGCCGGGCGAGACGATGAATTCGGCGCCCGCATCGATCGAGGCCTTGAGCGTGGCGGGATCGGTCACCGTCCCCGCGCCGACAATCGCGCCTTCGACCGAGCGCATCGCGCGGATCACGTCGAGCGCCACCGGAGTGCGCAGCGTGACTTCGAGCACGCGCAGGCCGCCTGCCACCAGCGCGCGCGCCACGGGCACGGCATGCGCCACGTCCTCGATCACCAGCACCGGAATGACCGGGGCCGTGCGCATGATGGTTTCGATAGGCTTCATGGGAACTCGCTGGGGCTGTTTGATACGCGCCCTGACCTAACGCGCGGGGGCGCGGCATGCAGCCTGCAAATGGTTGGGTGCATAGCTATTCTTGAGTTTACGCTGGTCCGGGATGTCCAAGGCCCTGCCTCTGCCCCGCTCATGCTGAGCTTGTCGAAGCATCCCGCACAGCGGTTGCGGCAGCACCCTTCGACAAGCTCAGGGTGAGCGGGAGCGGCAAATGGTTCAGGCGCAGGACAGCCCCTCAAATCGCCGAGCTGAAGCTGCGCTCCTCGGTGCGATAGGCATCGAACACCGAAGCAATCGCGCGCGCATAGGGTGCGGCGCCTGCTTCAAGCCGCAGCCAGCCGCGTTCCAGCGAGATGAGGCCGACGGCGGCGAAAGGCTCAAGGCGGGGCCTTGCGGCATTCAGCAAGTCGCTGTCGATCCTAGCCGCGCCCTTGCACAGCAGCGCCTCGATCAGTGCGGCGCGGCGCTCGTCTTCGGGGCCGGTCTCGATGCCGCGGCGCCCGGCCAACTGGTCCGCCCCGATCAGCATGCGGTAGCGGCCGGGGTTCTTCTCGTTCTGCACCATCAGGCCGGGCAGCTCGCTGATGGCGGAGGCTCCGAGGCCGATCAGGGTGGAGGCGGGGTCCTCGGTGAAGCCCTGGAAATTGCGCCGGAGCGTGCCACTGAGGGCCGCGCGGGCGAGCGGATCGCCGGGCAGTGCGAAGTGATCGAAGCCGACCGCGTGATAACCCGCATCGATCAACTGCCGCGCGCCCATCGCCGCCATCCGGAAGCGCCCGCGCTGGTCGGGCAGGTCCGAGCCATCGATCCGGCGCTGCCGGGGGATCATGTGCGGCACGTGGGCATAGCCGAACAGCGCGATGCGGTTGGGCCCCATGGCGACGCTCTGTGCCAAGGTTTCGGCAAGCACTTCGTCGTCCTGGTGCGGCAGCCCGTACATGAGATCGAAGTTGATCGAGCCGACGCCCGCCGCGCGCAGGCCAGAAACCGCCGTTTCGATCATCTCGATCGGCTGCACGCGGCCGATGGCGGCCTGCACCAACGGGTTCAAGGTCTGCACGCCGAGGCTGACGCGGGTGACGCCGATGCCGCGGATCGCCGTCAGCCAGTCGCGTGTGAGGGTGCGCGGATCGAGCTCGACCGACAGCGCGGGGCGCACGAAGCGGAACGCCAGCACGAGCGCGTCGATCAGGCGGACGAACTCGGTGGGCGGAACGGCATTGGGGCTGCCGCCGCCGAACGCGATGTGCTCGATATGGACGGAAGGATCGAGCATGTCCGCCACCAGCGCGATCTCACGGTGGAGGGCTTCGAGGTAGGCGGTCAGGCGGTGGCGCTTGTTGGCGGCGCCGGTGTTGCAGCCGCAGTACCAGCAGATTTCCTCGCAATAGGGGATGTGCAGGTAGATCGAGACCGCGCCGGTCAGGCTGGTCAGCGAAATGCGCTGGCGCAGCTCGAAGCTTTCCTCGACGAACTCGGCTGCCGTCGGATAGCTGGTATAGCGCGGCACCGGCCGGGCGAGCAGCTCGGGGTAATAGGTCCAGTCGGCAAATTGCTCAGGTGTGGATGGCCCGTTCATTGCCCGGAGTCCTCTTCGTCATCGGTATCACCAGAGCAGGTGCCACCGGCGTGACGCTTGCGCATTGCGCTATGGCAAATCTTGCAACATTGCTTGTCTGTCTCGTTATTTTTTGTCGGGAGCGGAATGGGCGCGCCGCCGCCGCACAGCGCGATCATTGTGGGATGTGCGGCCTGCGCCGGAATCGCCAGCTGGAACGCAGCGAGAGCGCTGAGCAAGGCGAAGGTCGTTCTCACAGCGGCTGGTCCTCATCGATCAGGATGCGCGCGGCGGCACCATCGAGATCGGTGAACTGCCCGCCCCTGAGCGCCCAGAAAAAGGCAACCAAACCAAGCAGGCCCATACCGAGCGCGATGGGGATGAGGATGAGGATCGAAGTCATTTCGCGGCTCCCGTCAGACGCAGCGAGTTGCCGACAACGATCAGCGAGGACGTCGCCATCGCGATCGCGGCCATCAGCGGCGTGACGAGGCCCGCCATCGCCAGCGGCACCGCGAAAGCGTTGTAGAGGATCGCGGCGGCGAAGTTTTCGCGCACCACGCGCATCGTCCGGCGGCTGGCGCGGACCGCGCGCGGCAGGGCAAGCAGCGAATCGCCGGTGAACACGAAGTCCGCCGCCTGCCGACCTACGTCGCTGGCACTGCCGGGGGCGATGGAAGCATCGGCAGCGGCGAGCGCAGGGCCGTCGTTGATGCCATCACCCACCATCAGCACGCACTTGCCGGCCCGCTGGAGGCGCTGAATCGCATCGAGCTTGTCAGCCGGGAGTGCGGCGGCTTGCCCGGTGAGGCCGGTCTCGCGTGCGGTGACCATGACGGCTTGCGCGTTGTCGCCCGAGAGGATCGAGGCCTGGATGCCGAGTTCAGCCATTTCGGCGAGTGCGACCTTGGCGTCGGGCCGCAGGCGGTCGGCAAAGCCGATCAGGCGGACCGGTCCGGCGCCGATGGCCAGCGCAGCCGAAGTTCCGGCCGACTGCGCGGGGCGGCCGAGCGACACCGCAAGGCCCCTCCACATTGCGTTGACGCCGCGCCCAGACGTTTCCTGCACCTGCTCGATCGTCGCCGCACGCACGTCGCGGGCTGCGAGAGCCAGCGCGAGCGCCTGCGAGAGCGGATGGCGGCTGTGGCTGGCGAGCGCGAGCGCGACAGAGGCCTCTTCCTCCGACAGGGCATCGAGCATGGCGCTATCGGGCACCGGGCGCCCCATGGTCAGCGTGCCGGTCTTGTCGAGCAGCACGCGATCGACCTTGGCGAGGCGCTCGATGGCGCTGCCGTCCTTGACCATGACGCCCTGCTTCAGCAGGGCACCAGCGGCGACAACTTGCGCCACCGGGACGGCGAGGCCGAGTGCGCACGGGCACGTGATGATCAGCACTGCGATGCCGACCACGAGCGCCTGGTGGAAGCTGGCGCCGGCAATCAGCCAGCCAGCGAAGCTCAGCGCCGCCAGCGTATGGACGGCGGGCGCGTAGAGCCGCGAGGCGCGGTCGGCGATACGCACGAAGGCGCTCTTGGCCTGCCCCGCCGCTTCCATCGCCTGCGCGATTTCGGCGAGCGCAGTGCCCTGCCCTGCTGCGGTTACGATGACGTCCACCGGCGCATCAAGGTTGAGCATGCCTGCCAGCACCCGCTGACCTGGGCCTGCCGGAACCGGTGCGCTCTCGCCCGTCAGCAGCGACTGGTCGAAGCGGCCCGTGCCACTGGCGATCTCGCCGTCCGCCGCGAGCCGTTCGCCGGCCGCGACGCGCATCAGCATACCCGGGGAGAGCGCGGCGGCCGCCGTCCAGTGCAGCTGGCCGTCAGCGCCGACAATCATGGCGCCGCTCGCCGCCTGCCGCAGCAGCGCGGCCACCCCTGCCCGCGCCCGGTCGCGCATCATCGCATCGAGCGCGCGGCCAGCGAGGAGGAAGAGGAGCAGCATCAGCGTGCCGTCGAACCAGGCTTCCTTCCCGCCGGTCAGCGTCTCATAGCAGGAAAGGCCTGTCGCGAGCGTGACACCGATGGAAATCGGCACATCCATGTTGGTGCGCCCGCGCTTCAACGCGCCCCACGCCGAGCGGAAGAACGGCTGCCCGGCATAGAGGATCGCCGGAACGCCGATCAGCGCCGAAAGCCAGTGGAAGAGATCCCGCGTGCTGCCGTCCGCCCCCGACCAGACGCTGACCGAGAGCAGCATGACGTTCATGCAGGCGAACGCCGCAACTGCGAGCGGCGCAAGCAGTTCGCGCGAGGCCGAGGGCGGCTCCAGCACATCCTCGCGCGGCTCGGCGGCAAAACCGGCACCCGCGAGCGCGGCGACCAGCGCGGGGATCTCGACTGCTTCGGTGTGATCGACTGCGATCGTCCGCGCGGTGAGGTTCGCTCGCGCCGAAGCGACGCCGGGCACTGCGCCCAAAGCACGCTCGACTTTGCCCATGCAGCCCGCGCAGTGCATGCCGGGCACCGCCAGCACGCTGCGGCTGGTGGCGGGAGCGAGGCGCGGGGAGGCCGCGTTCACAGCGCGTCATCCTCGGCATGCCACACGTGGCCCATGGCGCGTGCTTCGATGCCGACATGCCAGCGGCCAGCGGGGAGCGCGGCTTCATAGACGCCGGGCGCGACTTCGCGCGGGGTCAGCACCACCGGCGCCTTGGCGCCAAGCGGATGGTCTGCCTGCGCGCGCACGGCGGCACCGGTCAGCAGACGGCCGCTTGCGTCGGTCAGCGTGAAGCGCACCTTGTCTGCCTCCTCGCGCGCAATGACCAGTTTCCATCCCAGCGCCTTGTCGGCCTTTGCCGCGCCGAGCCAGCGGTTGAATTCCTGGCTCGCGACGTAGGAGTTCTCCACCACCGTCCCACTGAAGGTCGAGACCGCAATGTTCGCGAGCAGCACGTTGACCGCGATCACCACGCCGAAGAAGCCGACCATGACGAGGGCCATGTGCCGCCCGGTAAAGGGCCGGACAGGTCTTGCTGCAAGCTGTGCCATCACATCTCTCCCTTATTGTCCTGGTGCCGCAAAGTGCGTCTCGCGCCGCGGCGTGCGGCCTTCGCCATCCAGCGGCGTCGCAGTCAGCGCGAAGTCCTGCGGATGTGCCAGGTCAGCGGGCACCACAGCATAGAGCCGCACCTTGGCGGTGCTGTCCGCCGGGACTGGCACGTCGATGCTCGCGCGGGCGGCGTGGCGGTCCATCTCGTCGGTGTAGAGCGCGGCGCCGGGCAGCCCTTCAGCCGCAATGCGCAAGGTGCGCGGGCGGTCTTCCATGTTGCGCAGCGCCAGAGTGAAGGCATTGCGCACCGCACCGCCCGAAAGCTGCACGAACTCCGGATTGCGCTCGCGCGCCACCGACAGCGTCAACCGCTCGCGCGCACCGAGCATGAACAGGAGCGCCAGGCCGATCCCGCCCCACACGGCGAAATAGGCGATCAGGCGTGGGCGCAGCAGAACCTTTAACGCCGGGCGGGCCGGCTCACCATTGATCTCGCGGTCGGCGTCGATCAGCGTGCAATAGTCGATCAGCCCGCGCGGACGGCCCACCGAAGCCATCGCCCGGTCGCAGGCATCGACGCAGAGCGCGCAGGTGATGCAGCCGATCTGCGCACCTTCGCGAATGTCGATGCCGGTGGGGCACACGGCCACACACTGCCGGCAATCGATGCAATCGCCGATAGGTGTGGCCGCACCGCGCGCTTCCTTGAGCGACCCACGCGGCTCGCCCCGCCAGTGCTTGTACGTGACGGTCAGCGAGTTCTCGTCCAGCATCGCGGTCTGGATGCGCGGCCAGGGGCACATGTAGATGCACACCTGCTCGCGCATGAAACCGCCGAGCCAGAAAGTGGTGAAAGTCAGGATGCCGGTGCAGGCATAAGCGACAGGTGCTGCTGTTCCCGTCCAGAACTCACGCTGCAGCGTGGGCGCATCGGCGAAGTAGAAAATCCACGCGCCGCCGGTCACGAAGGCGATGCCGAGGTAGACGCCCCACTTGAACATCCGCCGCGCAAACTTCGCCGGGCTCCACGGCGCGGCATTGAGACGCATCTGCGCATTGCGGTCGCCGTCGATCAGGCGGTCGACGTGCTGGTAGAGGTCGGTCCACACCGTCTGCGGGCAGGCATAACCGCACCAGGCCCGGCCCACCGCGCTGGTGACGAGGAACAGCCCGATCCCCGCCATGATCAGCATGCCGGCGACGAAGTAGAACTCCTGCGGCCAGATCTCGATATCGAACATGTAGAACCGGCGGTGCGCCAGATCGACGAGCACTGCCTGACCGGGGGCGTGCGGCCCCCGGTCCCAGCGGATCCACGGCGTGCCCCAGTAGACGGCAAGGCACACCGCCATGACGAGCCATTTGAAGCGGCGGAACGGCCCGTCGATCTTCTTCGGGAACACCGCAGTCCGCTTGGCATAGAGCGGGGCCGCTGCTTCGGTCATCTTGGGATCCATCATGTTCATGGCGGTTACTGCGCTGCCCCCGCAGTCGGAGTTGCTGCAGGCGCCGCCGGTGCAGGCGCCGCTTCACCGCCACCCAGCGAGTGGACGTAGACAGCCAGCATCTTGATCGTCACCGGATCGAGACGGCCGGTCCAGGCAGGCATGACGCCGGCATGGGCATTGGTCACCGTATTCACGAGCGAGGCGCGGTCACCGCCATAGAGCCAGATTTTGTCGCTGAGCTTTGGCGCGCCGACGCTGCGGTTCCCCTCGCCGTTCGCGCCGTGGCAGACCGCGCAGTTGTCTGCGAAGATCTGCTCGCCACGCCGCGAAGAGGCGTTTGCCGGGTCCTGCTTGCTGAGCACGCGGACATGGCTGACCACATCCTGCACTTGCGCAGGCGTGAGGATGCCATCCTTGCCGAAGCTCGGCATCAGGCTGCTGCGCGTGGCGTCGTTGCCGGGATAGCGGATGCCGTTCACCAGCGTCTGCTGGATCGTCGCGAGATCGCCGCCCCACAGCCAGTCGTCGTCGTTGAGGTTGGGATAGCCCTTCGCACCCGCCGCGCCCGCGCCGTGGCACTGCACGCAGTTCACCTTGAACGCCGCATGCCCGCCTTCGATCGCGGCGCGCTGCAAGGCCGGATTGGCAGCCAGCGCCTCGATCGGCGTAGCGGCGATGGCATCGCGCACACCCTGATGCTCGGCCTTCTCGTGCGCGACTTCGTCGGCCAGCACGCCACGGCTCGACCAGCCGAGCGTACCCGCACTCGCCGAATGAAGCATCGGGATTGCCGGATAGAGCACGACGTAGACCAGCGCGAAAACGACCGTCGCGTAGAAGGTCCAGAGCCACCAGCGCGGCAGCGGCGTATCGAGCTCCTCGATCCCGTCCCATTCGTGCCCGACCTTGGCCGTGCCCGTCGCGTGATCGATCACCTTTCCGTGGTGCGTGTTGTCATCCGTCATTGGAGTCATCCTCGAAGATCGAGAGCGCCGCATCGTGGCTCGCCGCGCGTCCGCCGGGGCGGAACGGCCAGAGGCAGAGGCCCAGGAAGACCAGCGCCATGATGGCGAGGCCATAGCTGTCGGCCAGATGCCGCAGCAGGTCGTAGGTCGAGTGGGTGGAGAGATGCAGAAGGTTCACCGGCCCTTCTCCTTCGCCAGATGTTCCTGCGCCGCCGGCGCGTTCACATCCACCATCGTGCCCAGCACCTGAAGATAGGCGACAAGCGCATCCATCTCGGTCAGGCGCTTGGGATCGCCGTCGAAGTCGCGCGCCGTCGCGCCGGGGTAGCGCTTGAGGAATGCCGCGTGATCGGCAT
>Ga0310345_10000676_pt1 | contig 45713 bp, 44 predicted proteins | sample HC15DNA20500_MG_FD_204667 | JGI IMG/M metagenome (GOLD analysis project Ga0310345, IMG submission 204667) | Marine microbial communities from station ALOHA, North Pacific Subtropical Gyre - HC15-DNA-20-500_MG | ecosystem: Environmental > Aquatic > Marine > Oceanic | place: Pacific Ocean: North... | reverse complement strand
GCAGGGCTGCTTGCATGTTCCGGCTACTTGATGAAGGGCACGTTCCCGCGCTGGGAAACCGACAGCAACGACAGGCAGTCGTCGCGCGCGCCGCTGTCGTCGCGGCATTCGATGACGTCATTGAGCAGCAGCTGGCCGATATCCTGGCAGGCCAGGTTCTTGATATCGAAGACCTTGATGCTGGTCTTGTTCTTCGGCATGGGGCCGATCTGTACCGCCAGCCGGCGGGCCACGATGCCGTCGTTGTCGAACATGACCACATCGAGCTGCACCGCATCGAAGCGCGCATCGGTCAGATTCTGGGTGACGAGATAGGCGCGGCAGGCGCCATCCACCGGCTCGAGCTTGTTGAGCTCCACCTCGATGCCGCCGGCCTGGGCGAAGGCGCTGGAACTCGCGATCAGGGCGATGGCAGCAATCAGTGCACGTATGAGCATGGCGGTATCCCGAAAATGATGATCGGCCACGAGCCGCGCCGGTCACGCGAAGCCTGCGCGCCGGGCGGCGGCGCCGCTGCGTGTCCGAAGTCCCGCAGCGGCCACCGGCATGTGTGGCTTGTTGTTTTTTAAATCATTGCCAGTATTGCTGTCAGTCCACGCTGGCGCAACCATGAACCCACGATATCGACAGCTGCCCGGCACGTCTGCAGACTGCTGGCTGTTGCATTGATCAGGAGCGACTCTTGACCGTTTTCTCGCAGATGGCGGCCGCGGGCCACGAACAGGTATGTCATGTCGCGGATGCCGATACCGGACTTCGCGCCATCGTGGCCGTGCATTCCACCGCACTGGGCCCGGGTCTGGGCGGTGTGCGCATACGTGAATATGCCGATGAGCAGGCCGCGCTCGTCGACGTGCTGCGCCTGTCGGAAGCCATGAGTTACAAGGCCGCCTGTGCGGGGCTGCGCTGCGGCGGGGCGAAGGCCGTGGTGCTCGGCCCGTTCCCGCGCGACCGCGAAGCGGCCATGCACGCGCTGGGCCGCGCGGTCGACGGCTTGTCGGGCCGCTACGTGGCGACCGAAGACATGGGCATGACCGAAGCCGACATCGCATTGCTTAACGAAGTGACGCCGCATGCCGTGGGTCGCAGCCTGGAAGCCGGCGGCTCGGGCGATCCCTCACCGCACACGGCCGATGGTGTGATCGCGGGCATGCGCGCGTCCCTGCGCGCCGCGGGCCGCGCGGTCGATTTCCAGGACCTGCGGGTCGCGGTGCAGGGCTGCGGCAATGTCGGACTCGGTGTGATCGAACGTCTCCTGGCGGCGGGCGCCACGGTGATCGCATCGGATATCAGCCAGCAGGCCCGCGAGCGCGCAGCCGGCGCAGGCGCGCAGATCGTCGACAACGATCGGATCCACGCCGAGTCGGCCGATATCTTCGCGCCCTGTGGTATCGGCGCGATCCTGAACGCGGGCAGCATTGCCGAGCTCGGCTGCGCGATCGTCGCCGGTGGGGCGAATAACCAGCTTGCCGAGGCCGAGGATGGCGAACGCCTGGCCGCGCGGGGCATCGTTTACGCGCCGGATTTCGTCATCAACGCGGGCGGGCTGATCAACGTCAGCGACGAATTGGACAGCGAAGGCTACAACGCGGAACGGGTGCGTTTTCGGGTGGCGTCCATCGAGAGCACGCTCGACGAAGTGTTCGCGCAGGCGAGCGCGCAGGGTGAAACCACCGAGCGTGTCGCCATGGCCATGGCCAGGACGCGTATTGGGGCCGGGTCGAGATAAGTCGGGTAAGTCGCGGACAAAAAAGAGCCGCGCCCCGGGGCGCGGCTCCAGCCGGTCGAGGCGGCGGCTGTGATCAGGCGGCGTTGTCCCAGTCGGGGGCGAACGATAGGTCGATGATGCGCCCATCGCTGGCGTGCAGCGCCGAGATCTTGCGCATTTCCTCTTCGGTCAGCTCGAAATCGAAGATCTCGAAGTTGTTGGCGACATGCGCCTTGTTCGAGGAGCGCGGAATGGCGATCACGTCATCGTGCTGGATCAGCCAGCGCAGCGCGACCTGGCCGCCGTTCTTGCCGTGGGCCTTGCCGATTCGCTCCAGAGTCGGCTCCTTGAACACGCGACCCTGGGCGAGCGGGCAGTAGGCGGTCAGTGCCATGTCGTGTTCGGCCAGCTTGTCGAGCACCGGCTGCTGGCTGATATAGGGGTGATACTCCACCTGATTGGTCGCCAGCGGCGCGCCGGTTTGCGCCGCGGCCTCGTCGATCAGGCGGGTGGTGAAGTTGCTGATGCCGATATTGTGGGCCAGGCCCTGTTCGCGCACGTCGTTGAGCGCGCCCAGCGTTTCCTTGAGCGAGATGTCGGGGTTGGGCCAGTGCAGCAGCAGCAGGTCGACATAGTCCGTGTCGAGTTTCTCGAGACTCTCGCGGACCGAAGCCTGCAGATCATCATCGGCGAACCGGTCGGTCCAGACCTTGTTCGTGAGGAAGATGTCTTCGCGGGCCACGCCCGATTGCTTCAGGCCGCGTCCGACCGCTTGCTCATTCTTGTACATCTGGGCGGTGTCGATATGCCGATAACCCACCTCGAGCGCATGGGCGACCATCGATTCCGCCTCGGCGGGCTCCAGCTCAAACGTGCCGAAGCCGAGTGCCGGTATCTTTGCGCCATTCGCATTGATGTGTTGCGTCGATAACTCCTGTTCGTGCGTTTCCACTTAGGTAAGGTTTGTTACTCATGCATTCAATCGAGATCGCCGGTATGCACAACACCTTGTCCCATCGCGTAAAAGCATGACGGGACGCCTCGCACGCGCCTTCAAGCTCGAAGCCGGCGAGTTCGTCCCTGTCGCCTGGTCGTTCGGCTATTTCTTCTGTCTGCTGTGCGGCTATTACATCCTGCGCCCGCTGCGCGACGAGATGGGCATCCAGGGCGGGGTGGATGCGCTGGCCTGGGTTTTCTCGGCCACTTTCGTTGTCATGCTCGCGGTCGTGCCCCTGTTCGGCTGGGCGGTGGCGCGGTTCTCGCGCCGCGGGGTCGTGATCGCGAGCTACGGCTTCTTCGTCGTCAACCTGCTGCTGTTCTTCGTGCTGCTGCGCGCCGAGATCGCGCCGGCATGGACCGCACGCGCGTTCTTCGTGTGGGTGAGCGTATTCAACCTGTTCGTCATCTCGCTGTTCTGGAGCGTGATGAACGACGTGTTCGACAAGCACCAGGCCCTGCGCCTGTTCGGGCTGATCGCCGCCGGCGGCAGCCTGGGCGCGATCGCGGGGCCGGGCCTGACCACGCTGCTGGTGGAACGCCTGGGCCCGATCAACCTGCTGCCGTTATCGGCGGCGCTGATGATCGCCGCCGTGGTGTGCGCGCTGCAGGTCATGCAGCGGGCCGGGGCCGCCTCCGGCGCGCCACCGACGGCAAGGGTACGCAGCGAAAGCGTCTGGGCCGGGGCGACCCATGTGGCGCGTTCGCCGTATCTGCTCGGTATCTGCGTGTTCATCGTTTTCTATTCGGCGTTGTCGACCTTCCTCTATTTCGAGCAGGCGCGCATCGTCGAAGGCGCGTTCGAGAGCAGCGCCCAGCGCACGCAGGTGTTCGCGGTCATGGATCTGGCCACGAACACGCTCACGCTCGCGCTGCAGTTCTTCGCCACCGCGCGCCTGGTAACCTGGCTCGGCCTGCCGGTGGCGCTCGCCATGATTCCGGTCGCCGTCGGCGCCGGCTTCGGCGCGCTCGGGCTGGCGCCGACACTTGCGGTGCTCGTGGTGTTTCAGGTCGTGCGCCGGGCCGGCAATTACGCGATCACCAAACCCGCGCGCGAGATGCTGTTCTCGGTCGTCAGCGCCGAGGACAAGTACAAGGCGAAGAATTTCATCGATACCGTGGTCTATCGTGGTGGCGACGCCGCCAGCGGCTGGCTTTTCACCGGGCTCTCGGCGATCGGCCTGGGCCTGTCGGCGCTGGCGTTCGCGGCCGTGCCCCTGGCCGCGATCTGGGCCGGTGTCGGTATCGCGCTCGGCCGCGCGCGGCGCGATCGGGCCCGACAGGACGAAGACCGCGCGTTCACAACGCCCAACCAGAGAGGACGTCAGACATGAACCGATCCGACTCGATACTCGACAAGCCGTTGACCCGCCGACGGGTGCTCGGCACCGGCGTGGCCGGCGCGGGGCTGGCGATGCTGCCCTGGCAGGCCGCGCTCGCGGCGAAGATGGACCCGCAAGCCGCCGACAAGGCCATGATCAAGCGCGCGATCCCGGTCAGCGGCGAGAAGGTGCCGGCGATGGGCATGGGCTCGTCCGGCTCCTACGAGCGCCTGTCCTCCAGCAGTGCCGAGGAGTTGCGCACGGTGATGAAGGAATTCGTCGCCATGGGCGGCACGCTGGTCGATACCTCGCCGTCCTACGGCAATGCCGAGACCAATATCGGCAACATCGCGCGCGAGACCAGCGTGCGCGAGCAGCTGTTCATGGCCACGAAGGTGCGCAAGACCAGCCGCGAGGCCACGCTCGATCAGTTCCGCGCTTCGATCGATGCGCTCGGCGAGCCGATCGACCTGCTCCAGATTCACAACTTCATCGGTCTGGACAACCAGTGGGCCACGCTCAAGCAGCTCAAGGAAGAAGGGCGGGTGCGCTATATCGGCATCACCCATTACCTGACCAGCGCCTTCGATGAGCTCGAGCACCAGATGGCGACCAAGGAACTGGATTTCGTGCAGTTCAACTACTCGATCATGACGCCGGATGCCGAGGAGCGCTTGTTGCCGATGGCGGCCGATCACGGCATTGCGGTGCTCGTGAACCGCGCCTTCAACGACGGCCGCATCTTCAGCGAAACCAAGGGCCAGGCGCTGCCGGAATACGCCAAGGAATTCGACTGCTTCTCCTGGGCGCAGTTTGCGCTGAAATATGTGCTCGCCAACGAGACCGTCACGTCGGTGATTCCTGCCACCAGCGATCCGGAACATCTGCGCGACAACATGCACGCCGGCTACGGCAAACTGCCGGATGCCGGTCAGCGCAAGCGCATGCGCGAGACGATCGCCGCCTTGTAGGTCCCGGCCTAATAAAAAGCCCGCGCCCGGCGGTTGCCGGGCACGGGCGTGAGGGCCGCGTGACCTTGCCGATTCAGGCCGCGTTTTCGAAACGCAGCGCGGTATCGTCGCCGAGGTCGACCTTCACCGTATCGCCAGCGGCGAATTCGCCGGCGAGTATGCGCTTGGCCAGCGGATTCTCCACCAGCGTCTGGATCGAACGCTTGAGCGGACGCGCTCCGTAGACCGGATCGAAACCGGCCTCGGCCAGCTTGTCGAGCGCGGCATCGCTGATCTCGAGCGTGAGTTCGCGCTCGGACAGGCGTGCGTGCAGTTCGCGCATCTGAATCCGCGCGATGGAGCGGATCTCGGTCTGCGCCAGCGGATGAAAGACCACCGATTCGTCGATCCGGTTGATGAATTCGGGGCGGAACTGACTCGCCACGACTTCCATCACCGACTCGCGCATGGTCTGGTAGTTCTCCTCGCCGGCCAGTTCCTGGATCAGCTGGCTGCCCAGGTTCGACGTCATCACGATCACGGTGTTGCGAAAATCCACCGTGCGCCCGTGACCGTCGGTCAGCCGCCCGTCGTCGAGCACCTGCAGCAGGATGTTGAACACATCGCCGTGCGCCTTCTCGACCTCGTCGAGCAGGATCACGGAGTAGGGCTTGCGGCGTACGGCTTCCGTCAGATAACCGCCCTGTTCGTAGCCGACATAGCCGGGCGGGGCGCCGATCAGCCGCGCCACCGAATGGCGCTCCATGAACTCGGACATGTCGATACGCACCATGGCCTCTTCGGTGTCGAACAGGAAGGTGGCGATCGCCTTGCACAGCTCGGTCTTGCCCACGCCGGTGGGACCGAGGAACAGGAACGAGCCGATAGGACGTGCCGGATCGGACAGGCCCGAGCGCGAACGCCGGATCGCGTCCGAAACGGCCGATACCGCCTCGTTCTGGCCGATCACGCGCTCATGCAGCGAATCCTCCATGCGCAGCAGCTTGTCGCGTTCGGCCTCGAGCATGCGATTGACCGGAATGCCGGTCCAGCGCGATACGATTTCGGCGACTTCCTCATCGGTCACGTTGTTGCGCAGCAGCTTGGTTTCGGCCGGCTTCTCCTCGGCCGCCTGGGCCTCGGCGAGTTCGCGCTCGAGCTGCGGGATACGCCCGTACTGCAGTTCCGACATGCGATCGAGATCGCGGGCGCGCTGGGCCGCCTCGAGCTCCTTCTTGGCCTGCTCGAGTTCCTCGCGCTTGTTGGCTGCACCAGTGACCGACGCTTTTTCGGACTTCCAGATCTCTTCCAGATCCGAATATTCGCGTTCGAGCGCGGCGATCTCGTCGTCGAGTTTTTCCAGCCGTTGCTTCGAGCCCTCGTCGGACTCCTTGGACAGCGCCTGTTTCTCGATCTTGAGCTGAATCAGGCGCCGATCGAGACGGTCCAGTTCTTCCGGCTTGGAATCGATCTCGATACGGATCTTGGAGGCGGCCTCGTCGATCAGGTCGATCGCCTTGTCGGGCAGCTTGCGGTCGGTGATATAGCGCTGCGACAGCTTGGCCGCGGCGATGATCGCGCCGTCGGTGATGTCCACGCCGTGGTGGACCTCGTAGCGCTCCTTGAGCCCGCGCAGGATCGCGATGGTGTCTTCCACGTCCGGTTCGTCGACCAGCACCTTCTGGAAGCGGCGCTCCAGCGCGGCGTCCTTTTCGATGTTCTCGCGATATTCATTGAGCGTGGTCGCGCCGATGCAGTGCAGCTCGCCGCGCGCCAGCGCCGGTTTGAGCATGTTGCCGGCGTCCATCGAGCCTTCCGCTTTGCCGGCGCCCACGAGGGTATGGATCTCGTCGATGAACAGGATGATGCGGCCTTCCTGCTTGGACAGATCCGAGAGCACGCCCTTGAGACGGTCCTCGAACTCGCCGCGATACTTCGCGCCGGCGATCATGCCGCCGAGATCGAGCACGAGCACACGCTTGTCGCGCAGCGATTCGGGCACCTCGCCGTTGATGATGCGCTGTGCCAGGCCTTCCACGATCGCGGTCTTGCCCACACCGGGGTCGCCCACGAGCGTCGGGTTGTTCTTGGTCCGGCGCGAGAGCACCTGAATCACACGGCGGATTTCCTCGTCGCGGCCGATCACCGGGTCGAGCTTGCCCTGCTCGGCGCGCTCGGTGAGGTCGATGGTGTACTTGTCGAGGGCGCCGCGCTGCTCCTCGGCGTTGGCGTCGTCCACGTTTTCGCCGCCGCGAATCTTGTCGATCTGTGCCGTCACGTTGTCGCGCGTGGCGCCGGCTTCCTTGAGGATCTTGCCGGCCTCGGACTTGTCCTCGAGCGTGGCGAGCACGAACAGTTCGCTGGAGACGAACGAGTCACCGCGCTTCTGCGCGAGCTTGTCGGACAGATTGAGTACGCGTACCAGCGCCTGGCTGGCACCGACATCGCCGGTGGCCTGGCCCACGGTCGGCAAGTTGTCGAGCGCCTTGAGCAGGCGATTGCGGATATCGCGCACGTCCAGGCCCGCGCCGTCGAGCAGCGGGCGTACGGTGCCGCCTTCCGTATCGAGGAGGGCGAGCAGGACGTGCAGCGGCTGGATTTCATTATGGTCACGGCCGACGGCCAGGCTCTGGGCCTCGCCGAGTGCGGCCTGCAGCTTGCTGGTGAGTTTGTCCATTCTCATCGGGTCGTTCCTTTGGCTGTGGTCACGCGCCGCTTGGGGCGTGCGTCGTCGCTATGCCCTTGTTTATAGGTGCTGACGCAAACAATTCAACCATCGTTTGAAAGATATTTTCCGGCGTTCGCGTTTGCCGCTGATACCCGAAGACGATAACCGCGCTGATATACTCGCGCGAGCGCCGAATCCGGCCTGCGACGATTTGTTTTCACCGGGGTTTTAATGACCAAGGCCTACAACGACGCTGAGTTCATGCTCAGCGAAGAGGCGCGCCCGTTGCGCCTGCTGTCCGAATATCTCGAACCCAGAACCCGGCTGGCTGAACTCAATGTCCACCGTGCGCTCATTTTCTGGGGCTCGGCGCGTCTGCGCCCGCGCGAGGACGACCCGGTCGACGAAGCCGTGGATTTCTACGCCCAGGCGCGAGAGCTCGCCGCGCGCATGACCCGCTGGACGATGGAGACACACGCCGCCGATGAGCATTACTATGTCTGTACCGGCGGGGGGCCGGGCATCATGGAGGCGGCCAATCGCGGCGCGGCGGACGTCAATCGCGAATTGTCGATGGGCTACAATATCGAGCTGCCGCATGAGCAGGGGTCGAACGCGTATATCAGCGATGCGCTGAACTTCGAGTTCCACTACTTCTTCATGCGAAAGTTCTGGTTCATGAACGTCGCCAAGGCGTTGATCATCTTTCCGGGCGGCTTCGGCACCATGGACGAGCTGTTCGAGATGCTCACGCTGATACAGACGGGCAAACAACCGCGAATTCCGGTAGTACTCTATGGCAAGGACTTCTGGGACCGACTCATCAACTTCGATGTTTTCGTGGAATTGGGGCTGATAGCAGAGCGCGACATCGACCTGTTCTACCGAGCGGATTCGGTCGATGACGCATTTGATTTCCTCACCGATGCGCTTGCGCAAGATACGGTGACCGCACAAAGCCGGCACGGCTGACTGTCATGGCTAACGGATCATTCAAGAAACAAGGCAGCGCGAAGGGCGGCGCAAACCCCAGCGCGCGACTGCTGGTCGCCGGCTGGATCGGCAGCATGGTTCTGGTGGCATTGCTTACGGTGATGCTCACCTACGAGTTTTCGGACGAGGACACTGGCGCCGGCGATGCCGGAAAGCTCGAGGCGGGCCAAGTTGCCCAGTCCGCTCAGGGTGACGACGGCGTCGTCGAGTCCTCACCGGACACGCAGATCGAAGACAGCGGCGCGGATGACCAGGTTGCCGCCAACGCACCGGACGAGCCCGAACAGCCGGCCGAGCCGCAGTTCATGCCGAACCTCAAGTTCGCGGGCCGTGCGGGCATCGTGCAACTCGCGGCCTCGAGCCTGCCGCCGAGCGACACGGTTGCCGAGTGGTGCCGCACGCTCGCCGAGCGCGTGAATGGCGTGGCGTCCAGCGACTGCATGTCGGGTGCGTTCGCCGACTCGGGCCACAAGTCGGTCAACGGCCGCCCGCTGATCGTGCGTCAGATCGAGCCGACCTCGCGTCCCGGCGCGGGCCGCGTGCTGCTGATCGCGGCCACGCACGGCGACGAGCTGAGTTCTGTCGGTACGGTGTTCAGCTGGATGAACATGATCGACGAGAACGGCACCGGCTACCAATGGCGCGTCGCGCCGGTGATGAACCCGGACGGCCTGTTTCACGAGCCGCCGACCCGTGTGAACGCCAACGGCGTGGATCTCAACCGAAACTTGCCGACCGCCGGCTGGGCCAAGGAATCGCGGGACTACTGGCGCCGCGTGGGTTTCGAGAAGCGTCGCTTCCCGGGTGAAAGCGCCGGCAGCGAACCCGAAAACCAGTGGCTTGCCGCGCAGATCAAGGAATTCAAACCCAACGTCATCATCTCGATGCATGCGCCGTATGGCGTGCTCGACTACGACGGCGATTTTCCGGCGCCGCAGAAGATGGGCAGCCTGAACCTGCATCGTCTGGGCGTTTATCCGGGCTCGCTCGGCAATTTCGCATCGCGCATGCAGGACATTCCGGTGATCACGGTCGAACTCGACGACGCCGACGAGCCGCCGAGCGACGGCGAGATCGAGCAGATGTTCACGGACCTCAACGGCTGGCTCGACCGCTACTTCCGCAGCGTCCGCCAGGCGAGCGCCGACGGCGGCAACGCCGCGTCCGACGCGGGCTAGCGCGCACACGGCGTCGCGCATTGCGCGGCGCCGTTTTCCCGACGTTTCATGTCGGTTCGAACGCCGTCGTGCCCGACAGGCACGCCCGGCGTGCGAGATGACGGCGCAGGCCGATCGATAGCCGATGCCAGTCGCGCGGCTCGTCGATATCGTTGCGAACGGGTGCCTCGCTAACCGCAAAACCCTGGCGAGCCAGCTCGGTACGCGTCGCAATCGCCACGCGCGGCGTGCTCCAGCGCGGGCCGCGAAAGATCTGCGGGCGAGGGCGATTGAGCCCGATACCCCAGTACCCCCCGTCCCGGGCTGGCGCCAGCCATGCGCGTGGGCCATCGTACGCGAGCGCACGCCGCGCCTCGTGCAGCCACGCACCGGCGAGAGCGGGCTGATCGCTGCCGATCAGGATGACGCGCTGCGCGTAGCGCCGGCCCAGGGCAATGCCCCGAGCCATGCGCGTTCCCAGGTCGCCGCGAGCCTGCCTGTGGCAGCTCACCGCGTATCGGCGCGCGAGATGGCGAAGGAACGGATGGCGGGTATCCGGCGTGCATGCGAGAAGTACACGGCCGCACGTCGCGGCGCGGGTCTCTGCCACGGCGTGCTCGAGCATCGCACGGTAGATATTCGCGGCACGGCGGCTGCCGACGCCTCGGGCGAGGCGCGTCTTGCAGCGTCCGGCGACGGGTGCCTTGGCAAAGATCACCACGCAAAAATCGTCTTCCAGTGACGAAGATGCGTGGTTTGCGTTCGGGGGGTTGGCAACAGACATAAGCCTGCTATCATACGCCGCTCGCTCGCAGGCAAGCGGGCAAGAAAACGGGGCCGTAGCTCAGTTGGGAGAGCGTCGCGTTCGCAATGCGAAGGTCGGCGGTTCGATTCCGCCCGGCTCCACCAGTTTTCGAGAAAGCCGCTCATCGAGCGGCTTTTTTTTGCGCGGCATCGGCCCTGGTCTGGGCGCCCATCGGGGCTGTCAATCCTCTCGCAGACGCGATTCTTTTCCGGTCCGCGTTTGACCATCGTCGTAGACGCGGCCGGCCAAGTCGCTGATTTGTCGCGCAGATTAGATTCAGGATAAGACGCTTAACGCCGCGTTCGTTGAATCCGCGCGAATGCCCCGCCGACACTCCCTCCCAGAACGACAAGACAGGAGGAGAGTCATGATCATCTATGGTGTGGCGCTGCTGGCGGCCTGCATGCTGGCCGGCAACGTTATCGGCGAGCTCATTGGCATCGCCATCGGCGTGAGTTCCAACGTGGGCGGCGTGGGTATTGCGATGCTGCTGTTGGTTTTCGTGGTCTATCGGCTGCAGAAGGCCGGCTGTCTGGATACCTCGTCGCGCCGCGGCGTGGAGTTCTGGAGCTCGCTCTATATCCCGATCGTGGTCGCCATGGCGGCGAGCCAGAACGTGGTCGGCGCCGTCACCGGCGGTCCGGTCGCGCTGGTGGGCGGTCTGGCGGTCGTGGCGGTGAGCTTCGCGCTCGTGCCGGTCATCGCGCGCCTGGGCAAAGGCAAGTACGCCGTGCCGCTCGACGATATCGAAACCGAGCGGGGTGCACGCGATGAGTGAACGTCTGCTCGATGTGTTTGCCAGCAACGGTCTGATCACGGCGTTCGCCGCCGTGGGTCTGCTGATGTTGGTCTGCAATCTCGTATCCCGGCAACTCACGGCGGGGCGCATACACGGTTCCGCGATCGCCATCGGCGTGGGGCTGGTGCTGTCCTATATCGGGGGCGTGTCGACCGGTGGTGAGGATGGTCTCGCCGACGTCGCGCTGTTCTCCGGCGTCGGGCTCATGGGTGGCTCCATGCTGCGCGACTTCGCGATCGTGGCCACGGCCTTCGGCGTCGACGTCGAGGAGCTGCGCAAGGCGGGCTTCAACGGCGTACTCGCGTTGTTCGTGGGCATTATCGTCCCGTTCTTTCTCGGCGGCGCGATCGCCTATGCGTTCGGCTATACCGACTCGGTGGCGATTACGACGATCGGTGCCGGCGCGGCCACCTACATCGTAGGCCCGGTCACCGGCACCGCGATCGGCGCGAGCTCGGATCTGATCGCGCTGTCGATCGCCATCGGCCTGGTGAAGTCCATTTCGGTGATGATCGTCACGCCCATGGTTGCGCGCACGATTTCGCTGAACAATCCGTCGGCGGCGCTGGTGTTCGGCGGCATGATGGGGACCACCAGTGGCGTCGCCGGCGGTCTGGCGGCCACCGATCCGCGCCTGGTGCCGTATGGCGCCATGACCGCGACGTTCTACACCGGGCTGGGTTGTCTGCTCGGACCTTCCGTGCTGTATCTGGTGGTGCGTGCGCTGCTCGGTGGCTGATCGCGGGACGCGGTCGCCCACGCGGGCCGCGTCAGCCGGTGACGGCGATCGCGGCCTGCTCCAGCGCTACGATGCGTTCGTCGGCCGCGCGCGACTTGAGATAGCAAAGCCCCAGCGTCTGGGTGACGCGCTGGTTCGGTGTCACCCGCGCGAAGGACAGCGCACCGGGGTAGATATCGTCGATGCGCTTGGGCAGCAGGGCATGGCCAACGCCGCCCTTGACCAGGCTGGCGAGCGTGAAGATGTCGTTGGCGCGCAGCACGATCCGGGGCGTGATGCCGGCTTCGAGGAACATGCGATAACTATCGCGTCCGGTGGCGAACTCCTGCGAGAGCATCACGAAGGGCGCACCGTCGTAGCGGCGCAGATCGACGGGCAGGGCGGCGTTCGGCGGGGCGTCCGCAGCCGCGCTGGCGATATGGATCTCGTCCTCGAACAGCGGTTTGACCACACGATGGCGCCGCCGGCCGAGGCCGTGCACGCAGATCAGCGCGGCATCGATATCCCCGGCCTGGAGTTTGTCTTCCAGATCGGCGTTGGAGCCGAGCACCAGTTCGATATCGCAGCCGGGCACGCTTTCCTTGAGCGCGTTGATGATACGCGGCACGACGGCCACGGTGAGCGAATAGAGCGTGCCAATGCGGAAGATGCTCGGCGAGATACCGGCTGCCGCGCGGGTTTCGTCCACGCTGCGCTGGATGCGTTCGATGATGTCGCTGGCGTGGCGTTCGAGCACGAAGGCCGAGTCCAGCGGCTCCAGCGAGCGGCTGCGGTGCGCGAACAGCGGGCAGCCCACGGCAGCTTCCAGCGAATGGATCGCCTTGTGCACCGACACGCTCGACAGCGACAGCGCTTCGGCGGCACGCGCCAGGTTTCTCTCGCGCATGAACACGAGAAAGATCTCGAGCTTGCGCAGGGTAATCTCGTCGCTGCTCACGATGGCCGTCCCGTGCCCGAAAAATCGACGTTAACAAAGCAAACGGCGGGTTTATTGAAACCCCGCGTGGCGCATTCTAACTTGAGCGCCGCTCAGGCCAGCCCGACAGCGAGACAGGACAGAGCATGACCGAACGCAAATGGACGACGCGACGCGACGACAAGCGGGCGCGCATGGACAGCGTGGCCGCCTGGCTGGACGCCAAGGTGCTGGCCCGCGAGCGCGTACCCGACGCGCTGCATGCACTCATTCGCTCGGGCGACCGCGTGATAGCCGAGGGCAATAACCAGAAACAGGCCGATTTTCTCTCGCGTGCGCTGGCCGATCTCGACCCGGAGCGCGTACACGATCTGCACATGATCCAGCCCAGTGTCGGCCGCCCGGAACATCTGGCGGTATTCGAAAAGGGCATCGCAAGAAAACTCGACTTCGCGTTTTCCGGCACCCAGAGCCACCGTATCGGGCAGCTGATGATGGACGGCGTGATCGAGGTCGGCGCCATTCATACCTATATCGAGCTGTATGCACGGCTGTTCGTGGATCTGATCCCCCGGGTCGTGCTTACCGCCGCCTTCAAGGCCGACCGCGACGGCAATCTCTATACCGGGCCGTCGACCGAAGACACGCCGGCACTGGTCGAGGCGGCGGCATTTTCGGGCGGCATCGTAATCGCGCAGGCGAACGAGATCGTCGACGACGTTTCGCAGCTGGATCGTGTCGATATTCCCGGCTCCTGGGTGGATGTGGTCGTCGAGGCGGACAAGCCGTTCTATATCGAGCCGCTGTTCACCCGCGATCCGCGTCACATCACCGACGTGCAGATCTTCATGGCGATGATGGCGCTCAAGGGCATCTATGCCGAACACGGGGTCACGTCGCTCAACCACGGCATCGGTTTCAACACCGCGGCGATCGAATTGCTGCTGCCCACCTACGGCGAAAAGCTCGGCCTGCGCGGCAAGATTGCGAAGAACTGGGTGCTCAACCCGCACCCCACGCTGATCCCGGCGATCGAATCCGGCTGGGTCGAGACCGTGCATTGCTTCGGCACCGAATTGGGCATGGAGAACTATGTCGCCGCGCGGCCGGACGTGTTCTTTACCGGCGCGGACGGTTCGCTGCGCTCCAATCGCGCCTTCTGCCAGCTTGCGGGCCATTACGCGGCCGATATGTTCATCGGCTCCACGCTGCAGATGGACCCGGACGGCAATTCGTCGACCGTGACCACCTCGCGCGTGTCCGGTTTCGGCGGCGCGCCGAACCTCGGCTGCGATGCGCGCGGTCGCCGACATGCCACGCCGGCCTGGGCGAATCTCGCGCCCGACGCTGACCCCATGGCGCGCGGGCGCAAGCTGGTCGTGCAGATGGTCGAGACCTTCCAGGCCGGTCTGAAGCCGACCTTCGTCGATCAACTCGACGCCGTTACCGTGGCCGAGCGTGCCAAGCTCGATCTGGCCCCGGTGATGGTCTACGGCGACGATACGACCCACCTGCTCACCGAGGAAGGGCTGGCTTATCTGTACAAGGCCGAGTCGCTGGAGGAGCGGCGCGCGATGATCGCGGCCGTGGCCGGCGTGACGCCGCTGGGCATGAATGCCGATGCGGCGACCACGCGGCGTCTGCGTGAGCAGGACAAGGTGCGGCTACCGGAGGATCTGGGCGTGAATCGTACCGAGGCCACCCGCGCGCAGCTCGCGGCCAGCAGCATCGCCGATCTCGTCGACTGGTCTGGCGGGCTTTACGAGCCGCCGGCGCGCTTTAGGAGCTGGTAATGGATGGTGACAACGCCGGCGTGGATATTCACGTCCGTACCCTTGCAACAACGCTGGCCGACGCCGCGACCGACGCCTTGCGCGCGGAGGTCGACCTCACGCCCAAGCCCGGGTTGGTGGATGCCCGTGGCAGCGGCTCGCATCACGACATGAGCCACGCGCTCATGCGCGCCTCCGCCGATGCGCTGCATCTGGGGTTTCACGATGCCGCGGTGGCGGCCACCCGTGAACGCGATCTCGTGCGCCTGCGCGCCGAGCTTGGCCTGCTCGGGCGCGAGAGCGAGGCGCGCATGATGCTGGCCACCGGCGGGGTGAATACGCATCGCGGTGCGATCTGGTGTCTCGGACTGCTGGTGTCGGCGGCAGCCGCCGAACCGGGCCGCTGGCAGGCCGATGCTCTGCTCGGCTGGGTCGGGCGCATGGCCATCATCGACGACCCGGCCGTGTCGGCCACGCGCCGGTCCAACGGTCTGCGGGCGATACGCAACTACGGCGTCGCCGGCGCGCGCGCGGAGGCCGCGGGCGGATTCGTGCAGATCGTCGAGGCCGGCCTGCCGACGCTGCGGGCATCGCGCGAGGCGGGGTGTAGCGAACGCGTCGCCCGCTTGAATGCGCTGATCGCCCTCATGGCCGTGCTCGACGACACCTGCGTCCTCAGCCGGGCGGGGCTCGAGGGCCTGCGCACGACCCAGGCGCGCGCGGCACGGATCGTCGAACTCGGCGGCGTCGGTAGGCGTCGCGGTGCCCGCGAACTCGCAGCGCTCGATCACGCGCTCATTGCGCTGAATGCCTCGCCCGGCGGTAGCGCCGATCTGCTGGCGGCCACACTTTTCGTCGATGCCCTCGAGGCCGCGGCTCGCGATCAGCGCAGCGGCGCCCGGGTCGCGATCGATTCTGCACAGGAGAAATCTCATGCAACGACTATCGCTTGATTATGCGGCGGGGGCGCCGGTGGCTCGCCGCGCCCTGGCCGGCGTGGTGGGTTCGGGCGATCTCGAGGTCCTGCTGGAGCCGGGTACCGAAGGCCGGTCCACGGTCGAGATCAACACCTCGGTCGATGGCGTGAACGACATATGGACTGCGGTCGTCGGGCGCATCTTCGCGGACGCGACGCAGCCCGCGGTTGCGCTCGAGATCAACGACTTCGGCGCCACACCCGCCGTGGTGCGCCTGCGTATCGCGCAGGCCATGGAATCGGCGGCCGGCAGGGGAGAAGCCTGATGGATACCGCGGCACTCATCGCACGCGAAAGCTTTGTCGAACGCAGCGCGCGCGCCCGGGTGGCCGGCCTGCTAGACGAGGGCACGATGCGCGAACTGCTCGACCCGTTCGAACGCCTGCGCTCGCCCTGGCTGGGGCTGCAGGACATCGTGACCCAGGCCGACGACGGCGTGGTCATCGCGCGCGGCGCCATCGACGGTACTGCCGTGGTCTGCGCGGCGATCGAGCCGGCGTTCCAGGGCGGTTCCATGGGTGAAGTCGGTGGCGCCAAGATCGCGGGCGCGCTCGAGCTGGCGCTTGAAGATGCGCGTGCCGGCAAGCCGGTCATTCCCGTACTCCTGCTCGAAACCGGCGGCGTGCGCCTGCAGGAGGCGAACTGCGGACTCGCGGCGATCGCCGAAATTCATGCCGCTATCGTGGCATTGCGCGCCCATGTGCCGGTCGTGGGGGTCATCACCGGGCCGGTGGGTTGTTTTGGCGGCATGTCGATTGCCGCGGGGCTGTGCTCCGAATTGATCGTGACCCGAGAAGCACGGCTCGGACTCAACGGCCCGCAGGTGATCGAACAGGAGGCCGGCATCGACGAGTTCGACTCGCGGGACCGGCCGATGATCTGGAGCCTGACCGGCGGCGCGCAGCGCCATGCCTGTGGGCTGGCCGAAACCCTGCGCAACGACGATGCCCGCGAGATCGCGAACGCCGTGTCGCGCGCGGTGGCGGCGCCGGCCCGCGAGCCCGCCCGGCTACGCGATATCGACACCAATCTGGCGCGCCTGCAAGCCGTCGACCCGGCCCGGCGCGCCGAAGCCGTGTGGGTGCGTACGGCGTTCGCGAGCCAACAGGATGAAAACGGGAGCCCGGCATGAGTGAAAACGCCTCCGAACGCGGCCGTCGCTGGCTGGCCGCACTCACCGACGACGCAGCGGCCGTCGACGGCTATCCCGACAGCGTGCGCGTTGTCGATGCGCCACTGGATGGGCGGGCCACGCGTTATATCGCGGTCGTACCCGATGCGCATAATCCGTTTGCCCGCGCGCAGCGGGGCGAGGTGGGTTTGCGCGAAGGCTGGGCCATCGCGCGGGCGGTACGCGATGCGATCACCGCCGATGCGGATCGCACCGCCAAGCGCGCCATCGTCGCGGTGGTCGATGTACCGAGCCAGGCCTATGGCCGGAGCGAAGAGGCGTTCGGCATCCACCAGGCGCTCGCGGCTGCCGCCGACGCCTATGCGAGTGCGCGTCTGTCCGGCCATCCGGTGATCGCGCTACTGGTCGGCAAGGCCATGTCGGGCGCCTTTCTGGCACATGGCTATCAGGCCAATCGTTTGATCGCACTCGAGGACGCCGGGGTCGAGGTTCACGCGATGGGCAAGCAGGCGGCCGCGCGCATCACCCAGCGCACGGTCGAGGGTGTGGAAGCGCTGGCCCGGACCATTACCCCCATGGCCTACGATATTCACAGCTTCGAGCGGCTGGGCCTGCTGCACGGTCTGGTCAGCGTCGACGACGCCGAGACACCGAGCGCTGCGGACACCGATACCGTCAAGACGTCGCTTGCCGAGGCACTGGCCGATATCGGCAACACGCACAATATCGACACGCGTCTGAACGAAGGGCGCGCAGCATCGCAGGATGTCCGCCGCCGCCTGCGCGCGCAGTGGTAGCACCGGCCCGGTTCCGCCATGTTCGATTACAGCGCCAGCGACAACGGTTTTCGGCCGCATGATCTCGTCTTCGCAGACGCGGTTGCGCTGACCGGGCCGACGCCGGCGTGGGCGCTGCAGGCCGTTGCCGAAGGCGCGCCGCTGGTGGTGCGTCGCGCACCGAGAAACGCTCACGGTGTGCCGGTCGGCGTGCGCGGCGAGAGCCGCGGCGAGCGACACGGCGACCGGGTGGCGGTCCATGCGATCGGGCGTCGTCACGCGCCCGAGGCGATTGCCCAGGCCACGGCCTGGCGTTCTCATGCGCGACGGCGCGACGTGCCGGCCATCACCGCACTCGATGTCGCTGCCGACGTGCTCGACAGCACGCGCTGGCCGTGGGGCGTGACTGGCGCAGTGGGCTACGAACTGGCCACGGGCCACTCCGTGACCCATGCGCGATCCGATCTTGATCTGTTGCTGCGCGCGTCTGAACCCGTCGACCGTGCGCAAGCGCGCGCGTTGCAGACCGCGCTCGCGGCCGCGCCTGCGCGCTGCGATGTGCAGATCGAAACCCCGGTAGGCGGCATGGCGCTGGCGGATTGGGCCTCGACGGCACGCCAGGTGTTGATCAAGAGCGATACCGGACCGTTTTTGTGCACCGACCCGTGGGATGCGACGTCGCCAGCCGAGGTTTGCGCGCCCGACGCATGCGCCGGGGCGCGCGGCTAGTTTCCGATGAGCGTGCTATTCACTTTCCCCGGCCAGGGCGCGCAGCGCGCCGGCATGCTCGCCAGCTTGCCGGACAGTCGCCCCGTTCGCGACACCGTGGAAGAGGCGGAAACCGTGCTCGGCCGCGACCGCGCCAGTCTCGATACGGCCGAAGCGCTGGCGGATACCGAAACCGTGCAGCTGGCTTTGACGATCGTCGGGGTGGCGAGTGCGCGTCATCTCGAACAGGCGGGCGGCCCCGCGGCTGGCGTGATGGGGTTATCCATTGGCGCCTGGCCGGCCGCGGTGGTCGCCGGTGCGGTGGGCTTTGCGGATGCGCTGGCCCTTGTGGCCCGGCGCGGTGCACTTATGCGCGATGCCTTTCCCGAAGGCTATGGGATGAGCGCGTTGATCGGTTTGGGCGAAAGCGTGGTGCGCGAACTGGTCGACAGCGCACAGGCCGATGGCTGGATCGTGCATGTCAGCAACGTGAACAGCGATCAGCAGATCGTGGTGGCGGGCCGCGACGATGCGCTCGCGGACATGCAGGCGAGAGCGACCGCCGCCGGCGCGTCCCGTGTCGTGCGCCTGGACATGGCCGTGCCGTCGCATTGCGCGTTGCTCGACGATGCCGCGGCCGCGCTCGGCAATGCGGTGGCGGCGTCGACGTTCGTCGCGCCGCGGCTGGCGTACTTCAGCGCGAACGCCCGACGCCGGCTCTGGCGCAGCGCCGATGTGCGCGACGACCTGGTCAACAACATGGCGCGTACCGTCCATTGGGCGGCGAGCGCGCGGATCGCGCATGAGTCGGGTTTCGCGCTGGCCATCGAGATGCCGCCGGCGCGGGTGCTCACGGGATTGCACCCGGCGATGGACGGGCCCGGTGAGGCCGTGGCCGTGGTGGATGCCGGCTGGCATAATGCCGCGGCCCTGATCCGGCGTGCAGGCACGATTGCCGACTGAAACGGCGCCGCGTATCGCCATCCCGGTTGCCGCGCGCAGCCAAAGGAGCCGCCCGCATGGCGCAACCACCGCTCAGCCGCGGCCGCTATTTCATCTTCATCGCCGTACTCGGCATGCTTACGGCGATCGCCCCGCTGTCGATCGACATGTACCTGCCGGCGATGCCGGGGCTGGCGCGGCAGTTCGCGGTCGACCCGGCCTATGTCCAGTACAGCCTGAGCCTGTTCTTTCTCGGGCTGGCGGCCGGTCAGCTGACCTACGGCCCGCTGTCGGACCGCTACGGACGGCGGCCGATTCTGTATTTCGGCATCACGCTGTATCTGGTTGCCGCGGTCGCCTGTGCGTTGTCGACATCGGTCGGCATGCTCATCGTGGCGCGCGCCGCCCAGGGGTTCGGGGCTGCCGCCGCGCCGGTCATGGCCCGGGCGGTCGTGCGCGATCGCTTTGCCGGCGCCAAGGCGGCAAGCGTGATGTCGTTCGTCGTGATGGTGATGGCAACCGCGCCGCTGGTGGCGCCCATCGTCGGTGGACTCGTGCTCACGTTCGCCAGCTGGCAGGGCATCTTCTGGCTGCTCTGCGTTTATGCGCTGATGTGTCTGGTCGCGTTGACGGCGCTGCTGCCGGAATCGCATCCGCCGGAGCGACGCACCCGCGATCGCAGTCTGGTGGCCCAGTACATCGGTTATCTGGCGCTTCTGCGGCGCGGGCCGATCACGCTGTTTCTCGTTTGTGGCGGGCTGATGTTCGGCGCCCTGTTTTCCTATGTGGCGGCGAGTTCGTTCATCTATATCAACCAGTTCGGTGTCGACGAGTCGGTATTCGGTTTCTACTTCGGCGCCAATGTGCTCGCCATGCTGGTCGGTACGGCAGCCAACGGACGGCTCGTGATGCGCTTCGGTTACCGCACGCTGCTCGGTGTCGCGGTCGCGAACACGCTCGGCTGTTCGTTGGTGCTGCTGGCGACCACGCTGACCGGCTTCGGCGGCTTCTGGGGCGTGGCGATTCCGCTGTTCTTCCTGCTGTCCACGGTGGGCGTGGCCGGTGCGAACACGGTTGCCGGACTGCTCGATCAGGCGCCGGACGCCGCCGGTGCGGCCTCCGCGCTGTTCGGCGTCGTGCAATTCAGCTGCGGGGCGCTGGCGACCTGGTTCGTCGGCGTATTCGGTGGCGATGCCGCAGCCATGGCGATCGTGATGTGCGCGGCTTCCGCCGGTTCGACACTTGCCTATGTCATGCTGCGTGCGGTCACGCGCGAGGCGTCGGCGGACGCGCCACACGCCTGACTCGGGCGGTATTTAACGGCCCGCGATTCGTCTGTTCGAAAGCGAACAGCGGGCACGAAGGAGCGGTTTGGTCCGGTGCGCAGCCACGCCGCGGTTCGGTTCACGGCCCGACCCGGCGGCGGGCTAGAAGGCGAGAATCAGGCCCATGCCGACAGCGATATTGTCGCGCAGGTCGTCGTTCTTCGCCTTGTCGATCCGATCGTCGTCCAAGCCCAATCCACCCTGGAATGCGACGCGCTGGTTGATCCAGCTCTGCTTCATGAAGCCGCGCAGACCGTAATCCGGGTTGAAGATGTTGAACGACTCCACCTCCGGCGAGAATTCGACTTCGCCGTCCGCGTTCAGCGTGATGTTGGTGGTCGCGGGCTGCGCAGCGGCGCTGGCTTCGTTGTCCGGCGCGGCGTGGGCTTCGACCAGTGCCGCGACATCGGCGTCGCGCGGCACCTGGAGATTGAGCTCGCGCTGCTCGGCATCGCTCTCCGCGAAATCACCGGCTGCGGACGCGTCCACGCCGTTGGCGGCAATCTCGGCGTCCGCACTCGGAGGCGCCGGCTCGACCGGCGTGACGGGCTCGAGCGTGCCGGCTTCGTCGAGACGTAGGGCAATACCGTTCGCGGCGGGCGTCTTGTCGGTTCGCGTTGACTTCGTCGCCGCGCGATCGGACGGCGCGCCGGCGGGTTCGGCGCTGGCCTGGCGCGGTTCGGTGTCCGGTACGGGGGGCTCGTCGAGATAGGACAACGCGAACACGCCACCGACACCCGCTGCCAGAAGCAGGGCGCAGGCGGCCTGCGTGCGAATGTTGCGAAGAGTTTTCATCGCCTCTGAATCCTGGTCGCAGCAATGGCGACCGCACCGAAACATGTGTGCGAAACCCGTACCGGCTCATATCATCGCGCGAAGCCACGAAAAGCACAATACGAGCGGCGTTGAAAATCGCCGCGGGTCAGTCCGCTAGAGCGACCCCCTCGAGTCGATTCGCACGCCCGTACGTCCGACGTCGCGCCATCCCCTCGGGACCGGCGCGCCGGTTGCGCTCAAGCGTTGCGTTCGGCCTCGACGTTGCGATTCCAGATCGATTCGTCGATGCCCTTGGATAGCTGCGGATGATCCTTGATGCGGAACAGCGGCTCATGGCCCTCGCTGCGCTGGGCGAAGTAGTCGCGGGTCAGGATATAGACGGTCTTCGACAGGATCAGAATGGCGATCAGGTTGATTGTCGCCATCATTGCCATGGTGGCGTCCGCGAAGTTGAACACCGTGGTGACCGGCTGCAGTGCGCCCCAGATCACCATGCCCAGCGCGCCGAGCTTCAGCACCGCGAGCGACGCGCGTTGGCCGAGCCCCAGGAACTCCATCGCGTTCTCGGCATAGGAATAGTTGCCGATGATCGAGGTGAACGCGAAGAACAGGATCGCGATCGAGGCGAACGCCGGCCCCGCGAAGCCGATGTGGGCGCTGAGCGCATTCTGGGTCAGCTCCATGCCGGTGACGCCATCCGGGCCGTAGTCGACCACGCCGGAAAGCAGGATCATCAACGCCGTGGCAGTACAGATGAGCAGGGTGTCGATGAACACGCCGAGGCCCTGCACGAGCCCCTGACTGGACGGGTGGTGCGGGTCGGGGACCGCGACGGCGGCGATATTCGGCGCGGAGCCCATGCCGGCTTCGTTGGAAAACATGCCGCGCTTCACACCGTTGAGCAGGGTCGCCATGATGCCGCCGGTGAAACCGCCGGCCGCCTGTTCGAAACCGAAGGCCGACTTGACGATCAGCGCGAGCACGCCCGGCACATCGGCGATATTGACCACGATGACGTAGAGCGCGAGCAGCAGATACAGCCCGGCCATGATCGGTACGACCTTTTCGGCGACACGGGCGATGGAGCGAATGCCGCCGAACATCACGATACCGGCGACCAGCGCCACCGCGATGCCGCTTACCGCTTTGGGAATGGAAAATGCCGAATCCATGGCCTCGGCGATGGAATTCGACTGCACGGCCGAGAACACGAGCCCGAACGAGGCCAGCAGACAGACCGAAAACACCATGCCCATCAAGCGCGAGCCCACGCCCTTGGCCATGTAGAACGCCGGGCCGCCGCGATACTGGGACTCGGCATTGCGTACCTTGTAGAGCTGCGCCAGGGTCGATTCGGCATAGGCGGTCGCCATACCGAACAGGGCGACGAGCCACATCCAGAAGACCGCGCCGGGACCCCCCAGGTAGATGGCGACGGCTACGCCGGCCAGATTGCCGGTCCCCACGCGCGACGCAAGACTGATGGTCAGCGCCTGAACGGGCGAGATGCCGTCGGCGGTCGCGCCGCGCGATCCGACGATGACCCGGAAGAATTCGCCGAAATGGCGAAATTGCAACAGACCCAGGCGAATGGTGAAGAACACGCCGACGGCCAGCAGACCGTAGACGAGCACATAGCCCCAGAGGATGCTGTTGAGAAAGTCGATGATGGCGGACATCGTGGGTCCTTGTTTGCGTGGCGGCGGGCGCGGCCGGGGGGCAGGCTCGCGGCAGGCGGCCGACAACAGCCCGTCGTGGTGACAGGCGGCCGGTACACCGCACGCATCTCGCAGCCCCGGTACGACCCAACGGTTCAGGTAATCGAGTTTCAACAAATACACCGCAGCGCAATAAAACGCCAGCGAAACGCCGGGAACAGCAGTGATGCAGGGTGTTGCGCCTGTCGCGCCGAGCAGCCGTTGGGCCGCGGCCGAGCGCGCCGTTTTATCGCGCATTTCAGCAGGTTGTCGGGCACGCGTCGGCCGGTCGCCAACCCCACGCCGCGCGCCTCGCGATGGCAAGTGGTCAACGACTATCGCTTTTTTTCGGCCGTGCAATTGCGCGCGCGGAAACCGTTTGCGCCGCCGCGCCGGCTGCTATAAACCAATAGTGAAAAGGAGAAAGAAGGCCACGCGCCGCCGCGATCGTGTTCGTCGCGACAGGGCGTTTTCTGCAGCCGACCCGCGACAACAATAATCACAGCGATTTCGGGAGGGCAGGGTTGATGATGGATTCGCAACAGCCGGCGGCCGCCCGAGAAAAAGGGCTGTGTGTCCTGGACAGTCGTCGACAGGTGCTCTTCGCGAACGAGGCGCTGGCGGCGCTGCTCGGGCTGGGCGGTGCCGGGGAACTCCTCGGCCAGTCGATCGACACCTTTTTCGATGCGCAAAGCCGGGATTGTCTGAAGCGCAGCGAGTCGGTGCCGGCACCGGCCGATCCCATGCGGGTCACGCTGTTGCCTTGGAATGCCCGGCCGCTGCCTGCGTATCTCGCCTGCCACAACTTTCACGGCGACGCCGCGACCTTCGCGGGGGCCGTGCTCATCCTCACGCGTCGCTCGCTGGGCGAATCGTCCGAGCAGGATCTCTCGGATCAGCTGGAGGTGGCGCTCGAGGCCGGCGAACTGGGCGCATGGAGTCTCGATCTGCGTACCGGCAAGGCATGGCGCACGGCATTGCACGACCGCATCTTCGGTTACGAGAACAAGCTGCCGGACTGGTCCTACGAGACCTTTATCGAGCACGTGATCGACAGCGACCAGGCACGGGTTAAACAGAGCCTTGCAGACGCCATGGACGCCGGACGGCCCTGGGAATTCGAGTGTCGCATCCGCCGCGCCGACGGCGCGCTGCGCTGGATCTGGGCGCAGGGCCGGCTGCAGCGGGACGTGCAGGGCGAGTCGCTGGGACTGTTCGGCGTGATCCGCGACATCAGTGCACGCAAGGCCGCCGAGGAACAGATCGAATTTCTTGCCTATTACGACCCGCTCACGCGGCTGCCGAATCGCCGCCTCATGACCGATCGGCTCGGTCAGGCCGTGCGCGCGGCAGCACGCCACAAGCTGGCCGGCGCGATCTTTTTCATCGATCTCGATGATTTCAAGACGCTTAACGACACGCTCGGTCATCACACCGGCGACCAGATGCTGCTCGAGGTGGCGCGCCGGCTGCTGTCCTGCCTGCGGGCGCAGGACACGGTCGCGCGGTTCGGCGGTGACGAATTCGTGGTGATGATGGAAGGCCTGGGCGACTCGCAGGCCGCGATCGTCAACGCGGTACAGCAGGTAGCCGACAAGATCCTTGAATCGATCGAGGGGCCGTACGATTTCAGCGTGCTTCGGCACCGTCGCACCACCTGCAGCATCGGGGTCGCGATCTTTGGCAGTACCCACGACACCCCGGACGCCCTGCTGCGCCAGGCCGATATCGCCATGTACCGCGCCAAGGCGGCAGGCGGGCACGCGGTGCAGTTCTACGCGCCCCACATGCAGGCGGCGATCGACGAGCGGGTCGCGCTGGAAAGCGAGATCCAGATGGGTCTCCGGCAACAGGAGTTCGAGCTCTACTACCAGCCCCAGGTCGATCTCGGCGGTGATTCGGTCGCCGCGGAGGCCCTGTTGCGCTGGCGTCATCCCAGGCGCGGCCTGGTGTGCCCGGACCAATTCATCCCGGTGGCCGAAACCTCCGGACTGATCGTGCCGCTCGGCGTGTTCGTGGTGCGTGCGGCCTGTCATCAGCTCAGCGTGTGGTCCGAGGACGCCGCCATGGCGCGTATCGCGGTTGCGGTCAATGTCAGCGTGCGCCAGTTTCATCATCCGGATTTCGTCGACGAGGTCTGCGCAGCGCTGGACGCCACCGGGGTCGATGCCGGCAAGCTCGTACTGGAGCTCACCGAGAGCGTGCTGTTGGACTGTGTCGAGGATGTGGCCGCACGCATGATCCAGCTCCGGTCACGCGGGGTGCGATTTTCACTCGACGATTTCGGTACCGGTTATTCGTCGCTCTATTACCTCAAGCGTCTGCCGATCGATCAGCTCAAGATCGATCAGCGTTTCGTTGCCGACGCGCTGGACGATGCCAACGACCTCGCCATCGTGCGCACCATCATCGCGCTGGCGCAGGGGCTGGGCCTGCGCGTCATTGCCGAGGGCGTGGAAACGCAGGCGGCCAGCGGCTTCCTGCTCGCCCACCAGTGTCATCTGCAACAGGGTTTTTTGTTCAGCGAGCCGCTGCCCGCCGCGGCATTCGAACAGTTCATGCGGGTGCAGCGGGTGGTGGGATGCGCATCGAGCGAAGACGCCGCGTGCGGAGCGCCGTATGCATGACACCTGTTGCGAGCCGGGTATGTCGCGCGTTATCGCCCGCAGCCCGCGCCCAGTGGAGCGGACACCACCGCTGCCGCGGTTCACAGCCGGCGGATCTTGCGTGAAACCCCTACGCAGGCGTCGGCTTGCTGGTCGTTGAAAGATGCGAACCGGCATTGAGGTGCCGACCGTGGCCAGCGCTACTCTTGGTCCGCGCTGCCGATCTTTAGTAGCGACACGAACAGCGAAATCACGATCAGGCTGAACAGAAATGCGAAGCCGGCGTGAAAAATCACCAGCGACCAGCTGAGCAGATCCACGGGCGTGAACGCCGGGGTCAACGCGAACTGGATCGATAGCGACTGGATCAGCGCCGCGCCCGTCCCGAGCTGTGCGTCGGCCGTTGCCGGGGCGCCGTTGAAAACGCCCGCCTGGGTATAGACGAACGCCATGAGCAGCGCCGCCGTGAAGTAGTTTTCCAGCGCGAGCACGATCGTGCGGCCGGTGGCGGCGACCATGCGCCCGGGGGTCACCTTGCAGCGGCCGAACAGGATCACGCCCAGTTCCTTGGTCAATATGCCGACCACGCGAAGCAGCGCAGGCCAGATCAGCCATGCGGCCAGCCCGCCGTTGCCCAGCCAGAGCAGCAGGGCGCCCAACAGCCACAGTGCGATATAGAGTTCAGACGCGAGATAACGGCGGGCACGCCAGCGGTCGATATCACCCCGCTTTTCAAAGCGCGCGAGCAGCGCGTCGATCCAGGCGTACGGCGAAAGCCAATAGATCGCCAGTACCAGCCGCTCGACGGCGACAGCGCTGTTCATGTCCCCGGATTCCCGTTCAGATCGATGCATTCGCCGGGCCGCAGCGGGGTGAGTTCGGCCGGCGCCTGATCGTGCCGGCCGTAGCCGGTGATACGCAGATCGCGTGTGGGGCGTTTTGCGGTGTAGGCGGCCACCTGGGTAAAACTTGCGTGCTCGGCATTCGCGCGACTGCGCGCATCGAGCACGACATGCGGTGCTGCCCAGAGCCGGTCGTAGTAATCGGCGTCGCAGGCGGAGTCGCCGCCATAAGCCAGCAGCGGTTTGCCGTTCGCCTCCACTATGAAGCCATAGCAGGGTTCGCTGTGGCGTGCGCGCAGCAGCCGCAGGGATAGTGTGTCGGTCAACGCAATCGGCGTGTCGGGCGCGACGTCCCGCCAGTCCGCGAAGGCCTCTGGGGGCGCGCCGGTGCTGTGCAACTCATGAAGACGATGGTCGCGCAGCGTGGTCGCGACTTCAGCGGCGGCGATCACGCGCGGACGGCGATCGCGGGCGCATTCTGCCGCGAGGATCACCGGCAGTTCCGCGGCGTGGTCGCTGTGGTTATGGGTGATCAGCAGGGTGCGCGGCACGTTGCCGAACGCCGCCTTGCACGCGCGCACGACACCGAAGCCCGCATCGACGAGCAGCACGGGTTCGCCATCGACCAGCAACGCCGCGGAACTGCTCGCGTCGCCGTCGTATACAGCCGTCGCACCGCGACCCGTGCCGAGGCATAGCAGAGACAGGCGCGAAGCGTCGGCGCTCATGGGCAAGGCGTGGCAAGGAACAGGGCGCCATCATAGCGGCGCAACGATTCCACGTCGCGTATTCCGACGGTCAACAGGCGATGCGGTTACGCCCGGCGAGCTTGGCTCGGTAGAGATTCTTGTCGGCGGCGTGAAGCAGGGAGTCGAGCTTGTCCGCGTCGCCGGTGGCCGTCGCCACGCCAATGCTGGCGGTGAGTCGCAGGACCCTATCGCGATGCGTGCAGCGCATGGCTTCGATACGCTCGCGAAGGCGTTCAGCCAGCTGTTCGGCATGGTCCGCATCGGTATTCGGCAATAGCAGGCAGAATTCCTCGCCGCCGAGCCGGCAGGCGACATCGGCCTTGCGAATATCTTCTCGCATGATGTCGGCGACGTCGCGGAGTACGGCGTCGCCGGTGTCGTGGCCGTGGGCATCGTTGATGCGCTTGAAATAATCCAGATCGATCATCAGAAGCGACAGGGGCAGATCGCGCTGCGCCAACGCGCGGGCGTGACGCCGCTCGAGCTGGGCGCGATTGGCCAGCCCGGTGAGCGAGTCGGTTAGCGCCATTTCCGAGAGCTGGCGTTCGGCCTGTTCGCGGCTGGCTTCGTACACATGCGAGAACAGGTAGCTGCAGCTGGTCACGGTCACCACATTGGCGACTGCTCCCGGCGTTTCCAGTACACCTTCGGTGCCGAAGCGCCAGAGAAATATTGCCGCAGACATGACGAGATAGAACGCCGAGAACAGGCCGCCGACCCAGCGCCCGAGCAGCAGATGGGCCAGCACGGGCATCACCAGGACCCAGCTGAAGACCGTAATGGAGGTACTCGGCGAGGCAAACGAGTACATGGTGCCGGTGTAAAGCGTGATCAGATAGATCAGCGACCAGCGTTTCAAATAGGGCGTGCGGGGAACGACGCTCAGAAGCCAGATGGCGAACAGGCTGACCACGATTTCAATCGTCATCAGGGCGTACTTGCCCGCGCTGAAGTTGATCGCGGTGAAGACGGCGCCGAACAGCACGGTGAACGCGAGCAGCAGCCGCAGCAGGTTGCGTCGATGCCGCTGCGACGGATCGGAATCCCAAGCGGGCGTGGCCTCGCGAACCCATGCCCTGGCGATCGACGGACGCAGCCCGGGAACGAGTGCCAGTGTGGCCGCGATGCGCGTGCGACGTGCGGGCCGGCCCGCGGGATCGCTCATGATGCCGCGTCCATTCGAGCATGCGTCACGCCCGGCGGCGCGAAAACCTTGACCGGTCGCCCACCGGCAGGCCCGCCATGCGGGCTCACCGAATGTGGTCGCACCGTCTGGGCAGTGCGGTCGTGCATGGCGCGCGGCCGTGCGAACGGGGTGCGTGTGTCCATGAAACGTTTATCGGCCGGGGCGAGCCTTTACGTGAATACCAACTCGGTCAGGTCGAGAACGATGCCGCGCCAGGCCTGACCGTTTCGCCTGGCCGCGCGCAGCGGTTTCGATTGTAGCCCGGTTACCGCGCTCGCGATGGGCCGGTGCTTGTCGTTAATGAGCGGGTGACGCGTCGGTTGGTACCCGACGGTAATCGGTGTTACCAAAAAAGATCGCCCGCAATTGAACGCGACGATTCAAGGGCGATACACCGATAAAAACGACCGACCCATGCGAGATAGGAGGAGACGATGGCAGAACAAACCCTGTACGAGCGTCTGGGCGGCGCCTACGCGATCGCCAGCGCGGTCGATTACCTGATCGACCGACTGCACACCAACGCCACGCTCAACAATGCCAACGACAATGTTCAGGAATTTCACGCCGATCAGTACAAGGCCGGCTACAAGTTCATGGTCACCGCCTGGAGTATCGAGAAGACCGGCGGCCCGGCCTGCTATCCGGGCCGCGACATGTTCGAAGCCCACAAGCATCTCGGACTGTCGGAATACGAGTTCGACGTCACGGCGCACGAAATGCGCAACACGCTTTACCAGCTCGGTGTACCGCGAAAGGAAGTCATCGACTTCATGGACATCATCGAAAGCTACCGAACGATGGTGGTGGCCGATGCGGCTTGAGCGTCATCGTCCGCAAGGCGGGGTGGGCTCGACCCGTCCCGCCTTGCGGGTAAACCGTTATGGATCGCCGACGCGCGGAACCGGCAGATGCCAGCCGCGCCGCATGGCCATGTAGCGCAGAAAGAAACATAGCGTCGCAGCCGCGATCACCGTGGGCACGAACGGCCAGCCGAGCGTCATGCCCGTCACGGTGATCGTCGAGCCCAGCAGCGCCGCGGTGGCGTAGAGCTCGGTGGGCGCCAGCACCATGGGCAGGCGATCGATGAGCACGTCGCGCATGATGCCGCCGCCGATGCCCGTAATCATGCCCATCACCGCGGCCATTACCGGCGAAATGCCGTATTCGAGCGCCCGAATCGAACCGCCGACCGCGAACAGCGAAAGTCCGGCGGCGTCGAAGATCGCTACCGGCCGGCTGATGCGGTCGACCAGTCGATGGCCGAAAAAGACCACCAGCGCGGCTGCCATCGTCGTCAATCCGTAACGCACATCGGCGATCGCCAGCGGCGGCGTGGCGCCGATGAGCAGATCACGCGTGATACCGCCCACTGTACCGGTCGCGAACGCCAGCACCGCCAGCCCGAAGATATCCAGCCGCTTTTGTACCGCGGCCATCGCGCCACTGATGGCGAAAACGAAGGTGCCCGCCAGTTCGAGCACGGAAAGTAAAAGCTGCATGGCGATCGAAGCGGTCGGGTGCATGGCGCGGCGGCGATGTGTGGCATATTAAATGTGCGGGCCTGTACCGCGCCATGCCGGGTCATCGATGGGTCGCCACGCGCGCCGACACCACGCCGTCTGACATCGCAGACTGATAACATCAGCGTCCCGTCTCCCAGCGCAGCCGATCGATGATGGACACCGACGAATTTGCAGGCTCGAAGGCCGAGGCCCTGCTGGACGCGCACGTCGAGTGGGTGCTGGCGCGGCTTGACGGGCAGGCGTTGCAGGCCGAGCTCGAACGCCGCATCGACTGGCTTCTGGCCGATGCCGCGAAGCTTCGGCTCGCCGACGTGATCAGCGTGGAATCTGTGCAGCACACCGCGGTGGATTACGCGGTCGACATGAAGATCGGCGGGGCGATTCCGGCACTCGTCGGCGATATCGCGGTCGCGCTTTACGAACACCCGGTACAGGAGCGGACCACGCTCGAAGAACTGCTGCCCGACCGCGAGTTCGAGGAGCTGCTCGATAAGCTCCTGGAAATGCAGCGTCTGCGTGAAGAGGTCATCCGCCAGTCGGTATCCAACCCGGTGTTCGCGAACCTCGTGGCGCAGCTGCTGTACTCCGGTCTGCGCGGTTACGTCGCCCACAGCAAGCGACTCGCCGCGCGCGTGCCCGGCGCCCGCACGGCGATGAAGCTCGGCCGGGCCGTGGTCGACCGTGCGCCGCCACGAATCGGCGATACCCTCGAGCGCGGCATTCGGCGTTATGTCGAACGCAATACCGAAGCCGGCATGCAGGCCAGCGAGGCCTATCTGCACGACGCCTTCGAGTCGGACGAACTGCGCCAGGCCATCCTCGATTTCTGGGACGACAACAAGCACCGTTCGGTTGCCTCGGTACGCGATTTCGCCGGTCAGCTCGACATCGAGGAACTGTTCGTCATCGGCTATGAGTACTGGCAGCGACTGCGGCGCATGCCCATCTACCGCGAACTCATCGAGCGCGGGGTCGACGTGTTCTTCGAAAACTACCGCGACGCCACGCTCACCGACCTGCTCGAAGACATCGGCGTCACGCGCGACATGATGGTGCGCGACGGCATGCGTTTTCTGCCGCAGGTCATCGAGGCGCTGCGCGCCAAGGGCCTGCTCGCCCCGGCGATCCGTCGCCAGCTGGAAGATTTCTACCGGTCCGACGCCGTGGCGGCGATTCTGGGTTAGCGGGCAGGGCGCGCGTCGCCATCGCGCCAGGATAGCGTTGCGCGGATGACGGCGTGCCCATCGCGGGCGACGCCCTCCCGCGCGCACCCGTCGAAAGCGCGCCGTCTTTGTTGGGTGCCGCCACGCGACGCGTTATTTCCAGATCCACCAATATCTTGCACGCACACGTCGGCCGTGCGCTCAGCGTGCCGTGCCGCATCGCTCTCCAGACCGGCTTGCCCGACGTATTGCAATCGCCGCGCGGGCGCACTTAACTGTTTTCAACAACAAGGGGCACGCCGCAAACGCTGTTGCAGTGCGTTGGCAGCATTGGCGTGAAGGGGGCACGGGATGGGTAAGCGAGTTGCACGCGGCGGTGTGCTGTTGGCTGTTGTGCTTGGACTGGTGGGCTGCGCGTCCACGATGGACCAAAGTCAGTACGTAAACAGCACGTTACGCGGGGAAAATCCCGAACGGGGGATTCGCGACGCGGCCGTGGCCAAGCGTGGACTGCCGGGCGAAAGCCGGCACTATGCCAAGGCGGCGCGCCTGATCGGCGCCAGCAGCGCGCCCGCGTCGAGCTTCAGCCAGCCGTATCGATCGCGCTATGGCTACGGCCAGGATGTCGGTGCGTTGAAACGGCTCGGCCTCATCGACGTGGCAGTGCGTTACGACATGCAGGACGACGTGCCTGTCTACCGCTTCGTGCTCACCCCCAAGCGCAATGTATCCGCAGAGGCGATCCGCAACTGGGCACCGATCGCACGGGTCGCCGTAACCCTCGGCTACAACCAGCGCGCCTATCTCTACGCGCCATTGCCGCCGGTAGGTGGACGGCTCGTAAACGGTCAGGTCGTGACGCCGTGGACCTTCTGCCCGGCCTGTATTGCGTACAGCAACGGCCAGAGCAAGTTGAGCGACGACGACTTCATGCGGGAGTTCAAGACCCGGGCGCCGCGGCTCATTCAGGGCAGTGCCTATCGCGGTATCGATAACCTCGGCTTCGTGACGAACGCCGAGGGGCTCACGAGCGGCGTGGACGCGGCGGCCACGGCGCGCCAGGCCTTTGTACAACGGCTTGCCGGGCACGGCGACAAGCGCGTCGCGGCGGCCGAGGCGAACCGCCGCTATACGGATTTTATCAACAACACCTACAAACCGCGCACGATGGCCGCGGCGCTGCGCAAGGCGCAGTGCGGCAGCTATCGGACGGCGCCGAACATCAACCAGAACGCGGAATACAACCGGCGCGAAATTACCGCCAACGAGCGCTATATCCGTTGTGCCAGGAACGTGGCCGACGCCTACGATTTCGCCGCCTATACCGCCGACTGGCCTGAGCTCGAGGCCCGCGAGACCGCCCTCTGGGAACAGACCTACGGCATCGAGCGCAAGGCACTGGTCGACCCGGAAGGCCAGCTGGCGTATGCGCGCTCGGGCATCGAGGAAGCCTATGCCGGCATCGACAACCTGCTGCGCTATGCCAACGCCAAGGAGGCGCAATACGCGCGCAAGCAGCGCTCCCAACAGGCGATGATGACTGCATTCCAGAACGCCAATCGCAACATCCAGACCATGATGGCCGAGACACGAGACCGTCGGGTAGTGGTGACGCCCGAAGGATATGTCTCGACGGTGGGCGAGGAGCGCCGGCGCGCCCTGGAACGCGCCCGGATGCGTGCACAAAAGCCGCATCGTCGTTCCGACGCGAAGAAACCGCGGCGGCCCGACCGGCGCGACACAGCGTCGAAAACCGCGGCCGCCGCGGATTCGACGGCCGATGCGGCTACGCCGGATGTCGCGCAAAGCGAGTCTGCACCCGCGACGGGCGATTCCAATGCGGCGCCCCCAATGCAGGTGGCTACTGCCGAGGCCGCGGCGCCGGTGGCCGCAGCCGAGCCCGCGCCCGAGGCTGAGGTCGAGCGGACCGCGCCCGTGCCCGAACTTGAAGTCGAGCCCATCTCCGGCGGCATGCAAGGCTGCGTCCAGCTCGTCGAGACAATACGTCATCCCGGCAAGTCAGCGCTTTCTTCGTGCACCTACGACGAGCCCGAACGCATGGCACTCACGCTCAAGTTCCGCAACGCCTGCGGCGTGCCGGTACACGTGATGATGGATCTGCTCTACGACACCGGCGAGACCGAGGAAGCCGGCGAATACAACATCGGCCCCGGCCGCACGCGCACGAGCGTCGGGTTCTGTGGCGCGACGAAGTACAGCTATTCGTACGAGGAGACCAGCGAGTCGGTCAGCAAGCGTAGCGAGTAGCGGTCGACCGCCGATTTCCGGGCAGACAGATACACGGGCTACGGCGACCATCTTACGCGCGGCCTATGGCGTACGGCGCAGTCGCAACCAACCAGCGAATATCGAAGGAACAATTGCATGAAAACTCGTTGGGCGAGTCTCGCTGCGGCGTGTGCCGTCGCCGCCTGTGCGACGAATGAACCGCTGAGTGCGCAGGGACGTACCGTGAATGTCGTTGATAGCCGTCCCGAGGGCTGCGCATCGGTAGGCAAGCTATACGGTGCGGGGTCGAATATGGGCCATGCCATGAACGCCTTGCGAAACATCACCGCAGAAGAGGGCGGCAACACGGTTGTCATAGACCAGGCCGATCGGGTGGTGTGGGACAATCTGGTCCAGACCAACGTAGGCATTGCCGGTAACGACCATCGCATAATTGGCGACGCCTATCGCTGCTGAGCATCGCGGCATCACGGAACGGGATGCGCCGGCGATCCGAGAATGAGATCACGGGATGCATACGGCCTAAGCCCCACGCGACCGCACTCGTCCGACATCATGCAACGCAATCCAGATGGCAAAGCACTATCCGCAAACGCCCGACGGCCGGTACTTCGTTGCCAAGGGGCGGCTGTGGCGGCGTAGCGATCCTGCGCTGAGCGAGCAAGCGCGTGCGCGTCGGGTCAAGCAGCTCATGGCGGCGCGGCGCGCGGTCAAACACGCGGAAAGCGACGAACAGAGAAAGGCCGCGCGTGCCGACGTGCACGACGCCAAGGTCGCGCTCGGCGAACGCGGCGCGGTCTGGTGGACAGACGGGGCGCCGGACGAGACGCGCAAGAAGCCCGAGAACAGCCGTTATGCGTACTGGTGGCGTTCACTCGCCCCGGAATCGCGCGATGCGGGCGGCGGCTGAAAGGATCCGGTCGCGGATCCCGGCTGGCAACGCGGTTAAGGCCGGTTGCTCAGGCACGCAGCCGCCGTGCGACCCCGATCACGGCCGCCCGGCGAGGATGCAGATTCTCTACTGGCGCAACGCTAGCGGTCGGCGTCGTCGTCCGGCGTCTGGTCCTTACTCTCGTCGTGCGTGACCGGATTCTGGCCCTCGTAATTGCCGGCCTCATCCTTCTTCACCGGCGACTGCACGCGATAGCCTTCCTCGTGTGCCGCATAGCCGCCGGCAGCACCCGCACCGGCCGCGGCCACCACACAACCCTGCAGGCCTGCGCCGCAAAGCGCGACAGCGAGAACGAACAACAATTTACGCATGGCGGATTCTCCGAAAGAGTCGTCACGGCGCAGTATGCGCCCGCTGCGTGACGCGAAGCTGAACGCTGTGCCACCGCATCGGCGTATCAGCACGAAAAGGCGGATGCCGCCACCTGCCAAGCGCGGTTGGCGGGCAGTCGTCTCGGCGCGGGCCAGGCCGGCATGGGCCGCGGGTGTCTGCGCGTTCGACGTCCGAAACGCTGCGGGCCGTCTGGAAATTACGGCCGAATACCCATAGCGTGCGTACGGATGCCCGCGCAAGCCCGTTTTCTCCGTGATGGAAACCATGAGCGAACAAGAACTGATCGAAGCCAGCCCCTGCAAACTGCGCAACGGCGACTGGGGCTGCAAGACGGCCCAGCCCGTGAGCGTTGGCGATACGGTGCAGATCGTCACCCGCGCCAATAAACAGTGGCGTGCGCAGATCACGCAGGTGATCTGGACCGACGATCAGACCTGCATCTGTGCCACCGAAAGCGAAAACAGCAGGACGAAGTCGAGCGCGTCACAGGACAAGCCGGCAAGGCAGGGCACCCGCGCGCCGAAAGCCGCCGCCAGTCGCGGCGACGCCTCACCAGCGCCGGACGAGCACATCCCCGCGCCGCCGCGTACCGACGCCATGCCGACCGACGATCTGGACGCCATGGCCGATGCCGCGGCCGAACAGGAAGCGGATTACGACGACGTGATGAGCGCGATGGCCGAGTTCGAGCGCGAGAAGGGGCAGTAGCCGCCACAACGCGAAACCGCCGCCACGCGGCTCGTCGGTCATGGGCCGCCGCGTCGCCCATATCGCACGACGGCGCGCTCTAGAAAAACCGTTCGTACGGCGCCTTGCCGCCGCCGCGCGGCACGTGAATCATCGTGGATTCGTAGCGGTTGTCGCCGTCGAATTCGACCCAGACGCTCGGGCCGCCGCCGTATTCGCTGCCGTAGAACAGCGTGGCGCCAACCTTGCGGAAAAGCCGGGTGTCCTCGTCGTACTCGGCCTCCGGCCCGAAGCGGGCGCGAAAGCTCGATACCGTGCCCCCGGATTGGCCGAATGCGGCCATCGCGGCAGCAATGTCGTTGTCGATTTCGCCCGGCCCGATCACTCCGTCCGCCAGCGCGTCTTCAACCGCCGGCGAGCGCGCGTTTTCGGCGCGTGTCGCCGTATCGCCGTTCGTTTCCTGCGGCGCCGTCGACGGTTTCGTGGCCGCAGCCGTGGAGGGTGCTTCCACCTCGGCCGCCGAGACGCTCGCCGCCGCGCGACGCTTGTCTACGCCCTCGCTGGTCTGTACGGCCAGCACCGGGCTGCTCGCGCTCCAGGTATCGTAGTCGCCGGGCACGACCACGGCGGCCCAGGGCTGGTCGAAGCCGGTCTCGCCGTACCAGAACAGGTCGGAGGTTTTCTCGCCGCCGCTGGCGTCGACTGAATACGCCATGGCCGGGCCGTACATCTCCACGACATCGCCGAGGGTCGTCTCGCCCGGCTCGATGCTGTCGACGAAACGCGAGCGGTCCGCGGACGTCCAGACCGGCGAGTTCTTGGCGGTCAACCAGGCGGGCGGGTCGAGATACGGGGAACTCACGCAAGCGGAAAGCAGCATTGCAGGCGCGACGAGAACGGCGAATCGGTATTGAAAAGCCATGGTTGACCCCCTTCCATGACAGCTGCGCTGAGCGCTCGAACGTCGAGCCTAGCTCGATTCGCCAATCGGTTGAATTCTTGTTGTAGAGCGCAGCTCTTGACGGGCGAGGCTGTGTTCGGCGCCCGATCTGTAGACGAAATCCGGTTTGCGGTGGGTACGGGCCGTTATAGTCCGTCGCGCTTCAAAGGTTTGTGCAAGGCAGGGGGGCTTGCGTCAGCCGCGCGGCGGCAGCAGCCGCGGGTAGCCGATCGCTGCCCGCGTGTCGTCTTCGGCCTGCCAGGGTCGATGGCGTTCGCGCACGGGCAGGGCGCGTAGTTCGGGTAGCCAGTGGCTGACGTATTCGGCGTCCGGGTCGTAACGCTCGGCCTGGGCGAGCACGTCGAAACCGTTGTCGCGCTTGTCGGTGCCCACGCCCGCGACGGTCGCCCAGTTGCCCCAGTTGCTCGCCACGTCGTAGTCGACCAGCTGTGTTTCGAACCAGGCGGCGCCGTGGCGCCAGTCCTGGCCGAGATCGCGGGCCAGATAGCTGGCGACATTCTGGCGCGCGCGGTTGGACATATAGCCGGTCGCCGCCAGTTCGCGCATTGCGGCATCCACGAACGGCAGCCCGGTCTCGCCGCGCTGCCAGGCGGTGAGCACATTCGCGTCAGCGGCCGTTGGCCGGTCGTGTCGGTCTTGTATTCCGCCACGGTGGAAGAGACGCGGGCCTCCAGCTGCGAGAATCCAGTGGTAGAACTCGCGCCAGCGCAGTTCGAACAACAGCCAGTAGGTGGATTTGTTCGCCACGACGTCGGTCTCGTACTCGGCGAGCGCGGCCGCGATATGTCGCGCGGAAATACAGCCCGCGGCAAGCCAGGGCGAAAATTTCGACGAGTACGCCATGCCTATCAGGCCGTTGCGCGTTGCCTTGTATTCGGCAATGCCGTGCGTACGCCAGAAGTAGTCGTGAAGCCGTTCGTGGGCCGCCGCTTCGCCGCCGGTGAACGGCGTCTCGTTGTGGGGCCAGTCGATGACATGAAAATCGTCCGCCAGGGCATGCGCCGCCTCGGGTGCCGGGGGCAGACGCTCGGGCGCATCCGTTGCAGCCTGAACCGTGGCCCCGGTTTCCACCTGCTTGCGAAAGCGCGTGTAAACCCGCGGCATGTCGGCAAGGGCAAACGGCAGGTCTTTTTCCCGGTACAGCGTGTTGGCGCTGGCGGTACGCAGGGCCGCTGCCCCGGCAAGTGCCGCGCGTACGCGTTCGATCTGCGCGGTTTCTTCGGGTGCGATCTCCTGCTCGGTCCAGACCGTGTCGGCGCCGAGCGCGGCCGCCAGTTCGGGCAGCACCTGCTCCGGTTCGCCGCGGCGCACGATCAGCCGCCCGCCGGCTTCGGCGACCGCCGCACGCAGCGCCGCGAGCGATTCGCCGATGAACGTTTGGCGATGCCGGCCCGTTTTTGCCGTGCCGTATGCGCTTGTTGCCTCGAAGCGAGCGTCCACACAGAACACGCAAAGCAATGCCGGGGCCGCCGCGGCGTTTGCGACGGCGGGGTTATCGTCGAGGCGCAGATCGTTCTTGAACCAGACGATCGCGCTTTGAGAAGTCGGCGGGCAGGGCATGCCTGCACTACGCCACAGGCAAGCGATCGGATTACCGCACCCGAAAAGGCCCGCCGCGTGGTTGGCGTGGCGGGTTCGCTCAACCAGCGTGATGGACGTCGCCAGTTACGCGCCGCACCCGCGCGCCGTATCATTCCGCGCGGCAACCTGCTCCAGACAGCGAAACACCAGGCCTGCCGACGTATTGCCGAACAGCTCGCGTTCGTCGCGGAAATCGACGCGCTGAAGTCCGTGGTGCGCCAGGCGCCGCTCGTCGCCCGGAGCCGGCGGGAATACTCGGCGGAACATTCCTGGCATGTCGCGATGTTCGCGCTGGTGCTCGGCGAGGACGAGGCCGTGGACACCGGCCGGGTCATCCAGCTTCTGCTGGTTCACGATATCGTCGAGATCGACGCGGGCGACGCACCCATTCATGGCAACCACGACCCGGCCGAGATCGAAGCCCGCGAGAACGCCGTGGCCGAGCGCCTGTTCGGGCTGTCGCCGGAAGATCAAGCCGGCAAGCTGCGCGCACTCTGGCACGAATTCGAAGCCGCCGAAACGCCGGAAGCCAGCTGCGCCAAAGCGCTGGATCGCCTGCAACCGCTATTGCTCAATACGCTCACGGGCGGCGGCACGTGGGCAGAAAACCGCGTGCCCGAACAGCAGGTGCACGAGCGTTACGGCCCGACCATCGAGCGCGGCTCGGTCGACTTGTGGCAGCACGCGCGCGAATTGGTACGCGCCCATTTTAGCGGCGCAGACACGCCAAGTTCCTAAACGCGCAACCGCCCGGCGCATGCGGTAGGCGCGCTGTTTCATCCCGCAGGCGTTGTGCCGCGTACTTTCGGCCGAATCGCCGGCGCAATATGTCCGGGTACAGTGGAGCACGGTCTACCGAAGCCATGCCGAAGATCATCGAAAAGTTTGCTCGCGTCCCCATGTCGCCGCCCGGCGTGATATCCGTGGTTCGAAGGCGCGTGCCGTCAATCGTCTTCGCGAGCCTGCTCATCTGGTCGGCCGTCGCCAGCGCGGCGCTCGACGCGAACGCGCGAGACGACATCGCCGAGCGCGCGGGCGAACTGGCCCGAACGCATACGCTGCTCGTCGCCGTGGACGGCGAAACCGTCATCGAACGCGGGTATCGCGGCCACCGCACGCGCGAGACGGTCAATATCAAGTCACTGTCCAAGACCTGGATCGCCACGCTGGTAGGTGCTGCCATCGACCGCGGCGTTATCGAAAGCGCCGACCAGCCGGTGGCCGAACTGCTGGGCGATCGCGTGCCCGCGGACGTGGACCCGCGCGTTCGCGAGATCACCGTCGGCCAGCTGTTGTCGATGCAATCCGGGCTGGAGCGTACCTCCGGCGGCAATTACGGCGCCTGGGTGGCCAGCGACAACTGGGTCGCCAATGCCTTGCGGCGGCCGTTCGTGGCCGAGCCGGGCGGACGTATGCTTTATTCCACGGGCAACAGCCACCTGCTTTCGGCTGCGCTCACTCAAGCCACCGGCCGCAGCACGCTCGCGCTCATGCGCGACTGGCTCGGCGACCCGCTTGGCATCGAAATCCCGCCGTGGACGCGAGACCCACAGGGCATCTATTTCGGCGGCAACGAAATGGGCCTTGCGCCCACGGCGCTCCTGGCGTTCGCAGAAATGATCCGTCGCGACGGCCGCGTCGACGGCGAACAGGTCATCTCGAAGGACTGGATCGACGCCAGCTGGCAGCCGCGCACCAACTCGGTCTATACCGGCGATGCCTACGGTTACGGCTGGTTCACCACCGAACTCGCCGGCGTCACCGCCCATTACGGTCGCGGCTACGGCGGCCAGGTGTTGTTCGTGGTGCCCGCAAAACAACTGAGCGTGGTGATCACCTCCGACCCCACGCCGCCGTCGAACGGCAGCTATTTCCAGCAGCAGGCCGCGCTTGTCGAAAGGATTATCGAAGCGATCTGAACTCGGCGCCGGCCATATGGGGGTGCGACGTGATCGACCACGGCACAGGCGGCGGCGCCTTTTTCCAATGGCAAGCCTTTCTATACTGGCCTGCCGAATTCCGTGCGGTTTCTTAGCCGATTGCCGACGTGCGGCATCATGGCAACGTAGACACGCGCTATTCGAAACCCGAGAAAAGCCATAGCCATGAACGACTCGCTGATCCTCCATCATTACGACGGCTCGCCCTATGCCGAAAAGATTCGGCTGATGTTCGGGCTGACCGGCGCGAAGTGGTCTTCCGTGCTTTGTCCGGTGCAGCCCCCGCGGCCCAGCCTCGACCCGCTCACCGGCGGCTACCGTCGCATCCCCGTTGCCCAGGTGGGCGCAGACATCTTCTGCGATACGGCGCTCATCGCGCGGGAACTGGCCACGCGCTTGAACTGCCCGGCGCTCGATCCGTCGCAGGTGGACGCCGACGCCGCGGGGCTCATGGCGCAGGCCCAGGGCAAGGCGTTCTTCGCGGCGATCGGCGCGGTGCCCACGCCGCGACTGCTCACCACGATGCTGCTCATGTTCGGGCCAATCGGCGCGGTGCGCTTCGTCAAGGACCGCATCAGCCTGCTCAAGGGCTCGACAGTCCGCGCGCCGCAGGGCGAGAAAGCCAGAGCGGTATTGAACGCCTTGCTGGACGACCTGGAAACCCGGCTCGAAACGCACGAATGGATCGGCGGCGACGCCGTTTCGGTCGCCGATTTCGCCTGTTTCCATCCCCTCTGGCTATACGTCAGCTGCAATCGCCGGCCGCTCGAAGCCGGCCCGCAGGTCGAAGCCTGGTACCAGCGTGTCAGCGAGATCGGCCACGGCGAGCGTGAGGAACTCACCCAGGACAAGGCGTTTGCCATAGCGAAAGCGGCCGAACCGCGAGCGCTGCCGGAAAGCGTGTCCGATACGCCGGCCGCGATCGGCGCGAAGGTCGAAGTGGCCCCATCCGACTACGGCAAGGTGCCCGTCGCCGGAACCCTGGCCGCGTTCACCGACGACCGCATCGTCATCTCACGGGATACGCGGGAATTCGGATTGCTGCACGTGCATTTCCCGCGCGCGGGCTACGCCCTGACGGTAGCGTAGTCGATCGTGGCTGGCGAGGTACGTCCGACATCACTCGATACACCCGTCGATCGCCTGTTTCGCCGGGCGCCGACTGCACGGCGGATACGGGCAGGCTCCGGCGCGCGGTTTTCTGCCCGCCCGATGCGGGTATGGTGCGAAATACGAAGCCAACGCCAATCCCTCACGCGCATCCAGTCGGTTCGTTCTTCCGTTATGTGCAGTCAGGCCGGCGCCACAGACCGGCCCGCCGCTCGTGGCGGTCGCGCTCGAAGGCCGGGTTCCGGTGTCTATCGATTTATCGAGACCGTGTCGAACGCGGACGTCGAGTGCACTGTCAAAAGCATTCGCATTACACGCAAAGGATTACAGGACCATGTCCAGCCCCGAACACAAACAGAAGATCTGGAATATCATCAAGGACATCCAGGTCGGCATGCTCGTCACGCAGGACGGCAACGTACCGCGCGCTCGTCCCATGCACCTGGTGCAGGACGAATACGACGGCACGATCTGGTTCTACACCCGTCGCAGCACGGAAAAGGTACTCGAGGCCCAGCAGGGCGATAGCGAAGTTTGCCTGACGTTCTCCGACCAGGAGGCCGGCGTTTACGTCTCCATGTCGGGCAAGGCGCGTATTACCGACGACCAGGCCATCATCGACAAATACTGGAACCCCGGCGTGGCCGCCTGGCTGCCTGAAAAGGAAGACCCGGACGTCGTCATGCTCGAAATCGACATCGAAATGGGCGAACACTGGGCCGCCAAGGAGAGCAAGGTCTTCCAGCTCTACGAAATGGCCAAGGCCAATATCAAGAGCGACAAGACGCCCAACATCGGCGAGAACGAGAAATTCGGCGGCTGATTAGCCTTACAGCCTGTCGACAGAAACGCCCGGTTCGCCGGGCGTTTTTATGAACTTCAATAATCCGAGCGCGGGCTCTGCACGAACAAACCGCAAGTTCCCGCCGCTTGATCGCCGCACGCCGGCAGACGCGACCCGCGCCGGTGTAAACGACGCGAGGCAAGAGGGCATTGCTACGCCCGTTAACGCCGTTTATTCACCGCACGCCAGGCGCCGTCGTGACATGGGGCTCGCCAGGTTTTGCGAGGCCCCGTTTGCGTGCGCGAGGCGGTGCGTTCACCTGCGCGAACCAGCGACAAGCCTGGACTACGGTTACCCGCGATTGGCCGCGTCCTGCAGCTCGTCGATCCGCTCCGATGCCTGCGCCTTGGTCAGACTCTCATCGAACGTCTCGCCGGCTTCTTCGCACAGCGTCTGCAGGTAGGAGGCCTGAGCGCCGGTCATGGCTTCGTCGCCGGTCGTCCAGTTCTCCGGGGATTTCTCCACGTTGCTCGTATCCGCAGCCTGCTCGGCGTTCTTGGGACTATCAGTCATGGCGTACCTTCAGTTTAGAAATAACACTGTATATACGTACACGTGATCTATCGTGGATGCAGGAAATGTCAGCGATTAAATAAATCGAGGGATAAGGGCCCCGCAGCGCTTAAATCGATTGAAAGGTCTCGCGCCGCTTTATTCGTACCGGCCGGCCCCGACGGCTGATGATGCAAGCTCCCGCGGCGGCTGCGCGCCGGGACAATTGACGCTTCACACAGGCTTCGCCATTCTCGAACGCCTTATCCACGCTTGCGATTCAAGCAGGCCGAAACACAACTGCCGGGGACTCGGAATGGATACTGCTGCTCTTTTTTCACTCGAAGGCCGTGTGGCGATCGTTACCGGCGGCTCCCGCGGCATCGGCCGCATGATCGCGGAAGGCCTGCTGCGCCAGGGTGCCCGTGTGTACATCACCGCCCGCAAGGCCGAAGCCTGCGACGAAACCGCGAAGGAACTCTCGGCAATCGGACCGTGCGTCTCGTTGCCGGCCGACGTGTCGACCATGGACGGTATCCACGGCCTGGTCGCGGCCTATCGCGAGCACGAGAAGACGCTGGATATTCTCGTGAACAACGCCGGTGCGGCCTGGGGTGCCGAGTTCGACGAGTTCCCCGAAAACGGCTGGGACAAGGCGGTGGACCTCAACATGAAAGCGCCGTTCTTTCTGGCGCAGGCGTTCAAGCCCATGCTGCTCGAAGCCCGCGCCGCCGGCCCCATCGCCAAGATCATCAATATCGCCTCGGTCGACGGCCTGTCGCTCAATCCGCAGGAAACCTACTCCTACCACGCCTCCAAGGCCGGCGTGATCCATCTCACCAAGCGCATGGCGGTACGCCTGGCGCCCGAAGGCATCGCCGTGAGCGCCATCGCGCCGGGCGCCTTCGCCTCGAACATGAACAAGGTCGCCCGCGACCACGGCGACGAGATCAAGGGCCGCATTCCCTCCCGCCGTATTGGCGAGCCCGAGGACATGGCGGCTGCCGCGATCTATCTCGCGTCCCGGGCCGGGGATTATGTCGTGGGCTCGACGCTGATCGTCGATGGTGGTGTGAATATCGCGCGCTGATCTGGGTAGGACAGAAGGCAGCGAACGAGTCGGGTCCGGCCGTGAGGCTTAGCACATGACGGCTGAATTATTTTCGGCGCGTGCGCGTGCGCGTGCGCGTGCGCGTGCAGAGGGGGAACGTTTACCCCGGCTTGAATGTGGGTCTGTGTCAGTGCGACGTGCTGGCACTTGGACCGCGAGTTCACCGTGGGCTTTGCACAATGCAAGACCTGATCCCGACTTTCGTTGGCTAAAGCTCTCTAGTTCTTGAGAGCGGGCTAGCTCAATGTGACCCTGAGTACCCGACTGGTTGCGCTTAACCGTCTCTTTGCTCGAGCAACATATTAATTGTTTCGACACTATATTTAGTCGTAAGTCGTTTGATGAAATCAGGCTCAGCATCACTGGCGAACGCCAGTAAGCCTTTTAGAGTACTGGTTTCGCCAATATCTAAAGTACCGTTTTTAAAGTGGTGGATCATTGAGCTGATCTTTCGCTTACGGTTCCGCCCTAAAGATATATCACCCCTAGGTGTTATTTTTAACCCAGTAATTTGCACTTGATGTTTAAAAGAAACGCTCGATGTTTTTTGTTCGTTTATGCTTAAATTGGGGTGTGTATGTTGCTTTATTAAGTCCCGGACACGAGGAGTTGCCTGTTCAAGCGTGTGTGGTTTAGAGGTAGAAAAATATAAATCGTCTGCGTATCGCGTATAAATAACATCTAGACTTTTACATAATTCGCAAATTGACTGATCTAAGTTGTATAAAATTCTGTTGGAGAGTGCAGGCGAGCTCGGAGCGCCGATGCTGAGTGCTAAATCAGCAGGGTTAATCTTTTTTCCTTTCGGCGCGCGGCATAATGTTAAGCACAAGAAATTTATCAGATCCTGATCTTCGTCAACATTGCTTAAAAATGATTTTACGTCATTAAACTTAATCGACGGAAAGAAATCTTCAAAATCGAGCTTGTAGAAGTAACGGCTCTTCGAGTGGCAAAGAGCGTGCATTTTTATATTAATTCCTTTGCGATAAGAGTAAACCGAGCTGTGTATCGGATATTTTTCGATGATATTACTTATCACCCAATATTGGATCGTTTTGAGTTCCGCGCTTGGATGGTAAATATCACGTAAGCCACCGTTTCGTTTGGCGATTTGATAGTGCTTGTATCTGAACGGCGCAGACCGAGCTATACGTAGTACATCGGCCGCGGGCAGCCCGGTATCATTCGATATTGCTTGCGCAAATTCAGCTAGACTCATTGATCGCCTCCTGAGCTTCCTGAAGAAGTTGAGGCGCCTCTCGACGGTAGGCGTTGCGCCATTTGGCTTGCAGCCGATTCCGAATATCGGATGGAAACTCGATCAATAGCTGCGTCGTCTGCCTCGCGATAATGTCGGAGACTTCTGATCTGCAGACTCGGTTCATAGCTACTAGTAGTGCTAGCTGATGACGTACTCGGGAAATATCGTACTTCCCAAATATTTCAGCTATAAGGAATTTAAAGTCTTCTTCAGTTAGGAAGCCACAGATGCAGATTAACTCGGAAATAATGGCGACTTGGGTGCGCGGTGGCACTAGCTTGAGTTGACAAGACGTCAGACGCTTACGATGGCGGCGGGGCGGAGGATTTAAGTCGAGGGAGTACTCCAGAAGACGCTCGGATATTTGATCAAACGCGGCGTCTTCGTTATTTCCTACGACTATAGGGATTGGACGATATTGGGATGCAGATGAAAGATAGTGTATCGGCCCCATAGTTAAAAATGATGAGCCTTGGTACGCTTCGCGGCATGCCACCAGCGTTTTTTCTGCTAGCTCCTCTGAGCCTGAGAACAGACCAACTTCCGCGAATGAACCGGGACTCTCGGGAAATATCAGAATGCTGTTGACAGTTTCTCCGATAGCCGTCTCAAAGTCGCTTAAATTGACGTGATGCTCATCGGGATCACGTACAAACTCTTCTAAGGCAATCTCGGCTTTGAGTGGAACGAAATTCCTTGGCTTTTTTTCACCAAGAAATCGAAGAAATTGGAAGCGTAGACTCGGATTTCCGTCCGATGCGAGGGGACCATTAGCTCCGCAAACGAAGCAAAGGTGCGTGTCGAATTCTAAACGCCCAATGCCTGACGCAAAGTATTCCTTTAACTCCGCAATTGGCGTTTTGAACGCCGGGTTGTCTTTTATGCTTAACAAAGGCACCTACTTGAGCTGTGGCGGTTTACAAATGAGTTAGGCGCGAGGCGAAAAACAGTGGTATAC
>Ga0310345_10000675_pt1 | contig 45738 bp, 44 predicted proteins | sample HC15DNA20500_MG_FD_204667 | JGI IMG/M metagenome (GOLD analysis project Ga0310345, IMG submission 204667) | Marine microbial communities from station ALOHA, North Pacific Subtropical Gyre - HC15-DNA-20-500_MG | ecosystem: Environmental > Aquatic > Marine > Oceanic | place: Pacific Ocean: North... | reverse complement strand
CGCTTCCCCGCTGCCGATGCTGTCCAGCCTCAACCCTGGGGCTTTTTATTCAAACCAACTGGCCCCATTTTAAACCGGTGCCTGGCCCGTTTTTATCCCGGTGTTGACAGTTCGAGCAGACCGGCGGCTGGGGCACGCTGCAGGTCGAGGCACACGACTACTACGACGATCCTTCGGCCTGGTTCACCTCGCTTGAGCTGCTTTCAAAGGAAGTTGCACCGCGCGTTCGCGTGCCGGGTGAAGCGCTGGTCGCCGCCTGATCCGGCCAAAGCCGGAACAAGCCACCATCGCAGATCGAAAAACACGAAGGTCAATAATCTTTCGGATGAAATGAGATGAGTAAATAACAATAGTGGGAGAAGGGTAATGGTATTCAATCAACACAGCGCCGGTGAAGGCCATCGATTTGATGCGGCCTTTTTGCGGGACGGCGTGAGTGCGGTTGCGCTGATCGTGGCTGGTATTTCTGCTCCAGTTCACGCGCAGACAGCGCAGCCGCAGGCCGTCGAGCAGACCGGCACCGAGGACATCGTGGTGACCGCACAGCGCCGCGAGGAGAAACTGTCCAAGGTTCCTGTCTCGGTCGTTGCCTACAATGCCGAAGCCCTTCAAACCCGCAACATCGCCAGCGAGCAGGATATCAGCACGCTGGTGCCCGGTCTTCAGGTTAAGAACGGGCAGAACTCTAACCAGCTGAGCTACAGCATGCGCGGGCAGTCGCTCGACCCGTTCTCGGGTACGAGCCCTGCCGTGCTGCCGTACCTCAATGAAGCGCCCTATAACCCCGGCAACACGGCGACCGCCTTCTTCGATCTGGCCTCGATCCAGGTGCTGAAGGGGCCGCAGGGGACGCTATTTGGCCGCAATGCCACGGGCGGCGCTGTGCTCTACACGACGCCGATGCCTGGCAACGAATTTGCCGGATATGTGATCGCGCGCGGTGCCTCGCGCGAGTTCGGCCAGATCCAGGCCGCGGTCGATCTGCCGATCATCAAGGACAAGCTGGCCATTCGCATTGCGGGCGATATCACCCGCGGCAACGGCTATATCACCAACATCAACACCAATAATACGCTGGGCGACAAGAACAGCCGTTCGGGCCGCCTGACGATCCTGTTCACGCCGGCCGACGGGATCAAGAACGTCACGATTGTGCAGCATGATCGCGTGCGCGGCACCGAAGGCGTCGGCGGTATCTTCAACTACTATTCGCGGCTCGCGACCCCGGGTGACCCCACGTCGCAGTTCATCAGCGACGGCACCAATCATATCACCAACACCACCGGCACGCCGCTTTCGAACACGCTCGCTGCGATCTATGGCGCGAACGACGGGCCGGCAGGGCCGGGCTTCTTCCCGGGCGCCGTCGAGGGCTACACCAAGTTCTCGCGCGCAAATCCCTACAAGATCTTCCTGCAGTATGATCTGCCGCACCGCGCGAACAATACCTTCGTGTCCAACACGACCGAGGTCGAGGTTGGTGAACATGCCAAGATCAAGAACATCTTCAGCTACATGAAGGGCAATTCGCGCACCGCGGGCAATCTCGGCGGCGGTCCGTTCGGCTCGCTGTGGCTGTTCAAGCTCGCCGGTACCAATGCCACCGGCGTGCCGGGTGGACAGACGTTTGAATCCGAAACCTACAGCGACGAACTGCAGTTGCAGGGCACAGCCGCAGACGGCAAGCTGAACTACACCGTGGGCGCCTTCTATTCGAACCAGAAGCGCTACGAGATCATTCCGATCAACATCGGTGCCGATGTCGTCCCCGGCGGCATTGCCGACATCTCCTATGCATACCGCAACCGGCAGACCTCCAAGGCGATCTTTGCCCAGCTCAGCTACCAGCTGACGGACAAGCTCACCGCGACGCTCGGCGGGCGCTATACCTGGGAAACCGTCGGCATTCGTCAGGCGGAAGGCAATGTCTTCGGCGTCGATCCAAACTCGCCGGCGGCAGACCAGAGCACCAAGCTCTCTGCCCCTGCCTGGACGGCGAGCTTGCAGTATCAGATCGACTCCAACAACATGATCTACTTCAACCAGCGCGGCAGCTTCCGCGCGGGTAACCTCAACGGTACGGTGGCTCCGTTCACCGATCCGCTGACGGGCAAGGCGGCGAACCTGTTCAAGAACGAGAAGGTTCACGACTTCGAACTGGGCTACAAGTTCAACGGCCGCATCTCGTCGGTGCCGGTGCAGTTCAACGTCGCTGCCTACAAGGTCATCGTGAAGGACGCGCAGCGCGCGCTCTATGCGATCGTGGGCGGCGCGCCTGCGGGCTTCACGGTCAACGTACCCAAGGCCGAGACCCAGGGCGTTGAAGTTGACGGCTTCTTCGGGCTGACCTCGTGGCTCGATGTGGGCTTCAATCTTGCCTACACCGATGCGAAGTACACTGATCGCAATGTGCCGATCCCGTTTGTCGGCAGCCTGCAGGTCGATTCCTATCCGGATGCGCCGAAGTGGGCCGGTTCGGTCAATGCGGAGATCAAGTTCCCGGTGCCTGCAAAGATAGGCCGGGTCAGCCTGCGGACCGACTTCTACAAGCAGTCGAGCTTCTTCTTCTCGAACACCAATGGCACTTCGACGCCGGGCACGCAGCTGGATGGTTATTCCACGCTGGGGATGCGCCTGAACTGGAAGGACATCATGGAAAGCCAGGTCTCGGCCGCGTTCTATGTGCGCAACCTGACCAAGAATACCTACTATGTCTCGGGCTATGCGCTTGGCGCGTCCAACGGCGTGAACACCGCCTATCCGGGCGAACCGCGTACCTTCGGTGCGGAGCTCTCGGTCAAGTTTTGACCGGATGCTCTGCGGCGGGCGGGGGAGTCGTCCCTCACGGCTCTTCCGCCCGGATGCTGATCAGGAGATGCCGCGACATGGTCGCGGCATTTTTTGTCTTAGCCTCTCAGTTCCAGCCCGTTGCCATCCGGATCGCTGAGATAGAGCGATTGGCCCCATCCGGATGCGCCGTACCGTTCGGCAACCGGGCCGACCGCCACACCGTGCGCTTCCAGATGGCGCCGCACTTCGTTTGCATCGAAGCTGGCAACGGTGAGGCAGAGATGGTCCATGTTGCGAACGGCGTCGGCCGGCAATGGCTGCCCCGCAAGCAGGTCGATGAACGCGCTGCCCACGCGCAGATGGGCGAGCCCGATCTCGTCTAGCCGCCAATCCAGCGAGCAGCCGAGAACATCGCAGTAGAACCGGATGGAGCGATCGAGATCGGCCACCCTGACGACGACATGATCGATTCCGGCGATTTCCATAAGCGGCTGTTTGCGCGTGCGATTTCATCGAGGCAAGCGGGCAGGACGGGCAATCAACGAAAAGGTTGATTTGGGGCCTCAGGGAGACCTGATCGCCATTGACAAGCTCTGATTCTACCCCCTATCAACGGTTGTGTTGATAAAGATGGACAGGGATCGAGGCGATGAAATTCCACTTGATGCAGACTGGTGTGGTGGGGCGGCGTCACGAGATCGAGGCCGGCATGGCCGGGCAGCGCAATGATCTTTACCAGCGCTTTCTCGAAGAGATTCGCGGCTATGTCCGCCTTGCCGATGACCTTGGCTATTATGGCTACTGCCAGCCCGAGCATCACCTGCAGATCGAGGGTTTCGAAGCGAACAACCATCCGGGGATGTTCAGCCTGTTCGTCGGACAGAACAGCAAGCGGCTCAAGGCCGGGATCATGGGCTACACCATGACCACCCACAATCCGGTGCGCGTTGCCGAGGAAATCGCCACGCTCGATCACATGCTGCAGGGCCGCATGTATTGCGGCTTCACCCGCGGCTACCATGCCCGCTGGGTGGATAGCTATGCTGCCAAGGAAGGCATCAGCGCCACCACGCCGGACAATGTAAAGGCGCGAGATCAACAGGATGCACGCAATCGCTCCTTGTTCGAGGAGGGTGTTCGCGTCATCAAGAAGGCATGGACCAGCGACGTGTTCAGCCATAAGGGCGACAACTGGGAGTTTCCCCCGAACGGCGGTTCTGCCGGTCATCCCGCTTACGCCAAGTATGGCAAGGGACAGGACGCTGATGGCATTGTCCGCCAGATCGGCATCGCCCCCAAATGCTTCCAGGAACCGCACCCTCCGATCTACGGCGGCTTTGCCGCATCGGGCCGCACTATCGATTTCTGGGCGGAAGAAGGCGGCAAGCTGATCGTTCTTTCGGACAACCTCGATTTCTGCGAGTCCCTCAACAACCGCTACATCGCCTCGGCCGCCAAGGTTGGCCGAGAGGTGACCAACACCCAGGCCTCGGCCTGGGGCGGCTTTCTCATGCTGACCGACGACAAGGACCGCGCGGCCAAGCTCATGGAAGAACACATGTGGTTCTGGGACGAGTGGTTCATCCCGATGGGCCAGCGCCCTCCGAATGTCCTGATCGGCTCGGCCGACGAGATCGCCGACCGCATCGGCGAAGCGCACGACCGGCTTGGCTTTGACGAGCTGTTCCTGATGTTCGGTCAGGGCCACCTCGAGCCCGAGGAAAATCAGGAAGAGCTCGAAAAGTTCATCAGCAAGGTGGCGCCGCGCTTTTCGACAAAGAACGAAGAGGGTGTCTTCGTCTGAATCATAAAGTTTGAACCCAATTCAAACGCTGGGAGAGATCAAATGGCTATGCAGTGCGGTATCTTCATGACGCCTTACAATCCGCCGAGCCGCACACCGCGTCAGGTCTTCGATTGGGCGGTCGATATCGCGCGGATTGCGGACGAGGCTGGCTTTGCCGATTACATGATCGGCGAGCACTACACGCTGGGCTGGGAGAACATCCCGATGCCCGAAGCGATCATCGCTGCCTGCGCGCACACCACCAAGCAGATCCGCTTCGCGCCGATGGCGCACCTGCTGCCCTATCATGACCCGGCAACGCTCGCGATCCGCATCGGCTGGCTAAGCCAGGTCATGGAAGGCCGCTATTTCCTCGGGGTGGCGCCCGGCGGCCACCACACCGACGCCATCCTTCACGGCTTCGAGAGCATCGCGCCGCTGCCGCCAATGCAGCTTGAGGCGCTCGCGCTCATGGAACGGGTGTGGGAAGGCAAGCCGTTTGTCGAGAAGGGCAAGTATTTCCAAGCTGGTTTCCCCGGCGCGGACACGATGCCGGAATACCACGTCGAGATCGCCAACAACGGCCCCTATGGCGGGCGCGCGGCGCTTGAGCTTGCGGTGACCGGCCTGTCGCAGAAGTCCTCGTCGATGAAGTTTGCGGGCGAGCGCGACTATTCGCCGATCTCGTTCTTCGGCGGTACGCCCCAGATGCGCGCGCATTGGGATACGTGGTCGGAGGCGATGATCTCGAAGGGCCACACGCCGGATCGCAAGCGCTACCGCGTGTGCCGGGACATCTTCATTGCCGATACCGATGCCGAGGCAAAGCGGCTCGTGCGCAAGACCGGGCTGATGCAGACCTGGCACAAGTATCTGAAGGAAATCTACGTCAAGTTCGGGCTGTTCGACGGCATCATTCACGATAGCGGGATCGATATCACGCCCGACGCTATCGACGAGGACTTCCTAGTCGAGCACGTGATCCTGTGCGGTTCGCCCGAAACGGTTATCGAGAAGCTGGAAAAGCTTGCCGATGCGGTGGGCGGCTGGGGGCAGATCGTGGCCAACCAGCATGACAGCATCGACGATCCCAAGCCCTGGGAGGAATCGCTGCGCCGGCTTGCGACCGAAGTCTGTCCCAAGGTGCGCATGCCCAACTGAACCCCTCCCGGGTCGGCCACCGAGGGCGCCGCCAGACGCGCCGCGGTTGCCCTCGCCGGGCTCGCGAGAGGACTGAGTGATGAGCAAGGCAAGAGCATGCGTGCTGGTCGAACCCAACCGGGTCGAGACCTGGGATGTCGAGATCTATGATCCCGAACCCGGCGGCGCGCTGGTGCGCATCGTGGCGGGCGGCGTCTGCGGCAGCGATGTGCACATCATGTCGGGCGAGGCTGGTGTCATGCCGTTCCCGATCATCCTCGGCCACGAAGGGGTTGGCCGTATCGAGAAGCTCGGCGCCGGTGTGACGACCGATTATGCCGGGGTTGCGGTGAAGCCGGGTGACCTTGTCTACTGGGCGCCGATCGCACTTTGCCATCGCTGCCACAGTTGCACCGTGCTCGACGAGACTCCCTGCGACAATTCGACCTTCTTCGAACATGCCGAAAAGCCCAACTGGGGCAGCTATGCCGATTACGCCTGGCTGCCCAATGGCCTTGCCTTCTTCCGGCTGCCCGATGGCGCCTCGGTAGAGGCGGTGATCGCGCTGGGCTGCGCGCTTCCCACCGCGCTGCGCGGGTTTGATCGCTGCGGGCCAGTTCGGATGGGCGATACCGTGGTGGTGCAGGGGGCTGGCCCCGTTGGCCTCTCCGCCATCCTCCTGGCGAAGCTTTCGGGCGCGCGGGAAGTGATTGCGGTCGACATGCATGAGAACCGCCTCGCAATCGCCCGCTCGCTGGGCGCGACGGCGACTGTGTCGCTCAAGGACAGCCCGGAAGAGCGCCGCCGGCAGATCTACGACCGGGTTGCGCCCAACGGGCCTGACATCGTGGTCGAAGCCGCCGGCGCATTGCCGGCCTTTCCGGAAGGCGTCGACATCGCGGGCAATCATGGCCGCTACATCATCCTTGGCCTGTGGGGAGCTATCGGCACGCAGCCGATTTCCCCGCGCGATCTCACGATCAAGAACCTGACGATTGCGGGGGCGACCTTCGCCAAGCCCAAGCACTTCCATCAGGCCTTGCACCTCGCGGCACGGCTCAATGGCGAATACCCGCTGGCCGAGATCGTAAGCCACCGGTTCGGTGTCGCAGGCGCGCTGGAAGCGCTCGAGGCGACGGCCGCCGGTGCAGTGATCAAGGCCATCATCGATCCCGAAATCAGCTGACGCACGGAAGGACGTTCCATGACGCAAACCGCAATTGACGACAGTCGCGTGCGCGCGCCGCGCCCGCCGCACGTTCCGGAAGCCCTTGTCCGCGATATCGACATGTATGCGATCGACGGGATCGAGAACGGCTTCCACGAGGCGTGGAAGGCCTTGCAGACGGACGGTACGCCCGAACTTGCGTGGACTCCGCTGACCGGCGGCCACTGGGTGGCGACGCGCGGCGAGGTCATCAAGGAAATCTACAGCGACCCTTCGCGCTTTTCGAGCCAGGTGATCTTTCTGCCCAAGGAAGCGGGCGAAAAGTACGGCATGGTGCCGACGCGCATGGATCCGCCCGAGCATACGCCGTACCGCAAGCTGCTCGATACCGGGCTCAATCCCGCGCAAATCCGCAAGATGGAAGATCAGGTGCGCCAGGCAGCGGCGGACCTGATCGAGCCGATGGTCGCGCGTGGACACTGCGATTTTGCCGCCGAGTACGCCAATGTCTTCCCGGTCAAGGTCTTCATGGCGATGGCGGACTTGCCCATGTCCGATGTGCCCAAGCTCGCTGTTTTTGCGCAGGACATGACCCGGCCTTCGGGCAATACGCCCGAAGAGATGGCTGCGACGCTCGATGCGGCAAATCGCGGTTTTGACGCCTATGTCGATCCGATCATTCGCGAACGGCGCGGGAAGGATGGCACCGATCTCATTTCGGTCATGGTCAACGGCACGATCAACGGTGAGCCCATGCCGCATGACAAGGCGGTCGGGCTGATTTCGCTGCTCCTGCTCGGTGGGCTCGATACGGTCGTCAATTTCCTGAGCTTCGCGATGATCTACCTCGCGCGGCATCCGGAAAAGGTTGCGGAGATCCGTGACGACGAACTGAAGCTGCGGCGCGGTGTAGAGGAATTGTTCCGCCGTTTCCCGGTCGTTTCGGACGCGCGCATGGTCGCCGCTGATCAGACCTATCGCGGTGTCGAACTCAAGCAGGGCGACATGATCCTGCTGCCGACGGCGCTCCATGGCCTCGATCCGGATGAAAACGAGGATCCCTGGAACCTCGATTGGGACCGCAAGGCCCCGCAGCACAGCACCTTTGCTGCTGGCCCGCACCGGTGCGCCGGGCTCCACCTCGCGCGGCTCGAAGCGACCGTCACGCTGCAGGAGTGGATCCGCCGGATTCCGGAGTTCAGCCTCGCACCCGGCGCGAACCCGATCTACCATTCGGGCATTGTTGCGGCGGTCGAGAATGTTCCGCTGATCTGGGATGCCGGCAAGGCCGGGTGATCAGTCGGTGCCGCGGTGCTCCGGCACCGCGGCGGCGATATCGAGCGCCTGCAGGATGGCGCGGCGACCGATGCCGAGCGCGATGGCATTCTTGAGGTGTACGCGAAAGCCGGGGCGAAAACGGTGGCTCGGTGTCACGTCGCAGGCGAGCGCGGCAAGTTCCTTTATCCGCGCGCGAACGGTGCCACTGCGCCAGGGAATCGCACAGTATTCAAAGAAGCCGACAAATATGTCGGGCGAGAGGCGCAGCATTGCCTCAAGAAATCCGGGCAGCTCCTCAGTAAAGCCCCGCCAGAAAGGATCATTGCCAACGTGCCGGTCCCAGAGCGACTGGCGTTCGGGGTCGAGTGGCCGCGCGGCGTCTATCAGCCCCCGCGCGGCGGCCGCATCCAGCACCGGGGCGGCTGTAACCATCAGGGTGTGCACGCCAAGCCCGGAGGACAGCGCGAGGATTTCCTGCACTTGCGTAATGGTCGCGCCTGCATCGAAGGCCAGGGCGATGGCGCGCTCGATCCCGTCGCGTTCGAGCGCGGTTACGGATGCGGTTACGGCAAGGGTGACGAGGGCCAGGCCGAACGCGTCGAGCGGCTCTCCTTCGCCGAGCGAGGCCGTCATGGTTTCCGCTTCTGCGCGCAGCTGCGCAATCGAAATAACTGTCATGAAAGGACTTTGCCCGCTCCGTTTGAAACTGTCAACTTATGTGTTGACTGCGGTTTCCGCCTTGCCCATATCGTTTGGGAGAGTTGGAGAGTCGTGTCGTGCCATCGCTGGAAGAGCGCATCAGGATACTGGAGGACAGGGCAGCGATTCAGGATATGGTCGCAGGCTATTTCCGTGCAGCCGACGATGATGACTACGCCGCGCTGGCGCAGTGTTTTACCCGATCGGCACGTTTTGAAGCCTCGGGCTTCGAGGATGCCGATGGCCGCGACGGGATTGTCGCGGTCCTGAAGGCGGCGCGCTCCGGCATGGGCCAGACCGTCCATACGCCGCACTATGTGCATATCCGGTTTGACGGACCCGATGCGGCGAATGGCCTCGTCTGCGCCCATCTCGAACTGGGCCTTGGTGCGGCAACCTACTTCGGAGCGGTCCGCTACGTCGACCGCTACGAACGCGAGGATGGCGAATGGCGGCTTGCCGTCCGCGCCATGAGGGTCGTGCACATGGCGCCCTGGTCTGCGGCGGAGGCCTCGTTGACGAGCCTGCTCAATGTACGCTGGCCCGGTGCCGAGCCGCTGGCTTCTGATTTTCCAAGGCGGCGGGATGGTTGACCGGGTTGCCATGGCATGCCCGGAATTTGCGGGCAGGAGCCGGAACTTCCGGCTTGGCCCACTGAATGAAAAAGGAGAGATGTCGTGGATGTAGCAAGCGCCCTGGATCGGATCGTGGAGGAACGCGCGATCGAGCGGATCGTGTTCGACTACGCCTACTACCTCGACATGAACATGCCCGAGAAGATGATCGAGCTGTTCGTCGAAGATTGCGAAGTCAGCTACGCCCCGAATTTCGGTGCGACCGGGATCGAGGCTTATGCCAAGACGCTCGACGGGATCGGCACGTTCTTCCGCGCGACTTCGCACCATGTCTCGAACATCGTGATCGACTGGATCAGCGACACCGAGGTGACGCTGCGCGCAGCCGTGCTTGCCATCCACCGCTACACCAAGGAACGCCCCGACGGCATTCTCTACGGACAGTACCATGACGTCATCGTCAAGCGGGACGGGCAGTGGAAGTTCAAGCAGCGCATCCTTAAGACCACGATGGCGACGGACTACCACGTGCGCGCCGCGAACCCCATCGGGCGCGCCGAGTAACCGCAATGGCGAGCGACTATGCCACGATCCGGATCGAGCACGAGGAAGCGCTCAGCTGGATCGTGCTCGACCGGCCCGAGGCGGCCAATGCCCTGTCGCCGCAGTTGCTCGACGAGTTTGCCGACGCACTCGGCAGGCTGAAGCACGAGGGCGGTCCGGTGATCGCCATCCGCGGTGAGGGCAGGGGGTTCTGTTCCGGGATGGATCTTGGCAGCTATGGTGCGGGTGAAAGCGGCCCCGCCGATCCCATGGCCGATCAGGCCCGCCTTCGCGCCAATGTCGAACGCTGGTTGCTGATGTGGGACCATCCCAAGCCGGTGATCGCGGCGGTTCACGGCTTTTGCCTCGCTGCTGCGGCGCAGATGTGCGTGTTCACCGATATCACTGTCGTTGCCGATGATGTGCGGATCGGCGAGCCGACCATTCCGATCGGCGGCGGTTTCATCGCGCCGACCTGGGTCAGCCTCGTCGGCCCCAAGCGCGCCAAGGAATTCGCGTTCGTGCCCGGCAACTGGATCGACGGGCCGACCGCCGTGACCTGGGGCTGGGCGAACCACTGCGTGCCCGCCGCGCAGCTAATTCCGGCGGTACGTTCGCTGGCGCAGCGGATCGCCTTGACCCCGCCGGAGGTCCTGCGGCTCAAGAAGCTCTCGATCAACCGCGCCACCGAGGCGGCAGGGTTCAGGCAGGCCTTGTCCGGCATCGCCGAAATCGACGCGCTGCTGCACCTGGCGCCGGCTGTTCTCGAGATCCGGCAGCGCATGAAGGAACAGGGCCTCAAGGCCGTCATCCAGCAGTTCAAAGTTGCGCCGACGAGCCCGCTCGTCGCGCCGGAGGAGTAAACATGGCAGACGTCGAATTCACCATCGAGGGGCATGTCGCACATGTCCGCCTCAACCGCCCGCAGGGTCTCAACGCGATCACGCAGGAAATGGACGACCTCCTGCTGGACGCGTGGAACACGATCAACACCGATCCGGATATCTGGTGCGCGATCCTTTCGGCGGAAGGTGAAAAGGGCTTCTGCATCGGGGCTGACGTTTCGGGCGGCGCAGAGCGCAAGACGCGCATGGCGCTGGCTGGCGGGCTGACCGGGATTGGCGGTCCGCTTGTCACGCTCAGGAAGCCGCTGATCGCGGCAGTGCAGGGCTTCTGTGTTGGCGGCGGCTTTGAGCTGGCGATGTGCGCGGATATCATCGTCGCGGCGGAGACTGCCCAGTTCGGTCTGCCCGAAACCAAAGTCGGCATCATCGGCGAATGCGGCGTCGTGCACCGCGCGATGCGGCAATTGCCCCACCATATCGCGATGGCGATGATCCTGACCGGCGAGCGGATCAAGGCCGATGTGGCCGAGCGCTTTGGCCTCGTCAACGAGGTCGTCCCATTTGCCGATCTGGCAGCCACGGCGCAGAAGTGGGCGGACAAGGTCACGGCGGCCTCGCCGCTCGCCAATCAGGCGGCAAAGGCCGCGGCGCTGGGGCGTCTTGGCCATCCGCTCGAAGTGGCGCTGATGACGCGCTTCGAAGAGATCGAGCAATACGCCGAAAGCCACGACAAGCGTGAGGGCGAACTGGCAGGGGCCGAGCGCCGCAAGCCGGTGTGGACTGGGCGCTGACATGACCGGGGAAGGCACAACGGAAGCGGGCGAAACCGACATCCGGGTCGAGATCGATCCGGGCCACTTCCGCTCCGTGCTTGGCAACTATCCCACTGGCGTCTGCGTCATCACTGGAGTGAGCCATGATGGCGAGGCTGCTGGGCTGGTGGTCGGCAGCTTTACTTCGGTTTCGCTCGATCCGCCGCTGGTCGCCTTCTTCCCCGATCGCGGTTCGAGCAGCTGGCCGCTGGTGCGGGCAGGCGGCTATTTCTGCGTCAACGTGCTGGCCGACGACCAGATCGAGCTGTGCCGCCGGTTCGCCTCACGCGGGGGTGACAAGTTCGAAGGTACTGCGCACCGGTTGTCGCGGCGGGGCCTGCCGCTGCTAGACGGTGTCGTGGCGCATATCGAATGCGCCATAGCCGACGAGATCGACGCCGGTGATCACACGATCGTGCTGGGCCGGGTCGAAACTCTGGCGGTCGAGCGCGCTGTCGGGCCCCTCCTGTTCTTCAAGGGTGCGTACGGCCGGTTCGCCGCCGCAGGCTGACGGCCCCGATGTCCGGCAATCTCCAGCACTATTCGCCCAATCCCGCTTACGGAGCCGGGGTATACCGGCGGCGGATCACCTTCAAGCGGAGGGCGAACGGGATCGATGTGGCGCTGCTTGATGATTATCACGACATGGGCGTCGCACTCACGGTCGATGGCCAGGTCATCACCGATGCCGCTGCCCGCATGGACCGTTTTCCGAAGACAAGCTGTCCGGGCGCAATTGATGCTTTGCGCGCGCTGATCGGCCGACCGGTTGCCGTGCTGGCGCTTTCCGCCGCGGAACGCGGCGGGCAATGCACCCATCTTGTCGAACTGGCGCGGCTGGGCCTCTGTCGGCTGGTGCGGAATGAAGGCAGCGGCGTCGTTGAAATTGCCCTCACGGACCGGGATGCAGCGGGCGAGCAGCGGCTTGCGCTGCATCAGGAGGGCAAACCGGCGCTGGCATGGGTCCTGCGGGATGAGACGATTGCCGAGCCGGCGGAGCATCTCGGGAAGGGCCTGTTCGGCGGGTTCATCCGCTGGGTTCACGCGTCTTTTCCGCCCGAAGAGGCAGACCTGTGGCGCATGGCCCAGATGGCGGTGTTCGTTGCGCGTGGGCGGGCTTACATGGTTGACAGCGACAGGCCGCGCCGGGTCGCCGAGGAACCTTCGCGGTTCGGTGCGTGCTTCAGCTACAGCGGCGCGTCGTTTGAAACCGCTTTCGACAACACCGGCTATGTTCGCGATTTCAGCGGCGGACTTCCTCCTATGCGGCACGCCGCCTCCGAACCTGCGAACCAAGGAGCCTGAGATGGCCGCGATAGCCTCCATCGACGAAATCATCGACGAAGCCCGCAATGGCAGGCCCTTCATTCTGGTCGACGCCGACGACCGTGAGAACGAGGGCGATATCATTGTTCCCGCGCAGTTCGCGACGCCGGAACGGATCAACCAGATGGCAATCCATGCCCGCGGCCTGATCTGTCTTGCGATCACGGCGCAGCGCGCCCGGGAACTGGAACTGTCGCCCATGTCGAGCGACAACCGCTCTGGGCATGGAACCGCCTTCACCGTTTCGATCGAAGCGCGCGAAGGGGTGACGACCGGGATATCCGCATTTGACCGGGCCCGCACGATTTCGGTCGCGATCAATGCGCAGTGCGGACCGCGCGATCTGGTCTCGCCCGGGCACGTGTTTCCGCTCACCGCCCGCGATGGCGGTGTATTGGTGCGCGCCGGCCATACCGAAGCCGCGGTTGATATCGCCCGGCTTGCCGGGTTGGTCCCCGCAGGAGTGATCTGCGAGGTGATGAACCCGGACGGGACGATGGCGCGCCTGCCGGACCTTGTTCCTTTCGCGGCCGAGCACGGCATGAAGATCGGTACGATCGCCGATCTCATCGCCTGGCGCCGGCGAACCGAGACGCTTGTCGAGCGGGTCGCCAGCGGACCGTTCGACAGCCACTACGGCGACAGCTTCACGATCCACGTCTACCGCGATCTGGTCGACCATGGGGAGCATGTGGCGCTGGTGCGCGGTGCGATCACTCCCGAGGAGGACACGCTGGTCCGCGTCCACCAGTTCGACCTGACGGCGGACTTGCTTGGCTACCGCAATGCGCATCCGGACTATGTGCCCGCGGCGCTGCGCCAGCTTGCACAGCACGATGGTCCGGCCGTCGCGGTGTTTGTCCAGGATCCGGACCGCGCGTCCATTTCGCGCCGGGTCCTTGGCGGCCGTGAGGAATACGCGCGGATTTCAAGCGAGCGCGATTATGGGATCGGGGCGCAGATCCTGAAGGACCTTGGCGTCGGGCGGATGGCACTGCTGACTTCGAGCAGCAGGAAGATGGCGGCGCTGGAGGGATTTGGCCTTGAAATCGTCGATCGCAGAGCCATTGCAGGGGGCTGATCCAGTGAACCAATCGACCTTGTCAGCCAAGCGGGAGGTCGATAGGCCTCGGGGCATGGCAACCACGAGCAATATTTCGAAACGGCGGCAATCGGCTCTCGAAGAGGGCAGTAACGATTATCTCGCAAAGCGCGCCGAACTCGTTGAAATTGCTGGCCGGCAATTCAAAACCCACGGGTTCAAGGCAACGACTCTTGCCGAAATCGGCCACAAGGCCGGGCTCGATCGGGCTACTGTCTATTACTACTTCGGTAGCAAGGAGGAGCTGTTTCGCGAATGCCTGAGAGTTGGGGTCGAAGCCAACATCGCGGCTTGCGAAGCAATCTTTGCCGACGATGCGCTGGAACCGAAGGAAAAGCTGCGCGCGGTCATCACGCAGCTCATGTCGGCCTACGACCAGTACTATCCGCATATGTACGTCTACATTCAGGAAGAGATGAGCCGGGTCACCAGCGAAAAAAGCGCCTGGGCGCAGCGGATCGTGGCCAAGACCCGCACGTTCGAGCGGATCGTTCTCAGCCTGATCAGCGAACTCATCAGCAAGGGCGAGATGCGCGATGACATCGCCGTTTCGGTGGCGGCAAATGCCGTGTTCGGCATGCTGAACTGGACCCACCGCTGGTACCAGCCGGGCGGAACCCACTCGGCGCCCGAAATCTCGAACGCCTTCTGCGAGATCTTCTTCAGCGGCATGGAAAAGCGCTGAGCGCCCCGACAGCTAAAGGCGTGCGCGCAGGGCCCGTTTATCGACCTTGGTGGCGGACATCGGCCATTCGCCGTCGTTCATGAAGAACACCGCGCGGGGCACCTTGTAGCTCGCGATGCGGCCCAGGCAGAACGCGATGAGTTCCTCTTCGCTGGCGGATTTGCCGGGGCGAAGCTCGACAAAGGCGACGGGAACCTCGTCGAGCCGCGGATCGGGTCGGCCAACCACTTCGGCCAATTTCACCGCCGGGTGGCTGCACAAGTAGGCTTCAACTTCGATCGCCGCGACGTTTTCCCCGCCGACCTTGAGCATGTCCTTGGCGCGGCCGTGAAAGGTCAGCTGTCCGTCCGCAGCGCGCGCATAGAGATCGCCTGTGTGCAGCCAGCCCTCCGCATCGAGCGCTTCGGCCGTCTTTTCCGGCGAGCGGTAATAGCCGTCCATCACACAGTAGCCCCGGACGAGAATCTCGCCCACGACATCGGCTGCGGCCTCCTCGCCGCTTTCGAGCTCGATGATCTTGACCGCAATGCCGGGGACGGGCTTGCCCTGACTGACGGCGCGCTGCTCGGGTGTTTCATCGGGGGCGCAAAGCGCGAAGATCCCGGCGGTTTCGGTCATGCCGCAAGCCTGCATGAATTCGGCCTCGGGAAAGGTCTGCTGGACGCGGTTCACCAGCGCGGGGGGCGCAATCAGCAGGACCTTGCGCCAGGCGGCAAGGCGCCCAGGATCGAACGCGGGATGATCGAGCAGCGGCTGCAGGATGGCAGGGAACCAGGGCCAGGCGACGGAGACATTTTCCCGCTCCATCAGATCGAGCGCGCGCCCGGCATCGAAAAACACGTCGGTGACATAGGTCCCGCCAGTGCCGATCACGCCGATGAACGGGGCGAGCGAGCCGATATGGAACAGCGGGCCGCCGCCCCATGTCACGTCGTGTTCGCGCGCGCGGAACCGACTGCTGGCGCGCTCCACCGGCCCGCGTGACACGGCTTCGTGGCAGAGCAGGCAGCCCTTGGGATTGGCCGTGGTTCCGGACGTGTAGATGATGAAGGCCGTATCACGCAGGCGTGTGGCGCGGCGGGCGGCGTCGACCGCGCTGACGGGCACAGCCTGCGCTGCCGCAACGAAGTCGGCGCGGGAGAGGAAGCCCGCGGGCGCATCGCCTTCGAGCACCACGACACCGCGCAGCAGGGGTGCTTCGGCGAGCGCAAGGGGCGCGCCGGGCGCACTTGTGCCAAGCGAGGGCAGGGCCTCCGCGAGCACAGACCGGAAATCGACAAAGCGCGTGTCGGCCGCCGTTGTCAGGATCAACGCGAGATCGGCGTTCTCGATAATGAAGCCAAGCTCCCGGCTCTTGTGGCGGGCATTGAGCGGTACGGCCACGCAATTGGCCAGCGCGGCTCCGAACAGGGCGGTGACGAGTTCGCGACTGTTGTTGGCGAGAATGCCAACATGCGCGCGCGGGGCCAGGCCCAGCCCGATGATGCCCCGCGCGATCTCGATCGAGGCATCGCGCAGCTCGGCATAAGTCAGGGTCAGGTCTGGCATGACCAGCGCATGCCGGTCAGGATGGCGAGCTGCGCTGCGGATCAGCAGATCCGCCAGTGGCGCAACCTCGGACCACTCGCTGAATATCAAGGCGAAACTCTCCCCGTCATCGCTTGTCGCGGCCATGAATGAAGCGCACGAGCGCGTCTGTCAACGCCAATGTTGATTGACGTCAGGCCAGTTCGAAGCCTTCGTAATCGTGGTAAGCCACCTGTTCGCACCGTTTGCGATATTCGGGGCCGCCGCCGACATGGACAAGCGTGCGGCGCACCACCGATCCATCAGGTTTCGTCGTCGTCTTGACCCACCAGGCATTGGCCTCGGCAAGCAGGGTGCGCGAGAAATCGCGGTAGATCGATTCCGTCCATTCGTCCTCGGCTGCCTGCGAAGGTTCGGCAAAGCTGAGGCCCTTGGCCGTAAGGTAGACCAGCATCTGTGTGACCCATTCGGCCTGCAACCCGCCGCACACGCCGACGTTGCAGAAGGCTGATCCGTTGTGCGGCCCCACCAGCGTATAGAAGTTCGGAAAGCCGCGCGCTTGAAGGCCCAGGAATGTTGTCGGGCCATCAGCCCAAGCGTCCTTCAAGCGCTTGCCCTGCTTGCCGCGGATATTGATCCGGTCGAGTGAACCGGTCACCGCATCGAAGCCGGTCGCAAAGATGATCACGTCGAGTTCGTAAAATGCGTCGGCCGTGCGGATTCCTCTCGCGGTAATTTCCACGATCGGGGCCTCGCGGATATCGACGAGGTGGACGGTGTCCTTGTTGTAGGCCTCGTAGTAGTTGGTCTCCATGGGCACGCGCTTGCCGCCAAAGGGGTGATCGGTCGGGATCAGCTTCTCGGCAATGCCTTGGTCCCTCACTCGCTGCCGGATCTTGCCTGCGACGAAATCGGCGAGGAACTTGTTCGAGTCCTTGTTGACCAGCAGATCGCGGAAGCCGCTCAGCCAGATGCCGTAGCCGGGCTGGTTGTAGAGATCCTCGAAGAAGGCTTCGCGCTCTTCGGCAGGGACGTCGATCGCCTTGCGATGATCGCGGTGATAGGGGAACGCCGTGTCGGTGACCTTCACGTATTCCAGAATGTTGGGGTAGCGCTTGCGGATGACGGCCATCTCGTCCTTGCTGATGGGCGTGTTGCCCAGCGGCGTGCACCAATTGGGCGAGCGCTGGAAGACGAATAATTCGCCTGCGCTTTCCGCAACAATCGGGATGATCTGAACCCCGGTCGCGCCGGTGCCGATGATCCCGACGCGCTTGCCGGCAAAATCGATGTCGCGCGGAAGGCCGTCCGCATCGACCGGCCAGCGCGACGAGTGGAAGGACTCGCCCTGGAACGCGTCGATGCCCTTGATGTCCGGCATTCTCGTGGCTGATAGCGGGCCCGTTGCCGAAATCAGATGGCGGCAAGTTAGCACGTCGCCACTATCGAGCGTGACCTGCCAGACATTGCCCGCATCCTGATAATGCGCGGCGACGACCTTGGTGTTGAACCGGTAGAGCTTGCGGACGTCCATGGCGTCAGCCGCACAGTTGGCGTAGCGCAGCATTTCCGGTTGCGAGGCGAAGCGCTCCTGCCATTCCCAATCCGGAATGATGCCCTTGAGCGCGAAATAGCCATAGGCATAGCTTTCGGTATCGAGCCGGCACCCGGGGTAGCGGTTCCAGTACCACGTGCCGCCGACATCAGCACCCGCTTCGATCCCGCACACGGAGAGGCCGCTCTGGTCGAGCAGATGAGTCTGGTACATTCCGGTCACACCGGCGCCAATCACGACGGCATCGAAATCGGGCACGAGTTCGCCAGTTATCATGAGGCACCTTCCGGTTCTTGCCGCCGGGCCACGCCGCCGGATCAACAATATACTCATAGGAATATATATATTCTGTCAAGAATATTCTGAGCGGAAAGGCGCAAGTCACGTGCGTGCGGCGAGGGCCGCACTGCCTTCAGGAAAGGCGAAACGACTGATAATCAGGGAGTAAAGGCCAGATCAGGCTGCCAATTGGCGTTGCAACGAGGCGGCTGGTTCAGGCGGGGCCGTCCATGACGTAAGCTTCGGGATCGCGCACCCCGACGGTTCTGAGCGCGAGGCGGGCCAGTTCCTGCGCCACGGATTCGGCATCCCAGCGCCCCTCGGGCGTAAACCACGTGAAGGCCCACGAAGCCATGCCGCCAAGCGCTGACGCCGCCAGCGAGGGATCGGCAATCTCGAACTGGCCGCTCAGCGAACCTTCCTTGAGCAGCGCGCGCAGCATCCGGTGAAAGTGCTGCTTCGAGGCGTCGATGGTGACGGCCTCTTCGGCCGGAAGGCTCTTGGCCTCCCGGAAATAGAGCGCGACTTCGCGGCGATGCTCGATCTGGAGCCGGACGAAATAGCGAATGATCTGCGCGAGGCGGGTAGCCGGCTCCCCCGCCAACGTGGCGCTGAACGCAACCGTTTCATCGGCGGCAGTCGCACCGGCCTTGCACACATGGACCAGCAGTTCGGCCTTGCTGCGAAAGCGCGAGTAGATGAACTGCTTCGTGACACCGAGCCCTTCGGCAATCGATTCCAGCGACGTCGCTTCATAGCCCTTCTCGAAGAACTGCCGCACGGCCTCTTCGAGAATGCGTCTGCGTTTGACCTCGTCAATCTCCGCCTTGATCGGGTTGATCTCAATAGGGACAGTTTGGTTCTTGCCCGGCATCGTGCTCATCGCTGGTGCTTATGCTGGCGCAGCTTACTCCCGAGCCATGCAATGACACGGGCTACGCCTCGGCAATCACTGCCGGGGATGTTGCTCAGGGTCAAACTATAAGGGTAGCCATCACGCGCCTGCCGGATTCGCGCGGTTCCCGGGGTATCGGGCAAGTTCCATCCTATCCCGCATCCCGCCGTATCCCGGGTCGACTGACATCCTCCATTCAGTCATTGCCCAGAGGGACCCATCACAAAGTCGCTCGCGGCATAGTGCCGATACCGAATATTCTCCGACAGAGCGAGTTCGCAATCCGGCGGGATTACTTTGCATCTGCCAGCCTGCTGGAAGCCGGTATCTAGGCCCAACTCTCTGGGGCATGGCCAAGGGACATTTTTGGGGCCGAACCAAGCTACGAAGTTTCAGCTCCAGTAACGGTCCTTGATCAGCCGCTTGTAGAGCTTCCCGTTGTCGAGCCGGGGCAGGGCATGATCGAAATCAACCGAGCGCGGGCACTTCACATGCGCGAGCCGGGCCTTGCAAAACGCGATCAGTTCAGCCGCGAATTCGGGGGTGGCGGCGGCTGGGTCGAGCGGCTGAACCACGGCTTTCACTTCCTCCCCGAAATCCGCATTGGGCACGCCGATCACGGCGGCATCGGCCACGCGCGGATGGGTGATGAGCAAGTTTTCGACCTCCTGCGGGTAGATGTTCACGCCGCCGGAAATGATCATGTAGCTCTTGCGGTCGGTCAGGAAGAGGTAGCCGTCCGCGTCGAGAAAGCCGACATCGCCGAGGGTGGACCAGGCCGGATGCAGCGGGTTGCGGCTGTCGCGCGTCTTGTCCGGATCGCCGAGGTACTGGAAGTCCCAGCCGCCCTCGAAATAGACCACACCCTGTTCGCCGGCGGGCAGTTCCTCTCCGGCATCGTTGCAGATGTGGACCACGCCCCAGCTGGCCTTGCCGACCGAGCCGGGCTTCCTCAGCCATTCTTCCGGGGTGATCCGGGTCGAGCCGTTGCCTTCCGATCCGCCGTAATATTCGTGGATGATCGGCCCCAACCACGCCATCATAGTCCGCTTGATCTCCACCGGGCAGGGCGCGGCGGCGTGGACGACCACTTTGAGCGAGCCAAGTTCGTAGCGCGCGCGTACCTCGTCCGGCAGTTTGAGCAGGCGCACGAACATGGTCGGCACCATTTGCGTGGCGGTGACCTTGAAGCGCTCGATCGCGGCGAGTGCGGCTTCGGGATCGAACTTCGGCATCACCACCACTGTCCCGCCAAGCCGGTGGCAGCTGGTCGTATAGGCCAGTGGTGCAGTATGATAGAGCGGCGCGGGCGACAGATAGATTGTGTGCGGACCTGTGCCATAGGCGGCGGCGGAAAGCTCCGCGAGCATGTGGCTGGCGGTCACCTCGCCCTGCGGCAGTGGCAGGCGGATGCCTTTGGGCCGGCCGGTGGTGCCGCTTGAATAGACCATGTGGAAACCGGGTGCTTCGTCGGCGATCGGCCCGGACGGCTGCGCGACGAGTGCTTCGCGCCATTGCGCGAGCGTCAGCACAGTGACGCCTTCACGCGCGGGCAGTTCTGCTAGGCCGCCAATCTCGGGCGAGACCACCAGCAGCCGCGAGCCGGAGTTTTCGACGATGTAGTCCGCCTCGCCTGCGGTGAGCCCGGTGGCGATGGGCGTGATATAGAGCCCGGCGCGCTGCCCGGCCCAATAGACTTCGAACACTTCCGGGCAATTCGGCAGCCAGTAGGCGATCGTATCGCCGCGCTTGATCCCGAGCGAGCGCAACAGCTGCGCGCCGCGATTTGCGCGGTCCTCAAGCTCGCCATACGTGAGCCCGGCGGAGCCGTCGCTCATCAGCACCGCTGTCTTGGCCGGATCGGCGAGGGCGTGCAGGCGGGGGTGGGTCATCGCCGTGCGCCCTTCAACGCAGCGTGTATTTCTTGGCCTTGTCCGCCATCAGCGCCGCGCGGTCGACTTGCGGCACGCCGACCGGATTGCCGATCTGCGGGAACTTGAGCGCGTTCGCCAGCGCGACCGAGCGCGGCAGGTCGAGGCTTGTCCAGATCGCCTTGATGCTGCCCTGGATCGCGGCGGGGGGCTTGGCTGCAATCTGCAGTGCCAGTTCGTGCGCCCGGCTCCACAGCGCATCGAGCGGGACCACTTCGCTGACGAGACCGATGGACTTGGCATATTCCGCGCTCATACGTTCATCATTGCCGAGCAGGACCATGCGCAGCACATCGGCGAGCGGCATCTTGTAGGTCATGCCGATCGGCTCGAGCGCGCTGGTCATCCCGTAAGTCACGTGGGGATCAAAGAAGGTTGCTTCTTCGGACGCGATGATGATGTCCGCCTCGTTCAGCCAGTAGAACGCGCCGCCCGCCGCCATGCCATGCACCGCCGCGATCATCGGCTTCCAGCACTTGCGTGATTTGGGGCCGAGCAGATCGCCCGGATCCTCGCAATGCCAGATGTTGTCGAGATCGACCGCGGGCCGCTGGTCGCCGCCCGCGACGGCGCCTTTCACATCGACCCCGGTGCAGAAGGCCCGGCCCGGCGCCGCGCGCAGAACGCTGACATGGATATCGTCGTTCCACGAAACTTCGTGCCAGACATGGGCAAATTCGTCCATCATCTGCCGGTTGAAGCTGTTCATGGCCTCGGGCCGGTTGATCGTGATCGTGGCGACGTGATCGGCCACTTCGAACAGGATGGTTTCGTAGCGCACGCTTGACTCTCCCGCCTGAGGCGTGTGATTGGCTGGTATGTGACCTAGTTATATAACTGAGAGGACCGATGGCAAGCGCAATCCCCTCTGACCTCAGGCAACATGTAGAGCAAGGCACGGGCTGTGTCATTGCCGCCGAAGTTGCGCGGGGCGGCGGCGGCGCATCGCGGCAGGGGGCGGAAGTGACCCTCCGGGCAGCCGATGGCGGCGAACACCGCTGCTATCTGGCGTGGGATGCGCGTGCGGGCGATCCCTCGCGGCTGCCGTTCTTCGCGCGCGAGACCGCCATCCTGCGGGCGCTTTCGGGGCCGTTTGCAGCAAGCGGCATCAAGGCTGCGCCACTGATCGGGAGCTATCCTTCGCACCTCGCTTTGCTGAGCGTGTTCGTTCCGGGCAATGACCGCTTTGCGATGGCCGAGGACAAGGCAGCGTTGGCCGCCGATTTCGTGGGGCAACTCGCGGCGCTTCACCGGCTGAATGCTGCGGACCCTGCCTTCGCCGAACTGGGCGATGCGAGCGAGCCGCCCTCGCAGAGCATCACTGCGAACCTTGCGCAGTGGCGGGAGACGAATCTGGCTTCAGGAGCCGATCCGATCCTGCAGATCGCGCTCGACTGGCTGGTGCACCATGTGCCCGAAGATCGCGGCCCGGCGGTGGTGCTGCACGGGGATGCGGGGCCGGGCAACTTCCTGTTCGATGGCAACCGCGTGGCGGCGCTGATCGATTGGGAACTCACGCATCTCGGCGATCCGGCAGAGGATCTCGCGCAGATCTGGGTGCGCAGCCTGATCCAGCCTTTCGTGCCGATGCGCGATGTTCTTGAAGCCTATGCCGAGGCAAGTGGGTCTGTGCCCGATCTGGCCCGGATCAAGTATCATCGCCTCTATTTCCAGCTGAGCTTCAGCGTTGCCGGGGCAGCCGCTGCGGCGGCGCCGGGCTCGCTTGCTGGCGCGAGCGGAACCGGACTGCTCTACGGCACGATGCACCGGCGCGTCATCGTGCGCGCGGTGGCCGAACTGGCCGGGATCACGCTGACTGATCCGCCCGTGCCGCAGATCGAGCCCGACTGGACTGATCGCTATTTCGCCGCCGCGCTTGAAGACCTCAAGGCCGATATTGTCCCTGCCGCAGCCAACCAGCGCGCGGCGACCAAGGCCAAGGATCTCGCGCGGATGGTCAAGTTCTGGCGCCGCCGCGCGAGCCACGGTGCGGCGTTCGACGCAGCCGAACTTGGCGAGATTCGGGCGCTGCTGCCCGGTGCGCCAAACAGTCTCGCCGCAGCCCGCACCGAGCTGGGCGAAGCGATTGCGGCAGGCAGGGCCGAATTCGCCGCGGCCCTGCAACTTTGCCACAACCGCGCCGTGCGCGAGACTTTCGTCATGGCGGACGCTTTGGGTGCACTCGCCTCCACCTGGTATGAGGATATCGGCTGAATGGACTTCGACCTTTCCGACGAACAAAAGATGCTGGCCGATCAGGCTCGCGGCCTGCTGGCCGAGCGCACCCCGTATGACCGGCTGCGCAAGTTGATCGACAGTGGGGCCGAATGGGATGAGCCGCTGTGGCGCGAGCTTGGCGAGATGGGCTTTCTGGGCGCCAATATTCCGCAGGAATTCGGAGGGCTGGGCATGGCGGAGCTCGATCTTGGCGTGATCGCGCAAGAACTGGGCCGGGCCAATGCGGCTGTTCCGTTCTTCTCCTCGATCGTGCTTGCAGCCGATGCGATCCGGCTCGCCGGGAGTGCCGCGCAGAAGGCCGAATGGCTACCCCGCCTCGCGAGCGGTGAAGTGATCGCCTGCTTTGCCAGCGCGGAAGGACCGGGGCCGCTGCTGGGGCAGGGGACCCGACTGACGGATGGCAAGCTCAGCGGCGCCAAGCATCCGGTCGCCGATGCCGGGATCGCGACGCTCGCCGTCGTGCAGGTCGGCGATGGGCTTGCTCTCGTGAAACTTGATCAGCCCGGCGTCACGCGTACCCGGCTCGACAGCTTCGATCAGTTGCGCGCGCACTACCGGATCGACTTTGCCGATGCCTCCGCCGAGCCCATGCCCGGCGCCGGCGTGCTTGCCACTTTGCTTGACCGGGCAGCGGTGCAGGCAGCCTTTGAGGCGGTGGGCGGATCGGAAGCCTGCCTTGCCATGGGGTGCGACTACACGATGGGACGCACGATGTTCGGCCGTCCGCTCGCCGGCTATCAGGCGATCAAGCACAAGCTGGCGGATGTCGCGGTGGCGATCGAGCTCGCGAAGTCCAACGCCTATTTCGCCGGCTGGGCGGCGGAATGCTCGGCCGATGATCTGCCGGGGGCAGCGGCCTCAGCACGGCTCACCGCGATCAAGGCCTTTGAAATGGCGGCGCGCGAGAACCTGCAAGTCCACGGCGGGATCGGCTACACGTTTGAGGCCAATTGCCACTTCTACTACCGGCGCGAACGCCTGCTGGCGGTGATCGTTGGCGGCCGGGGTTACTGGGCGGACCGCCTCCTCAACGCGCAGCCCGGCGCGCAAGGACAACCCCATTCGACCGGAAAGGCGGCCTGAGATGGACTTCAATGATACCCCCGCTGAAGCGGCGTTCCGCGCCGAAGCGCGAAGCTGGCTTGCCGCGCACGCCCCGGCGCACGAACTGACGCCCGGGCTCAAGATCCCCGATACCGAGGAAGCCGACCGGGGCCGCGCGTGGATGCGCGAGTTGTTCGACGGCGGCTGGTCGGGCCTGACGTTTCCCAAAGCGCTCGGCGGGCGCGGGCTGAGCGGGATCGACGCAGTGATCTTTTCCGAGGAGGAATCGCGCTACAATCTGCCCAAGGGCCCGTTTACCGCGATCGGCACCGGCATGGCGCTGCCGGTGATTGCAAAACACGGCAGCGAAGCCCAGCGCGCGCAGTTCATCGAGCCCACGCTCAAGGGCGATCTGACGTGGTGCCAGCTGTTCTCCGAGCCCTCTGCCGGGTCAGACCTTGCCAACCTCCGTACCAAGGCCGTGCGCGCCGAAGATGGTTCGGGTGACTGGATCGTCAATGGCCAGAAAGTCTGGTCGAGCTGGGCGCACCTCACCGACTGGGGGATTCTGGTCGTCCGCACCGATCCCACTGTGCCCAAGCACAAGGGGCTCACCTTCTTCATCGTTGACATGAAGACGCCCGGCATCGAGACCCGCCCGATACGGCAGATTTCGGGGATGAGCGAGTTCAACGAGACGTTCCTCACCGACGTGCGCATTCCCGATGCGAACCGGATCGGCGCGATCGGCGAGGGCTGGGCCTGCTGCATGACAGTGCTGATGGGCGAGCGCCTCGGATCCGGCGCGCACCGCAGCGGGGTCGAGCCGCTGATCGCCATGGCCGCCCGCACGCCTGCGCAGGATGGCTCAACAATGCTGGATGATCGCGCCGTCCGCCTTGCGCTGGCCGATGCACTGGCGGAAGAGCAGGGCGAACGGTTTTTCCAGGCGCGGCTCAGGACCATGGTTTCCAAGGGTGAGAACCCCGGCGCGCTCGCGGGCATGATCAAGCTGGCCTATGCCGGGCGGCAGCAGAAGGCGCTGGGGCTTGGCATGGAGCTGCGCGGGCTGGATGCCATCGCCGCCGATCCGGCGGACAGCGCGACGGCCGACTTGCAATACGACTATATCTATTCGACGGTGATGCGCATCGCAGGCGGCGCGGATGAAGTGTTGCGCAACCAGATCGCAGAGCGCGTGCTGGGCATGCCGGGAGAGGTGCGCATGGACAAGGACGTCCCGTTCGAGCAGCTGAAATGAGCATGACCTACAAGCGCCTCGGCCAGACGGGCCTCAAGGTTTCGCGGCTCTGCCTTGGCTGCATGAGCTTTGGCGAACCGGGCAAGGGCGCGCACCCCTGGGTGCTCGATGAGGATGCCAGCCGTGCGATCATCCGGCGGGCGATCGAAGGGGGGATCAATTTCTTCGATACGGCCAATGTCTATGCCGAGGGCGCGTCCGAGGAGATTACCGGTCGTGCTCTCAAGGACATGGCCCGCCGCGACGAGGTGGTGATCGCGACCAAGGCCTTTGGTCCTTGGGGCAAGGGCCCCAATCAGGGCGGGCTATCGCGCAAGGCGCTTATGCAGGCAGTGGACGACAGCTTGCGGCGGCTCGGCATGGACTGGATCGATCTCTATCAGATCCACCGGTGGGACAGTGAAACGCCGATCGAGGAGACGCTGGAGGCGCTCAGCGATATCGTGAAGGCGGGCAAGGTGCGCTATATCGGCGCATCATCGATGTATGCGTGGCAGTTCCAGAAGGCACTGCTGCTCTCCGAGCGCAATGGCTGGGCGCGCTTTGTTTCGATGCAAAACCATCTCAACCTCATCTACCGCGAGGAAGAGCGCGAGATGCTGCCCTTATGCCGCGATGCCGGCATCGGTGTGATCCCGTGGAGTCCGCTGGCGCGCGGCCGACTGACCCGGTCGTGGGGCGAAATGACCGAGCGTTCGGGCAGCGACCGGTTCGGCTCGATGCTCTATGCACGCACCGAGAAGAGCGACCGGCAGGTCGTCGAGGCGGTTGCCACTGTCGCTGCGGCGCGCGGGGCTCCAATGGCGCAGGTCGCACTGGCGTGGGTGCTTGCAAAGCCGGAAGTGACGGCACCGATCGTCGGGGTGACCAAGCTTGCGCAGCTTGAGGACGCGCTGGCAGCGCTCGATCTCACCTTGAGCGCTGACGAGTTGAGTGCGCTCGAAGCGCCCTACGTGCCGCACCCGGTGCTCGGGCACGTCTAGCGCATCAGGCGGCTTTCCGGCGTGCTTTCGCGGCTTCGGTAAGTGGTCCGACCAGATCCTTCTTGAGGATCTTGCCGTTTGGGTTGAGCGGCATGTCGCCAAGCACCAGCAGGGTGCGCGGAACCTTGTTGTCGGCGAGATGCTCACGGCAGAACGCGATGATCTCATCCGGCGTGGCGCTCTGGCCCGGGCGCAAGGTCACGGCGGCGGCGATATCCTCGCCCAGCACCTCGTGCTCGACACCGACCACGGCAGCCTGCTGCACCGCCGGGTGCAGATGGAGCGCGGTCTCGATTTCCAGCGGTGTGATGTTGTAGCCGCCGCGGATGATCAGTTCCTTGGAACGGCCGGCCATGATGAGATCGCCGTCCTCGTCGACGTAGCCAAGATCGCCGGTCTTGGTCCAGCCGCCGATGAAACTTGCGGCGGTGGCTTCGGGGTCGTTCCAGTAGCGCCGCGGATGCTTCTGGAAACCGTAGATTTCGCCCACGACTCCGGGCTGGGTGATCACTGCGCCCGCTTCATCGCGCAGCTGCATGTGTTCGGGCAGCTTGCCAACGCAGCCGGGCTTGAGCACTTGCTCCTTGGTCGTCGTGCCGATGCCGATGCCGCCTTCGGACATGCCGTAGCTGTTGCGCATCCGCACGTGCGGCCAAAGCTCGAGCGCGCGTTTCACCGAATCGTGCGGCAGCGGCGCGGTGCCTGTCATGAGGTATTTCACCCCGGCGAAATCGTAGTCCCGCACATCGGGATGATCGAGGATCAGCCGCAGCATCGAGGGGACCAGATAGACCAGATCGGGCTTCTTCTCCCGGACCAGTTCGAGGAAGCCCTTGGGATCGAACTTCGGCTGGGTGATCGCGGTTGCGCCGCCGCGCGCGGGCAGCATGACTATGCCGAGGTTCCCGCCCGACCCGGTCAGCGGCAGAGCATTAAGCGTCGAGCGTGAACGGTCCATGTTGGTGCCGGTCACACCCTTCATCAGATCGGGGTGCGAGACGACCACGCCCTTTATCTTGCCGGTGGTGCCGCTGGTGCCGAGGATTTCTGCATCGGAGTTCGGGTCCAGCATGCTCTGATCGGGCAGCGCGGCGAGATTGCGGGGCATAGCATCGACCGTCCAGCAGCCGTCGAGCTCAAGGCCCGCCACCACCTCCGGCACGTCGGTAATGCACCAGCGCGGGGTGGTCAGCGCGGCGAACTCGGCGATCTCCTTGGCGTTGAGCCGCGTGTTGATCGGGCATGCGATCCCGCCGGCACGGAACACGGCGAACACCGCGATCGCCATTTCGACCGCGTGGGCATTGCTGATCGGAAGAAATACGCGGTCTCCGGGTTCAAGCCCGGCTGCGGCCAGTCCGCCCCCGATTGCGTCGGCCTCGCTGTCCCATTCGGCATAGGTAATGGTGCGATTGATACCGTCGTGCGCGATCTCATCGCGCTGGTGCTGTGCCCGCACCTTGAGCGCATCACTGATCCGCCGCACCTCAACCATCCTGAAATCCCTTGCCTGTCGTCAGAGCTTCTATTACCTAGTTATACAACTGGGATCAAGGAGCGAATGCCGTGGCCGATGCAAAGACCGATATCAAGCAGAGCGAAGAGTGGCAGAAAGCCGTCGATTATGAGATCGCGGATAGCGACATCGAGCGGCAGCGCAAACTTATCGGCTTCTGGGAACCGCAGAAGACGGCTGAATATGTCCAGACCGCCTCGGAAGACTCGATCCGCAACTGGGCCTACGGCTGCGGCGATGACAATCCGCTGTTTTGCGATCCGGCTTATGCCCGCAAGACCCGGTGGGGCGGGATCATCGCGCCGGGCATGTTCGTCGGCCAGATCAACCGCCCGATGAAGGGCGATCCGGTGCCGGACGAAATCCGCGCGCTCAAGAAGAGCCTGTTCAAGGGTATCCACGTCTTCGTGTCCGGCTCGGAATGGAATTTCTACCGTCCGGTGCGACCGGGTGACACGATCTACTCCTATGGCGGCGACCTGACCTGCGAGGTCAAGCAGTCCGAGTTTGCCGGCCGTTCGGTGATCATCACCAGCCGCCGGGTCAAGGTCAATCAGCGTGCGGAAGTGATCGCGACCTATGATCTTCTGCGCGTGCTCACCGAACGCAAGACCGCCGCGAAAAAGGGCAAGAATCTCTCGATCCAGCCGGCGACCTATACCGACGAGGAATTGCAGGCGATCGAGGACATCTACGCCGGCGAAAAAGTGCAAGGCAGCAGCAAGCGCTGGTTCGAGGATGTCGAAAAGGGTGATGCCCTGGGGCTTCAGGCCAAGGGGCCGCTGACCGTGACCGACGTGATCTGCTTCCACGCGGGCGGCTACGGCTTCACCCCCTATGCGCCGACGGCCAACCGCCGCGCGCACAAGAACCGCCAGCGCATCCCGGCGTTCTACGTCAAGAACGAGCACGGCATCCCCGATGTCGCGCAGCGGCTGCACTGGGACCCGGTGTGGGCGCAGGCGATCGGCAATCCGATGGCCTACGACTACGGGGTCATGCGCGAGAATTACCTGTGGCAGTACCTCAACGACTGGGCCGGTGATGACGGCGTGATCGTCCATGTCCACGACGAGATCCGCAAGTTCAACTACATGGGCGATGTCCAGCGGGTCTCCGGTGAAGTGCTGGGCAAGCGGACCGAAAACGGGCAGAACCTCGTCGATGTCGCGGTGCGCTTCGTCAACCAGCGCGGGGAGGAGACGGTCCGCTCGACCGCCACCATCGCCTTGCCGAGCAAGGACAAGCCGCTGCCGCTCTATCCCGAGGTGCCGGCTGATCTGGCCGAAACCGCGGTGCGGATGATGGCGCGGCATTGGGAACTGGGCGGGGATTGAACGCAGTCATGGCCGATGAAGTGCTGATCACGAACGAAGGCGGTGTCCGCATCATCACCCTCAACCGGCCCGACCGGCTCAATGCGCTCAACGGCGCGATCATGGCGCCGCTGGCGGATGCTTGCGCCGATGCCGCGCGCAATGCGTCTGTCGGCTGCGTGGTCGTGACGGGGGCCGGGCGGGGCTTCTGCGCGGGCGGTGATCTCAAGGACGGCGGGGGCGACAAGGCTGTTGTCCCGGCCAATCCGGAGAGCGGCAGCCGCGCCGAGCAGAGCTTCGTGCGGCTGCGCGGCTTCATGGAAACCGCGCGCCTGCTGCATGAGATGCCCAAGCCGACCATCGCCATGGTCAACGGGCCGGTCGCGGGGGCCGGGATCGGCATCGCCGGGGCCTGCGACTTGCGCTTCGCTGCGCGCTCGGCGAGCTTCCTCACCGCGTTCGACAAGATCGGCGCAGGTGGGGATTTCGGATCGACCTGGTTCTGGACCAAGATCCTCGGCACCGGAGTCGCGCGCGAACTGTTCTTGCTGGGCGAGAAGCTGTCCGGCGAGGAAGCCTTCGCCAAGGGCATCTACACCCGCCTGTTCGACGACGAGGTGCTGCAAGCGGAAACCCTGAAGGCCGCGCACCGGCTGGCCGACGGACCGCGCATGGGCTTCCGCTACATGAAGCAGAACCTCAACAATGCCGAGGACTGGTCGTTCGAAGCCCAGTTCGACGCTGAGGCGCTCAACATGGGGCTTTCCACCCAGGCGACGGCGATGATCTGGCGCGAAGCGCGCAAGGCCGGCGAAGACAAGGGTGGTTGAACCGATCGAGATCTCGGTCGATGTCAGCGCGGCATTGCCGCCGGAGGTCAGCGGGGGGCAGCCGCTCTTCATCAGCAGCTGGGTGTTCCTGCCCGATGCGTTCCCGGATCGGCCCACGGTCATCTCGTTGCTGAACGGGGGAACTTACGACCGGCGCTACTTTCATTTCGAGGTGCCCGGGCGAACCGGATATTCGCTGGCCGACTTTCTGCGCCAGCGCGGGCATATCGTGGTGCTGCCCGACCATCTCGGGATCGGCGCAAGCGGCCGGGCGAGCAATCAGATGCTGGTGACCCGGCATGTCGCCGCAGCGGCGAACCATGCGGCCATGACCGAAATCTACGCGCGTCTTGCTGCGGGCACGATCAGTCCCGCCTTTCCGCCGCTTCAGGCGATGGTCAAGGTTGGCGGCGGCCATTCCATGGGGGCGTTCCAGACCATCACCCAGCAGGCCGCGCACCGCACCTACGATCTCTGCCTGATCCTTGGCTATACCGCTTGCGGAGTTCACTTGCACGTCGACGGCCAGACGATTCCGGCCGATCGCGGACCGCTTGATTTCGCGATGCCTGACTACATCCTCCACGACCGATCGCGCCTGCATTCGACCTTCCACTGGGATGACGTGCCTCCCGACGTGATTGCGGTTGACGATAGTCTGCTGGTCGAGGTCCCCTATGTGCTCAGCGCGCAATCGGTGATGATGGGTATCGTGCGAGAGGATGCCGCGCGCATCGACGTGCCGCTTTACATCAATCTGGGCGAGCGCGACGTCTCGCCCGACCCTCACGCCGAGCCCGGCTACTACCGCAACAGCCGCGACATCACGCTGCACATCCTGCCGCGCTCGGGCCACTGCCAGAACTTCGCCGAGACGCGGCTGGAGATGTACGAGCGGATCGACCGCTGGGTGCGCGATCAGGCGGGAAATTGAAGCGCGCTTCAGCGTGCCAAAATTGGATTACTGTCTGACCGGTAACCCGGCGCAACAAAAATCGTCTGGAAGCCCCGCGCATAGACGCCCTGCTCATCCGCAAAGACGTTGCGTGCTGTGCCGTGGCCGTTGCCGGCCATGTGGGTCTCGGCGTCGAGCAGGAACCATTCGCCGATGGGCATGCGCAGGAACTGGACGGTGATGTCGAGATTGGCGAAGGACCAGTCTTCCGCATGCGTCGCCGATCCGAAGCCATTGCCGAAATCGGCGAAGAGGCAGGCCTTGACGAATTGCGACGGTGCGGTCCCGCGGATGACTTCGCCGTCCATGGCCAGCCACGATATGCCGCGACCAGGCTCGCCGGGACCGCCCTCGACGCGCCGCAGCCGGATCGCCCCAGCCATGCGCATTGCGCGGGGGCTTTCGATCTCGGGTACGCTGGCGGGCACTGGATAGTCGTGCGGCACCGGGAAAACCGGCGTCTCCATCCACCTCACTCGCAGCACGTGCGCCTGCGCCACTGGGCGATCGTCCGCCAGCAGAGTGACGCGGTGGAGCTTGCTCTGCCGCCCGTCGCGCAGCAGTTCGGTGGCCATGGTCAGCGGCTGGTGCGGCACCTTTCCGAAGATGTCGACCTGGAAGCGGGCGATCTCGAAATGGGCGTCGAGCGCTGCATCCTCGGCCCCGCTGGCGAGCAGCGCGCTGACAGGTCCACCGGCGATGGCGCGGCCGTCCCATGGGCTGCGCGTTAGGCCGGAAGGGCGATATTCCGCGCCATCCCGTTCGTAGTAGAATGGAGGCCAGGGCCGGGTTTCAGCTTCGTTCAAACGCGCGTGCTCCTCTGTCGACATATTTGACCTAGTGATATAAGTAAGGCATAGGATGCGCGGTCAATCAAGCACCGCAACGGGAGAGTTTTGTCAATGGACCTGAGCTATGGCGAAGCAGCGGAGGCGTTCCGCAAGGAAGTCCGCGGCTTCATCAAACAGGCCTGGCAGCCCGGTGAATTGCGCGGGGCCGAGCTCAAGGACAATATCCGCGCGTTCCGCCGCGCGGCGATCGAGCGGGGCTATCTCTACCGCTCGGTGCCCAAACGCTATGGCGGCTCGGAGCAGCCCGTCGATGTGATCCGCGCGCAGGTGATCCGCGAGGAATTCGGCCGGGCTCGCGCGCCGATGGAAGTGGGCGGCAACGGCGTCAACATGACCGTGCCGACCTTGCTCGAAAAGGGCACCGAGGAGCAGCGCGAGCTGTTCATCCGCCCTACGATTGAAGGCGATTACGTCTGGGGGCAGGGCTATTCCGAACCCGGCTCCGGCAGCGATCTCGCCTCGGTGCGGACGAAGGGCGAGCTCTCCGCCGATGGCAGCAAGTGGATCGTCAACGGGCAGAAGATCTGGACGAGCCAGGGCATGCAGGCGACGCACATGTTCATGCTGGTGCGCACCGAGCCCGATGCGCCCAAGCACGATGGCATCACTTACCTGCTGATGGACCTGAACCAGCCGGGCGTGACCCGCCGCCCGATCCGGCAGATGACCGGGGAGCAGGGCAGCCACACCTTCTGCGAGTTTTTCTTCGACAATGCCGAGGCACCCGTCTCGTGGCAGGTGGGCGAGCGCGGGCAGGGCTGGTACGTCAGCCGCACCACGCTCAAGCACGAGCGCGCCAGCATCGGGAGCGCCGACGGCCTCGGCAGCCAGTTCCGCAAGCTCGTCGAACTGGCGCAGGAAATGGGCCGGATCGGTGATCCGCTGGTCCGCGACCGGCTGGCCGAGATCGAAGGCCGCGTGCTCTCGCACCGCTACACCAGCTTCCGCCTGTTCTCGTGCGCCGCGGCGGGCGAGGATCCGGGTGCGGTCCCGCTGCTGATGAAGTTGCTGCTCACCGAAATTGGCCACGATATCGCTCTCCTCGCACAGGACCTTATTGGCGAGGAAGGCATGACCGAACCGGTGGGGGCAGGCGGACAAGGCCCGCGCGGCCCTCGCGGCCCCAACAAATGGCTCGATCAGATCATGGGCAGCCTCGGCAATTCGATCGCGGGCGGCGCCAGCAATATCCAGCGCAATATCATTGGCGAACGCGGTCTCGGCCTGCCGCGCGATCTCGCGATGAGCGCGGAGAAGTAAGCCATGCATTTTCATCTGACAGCGGAACAAGTCGCGATTCAGGATGCCGTGCGGGGCACGCTCGGCGAATGCTGGGGGATGGAGCGGCTCCATGCCTTTGCCGATGGCGAAGCCGACTTCGATGCCGAGAGCTGGCAGGCGCTGATGGCGCTGGGGATCGGCGCTCTTGCGCTGCCCGAGGCGGAAGGCGGCGCCGGGCTCGGGCTGCTAGACGCCGCACTTGTCTGCGAAGTGGCGGGCGAGGCGGCTGCGCCCGGACCGCTGATCGGGCAAATTGTCGCCGCGCTCGCTGTGGCACAATGCAGCGATGCTGCCACCCGCGCGCTGCTACCGGGCATCGTCAGCGGCGAGGCCGTGGCGACACTCGCGCTCGACAGCGATCTCGTCCAATGCGCCCGCGCGGCCCAGCTGTTTCTGGCGGACGACGGAGCCGGTGGGCTCTGCCTGATCGCCGCGGGCGAGGGGGTGGCAATCGAAGCGGTCAGCGCCACCGATCGCAGCCGCCCGGTCTCGCGCGTAACCTTCGGATCGGCCAAGACCTATCCGCTGTTCGCGGCGGGCGATCCGATGGTCCAGCGCATCCGCGATGCGGCGCTGGTGCTCATTGCCGCCGACGCGCTCGGCGGCGCGCAGCATTGCACCGATCTTTCGGTCGAATATGCCAAGACGCGCGAACAGTTCGGCCAGCCGATTGGCCGGTTCCAGGGTCTCAAGCATCAGCTCGCGCACATGATGCTCGATGTCGAGCCCGCGCGCGCGCAAGTCTGGTACGCCGCCTATGCGTGGGATGCCGGATTGCCTGACGCGACCCGCGCGGCGGCGATGGCCAAGGCGCATTTGTGTGAGGTCTATACCCGCACCACGCGCGCCGCCATCGCGGCGCATGGCGGCATCGGCTACACGTGGGAATATGGGCTCAACTATTGGTTCCGCCGCTCGGTGCACAACCGGGCCTGGCTTGGCAGTCCGGCGCAGCATCGCGCCCGCGCCGCAGAGCTGGCGGGTTGGTAGAGAAAACAGAGGAAGGGAGCATCGGGCCATGAAGCCGGGTTCGCGTCTGAAAAGCACGGTTTGTGACAGTGAAGTGGTGGTGATCCGCTATGGCAGCGGCGTGCTCACCTGCGGCGGCGCGCCGCTGGGCGATGGTGCCGGAGAGCGCGGAGAAATCGATCCCGCGCAGGCTGGCGGCACCGTCATGGGCAAGCGCTATGTTGACGCTGCCGGTACGGTCGAGCTGCTCTGCGTCAAGCCGGGCAAAGGCGCTCTGGCGCTCGATGGTTTGGCACTGCAGCTCAAGGAAGCCAAGCCGCTTCCGGCCTCGGACTGAACGGACCTGCCCGGCCCATGAACATCGCCCTTTTTCTGGAAATGGCGGCACAAGCCGATCCCGACCGGATCGGCCTCGTCTGCGACGGCAAGCACTGGTCCTATGGCGAGCTTGACGCCGCCGCGCGCGGGGCCTGTGCGCTTATCCGCGCGAGCGGGGCAGGCCATGTCGCGCTGCTCGACGAATCGAGCGAGGCGGCAGTGATCGCGCTGTTCGGCGCGGCGCTCGCCGGCGTGCCCTATTGCCCGCTCAACTACCGACTGGCCGATGCCGATCTCGCCGCGCTGCTTGGCCGCGTGGCGCCTGCGCTCATTGTCGGCGATGCCCGGCGTGTGCAGCAGCTATCGGGCGATGCCGGACACATCGTCTATCCGCGCAGCGAGTTCACGCTCGCTGCACTCGAAGCCGTGGTGGACGAACAGGCCGAATGCGATCCGGGCGAGGGCGTCTGCATCCAGCTCTTCACCAGCGGCACGACCGCCGCGCCTAAGGCCGCCATTCTCGCGCATTCCAACCTCGTTTCCTACATTCTCGGCACGGTCGAGTTCGGCTCGGCGGAGGAAAGCGAAGCGACGCTTGTTTCGGTGCCGCCCTACCATATCGCCGGGATAGCTGCGCTGGTCTCCTCGATCTACGCCCAGCGCAGGGTGGTGCTCCTTCCTGCCTTCGCGCCGGAGGACTGGCTGAAACTGGTCGAGGCCGAGAAGGTCACCAATGCCTTCGTCGTGCCAACCATGCTCGGGCGAATCATCCAGGCGATGGACAAGGGCGTGCGCGCCGATATCGGCTCGCTGAAGGCCATCGCCTATGGCGGGGGCAAGATGCCGCTCGAACTGATCCACCGCGCACTTGATCTGTTTCCCGAGACTGCTTTCACCAATGCCTATGGCCTGACCGAGACAAGCTCGACCATCGCGCTGCTTGGTCCCGAGGAGCATCGCGCAGCGCATCGCTCGGACGATCCCAAAGTGCGCGCCCGGCTCGCCTCGGTCGGCATTCCACTGCCGACCATCGAGCTCGCGATTCGCGGCGAGGACGGCGAGGTCCTGCCCGCCGGACAACCGGGCGAGATTTACGTGCGCGGCGATCAGGTTTCGGGCCGGTACAAGGAAAAGAGCGCGCTCGATGCCGAGGGCTGGTTCCCGACGCGTGATGCCGGCTACCTCGACGAGGACGGCTATCTGTTCCTCGCCGGGCGCGCCGATGATGTGATCGTGCGGGGGGGTGAGAATATCTCCCCCGGCGAGATCGAGGATCTGCTGCTTACGCATCCCGCGATCGCCGATATTGCGGCTGTTGCGGTGCCCAGCCTCGAATGGGGCGAGGCAGTTGGCGTCGCCGTGGTGGTGCGCGGCGGCTTTGCGCAGCCGGATGCGGACGAGATCCGGAGCATGGTCCGCGCGCGGCTGCGTTCGAGCCGGGTGCCCGAAGTGGTGCGCTTCTTCCCGAGCCTGCCCTACAACGAGATGGGCAAGTTGCTGCGCCGCGAAGTCAAGAAGCTGCTCGCGGCGTGATGTTCGAGCGGCTCGCGCTGCCGCTCGTTTGCGCGCCGATGAGCTTTGCCTCCTCGGTCGCTCTGGCAGCGACCTGTAGCAAGGCGGGGGTCGTGGCGGGCTGGCAGGGCGGGGCGGCGACCCCGGTCAGCGAGTTCGAACGCTATCTCGACACGCTGGCGCAAACAGAGGGCGCACCGGCGCTGGTCAATCTGCCCGCGCGCATTGCCAATGACGGCGACGGCGAAGCGCGGCTGGCGCTGCTGGAGCGCCACCGCGCCGCGCTGGTGCTTTCGAGCGTCGGGAACCCCACCGCTCTGGTCGAACGTGTCCACGCATGGGGCGGGCGCGTGATCCAGGACGTGACCACGCTGCGCCATGCCGAAAAGTCGATCGAGGCCGGGGTCGATGGGTTGATGCTCACCTGTGCCGGGGCTGGCGGACATACCGGGTTCATCACGCCGTTTGCCTTCGTGCCTGCCGTGCGGCGGATATGGGACGGTTTGCTGATTGTGGGCGGGGGGATTGCCGATGTCCGGGGTATGGCTGCCGTCCTCGCGCTGGGCGGCGATCTGGCCTGCATGGGCACACGCTTTATCGCCACGCCGGAAAGCGGAGTGGTTCAGGCCCACCGCGAGATGATCGCGGGCGCCGGGATCGATCGGATCATGATTTCCGCCGCGATGAACGGGGTTCCCGCCAACTGGATCCGCGACTCCGTCGAAGCCTCCGGGCTCGACCCGGATAGCCTCCCCACGCACCGCGTGCCCATGCCGGAGGGGGTCCGCCCATGGCGCGATATCTTTAGTGCCGGGCAAAGCGTGGGACTAATCGACGCGATTGAGCCGGTGGCAGATCTTGTCGCGCGGATGCGCCGCGAGTTTGCCGAGTTGGTACCGGAGCAAAGCTGGCGGGCCCGGCTCGCCGCGATCGAGCAAGCCTGGGCTTAGGTCTCCATCGTCAGCACGATCCGCCCCGCCTGCGCGCCTTCGGCAGCGGCAGTCATCGCTTCGCGGAATTGCTCAAGCCGATAGGATGCGGCGATATGCGGGCGCAGCACACCCTCGGCGGCCAGCCGGAAAATTTCGCCGCGGTTGGCTTCGGCCTTCTCCGGCTCGAACTCGCCAAACTGACGGATATCGACGCCAACGAGGCTGGAGCCCTTGAGCAGCGGCAGGTTGGTGCGCAGCGCCGCGATGCCTGCGGGAAAACCGATCACCAGATGCCGACCGCCCCAACCCAATGAGCGGAACGCCGGATCGGTCGCCGCGCCGCCGATGCTGTCGAACACCACGTCCACGCCCTTTGCGCTGTTGGCGATCTTCACCTGTTCGCGCCAATCCTCCGCGCGGGCATCGACGGCAGCATCGGCCCCTCCGGCAAGCGCCAGCGCGCGCTTTGGCTCGCTCGAGGCCGAGGCGATCACCCGGGCGCCAAGATGCTTGCCGACCTGGATGGCGGCATAGCCGGTCGCCCCGCCTGCACCGAGCACCAGCAGCGTTTCGCCCGCGCGGAGCAGGCCGCGATCGACCAGCGCGTGCCAGGCAGTTGCGTAACTGACCGGGAAGACCGCCGCTTCGGTAAAGCCCATCGCATCGGGGAGCTTGCGTACGGCGCGGGCGGGCAGGACCGCTTCCTCGGCAAACAGGCCGCCCCACCCGCTCGCCGAAACGCGGTCCCCCAAGATGAGACCGGTGACCGCGCTGCCAATCTCGATGATCTCGCCCGCTGCCTCGCTGCCGGGAACGAATGGCAGCGGCGGCTTCACCTGATAGCGCCCGTCGGCGGTCAGCACGTCGACATAGCTGATTCCGGCAGCGCGGATCGCGATGCGCACCTGATGCGGGCCCAAAGGTTGGGACGGCATGTCGCGCAGGCTATAGGCGGAGGGCGGACCGAGTTCATCGGCGATCACGGCGCGGGGCATGGCTCGTTTCCTTCTGGCTTGGCCGTCGTCCGCCGGCTCTTGTCGAGCAGCGAAAGCGTGTTGTCTTCAGTGCTGTGCGCACTAGGCTCGAAAACATGACCGACGATCTCAGGCTCTACGCCTTCAATTGCGGCTGGTTCCAGTGCCGCCCCGGCTACTTCGTCGAAGGCGACGAGGGCGATTATCTGCGTGGGCCTGTCCCGTCCTACCTGATCGATCACCCCAAGGGCCGCGCGCTGTTCGATACCGGCATGGGCGTGCGCTATCGCCGCGATCTGGAGACCGCGCTGCCGGCGAACAAGTTCGGCCTGCAGTGGTTCGAGGGGATGGATATCGCCACCCGCCTGCGTGCGATCGATGTCGATCCTGAGAGCATCGACTGGATCGTCAATTCGCATCTCCACATCGACCATTGCGGCGGCAACGTGCATTTCTCGCGCGCGACGGTTATCGTCCAGGCGCGCGAATACGAGGTTGCGCGCGAGCGGCCCGATCCCGGGCTCTACGAAGCGGTCGATTTCGATACCGGACAACCGATCCGCACGATCGAGGGCGAGCTTGATCTGTTCGGCGATGGCTCGGTGCGGATCGTGCCGACTTACGGGCACACCCACGGCCACCAGAGCATGATCGTCAGGCTCGCGCGTGGCGACGTGCTGCTCGCGGGCGACTGCTGCTATACCGAGCGCAACCTCGATACGATGGTGCTGCCCAAGGCGACTGCTGATCTGGAGGAAGGCCGCCTGACGTTCGAACGGCTGGCACGTGCGCGTGCTGCCGGAACGCGCATCCTGTTCGGCCACGATGGGCGGCAATGGGCGACGATCCGTGAGAACGCCCGGTTCGAATAGCACCGCTGCGCTTCCGGTTACTTGCCGAACTGTCCGCTGACCCGCTCGGCGAAGTCCGGTCCGACACCGGCACTGGCGAACACTTCATGCGCGAGCCCGGCCTGTAGCGGCAGGTCGTCCTGTTCGCGGTAAAGCCGCTTGTAGGCGAACACGCTGTGGCGGCTCTGGCTGGCGATCGCCTCGGCCAGCCGGGCGACCGCGCTGTCCAGCTCGGTATCGGGCACGCAGTGGTTGGCAAGGCCGATCCGCTCCGCCTCGCGGCCCGAAACCGGCAGCCCGGTGAAGCTCATCTCGCGCGCCTTCCATTGCCCGACCCGACGCGGCAGGCGCTGGCTCATGCCCCAGGCCGGGACCAGTGCGAACTTGCCGTGCGTATCGGCGAAGCTGGCGCTTTCGCCGGCGACGATGATGTCGCCAGCAAGCGCCAGTTCGAGCCCGCCAGTGAAACAGCCGCCCTGCACGGCCACGATCACCGGCTGCGCCAGATCGGCCAGACGCGTGACGATCTTCGCCTGATAGTCGCGCTCCGGTGCCTTGGCGCCGCGCTCCTTGAGATCGTTGCCCGCGCAGAACACCTGACCCGATGCACGCAGAATCACGACCGCGATGTTTTCGCCGAGCGCGCGGACTGCATCGAGGTGCGCTGCCAGTTCCCCCCACAGCGCCAGATTGAGGGCATTGCGCTTGTCCGGCCGGTTGAGTGTGAGCGTGACGATCGCGCCCGTGCGCTCAAACAGAACGAGATCGCTCATCTTTGCCCTCCATCGACCCGCAGCAATGCCCCCGTGGTAAAGGAAGACGCGGGGCTCGCCAACATCAGCGCGGCAGTCATAATTTCGGGCGGATGTCCGGGACGCCCGAGCGCAACAGGCTGCTTTTCGCGCCGCTTCGGATCCCACGCCTCGGCAATATCGGTCAGGAACGGGCCCGCGCTGATCGTGTTGACCCGCACCTTGGGGGCATATTCACGCGAGAGCGAGACGGTCATGGCATTGAGGGCGGCCTTGGCAGCGCCGTAGGGCACCACGCCGGGAAGCGCCATCAGCGCGCCGGTCGAACTGATGTTGATGATCGCGCCGCCATCGCCCTCGGCCATGCGGCGGCCGATCTGACTGGCGAGCCGGAACGGGCCCTTGAAATTCAGATTGAGCACCGAATCGAACAGGCTCTCGGGCATATCGTGGCTGGGGCACGGGGGCGACATGCCGGCGTTGTTGATCAGCACGTCGACCCGGCCGAAGTCGGCATAGGCTGACGCGATCAGTGCATCGCATTCGGCCCAGCGGCCGACATGTGCCGCCACCGCCAAGGCACGACGACCCAGCGCGCGGCATTCATTTGCAACCGTCTCGCATTTTTCGAGCTTGCGACTGGCGATGATCACGTCGGCGCCGCGCTCGGCAAAGGCCTTGACCATCTGATAGCCCAGCCCGCGGCTGCCGCCGGTGACGAGCACGACCTTGCCGGTGAAATCGAACAAGGGGTCCATCAGGCGAGAGACTTCATCCGGGTCGGGATATGTTCGCTCGGAAAAAGCCCCGGTGCTGCCGAACCGCGCTTGAGAAGCGCCTTGGCGACCTGTGCCTTGTGGACCTCGGTCGGGCCATCGGCGAGCGCGAGGCTGGCGACGCCGCCCCACCAGTCGGCCAGCGGCAGTTCGTGCGTAACGCCAAGGCTGCCGTGGAGATGGATCGCGCGCTGGATGATGTCGTGATAGACCTTCGCCATCTGCACCTTGCACATCGCGATCAGAGTGCGCGGGTTCACCGGAGGCGTCCGCCCGGCTTCGACCTCATCGATCGACCAGGCCGTCTTCATCACCAGCAGCCGGAACTGTTCGAGCTCGATCCAGCTCTCAGCGATCATGCCTTGCACGAACTGGTGCTCGGCGAGCAGCCGGCCCTGCGTGCGGCGCGAATTGGCGCGTTCGACCATCATGTCGAGCGCGCGTTGGCACTTGCCGACGGTGCGCATGGCGTGATGGACGCGCCCGCCGCCGAGCCGCGCCTGCGCCACCTTGAAGCCTTCGCCGGGCAGGCCGAGCATGGCATCGAGCGGAACGCGGACCTTGTTGTAGCGGATATAGGCGTGAATGCCGTCGTCGCCGGCCAGATCATCGCCCATCACCTTGACATTGCGCAGGATTTCCACCCCCGTCGTATCGGTCGGCACGATCAGCATGCTCATCCGTCCGTGCGGCGGGTTTTCCGGATTGGTCACCGCCATCACGATCAGGAAGGCTGCATAGCGGGCGTTCGAGGAGAACCACTTCTCGCCCTCAATCACCCATTCCTCGCCCTCCTGCCATGCGCGGCAGACGAACTCCTTTGGATCGGCACCGGCCTGCGGCTCTGTCATCGAGAAGCATGAGACGATATCCCCGTCCATCAGCGGCTGGAGGTAGCGCGCCTTCTGCTCTTCGGTGCCGAACATCGCCAGAATCTCGGCATTGCCGGTATCGGGTGCGGCCGTGCCGAACACCGTCGGTGCCCAATAGGCGCGGCCGAGGATCTCGTTCATCAAGGCGAGCTTGACCTGACCGTAGCCCGGTCCGCCCAGATGCGGGCCGAGGTGGCAGGCCCAGAGCCCGCGCGCCTTCACTTCGGCCTGCAAGGGCGCAATCGCCGCACGGCTCTCGCGGTTGGCAACGTCATACGGCGCGCCGTGGCCGGGAAAGCGGTAGTCGAGCGGTTCGACCTTGGTCTTCACGAAGTCCATCATCCAGTCGAGCTGGGCCTGGAAAGCGGGATCTGTCTGGAATTGCCACATGCGCTCGCGTCTCCTCAGCCGGCCTTGCGGGCCAGCACTTCGGCACGGGCGAAAGCCGCGCGCACCAGCTTGTCGAAAAATTGTCCGGTCTCGGGCGGAAGAATCCCGGCGCTGCTCTGCGCCACCTTGTATTCAAGGATGCAGCCGCTCTTGTAGGCGGCGAGCACGCAGTAGTAGTCGAAACAGGCAAGGTCGCGCCCCGTGCCGGCGGCGTAGTAGCGGGCGAGTTCCTGCCGTGTCGGGAAGTTTTCGGCGGCATAGAGCGCCGCCTCCCCGATCACCTCGGGGTGGTCCTCGTCGCGCAGCCGCCCGGTGAACCAGGCAAGATCGATCAGCGGATCGCCGATCGTCGAAAGCTCCCAGTCAATCAGCGCGGTAAGCCGGGCCGGGCGATCGAACGCGAACAGCGCGTTGGGCGTGCCGACATCGCCGTGGATGATCCCAGCGCGGAAATCGTCCGGAATGTTCGCGCGAAGCCAATCGCGCGCATAGGCAAAGCCGGGCAGTTCGCGCCACTCCGAGCCATAGCGCTCGGGGTACGAGCGGATCTGGCCCTCCCAGCGGTCGACTTGCCGCTCGAGGAAATTGTCGGGCTTGCCGAAGCCTTCGAGGCCGACCGCCTTGTAATCGACATTGGCGAGCGCGATCAGTCCGTCGACCATGGCATAGGCGATGCCGTATTCGCAGGGCGCGCGGTCGAACGGCGCTCGGTGATAGATGCGCTCGCCGCGCAGTTCCGCAGCCCAGCCTGCGACCCGCTCCATCACGTAGAACGGCGCACCGATGACCTCGGGATCGGCGCAGGAACCGTGGCAAGTCGGATGCGGCACCGCCGTTCCGCCTAGCGCGGTGAGCACGCGCGCCTCGCGCAGCACGCCCTTTTCCGCACCGGGCGGCGCAACCGGGGGCGGGCGGCGCAGCACCATATCCTTGCCGCCGCGATTGAGTGTGAGGATCACGTTAGAGGTGCCGCCGTGAAGCTGGGTCACGGTGAGCGGACCATCGCCCAGCGCAGTAATATGTGCATCGAGCCATGCGGTGAGCCGCGGCAGGTCGACCAGACCGGGGGCGAGGGGCGCGGTATCGGTCATGATGCTTTGCCCTTTTCGTGGCGCTCGATCCCGGCGCGGATGGCCGAGAGCAAGGCGGTTGCCTGCTTCACCTGCGCTGCATCGAGGCAGGTCATCAGACCGGCGGCGATGTCTCCTGCGTGCCGATTGGCTTCCGCTTGGAGCGCCTGTCCCGCCGCCGTGGGGACGAGCAGCGCGGCCCGCTTGTGATCTGGGTTGGGCTCCGCAGTGATCAGCCTTGCCTCGATCAGCCGGTTGGCCGCACGCTGGATCACCTGCCGCGGATGGCCAAGCGACCGGCCGATCTGCGGTACTGTCGGAGGCTCCCGGGCTTCCACGACCGCGACGAGCACGGTGTGCTCCATGTCGCCAAGCGCCGATCCGGCACGGGCTGGAGCAAATGCGGCGCGCAGGCGCCCCTGCGTCCGCGCGAGAGCGTCGATCAGCAGGGCAAGGTCTGAGTGTGATTCGAGCATGGAACTTTAGTGTCAAAACGACACCGTGGTGTCAAATTATCCTTTGCGCGTCACCATCGGCCGGAACAGCGACTGCGCAAATTGCCAGTCGACCCGCACCAGCCGGTGCGCAAAGCGCCAGCCGTGGGGCGTCCGGACAAGCGTGTCGCTATAAGTACCGCTGTGATCGAGGCCGATGTCGGTGTGAACGGCGAAGTAGCTGCGCGCCGTTGCCCGATCACCGTCCAGTTCGATCAGCGGGTTGGTGATATGGTGGCGCACGAAGCTTGGCTTCGGGCCGGGCGTCCCGCTGCCGCCTGCGAGCGCGGCTACGATGGCAGCCGGACCGCTCGCACGGTTGCCGGGATATTCCAGCGTGCCGTCATCAGCAAAACAGGCAGAGAGTGCCTCGATCCGCCCACGATCACCGTTGTAGGTGTAGCGCGCAAGGAGATCGCGGATCGCGTCGCGGTCGGCTGCGACATTGGGGGCGGGCTCAGCCATTGAAATTGAGCCGGAGGCCCGGCTCGTCCCATCGTGCCTTGATCAGCCGGCCCGAGGCCGAAAGCGTGATCCAGGCATCCTGCATGTCCTCGCCGCCGAATGCGATGTTGGTGGTGTAGCGATCATCGAAGGCGCGCTTGGCAGTCCTGCCGTCCGGCGTGATCGTCGTGATGCCGCCCTGATAGAGCGTTGCGACGCAGATGTTTCCGGCCGCCGTGACCGCGAGGCTGTCGAATCCGACATGCCCCGGCGCGGTTGCGACCCATTGCGGGCGCTGTGCTTCCGGCACGGCCTTGTAGCTGTAGAGCCGAGCCTGATGGGTGTCAGCGCAATAGACCGTGGTGCCATCTGGTGAGAGCCCCACGCCGTTGTAGGAGATCGGATGGCGATCTATCGCAGTGATCGCGGTGCCATCGGCGCTGCAGGCGAACAGCCCGCTCGCGGTGCGGATGCCGTCGTGGGTCTTGCCCAGATCGGTGAACCACAAGGTGCCGTCAGCGGCGAATACCAGATCATTTGGCGCTTCGAGCGCGATACCGTCGCAGTTGTCGTAAAGGCGTTCGAATGTGCCGGTGGCAAGATCGACCCGCTCGATCCGCCCCTCGCAGCCCGGTCCACGCGCGTTTTGGAAGCGCGTGAGATCGAGCCCGCCGTTGTTGCAGACATAGAGCGCCCCGTCCGGGCCGATCGCCGCGCCGTTGGGCCCGCCGCCGATTTCGCAGACGACTTCCTTGCGCCCGTTCCAGCAACGGGTGATCCGACCGCTCGCGAGCTCGACAACGATGACCGAGCCGTCGGCCATCACCACCGGGCCCTCCGGGAAAGCCAGCCCTTCGGCAACCGTCTCCATGTCGTTATCCTATATCACTAGGTTATCTATGTCTTGACAGCACGCGGGCTGCTCCGCAAGCATGGATGCATGGCCGTGCCTTCACACCATCTTGTCGCGGTTCCGCCGCCGTTCGAGAAGCCGCCCTATCCGCCGGATATCTTCGCGGGGCAGACCGTGCTGGTCAGCGGGGGCGGCTCGGGCATGGGGCTCGCCATGGCCATCGCCTTTGCGCAAGGCGGGGCCAGTGTCGCGGTCATGGGGCGCAATCTCGAAAAGGCGCAGGCTGCAGCGGAAGGGCTGACCAATTTGGGCGTGAAGGGCCACGGGATCAGCTGCGACGTGCGCTTGCCCAATCAGGTCGCCGCCGCGTTTGATGAGGCGGAGCGGACGCTCGGACCGGTCAGTCTGCTGGCCAACAACGCCGGGGCCAATTTCCCGGTGCTCGCCGAGGACATTTCGGTGAATGCCTGGAATGCGGTGACCCGGATCGCGATCGACGGGACGTTCCTGTGCTCCACCGAATTTGCCCGCCGCCGGATCGCGCTGGGGCAGGGCGGGGCGATCATCAACAATTCGGCGCAGTATATCTGGACGGGGTTTCCGGGCGATGCCCATTCGGCTGCCGCCAAGACCGCGCAAGCGACAATGACCTGCAAGATGGCGCGTGACTGGGCAGCTTATGGCATCCGCGTGAATGCGATTGCCGCAGGGTTCTTCCCGCATGAAAGCTCGACAGCAGGTCGGCGCGAGGGCGGGATCGAGGATCTGCAGGCGATGATCCCGGCGGGGCGCGCCGGCTCGATCCACGAATTCGGTTGGCTTTCGGCGATGACCTGCACCCCGCTTATGGCGGGGCTGACCGGGCAGGTGATCGTTCAGGACGGCGGGGAAAGCCTGCGCCGCTCACTGATGATGCCCGATTTCATCCCCCCGCGCGAACGTGCCGACGGCCCCTGGGGGTGGCGCTGATGAGCTGGCTTGAGGGCAAAACCGCGCGGCTGGTGGGGGAAAGTCCGGTGATCGCAGCCGCCTTGGCGGCGCACGGTGCCACGCTTGTCGATGATGGCGATTGCGATGTGCTGCTTCACATTGCTGCGCCGCCACTCGCAAAACCGGCGCATGAACTAAGCCATGCCGAATGGCGCGCGGCGCTCGATAGCGGCCTCGATCAGCGCTTCCTGCTGGCAAGGGATTATGCTGCCATGCGCCGCGCTGCGGGCAAGGGCGGCGCGGTCGTCTATGTCGGTGCGCCCGAACAGGCACTGGGCAGTGACCATGCCGCCGCGGCCGGGGCGCTGGGCAATCTGACCAAGACGCTGG
>Ga0310345_10000674_pt1 | contig 45758 bp, 42 predicted proteins | sample HC15DNA20500_MG_FD_204667 | JGI IMG/M metagenome (GOLD analysis project Ga0310345, IMG submission 204667) | Marine microbial communities from station ALOHA, North Pacific Subtropical Gyre - HC15-DNA-20-500_MG | ecosystem: Environmental > Aquatic > Marine > Oceanic | place: Pacific Ocean: North... | reverse complement strand
CCCAGGCTTTCCTGCAGCTGCTTGATCAGGTCGTCGAAGGCCGCGGCCCCGATGGGGTCGAGGCCCGCCGTCGGCTCGTCGAGGAACACGATCTCCGGCTCCAGCGCCAGCGCGCGGGCGAGGCCGGCGCGCTTGCGCATGCCGCCCGAGAGCTCGGAGGGGAATTTCGCCCCCGCGAAGCCCGGCAGGCCGACGAGGCGGACCTTCAGGTTCCCCAGCGCCCGCATCAGCGCGGGGCTGAGCTTGAGATGCTCGCGCATCGGCGCCTCGATGTTCTCCAGCACGGTCAGCGAGGAGAACAGGGCCCCGTCCTGGAACAGCACCCCCCAGCGCTTCTCGACCTCTCGCCGGTCCTTGTCGGAGATCGACAGCACGTCCTCGCCGAACACCTCGATCCGGCCGGCCTTCGGCCGGTTCAGGCCGACGATGGTCCGCAGCAGCACCGACTTGCCGGTGCCCGAACCGCCGACGATGCCCAGCACCTCGCCCCGGTAGACGTCGAGGTCGAGATTCTCGTGCACCACCTGGGTCCCGAACTGGTTGACCAGCCCGCGCACCCGGATCACCGCCTCCCGCTCGCCGGCGGGGGCCGCGTGCAGCGCATCGGGGGAGCCGTCCATCACACGCCCATCTCCGAGAAGAAGATCGAGAACACCGCGTCGATCACGATCACCAGGAAGATCGCCATCACCACCGCCGCGGTGGTGCGCTGGCCGACGCTCTCGGCCGAGCCGCCGACCAGCATCCCCTGCCAGCAGCCGACCACCGCGATCACCACGGCGAAGAACGGCGCCTTCACCATGCCCACGATCAGGTGCCAGACGCCTGTGGTCTCATAAAGGCGGGTGACGAACATCCCGGGGCTGACGCCGAGATCCACCCAGGCCATCAGCGCGCCCCCCACCAGGCCGGTGACGTTGGAGATGAAGCCCAGCACCGGCAGCATGATCAGCAGCGCCAGCGTGCGCGGCACCACCAGCACGTCGATGGGGTCGAGCCCCAGCGTGCGCATGGCGTCGATCTCCTCGCGGATCTTCATCGACCCGATGGAGGCCGCGAAGGCCGAGCCGGAGCGGCCGGCGACCACGATCGAGGTCAGCAGGATCCCCAGCTCGCGCAGCAGCGAGATGGCGATCAGGTTGACCACGAACACCTCCGCCCCGAACTGCTGCAGCTGGCTCGCCCCCTGGAAGCCCAGCACGATGCCGATCAGGAAGCTCATCAGCGCCACGATGGGGAAGGCGTTGAACCCCGCCTCCTGCATGTGGTGGAAGAGCGCGGCCCGGCGCAGCGTCCAGGGCCGCAGCACCCCCGCCGCGAGCCGCGCGAGCGTCACGCCCAGGAAGCTCAGCAACGAGACGGCGGTGTCCTTCACCCCCACGACCGAGGCGCCGATCCCCTCGAGCCAGGCGACGAAGCCGCCGCGGCCGGCCTCGTCGGCCTCGGCCTCCGGCAGGGCCTTCGCCACGGTCTCGATCAGCGCGGCGCGCGCGGCGCCGCCGGGCTCGATTTCGACGCTCGCGCCCTCCGCCTCCAGCCGCGCCTTGAGCTGCAGGACCAGCCAGGCGCCGGCGGTGTCGAGCGCCTCGACCTCGCTGAGGTCGAGCGTGACCAGCTTGCCGGCGGGGGCGCGCAGGTCGGCGGCCGCCTTCTCCAGCGCCACGAGCCCCGCCACCACCAGCCGCCCGCCGAAACGGGCGACCGCGCGGTCGGGGCCGTCCTCGACGGCGAGCGCCGGGGGCGCGGGGGGGCTGTGCGAAGCGGCCATGGCCCGACCCTCGCGGCTGGGAGGGGGAATCGCAAGCCCGCTCGCATGCCTGCCGCAGCGACGCTCGCGCCGTCGCGAGGGAAGGCGGTCGGGCGCCGCTACGGAACGGCGAGCTTGACGGGAAGATGAACAGGTGGGACCCTGCGACTCGATTGCGGTGAAGCGTTTCTGCCAACAGATCGGGATCGCCCGGCGCGTTGCGCCTGCCGGACGGATCGCGACGCGCTCCTCAGGGGAAACGCCCGATGTTCGCCCGTCTTTTCGCCGCCTCGGCCGCGGCCCTGCTGGCGGCTGCGCCGGCCCACGCGCTGACCAGCTTCGCCACCACCACCTATTTCGCCGGCTTCGAGACCGACCTCGACGGCTGGCAGGATTTCAACGGCAGCGGCGTCTCCCGCACGGCCGGCGGCTATGAAGGCGCCTGGCACGGGGTCGCGACCGGCGGCGCCACCAGCTTCAACGGCCCCTATTCCACGATGGGCGGCTATTCCAGCGTCTGGACCGGCGACTGGGCGGTGCAGACCGCGATCTACCTCGACACGGCATGGACCACCGGCGCGGGCTTCGAATATTCGGTGGCGGCCACCGGGGCCGACGGGAACCACCTGCGCGACTTCGTCTTCGGCGTCGCCAAGGACGCCGACGCGGGGAAGCTGCTGGTCAACGCCTCGAACAACAGCACCGGCAATGGCGCCGGGGCGCCCACCAACCTCGACGGCCAGACCGGGCCCGCGAGCTACGAGGTCGCCGTCGCCGGCTGGTACGTCTTCGAGCATGTGTTCCGCGACGTGGCGGGCCTGCTGGCGGTGGAGATGAACGTCTACGCAAGCGGCGACCTCTCCACCGCCGTGTTCACCGAGACGCGCGGCCCCAATGGCGCCGACCAGATCCCGGTGGCGGTGGGCGGCAACCGCTACGCCTGGTTCGCGACGGTGGACCTCCCCGGCGGCGTGGCCTTCGACTCGGTGCGGATGACCGAGTCCTTCTCCGCCGTCCCGGTCCCCGCCGCCCTGCCCCTGCTCGCCGGCGGCGTCGGCCTGCTGGGCCTTCTGCGCCTGCGCCGCCGGGCCTGAGCCGGCGCCGGCCCGCAGGACCGCCGCGCCCGCGCGGCGGTCCTGCGGGCGCGAGCGCGGCGGCCTTGCGGCCGGGGGCGCGGCGGGGCGTGCGCATCCACCGCCCTTGCCGGGGCCGCGGGCGGGGCCCTATGTTCCGGGCATGCGCCCGGCCCTCTTTCCGGGCCCCTGATTTCTGCCCGAAAGGCCCCGCATGTCGCTCTTCACCCCCCAGGACGCGCTGGTGGCCACCATGGTCACCACCTCCGCCGCCGACGCCCGGATGAGCTCGAACGAGCTCCTGTCCATCGACACCATGGTCCGCGCCCTGCCCGCCTTTCTCGGCTACGACGCCGACCGGCTGGCCTGGGTGACGCGCACCGTCCTCGACATGCTGTCGGAGGAGGACGGGCTTGACGCGATCATCGGCATGGTGCGCGAGGCCCTGCCCCGCGAGTTCAACGAGACCGCCTATGCGCTGGCCTGCGACGTGGCCGCCTCCGACGGCTCCGTGCGGCTGACCGAGCTGCGCTGGCTGGAGATGCTGCGCCACGAACTGGGCGTCGGACGCCTCGCCGCCGCCGCCATCGAGCGCGGCGCCCGCGCCCGCCACGTCCGCATCCCCGAGACGGTGGAAGAAGCCGCGGAGTGACCGCCGCAGCCCCGGGCGAGTTCGGGGAGCCCACGCAGCAGAAGGCCCCGGGCGCGCCCGGGGCCTTTCGCGTTCAGTAGCCCGCGGCCCAGGCCCGGACCATGCGCCGCTCCAGCTCCCGCGCGCGGCCCAGCCAGCCGCGGGACTTGGCGCCGTCGCCGGTGTCGACCAGCGTCTCGCGCCGCTCCAGGTCCTCGGAGAAGACCGCGAAGGCGAGCCGCCGCCCCGAGGCCGCGGTGATGTAGCCCGCAAGCCCGCGCACGAAATACATCGTCCCGGTCTTCGCCGAGGCCGTGACCCCCGCCGGCAGGCGCTTCTCGCCCTTCGCCGGGCCCAGGTTCACCTCCTTGAGCAGCGGCTCCAGCTCCCCCGGGCGCACCCGCCCGCCCGGCTCGCGGTCGGCGGCGCGCAGGAAGGCGACCATCGCGGCGGGGGTGACGCGGCTCTCTTCCGACAGGCCCGAATGGTTCATCAGCGCGATCGATCCCGGCTCGGCCGGCGGGGGCGCCGTCGCCGCGCTCGCCGCCGGGACCGGGGACCAGGCCCCGGGACGGGCGGCGCCGCGGGCCGCGAGCATCGTCGCAGCGATCCCGGCCGAGAGCGCCGGGCGGGGCGCGGCGGCCGCCGTCTCGCGCCCTCCCGCCGGCGGCGCGAAGGCCGCGGCCGAGGCGCGGGGCGCGGGCGGGCTCTCGGGCGGCGGAGCCGAGATCCCGGCCCCCGCCAGCGCCCGCGCGCTCGCCCATTCGTCCATCCGCCGGGCGCTCGCCTCCAGGTCCCCGGGCACCGGGCCGCGGGCGGAAGACGCCGCCAGACCAACGGCTTCCGCGGTGAGGTTCGTGGAATACTTGAGCATTCCCTGGAGGATCTCCGACAGCGGCGCGCTGCGCCGCACCGCCAGCGTCACGGCGGGCGAGGGGGCGCGCCCGACCTCCGCCTCGGGCAGCGTCGCGCCCCGCTCCGCGGCCAGGCTGCGGAACACGTCGGCGGCATAGGCGGCGGGCCGGCGCACCGGCAGCCAGCGCTGGCCCTTGGCGTTCAGCGCCCGCTCCAGCACCGTCCAGCGCTCCAGCGGGCCGTCGTCGCGCCGCTCGAAGATGCCGTCGGCGGTGGGGCCGGCGGCGATGGCGACGCCGCGCGGCTCGGCCCGCGCGCGCACCCCGTGCGCCTCGAGCGCGAGGCCGAGGTCGGCGCCCGCCCGCTCCCACTTGAACAGCACCCGGTTGAAATCGAGGTTCAGCGCCCCGACCGAGGGGTTGTAGGTGACGTCCTCGGGCTGCAGCGGGTCGATGCGCGCTGTCGGCGGCAGGGCCGAGGCGTCGACCACGAAGCGCCCCGCGGCCCCGCGGAACCCCCGCGCCGCCGCCTGGGCCGCCAGCTCGTCGAGCGCGTCGGTGTCGAGCTCGGGGTCCCCGCCGCCCACCAGCGCCACGTCGCCGGGCACCCGCCCGTCGGGACCGGGCGCGGCGGAGGCGGTCAGCCGCGTCTCGAAACGGTGGTCGGCGCCCAGCGTCTCCAGCGCATAGAGCGCGGTGAACACCTTGGCGACCGAGGCCGGGGGGAACAGCTCGTCGGCCGCCGCGCTCTCCAGGATCTCGCCCGAATCGAGGTCCATCAGCGCATAGCCGACCCGGCCGCTGAGCCTGATCTCGGAGGCGATGGGCGCGGCGAGCGCCTTGCTGCGCGGCTCGGTGACCTTCTGCCCCGGCAGGGGCTTGGCGCCGGCGTCGTGGGCGGCCGGCCGCGGGGGCGGCAGCTCGGCGCGCGCGGGCGCCCCCGCCTGCGCCGCGGCCCCCAGGCCCCCGGCCAGCAGCAGCGCCGCGCCGAGCGCGCGCGCCATGCCTCTCAGCGCCGGTCGGCCATACGGCCGCCCGACGTGCAATTCGCGGACTGCTGCCGCCATGTGCGTCGTCTTTCCTGTCCCGTCCCGTGCCGGTCGGCGCGATCTGCGTCGTCGTCCGCCGGTCTGCTCTGCGCCGACTCTGCCGCAGGCGGGCGCTCCGCTCAACCGTCCCGTGACGGCGGGGCGGCGTCGCGCCGCGAGGCGGGCCAGCCCCCCGCCTCGCGGATGCGGGTCGAGGAGAGGTCGGACATCGCCCCGGTCAGCAGCGTCCAGGCCGGCGGCTCGGCCAGCGCCAGCCCGTGCGCCGCGCCGGCGTCGCGCCGGGCGAAGGCGAAGCGCCGCGCCGCCGGCGAGAGCCCCGCGCGCAGCTGCGCCCCCGGCCGCCCCAGCACCGCGATGGGCGTGGTCATGGCGATCTCCTGCCAGCGGTCCCAGCGGTGGAACTGGGCGAGGTTGTCGGCCCCCATCAGCCACACGAAGCGCACCTGCGGATAGCGCGCCTTCAGCCGCGCCAGCGTGTCGGCGGTGTAGCGCGCGCCCAGCCGCGCCTCGACGTCGGTGATCTCGACGCGCGGATGGCGCATCAGCGCCCGGCAGGCCTGCATCCGCCGCTCCAGCGCCGCGGGGCCCCGGGCCTTCAGCGGATTGCCGGGCGAGACCAGCCACCACACCCGGTCCAGCCCCAGCCGGCGCAGGGCCCAGCGGGTGATGTGGACGTGGCCCTGGTGGGGCGGGTCGAAGGAGCCGCCCAGCAGCCCCACCCGCAACCCCGGCTCGGCCCTCGGAAATCCCTGCACGCGCGCTCCGTCCCTCGCATCCCGGCCTCTCGCGCCTGTTTCCGGGTCCGCGCGCGCCAAGTCAACGCGCGCGGGCGGGCTCGCTGGACCGGGGCTCGCGGGACCGGGGCTTGCGCCGCGCAGATCGCTGACCTAAGTCAGGCGTCCCTCGCCGCTCCCCCTCCCGCGCCATCCCCGGACCCGCCATGTCCTCCGACGCCGTGCCCCCCGACGCCCTGCCCCGCATCCGGCGCTTCAACCGCGCGGTGACCGCCGAGATCGGCGCGCTCGACGCCTCCTTCCTCGGCCGCGGCCGGCCGATGGGCGAGGCGCGGATGCTCCACGCCATCGGCCGCGGCGAGCCCTCCGAGGGGCGCGAGGTGGCCGAGATCCGGGCCGAGCTGCGCCTCGATTCCGGCCTCGCCTCCCGGCTCCTGCGCGCGCTGGAGGCGGAGGGGCTGGCCGAGGTCCGCCGCCACCCGCAGGACGGCCGCCGCCGCGTCGCCCGCCTGACCGCCGCCGGCCAGGCCGAGAACGCCGCCTACGACCGCCTCTCCGACCGCCGCGCCCGCGCGCTGATCGAGCGTCACGGCCGCCGCGGCGCCCTGGCCCTGCTGGAGGCGATGGATCGCGTCGCCTGCGCGCTGGGCGCCGACCGGATCGAGATCGGCCGCGTGGACCCCGCCTCCGACCCCGCCCGCGACTGCCTGGAGCGCTATTACGACGAGCTCGCCCGCCGCTTCCGCGCCGGCTTCGAGGTCTCGCTCTCCCGCGATCCGCAGGCGGCCGAGATGCGCCCGCCCCGCGGCGCCTTCCTGGTCGCGACGCTCGACGGGCTGCCCATCGCCTGCGCCGGGCTGAAGGGAGGCGAGGACTTCGCCGAGGTGAAGCGGGTCTGGGTCTCCCCCGCCGCCCGTGGCCTCGGCCTCGCCTCGCGCCTGATGACGGCGGTGGAGGCGGAGGCGCGGGCCCTGGGCATCGCGACCCTGCGCCTCGACACCAACCGCGCCCTGCCCGAGGCGGCGTCGCTCTACCGCCGCCTCGGCTGGTCCGAGATCGCGCGGTTCAACGACGACCCCTATGCGGAGCTGTTCTTCGAGAAGCGCCTCTGACCGCGCGGCCGGGCGGCGCGCGGCGTCGCATCGCCCGGGGCGTCGACATCAAAGGCGCGGCGGACCGTCACAGGGCGTTCCGGGGCTGGCGCCGCGGCGTCATTCATGAATATTAATGCGGCGTACACGTTTCTGGAGTTCCCCCCATGCTTCGCTTCGCCTTCCCCCTGGCGGCCGCCCTGTTCGGCGCCTCGATCTCCGGCGCCGCCGCCCTCCCGGTCACCGAGAACTACTCCTACAAAGGCGTCTTCGCCCAGGACAACAGCATCGTCCTGGTCGACTTCACCGTGGCCTCGGCGACCACGGTGACGCTGCGCACCTATTCCTACAACGGCGGCACGATGGCCGACGGAACCGTGATCGCCGCCGGCGGCTTCGATCCGATCCTGTCGCTCTTCGACAGCGCCGGCGCGCTCATCGACTACAACGACGACATCGACAGCTTCAACGGCATGTGGGACGTCCGGCTCGAGGTCGCGCTGGCTGCGGGCGACTACACGGTCGCGATCAGCCAGTACGACAACCAGGTCCTCGGCGGCGATCTCGCCAACGGCTGGGCGTTCGACGAAGACCCCTGGTTCACCGATGCCGAGTACGGCTGCATGACCGGCCAGTTCTGCGACGCCGACAACGACTCGCGCACCAGCGCCTGGGCCTTCGACGTGCTGAACGTCACGGTCGCCACGGTCGTCGACGACGGCAACGGCGGCGGCTCGGCCTCGGCGGTGCCGCTGCCCGCGGCGGCGCCGCTGATGGGCGCGGCGCTCGGCCTGCTGGGCTTCGCCGCCCGCCGCCGCCGCGGCTGACCCTCTCCCACGCCGAACGCAGGGGGGCGGTCCCGACGGGGCCGCCCTTTCGCGTCCGCGGGCCCCGCCGGTTCCCCGGTCCTGTCCCCAGTCCTGTCCCCGGGCCTGTCCCCGGGCCGCATTGCCTCCGCCCCGTCGCGCCGATAGAACGCGGCCAACTCGACCGCATCCCGAATTGACCGGAGCAAGGACCCCGCAATGGCCTCCTACCAGTACGTCTACCACATGGACGGCGTCTCCAAGACCTATCCGGGCGGCAAGAAGTGCTTCGAGAACATCCGTCTGAACTTCCTGCCCGGCGTGAAGATCGGCGTCGTGGGCGTCAACGGCGCGGGCAAGTCCACGCTGATGCGCATCATGGCCGGCGTCGACAAGGACTTTCAGGGCGAGGCCTGGGCCGCCAAGGGCGCCAAGGTCGGCTACCTGCCCCAGGAGCCGAAGCTCGACGAGACCAAGACCGTCCGTGAGAACGTGATGGAAGGCGTGGCCGAGAAGACCGCGCTCGTCGCCGAATACAACGACATCGCCATGAAGCTCGCCGAGGACTACACCGACGAGCTGATGGAGAAGATGACCGCCCTCCAGGACCAGATCGACGCCCAGAACCTGTGGGACATCGACAGCCAGGTGGACGTGGCGCTCGAGGCCCTGCGCTGCCCGCCGGACGACGCCGACGTCGCCTCCCTCTCGGGCGGCGAGAAGCGCCGCGTGGCGCTGTGCAAGCTGCTGCTCGAAGCGCCCGACATGCTGCTGCTCGACGAGCCGACGAACCACCTCGACGCCGAGACCATCGCCTGGCTGCAGAAGCACCTGATCGAATACAAGGGCACGATCCTGATCGTGACCCACGACCGCTACTTCCTCGACGACATCACCTCCTGGATCCTGGAGCTGGAGCGCGGCCGGGGCATCCCCTACGAGGGCAACTACTCGTCCTGGCTGGAGCAGAAGGCCAAGCGCCTCGAGCAGGAAGCGCGCGAGGACAAATCCCGCCAGCGGGAACTCGCCAAGGAGCTGGAGTGGGTCCGCTCCAACCCCAAGGCGCGCCAGGCCAAGTCCAAGGCCCGTCTCAACCGCTACAACGAGATGGCCAACCGCTCCGAGAAGGAGCTGGTCGGCAAGGCCCAGATCATCATCCCCAACGGCCCGCGCCTGGGCGGCAAGGTGATCGAGGTCGAGAACATCAAGAAGGGCTTCGGCGACAACCTGCTGATCGACGGCCTGACCTTCTCGCTGCCGCCGGGCGGCATCGTCGGCGTGATCGGCCCCAACGGCGCCGGCAAGTCGACGCTGTTCCGCATGCTGACCGGGCAGGAGCAGCCTGACGAGGGCTCGATCACCTTCGGCGACACGGTGAAGCTGAGCTACGTCGACCAGTCCCGCGACGCGCTGGATCCGAACAAGAACGTCTGGGAGGAGATCTCCGACGGGCTCGACATCATCAAGCTGGGCGAGGCGGAGGTCCCCTCGCGCAACTACGTCGGCGCCTTCAACTTCAAGGGCTCCGACCAGCAGAAGAAGATGTCGCTGCTCTCGGGCGGCGAGCGCAACCGCGTGCACATGGCGAAGCTCCTCCGTTCGGGCGGCAACGTGCTGCTCCTCGACGAGCCGACCAACGACCTCGACGTCGAGACCCTGCGCGCGCTGGAGGACGCTCTGCTGGAGTTCGCCGGCTGCGCCGTGGTGATCTCGCACGACCGCTGGTTCCTCGACCGCATCTGCACCCACATGCTGGCCTTCGAGGGCGACAGCCACGTGGAGTGGTTCGAGGGCAACTTCGAGGACTACGAGAAGGACAAGATCCGCCGCCTCGGCCCCGACGCCGTCGAGCCCAAGCGGATCAAGTACAAGAAGTTCTCGCGCTGAGGTCCCGCGCCCCCGGGCGCGGACCCCGAGCCCCGATCCCGAAGGCCCCGGCGCGACCCCGCCGGGGCCTTCCGCGTCCGCGACCCCACTGGACGCGGGCCCGCCCCTGCGCGAGGCTGCGCGCGATTTCCCCCGGCGTCGAGGGTTCAGGATGTTCGGCAAACTGATCGCATACGGCTTCGCCGGCGGCGGGGCCGCCGCCGCCAGCCAGGCCCCCGCCTACGCCCAGCAATACGTCCAGCGCCTCGGCGGCGCGGTGGCGGAGCTGGAGCGCAGCGTGGCCGAGTACGAGGCGCTCGCCGCCCGTCAGGGCCAGACGCTGGAGGCCTGGATCGGGAGCATGCAGGGCAACGCCCCGGTCGCCGAGATGAAGACGGCGATCGCGGGCCAGGTCGCGCGGCTGGCGCAGCTCAAGGCCGATCTCGCCGCGCTGTCCTCGGGCGACTGGAGCCCGCAGGCCCTGCTCCCCCACCTCGCCCGCTTCGGCGATCTCGGCATTCAGGAAGGGACCTGGGAGAGCTTCCAGCCAGGGATGCAGTTCACCGCCGCGGGGCTGATGTGGATCGGGCTCGGGGCCGCGACGGGCCTGCTGCTCGCGGCGGCGCTGCGCGCGCTCGGCGGGCGGATCTTCGCCCGGCGCCGCCCGGCCTGACCGCGCGCCCGCTTCATCGGCGCTTCAGCCGGATTGACCCAAGGTCAGGTTGCGCCGACGCGCAGCGGCCGAGGGGAGATCGCCATGACCCGCGACGAGTGGACCCGCGTGCAGGCCCGCCTGCACAAGCTGGGCTTCAACCCCGGCCCCATAGACGGGCTCCGCGGCCGGCTGACCACCACCGCCGTGCGCCGCTTCCAGGCCTCGCGGGGCCTCGTCGCCGACGGCATCGTCGGCCCCAATACCCTGCGCGCCCTCTTCGAGGGCCAGGCCGAGCCCGCCCCCGCCGGCCTCGACGCCATGCCCTGGTTCGAGGAGGCGCGGCGCCTCGTCGGCACCGTCGAGACGCCGGGCGCGGGCTCCACCCAGGCGATCCTCGACTGGGCCGACGGGCTCGAGATCCACTATCCCGGCGACGACGTCCCGTGGTGCGGCCTCTTCGTGGGCCACTGCGTCGGCGCGACCCTGCCGGACGAGGGCCTGCCCGCCGCCGTCCTGCGCGCCCGCGCCTGGGAGCGGTTCGGCCGGCCCTGCGCGCCGCAGATGGGCGCGGTGATGGTGTTCTGGCGCACCAGCCTCGCCTCGGGGAACGGCCATGTCGGCTTCTACGCCGGCGAGGATCCGGGCGCCTTCCTGATCCTGGGCGGCAACCAGTCCGACGCGGTCAACACCGCCCGCGTCTCCCGCGACCGCTTCCTCGGGGCCCGCTGGCCGCTGACCGCCCTGCCCCCGGGCGGCGAGACCCGGGTGGTGGACGCCGGCGGCGCCCTCTCCACCAACGAGGCCTGAGCGCCCCGCTCCCCGCCCGGCGCCATCTCCTCGGCGCCGGATCGGCGCCCGGGGGTTGCAAACGCACCGCACCCCTGCCGGATTCCGTCCCCAGCCTGAGCCCGATTTCAGGACGGGAGGCGACGGCATGGACCGGGTTCAGGCGCAGATCGGAACGCTCGACATCGCGGTGATCGCCGCCTATCTCGCGATCGTCCTGCTGATCGGCATATGGGTCGCGCGGCGCACCTCGACGGGCGAGGACCTGTTCCTCGCCGGGCGCTCGCTGGCCTGGGGGGCGATCGGGCTGTCGCTCTTCGCCTCCAACATCTCCACCACCACGCTGATGGGGCTGACCGGGGCGGCCTACAGCTCCGGCATCGCCACTTCGGCCTTCGAGTGGATGGCGGGCATCCCGCTCTTGCTGCTGGCCTTCATCTTCGCGCCCCTGTTCCTCAAGGCCCGCATCACCACCACGCCCGAGTGGCTGGACCTGCGCTATTCGCGGCCCGTGCGGCTCTATTTCTCCGGGCTCACCATCCTCTTCACCGTCATCGTCGACACCGCCGGCGGGCTCTATGCCGGCGGGGTGGTGATGACGACCTTCTTCCCCGAGGTCCCGCTCTGGCTCGCCTGCGGGGTCATCGGCCTCTTCGCCGGGGGCTACGCCGCGGCGGGCGGGCTGAAGGCGGTGGTCTATACCGACGTGCTGCAGGCGGTGGTGCTGATCGCGGGCTGCGGGATCACCGCGCTGATCCTCTTCGGCGAGCTCGACTATTCCTGGGCCCGGGTGACCGAGGCCCTGCCCGAGGGCCACCTCTCCATGGTCCGCCCGATCGGCGATCCGGACCTGCCCTGGACGGGGCTGGTGGCGGGGATCTGGCTGCTGGGCTTCTGGTACTGGGTGACCAACCAGTACATCGTGCAGCGGGCGCTGGGCGCGCGCTCGGTCCCCGATGCGCAGCGGGGCGCGCTGCTGGGGGGCCTGCTGAAGATCCTGCCGCTGTTCCTGATGGTGCTGCCCGGCGCGATGGCCGCGCCGCTGCTGCCCGACATCCCCGAGCCCGACCAGGTGTTCCCGGTGATGATCACCACCGTCCTGCCCGTGGGCCTGACCGGGCTGGTGCTGGCGGGGTTGATCGCGGCGATCATGTCGACGGTGGATTCGACCCTGAACGCCGCCTCGGCCCTGATCATCAACGACTTCGCCACCCCGCCCGAGCAGCGGCTCGCGCCGCGCAAGGCCCGCCGCTGGGGGACGCTGTGCACGCTGACGCTGATGATCGTGGCGGTGATCTGGGCGCCGCTGATCCAGTTCGCCGGCGGCATCTGGGACTACCTGCAGCAGGCCTTCTCGATCATCGTGCCGCCGGTGGTGGCGCTGTTCGTCTACGGCGCCCTCTCGCGCCGGCCCACCGGCCGGGCGGCGCTGCGCACGCTGCTCTCGATGCATGCGCTGGGCGTGGCGCTCTTCGTCCTCGCCCAGCTCGGCGTCTGGCCCCTGCATTTCACCGAGACGGTGACGGTGGTCACGATCCTCTCCTTCGTCGTCCTCCATCTCCTGAGCCGCCCCGGCGGTCCCGCCCCCGACCCGTCGCTGATCTGGACCCCCGCCGACGCGCTCGCCGGGCGGGCCGACGACGCGACCCCCGCGATCTGGGACGTCCGCCTCTGGGGCGCGATCCTGGCCGCGGCGATGGGGGCGGTGCTGATCTGGTTCTGGTGACGCCTCTCCCTTCCCCTGAGCCCGGTCCTGACGCATAACCCCCGCGCCGATACCGATTCAGGCCCCGGAGGCTCCCATGCACGACATCCGCCAGATCCGCGAGAATCCCGCCGCCTTCGACGCGGCGCTCTCCCGTCGGGGCGTGCAGGACGCCTCGCAGGCGCTGCTGAAGCTGGACGAATCCCGACGCGCCCGGATCGCCGCGGCGGAAAGCGCGCTGGCCGAGCGCAACGCGGCCTCCAAGCTCGTGGGCAAGGCCAAGGCCAGCGGCGACGAGGCGGAGTTCGAGCGGCTGCGCGCGCTCGTCGCCGACAAGAAGGCCGAGATCGCCCGGCTCGAGGAGGAGGCGAGGGCGGAGGACGAGGCGCTGCGCGACGCGCTGCTCTCGCTCCCCAACCTGCCGCTGGACGAGATCCCCGACGGCACGGACGAGGCGGACAACGTCGAGCTCAGACGCTGGGGGAGCCCGCGCGACTATCCCTTTGCGCCCAAGGAGCATTTCGAGATCGCCGAGGCCATGGGCCTGATGGACTTCGCCGCCGCGGCGAAGCTCTCGGGCGCGCGCTTCGTGGTGCTCAAGGGCGCGCTGATCCGCCTGCACCGGGCGCTGGCGCAGTTCATGCTCGACACCCATGTCGAGGCGCACGGGCTGACCGAGGTCTGGACCCCCGTCCTGGTGCGCGACGAGGCGATGCTGGGCACCGGCCAGCTGCCCAAGTTCGCCGAGGACAGCTACCGCACCGAGAACGGCTGGTGGCTGATCCCCACCGCCGAGGTCACGCTGACCAACCTCGCGGCCGGCGAGATCCTCGACGCCGCCGCCCTGCCGATCCGCTACACCGCCCACACCCAGTGCTTCCGCTCCGAGGCGGGCTCGGCGGGCAAGGACACCCGCGGGATGCTGCGCCAGCACCAGTTCGAGAAGGTGGAGATGGTCTCCGTCGTCGCCCCCGACCAGGGCGAGGCGGAGCTCGAGCGCATGACAGGATGCGCCGAGAACATCCTGAAGGCGCTGGAGATTCCCTTCCGCACCATGGTGCTCTGCACCGGCGACATGGGCTTCGGCGCGCGCCGCACCCACGACATCGAGGTCTGGCTGCCCGGCCAGGGGGCCTATCGCGAGATCTCCTCCTGCTCGCTCTGCGGCGACTTCCAGGCGCGTCGCATGAACGCCCGCTATCGTCCTCAGCCGGAAGCGAAACCCGAGTTCGTGCACACGCTCAACGGCTCCGGCCTCGCGGTCGGGCGGGCGCTGATCGCGGTGATCGAGACCTACCAGCGCGCGGACGGCGGCATCGACATTCCTGAGGCGCTGAAGCCCTGGATGGGCGGCAAGACGATGATCGCCGCGGATGGCTCTCTCGCCTGAAGGAAGCCTGAGGCGGGGCGCCGCACATAACGCTTGATCGGGCGCGGAATCGGCGTATTGACGATTCCGCGCGCCGCCCCGCGCGGGGGCCCGGACGGGTTGCAGGAACGCCCTGCAAGCCGCTGCGGACCCTCCTGAAAAACGTCCGGACGGGCGGCCCGGCCTCACGGAAAATCGCGGCCATGATGACGGTCCGCTGCTATCTCGCCCCCTCGTCCATCGAAGGCCTGGGGGTGTTCTGCCATGAGCCGATCCGCAAGGGCGACGTGGTCTGGCGCTTCGACGACCGCTTCGACCAGAAGCTGCCCCGCGCCCTGGTCGACGCGGCCGACCCGGTGATGCGCGAATTCCTCGAGCGCTACGGCTACGACCACCTCGACCACCCCGAGTTCCTGTTCCTCGACGCCGACGAGGGGCGGTTCATGAACCACGCCGACGACCCCAACACCGATTTCAAGGGCGCCGACTTCGGCATCGCGCTGCGCGACATCCCCGCCGGCGAGGAGCTGACCTGCGATTATCGCGAATTCACCTTCGGCGAGCTGCAGATGCAGCCCTCGCGTCACCGCGTGGCGGCGCTGGCGGCGGAATAACCCCGCGCCATCGCCCCCTGCGGCCCGCGCCCGGCTGGACCTCGACCCCGGGCGCGGGTAATCCTGCGCACATGCGTCAACGCTCCGGACCCAGGCGGCGGAGCAGCGGGGGCTCCATGCGAATTCTGATCACGAACGACGACGGCATCACCGCGCCCGGGCTGCGCGCGGCGGAGGACATCGCCCTGGCCCTGGCGGGCCCGAAGGGCGAGGTCTGGACCATCGCGCCCGAATCCGAGCAGTCCGGCGTCGCCCACTGCATCTCCTACACCAAGCCGATGCGGATCAATCCGCTGGGCCCGCGCCGCTTCGCGGTCGACGGCTCGCCCGCGGACTGCGTGATCGTGGCGCTGAGCCACATCATGGCCGACTGCCCGCCGGACCTGATCCTCTCGGGCGTCAACCGCGGGCACAACGTGGCCGAGGACGTGGTCTATTCCGGCACCGTCGGCGGCGCCATCGAGGGGACGCTCGCGCGCGTGCCCTCCATCGCGCTCTCCCAGGGCTACGGGCCCGACAACCTCGAGCTCGACGACATGTTCGAGGGGGCGCGCCGCGCAGGCCCCGACGCGGTGCGCCGCGTGCTTGAGATGCCGTGGGAGCCGACGGCCGATTACGGCCTGTTCTACAACATCAATTTCCCGCCCGTGCCCGGCGACCGGATCCAGGGGATCCGGGCCGCCAACCAGGGCCGACGCCCCGGCGGCGCCTTCCGGGTGCAGGAGACGATCGCCCCCAACGGGCGCGCCTATTTCTGGCTCCAGCACGCCCGCGGCAACGAGCTGGCGGCCGAGGGCACCGACGCCCGCGGCACGGCCGAGGGCTGGATCACCGTCACGCCGCTGCGCTGCGACCTGACCGCCCACGACCGGCTCGCCGACGTCGAGGCGGCGCTCGCGGACGCGCCGGCGCGGCGCTCGGCCTGAAGGGAGCGCTCATGACCGCGGGGGAACGGGACGGCACGGCGGAAGAGGTCATGCAGCTGATCTTCGCGCTGCGCTCGAACGGCGTGACCGACAAGCGGGTGCTGGACGCGATCGAGAAGACGCCGCGCGCGGCCTTCCTCGACCGTTCGTTCAAGGACCGCGCGTGGGAGGACATCCCCCTGCCCATCGCCTGCGGGCAGACCATCTCCCAGCCCTCGGTGGTGGGGCAGATGACCCAGGCGCTGGGGGTCACGCCGCGGTGCAAGGTGCTCGAGGTCGGGACCGGCTCCGGCTACCAGGCCGCGATCCTCGCCCGCCTCGCCCGCCGGGTCTATTCGGTCGAGCGGCACCGCCCCCTCGCCCGCCAGGCCCGCGAGGTGATCGAGCGTCGGCTGCACCTCTCCAACGTCTCGATCATGACCGCGGACGGCGCGCTGGGCCTGCCCGAGCAGGCGCCCTTCGACCGGATCATGGTCACCGCCGCGGCCGAGGACGTGCCCGCCATCCTGCTCGAGCAGCTGCGCGAGGGCGGCGTCATGGTCCTGCCCGTGGGCCAGACCGACGACGTGCAGCAGCTGCTGCGGGTCGAGAAGACCGCCGAGGGTCTTCACTATTCCGAGCTTTCGCCCGTCCGCTTCGTGCCGCTGCTTGAGGGCGTGGCCGCGGACGTGGTTGACTGAGCCCCGAGCCCTTCGCGGCAGGGCCGGATACGCCGGCCCCGCCCCTCCCGGCCCCTGCGCCGCCCCGATCCGACGCGCCGAGACGCCATGACCAGACCGACCTCCCCTGCCGATCTCGCCGCGGGCCGCTCGCGCGCCCGCGCCATGCTGCTGTTCGCCGCCTCCGCGCTCGCGCTCGCCGCCTGCTCCGACGGGGGCGGGGGCTCCTCGGCCTCCGCGCCGATGGCGACGCCGAGCGCGCCGCCCCCCGCATCGGCCCCGGCGCCGGCGGGGCCGCGCAACCCCACCACGCCGGATTCGCGCGGCGTGCTGGTCTATCCCGACTATGCCGCGGTGGTCGCCCGGCGCGGCGACACGGTGCAGGCGATGGCGCTGCGGGTCGGCCTCTCGGCCGCCGAGCTCGCGGCCTACAACGGCCTGCCCACCTCCTACGTGCCCACCCCGGGCGACGAGCTGGTGCTGCCGCCGCGCGCCGGCGGCTACAGCGCCGGCCCCTCCGCCGCGGCGGCGAGCGCGCCGCAGGCCCTGTCCCAGGCGCCCGCGGCCCCCGTCGGCGCGGCGCCGGCCGCGGCGGTGACCGCCGTCTCCACGCCCGCGCCCGCCGCGACGCCGGCTGCGACCTCGGCCGGCTGGTCGCCCTCGGTGGTCGAGGGGGCGCTGCAGCGCACCGACGGCGCCGCCGCCGGCTCGCCCCGGCTGGGCATGGCCGCCGCCTCCGGTCCCGGCGGCTCCGACGTCGGCTATCACGACGTCGAGGAGGGGGAGACGATCTACTCGATCGCCCGCCAGTACGGCGTGACGCCCGAGGCGCTGATCTCCTGGAACGCGCTTTCGGGGCCGAACTACACGGTGACCGCGGGCCAGGTTCTGGTGATCCCGGCCGCGGGATCGGCGGGCGGCGACGGCGCCGCCCCCCTCTACCCGCCGGGGGGCGAGGGCACGGCGACGCCGCCGCCCTCCTCCGGCGCGCCGCTGCCGCCCGACACGGTGCAGGCGCGCCCGCTCGCCTCGCCGAACATGAGCCAGTACCAGTCCGGGGCGACGCCGCCCGCGGCCCCGGCGGCGGCGCCCGTCTCCGCCACCGCTCCGGCCTCGGCCCCGGCCGCGGCCCCCGTCTCTGCGCCCGCGGCCGCGCCTGTCTCCACGCCGGCCGCGGCGCCGGTGCAGACCGCCTCGGTCGAGCAGACGCCGGCGCCTGCCCCCTCGGTCACGCCCGGCAAGCTGTCGCGCCCGGTTCCGGGGCGGATCGTGTCGTCCTTCAACCGCTCCGGCTCCGGCCAGCGCAACGACGGCGTCGACTTCGCCGCCACGGCGGGCGAGCCGGTCTCGGCCGCCGCCGCGGGCACGGTGGCGCTGGTCTCCCGCTCGCTGGGCGAATGGGGGAACATCGTGCTGGTGCGCCACTCCGACGAGATGATGACGGTCTACAGCCGCCTCGGCGACATCGACGTGACCAAGGGCGAGACGGTCTCCGCCGGCCAGCGCATCGGCTCGGTCGGGGCCCCGACCTCCGGCTCGGCGACCCTGCATTTCGAGGTGCGCAAAGGCGCCTTCTCCGAGGACCCGGAGAAATACTTCTGATCGCCCAGCCCCTTGCGGCGCGATCCTCCCAGGAAACAGCAAGGCCGCCCCCCGGGGCGGCCTTCGCGCATCCGGCGCGGCGCCAGGCTGAGACCAGGCCGCAGCGCCCGCCAAACCCCTTGCGATCATGAGAAACCCCTGCCCCCGGCGCAAGCCCGCGCGGGCGCGGCGGGGTGGGTGGGCGGGAGCCGCGCCCGCGCGGGCGGCCTCAGCCGATGCGCACGCCCTTGCGGCCGGCGAGATCGGTGACGAACTGCCAGGCGACCCGGCCGGAGACCGAGCCACGGGTCTGGCGCCACTCGATCGCCTCCGCCCGCAGTTCCTCGTCCCCGATCTCGATCCCGTAGGCGTCGCAATAGCCGCGGATCATCGCCAGGTACTGGTCCTGCGCGCAGGCGTGGAAGCCCAGCCACAGGCCGAAGCGGTCGGAGAGGCTCACCTTCTCCTCCGTCGCCTCCGAGGGGCTGATCGCGGTCGAGCGCTCGTTCTCGATCATGTCCCGCGGCATCAGGTGGCGACGGTTGGAGGTGGCGTAGAAGATCACGTTCTCGGGCCGGCCTTCGACCCCGCCGTCAAGAACCGCCTTCAAGCTCTTGTAATGCGCGTCGTCCTTGTCGAAGCTCAGGTCGTCGCAGAACAGCAGGAACCGCCGCTCCGCCGCCCGCAGATGGGTCAGCAGACGGCCGATGCTGGGCAGGTCCTCGCGCTGGATTTCCACAAGCACCAGAGGGGTTTCGCGGCCCTCGTTCACCCGCGCGTGCGCCGCCTTCACCAGGCTCGACTTGCCCATGCCCCGCGCGCCCCACAGAAGCGCGTTGTTCGCCGGCAGCCCGTCGGCGAAGCGCCGGGTGTTGTCCAGCAGCACGTCGCGGGAGCGCTCGATCCCCACCAGCAGGTCCAGGTCCACCCGGCTGACCGTGGGCACCGGGTCCAGCCGGTCGGGCGAGGCGTGCCAGACGAAGGCGTCGGCGGCGGCGAAATCCGGCGCGGCCAGCGGCGGCGGGCTCATCCGCTCCAGCGCCGCGACCAGGCGGGTCACCAGGTCCTCGCCCTCGGGCTGCGGCTTCTCGGTCAGGGGACGGGCGAAGCCGGTCACAGGCCCAGCTCCTCGTCCTCTTCCTCCTCCTGCCGGGCGCGGCGGCGCTCCGAGGCGCGGACCAGGTGGATCGAGATCTCGTAGAGGAAATAGACCGGGATGCCGAGGCCGAGCTGGCTCAGCGGATCCGGCGGCGTCAGGATCGCGGCGGCGGCGGCGATGGCGACGATGGCGTACTTGCGCGTGCGCCCCAGCCCGTCGGCCGAGACCAGCCCCGCGCGCCCCAGCAGGGTCAGCAGCACCGGCAGCTGGAAGCAGATGCCGAAGGCCAGGATGAAGGTCATCATGATGTCGAGGTAGTCCCGGACCTTGCCCAGGAACTCGGTCGACGTCGCCAGCCCGTCCTCGCCGCCTGTGGTGCCGTAGTCGAGGAAGAAGCCGAAGGCCATCGGCGCCACGAAGAAATAGACCAGGCAGGCGCCGGTGAAGAACAGGATCGGGGTGGCCACCAGGAACGGCCAGAACGCGCCCCGCTCGTTGCGGTAGAGGCCGGGGGCCACGAACTTCCACACCTGCGTGGCGATGATCGGGAAGGCCAGGAAGAAGCCGCCGAAGACCGCCAGCCGCAGGTCGGTGAAGAACTTCTCCTGCAGGGCGGTGTAGATCAGGCGGGGCTCCATCCCCCGGTCCAGCAGCGCGCCGCGCAGCGGGCCGGTGAGGATGTCGAAGATCTGCCGCGCGAAGACGAAGCAGAAGATCGTGGTCCCCGCGAAGCCCCACAGCGACCAGATCAGGCGGCTGCGCAGCTCGGTCAGATGCTCGATCAGGGGCGCGCGCGAGGCCTCGATATCGTCCTCGTCGGTATGGCTCGTCATCGGGGTCTCACACAGCGGTCAGGGGCCGGGGAGACCCCCGGGACCCGGCGTCTCGCCGCCGCCCGCGGACGGGCGGCGGGGCTCACGCGGATTTCGAGGCCGGCCGCGGGGCCGGGGCGGCGGCGGGATCGGGCGCGGCGTCCGGGGCGGGCGCCGAGGGCGAGGGGCCGGGGACCGCCTGGCCCCTGGCCTCCGCCTCGGCCTTGCGCCGGGCCTCCTGCTCGGCGGCCCAGGCGGCATTCTCGGCGGCGTCGGCCGCGTCGAGAGAGCCGGGATCTGGCGTCGCCTCGGGGGACTTCTCGTCCCCCTTCAGGAAATCCTTGGCATAGGCCTTGGGCGCGCCGGGACCGACCTTGCGGTTCCAGTCGGCCATCGACTTCTGCACGTCCTTCAGCTCGCCCAGGTCCGCGGCGTCGGCCGCATCCTCCATGGTGCGCTGGAAGTCGCGCGCCATGCGCCGCGCCTTGGCCACGTACTGGCCGCAGGTGCGCAGCATTCCCGGAAGCTCCTTCGGGCCCACCACGATCAGCGCCAGCGCGCCGATCACCAGCAGTTCCGACCAGCCGATGTCGAACATTCAGGCGACCTCCGCCGTCGCGGTCCGAGGGATCAAGCGTCCTTCTTCTCGGCCGTCGGCGTCACGTCGCGGGCGTCGTCGCCCGGCTCGCCCACGCGCTTGGTCGCGGTCGAGGAGGGCGTGTCGTCGTCCTGCATGCCCTTCTTGAAGCTCTTGATGCCTTTCGCGACATCGCCCATCACGCCGGAGATCTTGCCGCGCCCGAACAGCAGCACGACGAGGACGGCGACGATCAGGATCTGCCAAATGCTCGGGGCCATGGCCCTGCCTCCCATGTCTGGCTTCCGCGCGCCTTGGCGCGGACGGTCATCGTCCCATGTATTGGATCGCGGGCCCCGGTTGAAGCCCCCATCGCGCAGGCGCGATGACGCGCGGGCGTCGTCAATGGTCGCGGGGCCCCGGTTTTCGACCGCCGGCAGGCGGTTCCACGGGACGGAGCTGCGTTCATCCGCCGCTCATTCCCTCGCGTCCACCGTCGCGGCCGGGGCGGTCCCGGCCCCCGCCTCCCAGGAGCCTCAAGCATGACCCGCCTCTCCCCCGGCCTTATCGGCCTTCTCGCCGCGACCCTGGCTCTGGCCGCCTGCGCGCCGGAGCATCCCGGCCACCTGCGGGAGGGCGCGCGCGACGCGCCCAAGGCGGCCGAGCGCGTTTGCCGGCAGCGGGTGAAGGCGCGCACCCAGGACAAGCCGGTGCGGATCCTGAGCTCCGATCCCGCGGGCGGGACCTCGCTGGTGCGGCTGCGCGACCACCGCGACGCGGGCACCTGGCGCTGCACGGTCGACGACCGCAGCGGCCGGATCGTGGACATGGTCTACAACGCCGACTGAGCGCGCCACCCCCCAGGAACGACAGGCGCTATCCTCCGGATAGCGTCCCGCATCGGGTCAGCCGGAGGGGAACACGAAGCAGCGGTCGCGGCGCAGGGACAGCCACAGGCCCGCGCCGCGCTCGGGCAGCCAGGCGCCGGGCACGGTGGCCCGCAGGACCGAGCCGTCGTGGTCCATGCGCACCTCGATCAGGCTGTCGGAGCCCATGAACCGCGCCCGCTCCACCGCCCCGCGCGCCGGCGCGCCGTTGGCGGCCGAGGGGCGCGGCCCGCCCTGCCCCACGTCCGGGTCGATCTTCAGGTGCTGGGGGCGGATCACGATGTCCACCTCCTGCCCGTCCTCGAGCCCCGGGGTCAGGAACAGGCCGAACGGCGTCTCCAGCTGGCGCGAGCGCGCCCGCGCCCGGATCACGTTGAGGTCGGAGAAGAACGCCGCCGCCTGCCGGTCGGCGGGGTAGTTGTAGATGTGATAGGGCGCGCCGACCTGCACCACCCGGCCCTCGCGCATCAGCGCGATGCGGTCGGCCATGCGCATCGCCTCCTCCGGCTCGTGGGTGACCAGCAGCACGCCCGCCCCCTCGGCCTTCAGCACCGACAGCGCCTCGTCGCGCACCTCGTCGCGCAGCCGCTTGTCGAGGCCCGAGAACGGCTCGTCCATCAGCATCACCCGCGGCCGGGGGGCCAGCGCGCGGGCCAGCGCCACGCGCTGCTGCTCGCCGCCCGAGAGCTGGTGGGGGTATTTCGCGCCGTAGCCGCCGAGCCCCACCTGCCGCAGCAGCGCCTCGACCCGGGCGGCATGGCCCGCGCGCTCGGCCCGCTTCAGGCCGAAGGCCACGTTCTCGCCGACCTTCAGGTGGGGGAACAGGGCGAAGTCCTGGAACACCAGCCCGACGTTGCGCGCCTCCGGCGGGCGGTGGCGGCGGGCGTCGGAGACGGTCTCGCCGTCGATCGCCACCGCGCCCGCGTCCTGCCGCTCGACCCCCGCCGCGATGCGCAGCGTGGTCGACTTGCCGCAGCCCGAGGGGCCGAGCAGGCACACGATCTCCCCCGGCGCCACCTGGATCGAAACGTCGTCCACCACCGCCCTGCCCTCGTAGACCTGGCGCAGACCGTCGAGGGCCAGGCGGGGAACGACGTCCGACAGGGGGAGGCTCCTTGGCGTGCAGGCTGGGGAGACGCGGCTTCCCGAGCGTTTTTCTCGGGATCGAGCGGATAGCAACCGCGCCGGGTCGAGGCAAGCGCCGCGCGGGCGAACCGGGCTCAGAGCCGGCGGATCATCGCCAGGCGGTCGACGGTCGGCAGGCCGCGCGCGGCCATGCCCTCGGTCTCCCGCCGGCAGGGGGCGGTCCAGGCCTCGGGCGCCAGCTCCTCGAACCCCAGCCGGCGGTAGAGCGGCGCGTTCCAGGCCACGTTGCGGAAGGTGGTCAGGGTCAGCGCCGCCAGCCCCCGCTCGCCCGCCCGCGCCGCCGCCCGTTCGACCAGCGCCCGGGCGAGGCCGCGGCGCTGGAAACGGGGGGCGACGTCGAGCTCCACGAGGTGCAGGGTCCCGCTGGCCTCGTCCGGCTCCAGGATCGCGAAGCCGGCGACCAGATCGTGCAGCTCCGCCACCTCGAGGCGGCGAAGGCTCGCCGCCTCGGCATGCACGGCGGCGGGCGGCGCGGGCCGCTCCGCCACCCAGGGCTGGGGGCTCGCGCGGAACTGCAGCGCGCACTCCGCCTCGATCCGCGCGCAGGCGACCGCGTCCTCGACCCGGCCGCGGCGCAGCCGGGGCGCGGTCTCTCCCAGCCCGCTCATCGGCTCACATCGTGGTGTTGCCGACGCCCCCGTCGAGCAGGACGTTCTGCCCGATCATGAAGCCCACGTGCTGCGAGCACAGGAAGGCGCAGGTCGCGCCGAACTCGGCCGGCGTGCCGATGCGCTTCGTGGGGATGGCGTTGGCGCGCTCGGCCATCGCCTGGTCCATGGTGATGCCGCGCTTCTCGACCTCGGCCGAGTTCAGCGACTTGATCCGGTCGGTGTCATGCGCGCCCGGCAACAGGTTGTTCATCACCACCCCGTGCTGGGCCACCTGGCGCGAGGTGCCGGCGACATAGCCGGTCAGCCCCGCGCGGGCCGCGTTCGAGAGCCCCAGCACCGGGATCGGCGACTTCACCGACTGCGAGGTGATGTTGACGATCCGGCCCCATTTCTTCTCGATCATGCCCGGCAGCACCGCCTTGATCAGCGCGATCGGGGTCAGCATGTTCGAGTTCAGCGCCTTCAGCCAGTCGTCCTTCTCCCAGTCCGACCACATCCCCGGGGGCGGGCCGCCGGCGTTGTTGACCAGGATGTCGACCGTGCCGCCCATCTCGCGCGCCGCCGCCAGCACCGCGGCCTGGCCCTCGTCCGAGGTGATGTCGCCGGCCACCGTCGCCACCTGCACCTGGTGGGCGGAGCGGATCTCGGTCGCCGTCGCCTCCAGCGCCTCGGCGCCGCGGGCGTTCAGGACCAGGTTAACCCCGGCCTCGGCCAGCGCCTGGGCGCAGCCTTTGCCCAGGCCTTTCGAGCTGGCGCAGACGATGGCGGTCTTGCCGCGGATGCCGAGGTCCATCGGAGGTCTCCCGTTCCTGGGGTGATCCGGCGCGCGCGCAGCGCGCGGCCGGGCGCCGCGGGCGCGCGGCGCGAAGAGGGGGGCGGCGTCGCCTCCGCGCAGGGCGCGGCGGCGACGCGACGGGGCGAAGACTAGGCGGGCCGCGGCGGCGGGACAAGGCGGCGCAGGTCTCGCGTCCGCGAGGATCTTAAAAGCCCGACCGGGCGCCATACATGATCGAAATCGAAGTCGACTGAAGGGAGCCTCGCCATGTCCAACATCCTGGTCGCCACGGACCTGTCCCTCCGCTCCGAGCGGGCGGTCCGCCGCGCCTTCGCGCTGGCGCGCGAGACGGGGGCGGCCCTGCACCTGTTGAGCGTGGTGGACGACGAGCTGCCCGAGGCCATCGCCGGCCGCCGCCGCGCCGAGACCCGCGAGGAGCTGGAGCGGTTCTGCGCCGCCCTGCCCGATTCCGCCCATTGCGGCTGGAGCGTGGAGGCGGCGCTCGGCGACCCGGTCCCGGTGATCCTCGCCGCGGCCGAGCGGCTGGACGCCGAGCTGATCGTCACCGGCATTCCCCGCGCCCGCCCGCTGCTCGACCTCTTCGGCGGCCCGACGGTGGAGCGGCTGGCGCGCCAGAGCCTGCGCCCGGTGCTGCTGGTCTCGATCGCGGCGGAGACGCCCTATGCCTCGACCCTCGCCGGCCTCGACCTCTCGCCCTCGGCCGCGGCGGCGGTGCGGGCGGCGAAGAAACTCGCGCCCGGGGCCAAGCTGACCGGCTTCCATGCGGTGCACGTGCCCTATGCGGGCCTCGGGGCGGGGGGCGACCGGACCTCGCTGGGGGCGCCGTTTCTGAAGCTCGCGCAGGCGGATCTCGACGGCTGGATCGCGGCCAACCAGCTCGGCGAGGTCCTGGACGAGGCGCGCCTCGAGGAGGGCGGCCTGACCGTCGCCTTCGCGCGGATGGTGAGCGAGACGAAGCCGCAGCTGGTGGCCATCGGCGCCCATGGCCGCGGCGGGCTGAACCCGACGCTGCTGGGCCGCTTCGCCGCCGAGCTGCTGCGCGACCCGCCCTGCGACCTGCTGGTGGTGCGCCGCTGACGCCCCCGCCGGGGCCCTGACGGCCCCGGCCTGGCTCTTGGATCGGGCCCCGGCCGCCCCGACCCGCCTTCGGGACAGGACCCGCGGCCCCCCCTCGAAGAGGGAGCCCGGGCGGGCCCGCTCCGCCGGCACGGCGGGGCGCTGGCGGATCCGGCCGGCCTTCAAGGCGCGGCGCCCCGGAAACGCCTCGCTCCCGGCGCCGGGCGTGCATGACTTCGCCGCGCGCCGCCGCGACCGTTCCCCTCCCGCGACGCCACGGCAGGAGGCACGGCCATGGACACGACGCCCGCTTGGGTGGTCCCCGCGATGCGCATCGGCTTCTTCGGCCGCGGCCTCACCTATGCGGTGACCGGGGGGCTGGCGGTCTCCGCCGCCCTTTACGGCGGCCGGGCCGAGGGCACGACCGAGGCGCTGGAGAGCCTGCGCGGCTCGCCCTGGGGCCTCGCGGCGCTGGCCGCCATCGCGCTGGGGCTCGCCTGCTACGCCGTCTGGCGGCTGATGGCGGCGGCCTTCGACCTCGACGCCCACGGCGGGGGCGCCAGGGGGGCGCTGGCGCGGGCGGGCCAGGTCGTCTCGGGGCTGATCCATCTCGCGCTCGGCCTCTACGCAGGCTCGCTCCTGCTGGGGATCCGGGTCGGCGGCGGCGAGGGCGGCGGCGCCCGCTCGCTCACCGCCTGGCTGATGCAGCAGCCCTACGGGACCTGGGCGGTGGCCGCGGCCGGGCTCGTGGTGATCGGGGCGGGGGGCTACTACGTCCACAAGGGCGTCTCGGCCGGGTTCCGCGACAAGCTGCATTTCACGCCGCTGACCCGCCGGCTCGACCCGGTTCTGCGCTACGGCGTGGCCGCCCAGGGCGCGGTGGTGGGGATCATCGGCGTCCTGCTGGTCTGGGCCGCCTGGACCTACGATCCCGACAAGGCCGGCGGCCTCGGCCAGGCGCTGGCGGCGCTGCGCGGCGCGGCCTTCGGCCAGGCGCTGCTGCTCGCCGTCGCCGCCGGCCTCCTCGCCTTCGCGCTGTTCTGCTGGGTGATGGCCGCCTACGGCCTCGTGCCCCGCTGCCGCTCGGACGAGACGCCGACGCTGGCGCGCAGGCTGGAGGCGCAGGCGGGGGCCTGATGCTCCCCCACATGCTCCCCCGTTGCGCGCCGGCCGGCCCGCCCCTATACCGCGCGCCATGCAGGACCTGTCGAACGCCCCCCAGCTTCCGCCCGAGATCGCGCGACGCCGCACCTTCGCGATCATCTCGCATCCCGATGCGGGCAAGACCACGCTGACCGAGAAGTTCCTCCTCTACGGCGGCGCGATCCAGATGGCCGGCCAGGTCCGCGCCAAGGGCGAGGCGCGCCGCACGCGCTCCGACTTCATGAAGATGGAGCAGGAGCGCGGGATCTCCGTCTCCGCCTCCGCCATGTCCTTCGAGTGGAACGGGACCTGGTTCAACCTGGTCGACACGCCCGGCCACGACGATTTCTCGGAAGACACCTACCGGGTGCTGACCGCGGTGGACGCCGCGATCATGGTCATCGATGGCGCCAAGGGCGTGGAGTCTCAGACGCGAAAACTGTTCGAGGTCTGCCGGCTGCGCGACATGCCGATCCTGACCTTCTGCAACAAGATGGACCGCGAGAGCCGCGACACCTTCGAGATCATCGACGAGATCCAGGAGATGCTGGCCATCGACGTGGCCCCCGCCTCCTGGCCCGTCGGCCAGGGCCGCGACTTCGTGGGCGCCTACGACCTGCTGCGCGACCGGCTGAACGTCATGGACCGCGCCGACCGCAACGTGCGCGCAAAGAACGTCGAGATCGCCGGCCTCGAGGACCCCAGGCTCGCCGAGCACATGTCCGCCCAGCAGGCCGAGACGCTGGCCGAGGAGGTGGAGATGGCCCGCGGCCTGCTGCCGGAGTTCAATCCGCAGTCGTTCCGCGAGGGGCACATGACCCCGATCTGGTTCGGCTCGGCCCTGAACTCCTTCGGCGTGCAGGAGCTGATCCAGGGCCTCGCCGACCACGCGCCGCCGCCCCAGCCCCGCCCGGCCGAGCCCCGCCAGGTCGCGCCCGAGGAGGACAAGGTCACCGGCTTCGTCTTCAAGGTGCAGGCCAACATGGACCCCAAGCACCGCGACCGAGTGGCGTTCCTGCGGCTGTGCTCGGGCCACTTCAAGCGGGGCATGAAGCTCAACCACGTCCGCTCGGGCAAGCCGATGGCGATCTCCAACCCGGTGATGTTCCTCGCCTCCGAGCGGGAGGTGCTGGACGACGCCTGGGCGGGCGACATCATCGGCATCCCCAACCACGGCCAGCTGCGCATCGGCGACGCCCTGACCGAGGGCGAGAAGCTGCGCTTCACCGGCATCCCCGCCTTCGCGCCGGAGCTGCTGCAGTCCTGCCGCGCGGGCGACCCGATGAAGGCCAAGCATCTCGACAAGGCCCTGACCCAGTTCGCCGAGGAGGGCGCGGCCAAGGTCTTCAAGCCCTCCATCGGCTCGGGCCATATCGTGGGCGTCGTCGGCCAGCTGCAGTTCGAGGTGCTGGCGAGCCGGATCGAGCAGGAATACGGCCTGCCCGTGCGCTTCGAGCCGACCCAGTTCACCGGCGCGCGCTGGGTCTCTGGCCCGCGCGAGGCGGTGGAGGCCTTCATGAAGGCCAACAAGGGGCACATGGCCGAGGATTCCGACGGCGATCCCGTCTACATGATCCGCCTGCAGTGGGATCTGGACCGCATCGCGCGCGACCATCCGCAGGTGACGCTGTCGGCCACGAAGGAAATGCTCACCTGACGGGCGCAATCGCGCCCCAACTCCGACACGGTCTCCCGCACCATGGGACGAGGCCGCCCGACTGCGGCGGCGATGACGGAGGTTGAGATGATGATGATCGCCCGCAAGACCCTCGTGACCCTGATGGCCGCCGGCTTCGCCGCGACCGCGCTGGCCGGGTGCAACACGGTCGACGGCGCCGGCCGCGACATCCAGGCGGCCGGCAGCGGCGTCTCGCATGCCGCGACCGAGGCCGAGGAAGAGCTCGAGGAAGCCGCCGAGTGAGACCGCGGCCCTCGCCCGGCGCCCCGTCCTTCCGGATCGGGCGCCGGGCGAGCGCCCGTCGTCACTCCGCCGCGATCGCCGGCTCCGGCGCCCAGTCGGGCGAGCGGTCGGCGGCCTCGGCGATCAGCCAGCCCAGGCCCGCGTCCTGCAGCCGCCCGATCAGCTCGTCGGCGTTGGCCACCGCCTCCTCGAACCGGGCCGGGAGAAGCTTGCGCAGCGGGCTCTGCACCGGCGCCCGGCGCGCGCCCAGCCGGCCGCAGATCCGGTCCACCGTCGCCTGGTGGGCCTCGGGCGCCAGCAGGTCGCTCTCGTAGCGCACGCTCATGTGCGGCAGGCCCGCGAGCGTCGCCCGCTCCATCTGCAGGAGGCCGAGCTGCATGCGCACCTGCTGGAGGAAGGTCTCCGGGTCGAGATGCACCGGCGCGCGTCCCGTCCTCTCCCCCCGCTTCGCCTCGTAGCGCTCGGTCTGCTGGGCCACCGACAGCGAGGTCGCCTGGGCGAGCGTGCCGCGCGTGAGGTGGATCACCAGCGTCCCGTCCTGCGCCAGCCCCCGCATGAAGCTTCCGACCGAACGCATCCGCTGCACCTCCACAAGCTGGTAGGAGAGCAGCTTGCAGCCATGCACCGGCGCCCGGCGCAGGTCGGCGAGCCGGTCGAGATGGGCCCGCGGCCCCAGCACCCCGAAATGCAGGACCTCGCCGCGGCAGTGGATGTCCTCCACCTGCTGGAGCAGCTCGACCAGCAGGGTCGAGCCGGATCGGGCGCGGCCGTAGATCACGAAGCGCGGTCCGCTCCTCCGCCCCTTCAGCGCTCGTTTCACCGCCGCCCCCGCCTCGTGCACGTAGCCGTGCCGCGAGAAGATGTCGGGGTGCCGGCGCCCGAACCGGTAGGGCGCGCCGATCGGGACGAGGCCGTTGAGCATGCTCATTTCGCCGGTCAGTCCGGCGAGCGCGGGGTTGGTCGCCAAGGTCTTGCCTCCCCTGTCCGACGACCCCGTCGAACTCGCAGGGTCGATGCCCCCAGTTCGCGGCCTCCTGGTTAATTCTCGCCTAATATTTACTTAAGTCATTGTTAAGTTCATCTTTGTTCATTAGTCCGCTGTTAAAGCACCGATCACCGCAGGATTCTCGAACCCTGCCCCGCGCCGCAGGCAGGACCGAGTCGGCGCCGGGCGTCCGCCCCGCCCGAAACCCAGGCTCGGGACCCCCGGATCCGGGGGTCGCGGCGGAAATCTGCGTCGAATCCGCCTGTTTCGCGCCGGTTTCGTTGACTTTCGCGTCCATCTGGGCAAATAGGCCGCCAGACGCGCCGTCCGGGCGCGCGACGACGGGACCGCGCGGAGAACAGCGGTCCATTTCCGTGACCGCAGACCCACTCCGCGAAGGACCCTTATGAAATTCTCTGATCTCGACCTCGACCCCAAGGTGCTGCAGGCCGTCGAAGAGGCCGGCTACGAGACGCCGACCCCGATCCAGGCGCAGGCGATTCCCCATGCCCTGATGGGCCGCGACGTGCTGGGCATCGCCCAGACCGGCACCGGCAAGACCGCCTCCTTCACCCTGCCGATGATCTCGATCCTGGCGCAGGGCCGGGCCCGGGCCCGCATGCCCCGCTCGCTGATCCTGTGCCCGACGCGCGAGCTCGCCGCCCAGGTGGCCGAGAACTTCGAGACCTACGGCAAGCACCACCGCCTCTCGATGGCGCTGCTGATCGGCGGCGTCTCGTTCAAGGACCAGGACAAGCTGATCGACCGCGGCGTCGACGTGCTGATCGCCACCCCCGGCCGCCTGCTCGACCATTTCGAGCGCGGCAAGCTGATGCTGACCGGCGTGCAGGTGATGGTGGTCGACGAGGCCGACCGGATGCTCGACATGGGCTTCATCCCGGATCTCGAGCGGATCTTCGGCCTGCTGCCCTTCACCCGGCAGACCCTGTTCTTCTCGGCGACCATGCCCCCCGAGATCACCCGCCTGACCGAGACCTTCCTGCACAATCCGCAGCGGGTCGAGGTGGCGCGCCAGGCCACCGCGGCCGAGACGATCGCCCAGGGCGTGGTGCGCCACAAGCCGTCGCGCAAGGACCGCGCCGACGGCGACAAGCGCGAGATCCTGCGCCGCCTGATCCGCGCCGAGGGCGACAGCCTGACCAACGCCATCGTCTTCTGCAACCGCAAGCGGGACGTGGACGTCGTCTACAAGTCGCTGAAGAAGCACGACTTCAACGTCGGCGCCCTGCATGGCGACCTCGACCAGTCGGTGCGCACCCGCACGCTGGACGGCTTCCGCTCGGGCGAGATCCAGGTGCTGATCGCCTCCGACGTGGCCGCCCGCGGGCTCGACATCCCCTCGGTCAGCCACGTGTTCAACTTCGACATGCCCATCCACTCCGAGGACTACGTCCACCGGATCGGGCGCACCGGCCGCGCCGGGCGCAAGGGCAAGGCGATCTCGATCTGCTTCCCGCACGAGGAGAAGCACCTCGCCAAGATCGAGGAGCTGATCGGCAAGGAGGTCCCGCGCCTCGACAGCCCGCTGAGCGCGGAGCCCGAGCCGCAGGAGGAGGAGCGCGCCGCGCCCGAGCCCTCCGAGCGCGAGGCCGCCCGCGCCTCCCGCCGCCGCGCCCGCACCGCCCGCGGCCGCAAGAAGGACGAGGCCGAGACGCCCGAGGTCGAGGCCGTCGCCGAGACCGAAGCCCAGGCCCAGCCCGCCGAGGAGACCCCGGCCGAGGAGGCTCCGAAGGAGCGTCGCCGCGCCTCCCGTCGCCGCAAGACGACCTCCGAGGACCCGCGCGATTCCGCCCCCGTCGAGGATCCCCGCGACGCCGCCCCCGCCGCGAAGACCGAGCGCGAGGAGCGCGCCCCGCGCCGCGAGCGCGAGGATCGCAGCGACCGGAACGACCGGAACGATCGCAGCGATCGGAATGACCGCAACGACCGGGGCGGCGCCCGCCGCCGGGGCCCGGTGGTCGGCATGGGCGACCACGTCCCGGCCTTCATGCTGCGCGAAGTGAACCTGGAGCGGATCCTGGGCCGCAGCCCCAGCTCCGAGGACGCCGAGGCGGACGCCCAGGACGACGGCGACCGCCGCAGCGAAGCCGCCTGATCCAGGGGCCGAGCGCGACGCGGCAGCAGCCCGCCGGCCCCGCCGGCGGGCTTCGTCTTGCCCGCGCAGCCACCCTGCCCGGCGCCGTCCCGCCCGGCGCCCCTGCGGCGACGGCCGGATCGGGTCGAATTCGACGTCAGGCGGCGGACTGTTTCAGCCTGGCGCAGGTGCGAGCCCTCCGACCCCCGATCTTCCGGGGGTTGCGCGCAACGACGTTGCGTCATCCTATCGCGTGCCGCCTTTTCCGTTCTCGACGCATCTGCCTATAGACTTTGTTCATGTCGACGCCGAAGCTCCGCCCTTTGAAGCCAGCGCCGCGCCGGATCCGGCGCGTCCGGTCATGAGCGCGCCGGTTCCCCTGGTCGTGATCGGCGCCGGCCGCGACGGCCTGCGCCAGGCCCGGCTCGCCTCCGCCTGCGCCGGGCTGAGGCTGGTCGCCGTCATCGACCCCGCCGAAAGCGCCCGCGAGCGGGCGGCCGAGGCCGGCTTTCCCACCGCCGGCGACGTCGACGAGGCGCCCGCGGAGGTCGCCGCGGCGATCCTCGCCCTGCCCGTCACCACCCGCGCCGCCGCCGCCGAGGCCGCGGCCGACCGCGGCTGGGCGACGCTGACCGACCGCAGCCTCGCGGCCTCGCTGCGCGACGGGCGGCGGATCCGCGACGCCTTCGCCCGCGCCGGCGCGCCGCTGCTGGTGGGCCACCACCGCCGCCACCATCCCGCCGTCGCCGCCGCGCGCGAGGCCGCCCGGGGCGGGCTGCTCGGCCGGCTGGTCGCCGCCGACGCCGCCTGGATGCTGCGCCGGCCCGAGGACGACGGCGGCTTCGCCTGGCGGGTGCGCTCGGGCTCCGGCGCGGCGCTCAGCCAGCTCGCCAACGACGTCGACCTGCTGCGCTGCCTGCTGGGCGAGATCGCCACCGTCTGCGCCCTCACCTCCCGCGCCACGCCGCAGTCGGCGGAGACGGATTCGGCCGGCGCCGTGCTGCGCTTCCGCTCCGGCGCGCTCGCCACCGCGCTGATGAGCTCCGTCGGCCTCTCCCCCTGGGGCTGGGAGGCCGCCAGCGGCGACGACGACGAGGTGCTGCGCACCGGCGAGGACTGCCTGCGGCTGGTCGGCTCGGAAGGGGCGATGTCGCTGCCCTCGCTGACCTACTGGCGCCACGCAGGGCCGGGCAAGGGCGACTGGACGCGGCCGCTCTCGCGCCTGCCGCTGCCCAGCCCGGCGCTGGACGCGCGGGCGGCCCAGCTCGACCATTTCGCCCGCGTCGCGCGGGGCGAGGCCGCGCCCCTGGTCACCGCCGAGGATGCGCTCCACAGCCTCGCCGCCGCGCTGGCGGTCGAGGAATCGGCGCGCACCGGCAAGATGCTGGCCCCCGATCCCGACCGCGCCGACGCCTGGGAGCCGACGGCGGCCGCGATCTTCCGCGGCCTCGCCGCCCCCGACGCCCCCACCGGAGACGAGTAGCCCATGGATGCCGCCGCCGCCCGCGCCTTCGCCGACGGCTGGCAGGCCGACTGGAACAGCCATGACCTGGAGCGGATCCTCGCCCATTACGCCCCCGACGTGGTGTTCCGCTCCCGCAAGGCGGCGGCGCTCGTAGGCACGGGCGAGGTCCGCGGGCGCGAGGCGCTGCGCGCCTACTGGGGCGCGGCCCTGGCCCGCCAGCCCGACCTCGCCTTCCAGGTCACGCAGGTCTACGCCGGCCATGGCATGCTCGCCATCGCCTACCGCAACCACCGCGGGGTGGAGGCGCTGGAGACCCTGCGCTTCGGCCCCGACGGCCTGGTGATCGAAGCCTCCGCCTGTCACGCGGACTGAGCCGCTTCGGATCGCCCCGCGATACGGGCGTGTTGGATCTTTTCTCCGCCGGCGTTGACGGCCATCATGGCCCGACCCAGCCAGCCAGCGGAGCCCGCGCCATGTCCCTCTCCGACGCCTACGAAGACCTCGACGCCACCGCCCTCGCGGCCCTCGTCGCGAAGGGCGAGGTCACGCCGTCCGAGCTTCTCGACGAGGCGCTGGCGCGGGCCGAGCGGGTGAACCCGCAGATCAACGCCCTGACCAACCTGGTCCCTGAAAAGTCCCGCGCCCTGATCGCCGAGGGCCTGCCCGAGGGACCGTTCCGCGGCGTGCCCTTCGTCCTCAAGGACCTGGGCGCCGCGGCGGTGGGCTTCCCGGTCTCCTCGGGCTCGAAGCTGCTGGAGGGCTCGCAGCCCACCTTCGATTCGCATTTCTACGCCAAGCTCCGCGACGCGGGCCTGGTGACCTTCGGGCGCGGCACCTCGCCCGAGTTCGGCTGCGGGCCCGCGACCGAGAGCGCGGTCTACGGCGGCCCCACCCGCAATCCCTGGAACCTCGAGCGGACCTCGGGCGGGTCCTCGGGCGGCTCGGCCGCGGCGGTGGCGGCGCGGGTGCTGCCGGCGGCGCATGCCTCCGACGGGGCGGGCTCGACCCGGATCCCGGCCGCGTCCTGCGGGCTTTTCGGGTTCAAGCCGACGCGGGCGCGGATCAGCCAGGGGCCGAGCGTGGGCGAGGGCTGGGCGGGCCTCTCCTCGGCGGGCTTCGTCACCCGCTCGGTGCGCGACAACGCAGCCCTGATGGACGTGGTCTCGGGCCCGATGCCGGGCGATCCCTACTGCGCGCCGCCGATGGAGATCGGCTACGCCCAGGCCGCCGACCGCGCGCCGGGCAAGCTGCGCATCGGCTTCCTCGCCACCACCTTCGCCGGCGCCCCGATCCATGCCGACGCGAAGGCCGCGGCGCTGGACGCGGCCGAGCTGCTCGCCTCGATGGGCCACGAGGTGTTCGAGGCCCCGGTCCCCGAGGCCGACGTCGCCGGCATGCTGCGCGCCACCGCGCGCGTCATCTCGGCGGGGACCGCGCGCACCCTGCAGGCCATCGAGGCCGCCCGCGGCGCCCCGATCCAGCCCGGCGAGGTCGAGCCGCTCGCCCTCGACGCCAAGCGCCTGGCCGAGGAGATCTCGGGCGCCGACTACCTCGCGGCGATCGAGACGATCCACGCCTTCGGCCGCGCCTTCGCGCGCTATCTTTCGGGTATGGACGTGCTGCTGACCCCTACCCTCGGGGAACCGCCCGCCGAATGCGGCCGCTTCACCCATGCCCACGGCGACTTCGAGGCGTTCCGCTTCGGCCCGGGCGGGGTCGCCGACTACTCGCCCTTCACCGCGGCCTTCAACGTCTCCGGCCAGCCCGCGGCCTCCGTGCCGCTGCACTGGAACGCCGAGGGGCTGCCGATCGGCGTGCAGCTCGCCTCCGCCTTCGGGGCGGACGCGCTCCTGATGTCGCTCTGCGCCGATCTCGAGCGGGCGCGCCCCTGGGCCGACCGCAAGCCGCCGGTGCGCTGACGCCGCCGCCCGGTGGGCCCCGGCCCTTCGGGCTTCCCATCCCGCCCCGCTCCCGCCACTGTGCCCGCAACGAGAACACGCGGGAGGAGACGATCATGGACGGGACCTGGGAGGTCTATGCGCTGAAATACGGCGAGGTGACCACGCGCCGACGCGCCGACTCCTTCATCGGCGGCGATGCGCATGACGGGCCGATGCCGCTGGACTTCTTCACCTGGGTCCTGCGCTCCGGCGACCGGGCGATCCTGGTCGACACCGGCTTCGAGGAGGACGAGGCCGCCCGCCGCGGCCGCGCCATCCAGCGCGCCCCGCACGAGGCGCTGGCGCCGCTGGGCCTCGCGCCCGAGAGCATCGAGACGGTGATCGTCACCCACCTGCACTACGACCACGCCGGCGGGCTGCACCGCTATCCGGCCGCGACCTTCCACCTGCAGGCCGCCGAGATGGCCTTCGCCACCGGCCCCTGCATGTGCCACGCCCACCTGCGCCACACCTTCTCGGTCGAGCAGGTCTGCGAGATGGTGCGCCATGTCTTCTCCGGCCGGGTGATCTTCCACGACGGCGACGCCGAGGTCGCCCCGGGCGTCACCGTGCACCGCATCGGCGGCCACTCGAAGGGGCTGATGGCGGTCCGGGTGCGCACCCGGGAGGGGTGGCTGTGCCTCGCCTCCGACGCCTCGCACTACTACGCCAACTACCTGGAGGGGCGGCCCTTTCCCATCGTCGCCGACATGGAGGAGACGCTGGCGGGCTATGGCCGGATCCAGGCGCTCGCCTCCCAGCCCGGGCTGGTGATCCCCGGCCACGACCCGCTGGTGCGCCGCCTGTTCCCCGAGATCGCCGGCGGCTTCGTCCATCGCCTCGACGTCGCCCCGCGCGACTTCGACCCGCTGGCGATGTCGCCGGAGGGTTGAGCGCCTCCGGACGCGCCCCTGGGCGCGCCCCCGGGCGCGCGGCCGGCCCCCGCCCCGCCTCCGCGACCCCGGCGCGCCTTGTCCCGCCCCGCGCCCGGGTCCATGTTCCGCCCATTGCGCGCCCGCCGCGAGGAGCCGCCGTTTGACCGATCGCCGCCGCTGGACCGAGATCGCCCGTTCCGCCCTGGGCCGCCGCCCCCTGCGGATCGGCGCCGGGCTCTGCCTAGCGCTCGCCGCGGGCGCGGTGCTGCCCTGGCACGGCTGGGGCGAGCGGACCGGCGCCTCGGTCGCGCAGGAGAACCAGCCCGACGCCGCCGCCCGCGCCCGGACCGAACAGGCCCGCCTCTCCGCCCAGGCCGCGCTGCGCAACGCCCAGGCCCGGGTCCCCGAGGAGGTGCCGGTGTTCTCCCGCGCCGACTTCCAGTCCCTGGTGGCCGAGATCGGCGAGGCCTTCCGCGAGGGCCGCCCGGTGGAGGGCGACGTCGCCCTCCAGCAGGCCGTCGCCCGCTGGCCGAAGATGCACGCCTTCCGCGTGGCGCTCGCCCAGCTGCGCGCCCGCCAGGGCCGGCTGGAGGAGGCGGAGATCGAGCTGAAGGCCGCCGCCGAAGCCGGCTTCCGCGAGCCCGACCGCATCGAGACCAGCCCCGTCTTCGCCGAGCTGCGCGCCCGCCCCGCCTTCGACGGCATCCTCGAGCAGATGCGCGGCCCCGCGCCGGAGCGGGAGGTGCAGACGCCCGTCGCCATCCCCACCCCCATCGACGGCCTGATCGCCACGGTCAGCGAGGCCAATTCCGAGTGGTCGCAGGCCGACGGCGTGGTCCGCGCCCTCTTCGCGCTGCCGCCCCCCGACGAGCGCGGCCCGATCGGCGTGCGCGGCGAGCAGGCGGGGGTCGAGCGCCTCAACCGGCTGATCGCCTCGGGCGAGGCCGCAAGCAACCGCGGCGACTTCTACGAGAACCTCGACGACGACCACGCCATCCTGTTCCGGGAGCTGTTCCCCGACCTCCTGCGCATCGAGCATGCGCCGGAGGTGCGCGCCCAGGGCTACGGCTACGGCCTGGCCCGCGGCCTCGCGATCTCGGCGGACGCCGAGCAGTATCCGCCGCTGATCGGCAACGCCTCGCTGGCGATGACCGCGGGCTCCGGCTGGCGCAGCATGGCGCGCCTGGCGCTGACCCGACCGCGCAACCCGCAGGAGCTGTGGCGGCAGTACGTCTCCAACCAGCTCTACTTCTACCCCGAGCACAACGACCACGACGGCTTCCACGGCGACGTGTTCCCCGCCAACACGCCCTACATGATCGTCAGCCAGGGCAGTTCCGGCTCCGAGATGACGGCGATGCGCGCGGTGGCGATGATCCTCGCGGCCTTCACGCCGGAGACCAAGGCGGAGCTGATCCGCCGGCGGATGGTCTCGCCGGTGGTGCAGATGATCTGGCGGCGCGGCCAGAAGGGGGTCGAGAGCCTCGAGGACTATTACTCCCCCCTCGCCCATCCCACCGTCTTCGACCGGGAGATGGCCGAGTCCGACCGCATGGTCGAGATGGCCAACGCCCTGAGGCCCGAGCAGATCCCGCCGCTGCCCACCCTCAAGGTGATCGAGGAGACCCAGCCGACCCCCGGCATCTCGGTCTTCGGCGACGGGCTGACGCAGGCCTGGTTCGACACGCCCGCGGCGATCTCGCGCCTGTTCCGCACCACCGACCGGACCCTGAGCATGACGGTGGCCGCCGCGGCCCTGAACCCCGATCCGGAGCGTCCGGCGAGCTTCCGCTGGCAGCTGCTGCGCGGAGACCCTTCGAAGGTGCGCATCACCCCGACCGGCGAGCGCGGCGAGCAGGCCCGCATCGAGGTCGACTGGCACGAGGGGGTCGAGGCGCCGCCGCGGGGCCTGCGCTCCCACCGCATCGACATCGCGGTCTTCGCCGAGGCCGAGGGCGCCGCCCCCTCCGCCCCCGCCTTCGTCTCGGTGGCCTTCCCCCCGCGGCAGGAGCGCGAATACGACGCCCGCGGCCGGATCAAGGTGGTCTCCTACGACGGGGCCGAGCCGCAGGCCGAATACGCCGATCCCTGGCTCTGGCCCGAGCGGAGCTGGCGCGACATCTACCAGTACGACGCCCAGGGCCGCCCCGACGGCTGGCGGCGCGGGCCGACCGACGGCTACGCGTCCGAGCGCTACACCCGCCACGGCGCCGCGGTCTACGAGAGCGACGCCCAGGGCCGTCCGCTGAAGGCCCGGATCATGGCCTATCCGATCGCCCCCGAGAACCAGGTCCGCAAGGTGCTGCGCCGGGCGGGCGACCACATCCTCGTCTATGGATACGACGGGCCCGACGACCTGACCGGCTACGCGACGCCGCAGATCGCCGAGCCCGCCGCCAAGCCCCTCAGGAACCCGACCCGTTGACCCCGACCCCCTCCGAAGACGCCCCCGAGAACGGCTCCGAAGACGCCGCGCCCGCCGACCCGCTGGAGGCCGCCTACGCCCGCGCGCTGGCCCTCGAGAAGGCCGGCGAGGCCGACGCCGCAGCGCAGGCCTGGCGCGAGGTGCTGGCCCTCGACCCCGAGGACCACGGCGGCGCCGCGGTGCGCATCGCCTCCCTGCAGCGGGGCGAGGCGCCGGACCGCGCGCCGCCCGCCTATGTGGCGACCCTCTTCGACCAGCACGCCGCCTCCTTCGAGGAGATCCTGGTGGGCCAGCTCGGCTACCGCGCCCCCACGCGCCTGGCCGAGATGCTGGCCGCCCTGCTGCCGGCGGAGGCGGAGCCGAGCCTCCTCGACCTCGGCTGCGGCACCGGGCTGATGGCCGCCGCCCTCGACGCCGCCCTGCCGGGGGAGCGGGGGCATTCGACCGGCCTCGACCTCTCGGAGGAGATGCTGGGCGAGGCGGACGAGCGGGGCCTATACGACGCGCTCTACGTGGGCGACGCGGTCGCCTTCCTGCACGCCCCGGCCGAGGACGAGGACGGCGACGTCTCCGGCCCCTGGGACCTGATCTGCGCCGCCGACGTGCTGCCGTACCTGGGCGCGCTGGAGGATCTCTTCGCCGGCGCCTTCGCCCAGCTGGTCCCCGGCGGCCTCCTCGCGATCTCGACCGAGACCCTGCCCGAGGCGGCCTTCCCGCCCCGCGGCTGGACCGTCGGCCCCCACCAGCGCTTCCACCACGCCGAGAGCTACGTGCGGAAGACCCTCGCCGAGGCCGGCTTCGAGATCGCCGCGCTGGAGCCCTGGACGATCCGCACCAACCTCGGGAACCCCGAGCCCGGCCACCTGGTGATCGCCCGCCGCCCCGCCTGACCCGCCCGCGCCTGCGGCTCGGGGCCCGGGAGCGAGGATCCACGGCTCCCACAACTCCGGATCGCGGCGCCCCCCCGCCCCGCGGGCGCCCCGGGCTCGACCCGGAGCCTCTCCCGCGGCTGCGGCCGGCGCCGTTCCGCGAGGCGCGCGCGGCGCATCCCACCGCGCCCGCGCCCGACGCAGGCCGGGAGGCCCCGGGTCAGGCCCGGGGCGCCCGTGGGGCCCACGTGGCGCGACCCGCCTCGGGCTGCGGCTGCGGCGATCGGAAGCCCCGGGGCGGGCCCGGGGCGCGCCCGTCGGAGCGGGCGACGCGCCCCCGCCCTGCGCCGGCGCTCAGAGGCGGGCGAGGAAGGCGTTCACCGCCTCGGCGGTCGCCTCGGGCGACTGGACGGGCAGCAGGTGGCCGCCGGGCAGCACCTGGAACTCGCCCTTGGGCAGCTTCGCCGCCATCTTCTCCATGGTCTTCGCCGGCGCCGTCTCGTCCGCGTCGGCGGCGAGGCAGAGGACCGGCTGGCTCACCTTTTCCAGGTCGTCGCGGCGGTTGAAGGTCGTGAGGCAGCGCACCACGTCGCGATAGACCTTCTCGTCGAGCCGCCCCATCGAGCCCGCGAACCGCTCCATCCGCTCGGGCGAGACGCCGGCGCCCGCCATCTGCTCCGAGGACCTGCGGGCGAGCTCGGCCATGCTCATCCCCTCGTCCAGCGGCTTCAGGCGCGCGGCCAGGAACTGCTCGGCGAAGCTCGGGTCGCGCCCGCCGAAGGCCGGCGACGTGGCGCAGGCCACGAAGGCGCGCACCTTGCCCGGATGGGTCAGCGCCGTCTCCAGCGCCAGCATGCCGCCGAAGGAATGGCCGAAGACCACCGCCGGCCCGCCCGTCTCGTCGATCTTGCCCGCCAGCCAGTCGGCGAGCGCGGGGAACGAGGCCGGCCCGCCCCAGGGCTCCTCCCCCCAGCCGGGCATGTCGAGCGCCTTCGAGCCGGGGACCAGGGGGACGACCTCCTCGAAGGTCTCCTTGCCGGCGCCGATGCCGTGAACGAACAGGACGGTCATGATCTTCCTCCTCTCGGCCGGCGAGACCCCGGCCTTGTCTCTCGGGCGCGAGACGACCCCGCCCGGCGGGCCGCGTCAAGCGTCCCCGGGGCCGCGCCGCGAGCCCCGGAGCGGTCGAGGGACGCCCGGAAACCACGCCGCACCCGATTTCACCGCCCCCAGATGGACAATGCTCGGCATCGCCGCTAGCGTCCGGGCCTCGGCCGACTTCCGCCGACCAGCCCCCGGACGACCTTTCATGCCTGGACCCGAAACCGGACCCGCCATGCCCGGCGGCGGAGCCGTGCCCGAGCTGTCCCCCGCCCCCGTGAATGCGGACGCCGCCGCCGCCTCCCGCCGCGGCCTGCTGCTGGTGGCGCTGGGCGTGCTCGCCTTCACCCCCGACGCGCTGGCGATGCGGATGTCGGGCCTCGACGGCTTCGCGCTGGCGAGCCTGCGGGGCTTCTTCGGCGGAACCGTGCTGACGCTGGGCTGCCTCGCGGTCTACGGGCGCGGCCTGCCGCGGGCGATCCGCGGCCTCGGGCGCTGGGGCCTCGTGCTGGCGACGCTGGAGGCGGCGACGATCGTGCTCTTCACCCTCTCGATCATGTGGACGAGCGTGGCCAACGCCATGCTGGCCTTCGCCGCCACCCCGATGCTTGCAGCCCTGATGGCCCGCGCCTTCCTGGGCGAGCGGATCCCGCCGCAGACCGCCGCCGCCATCGCCGCGGTGGCCGCCGGCCTCGGCCTCGTCGCCGCCGGCGCCTGGGGCGAGGGGGCGCTCTCGGCCCGCGGGATCGTCGCGGGGTTCCTCTGCGCCTTCTGCATCGCCGCCTTCTTCGTGATCCTGCGCCGGCTGAAGGCGGCCTCGGCGACGCCCGTGATCGGCCCCGGCTGGCTGCTGGGCGGGCTGCTCGCCCTGCCCTTCGCGAGCTTCGGCGCCCCCGAACCCCAGCAGCTCGCCTGGGCCTTCGCCTCGGGCGGGCTCATCATGCCGGCGGCGATCTCGCTGATCTCCTGGGGTTCGCGCCGCCTGCCGGCGGCCGAGACCTCGATGCTGACCCTGCTCGAGGTGGTGACCGGCCCGATCCTGGTCTGGATCGTGCTGGGCGAGGACCCGGGCCCCTGGACGCTCGCCGGCGGGGCGGTGGTGCTCGGCGCGCTCGCCGCCCATGCCGCCTGGCGCTGGCGCGCCTCCCCCTCCGCGGCGGAGGCCGCGGCCTGAGATGCGCCTGCTGATCGTCTACTGCCACCCGGTCGAGGGCAGCTTCGGCTCCGCCGTCCGCGACGCCGTGCTGGAGGCCGCCCGCGCGGCCGGCCACGAGACCCGCCTCACCGATCTCTACGCCGAGGGCTTCGACCCGGTGATGGGCCGCGACGAGCGGATCGGCTACCACGACCGCGAGACGAACGAGATCCCGGTCGCCCGTCACCTCGCCGACGTGCGCTGGGCGGAGGGGCTGATCTTCGTGCATCCAACCTGGTGGTACGGCCCGCCGGCGATGCTGAAGGGCTGGCTCGACCGCGTCTTCGTCCCTCACGTGGCCTTCCGGATGCCGACCGAGACCCGCGGCATCCGCCCCGGCCTGAGCAACATCCGCCTGATCGGCCAGGTCAGCACGCTGGGCTCGTCGTGGTGGCTGTGGCGCTTCATGGGCCAGCCCGGCCGCCGGATCATCCTGCGCGGCCTGCGCGCCTGCTGCGCCCCGGCCTGCCGCACCTTCTGGCTGGGCCTGCATTCGATGGACACGGTCCCCGAGCCTCGCCGCACCGCCTTCCTCGCCCGCGTCCGCCGCCGCATCGCCCGCATCCGCTGACCGCCCGCCCCCGGCGCCCCCGGCCCCATGCCCGCTCGGCGAGCGTCTGTTCTCCGGAGCCGTCTCTCGCTGATGCCGATCAGAGCGACTCGCCCGAAGGGGTCAAGGATCGCGAAGCGACCGCGCTTGCGCGGCTTGTCCTTGACCCCTTCGGGCGAGTCGCTCAGGCATCTTCAGCGAGAGACGGCTCCGGAGAGCAGACGCGGGCTTGTTCTCGGGTGAGTCAGGAGCGTCCTCCCCACTGGCCCCCCTCTCCTACATCCGCCAGACTGCCCCCGACAGGAGCCCGCCCATGATCCCCATCACCCCGCCCGCCATCCGCCCCCCCTTCGCCCGCTATTCCCACGCGGTCGAGGTCACCGCCGGCGCCCGCCTGCTCTTCGCCTCCGGCCAGCTCGGCCTCGCCCCCGACGACAGCCTGCCGGAGGGGGCCGAGGCGCAGGCCGCCCGCTGCTTCGCCAATCTCGCCGAGATCCTGCGCGCGGCCGCGATGACGCCGGCGAACGTCGTGCGCCTCAACGCCTTCGTCACGGCGCGCGAGCACATGGCCGGCTACATGGCCGCCCGCGACGCCTTCGTGGCGGACCTGCCCACGCCTCCCGCCTCGACCCTGGTGATCGTGACGGGCTTCACCCGGCCCGAGTTCCTGGTCGAGGTGGAGATGATCGCGGCCGCGGACTGACCATGGCCGCCGCCTGGCGCGACGAGGGCCTGCTTCTGGCCGTGCGCCGCCACGGCGAGGGCGGCGCCCTGCTCGAGATCCTGACGGCGGAGCACGGCCGCCACGCGGGCCTCGCCCCCGGCGGCGGCTCGCGGCGCATGGCGCCGGTGCTGCAGCCCGGCGCCCAGCTCTCGGTCGAGTGGCGGGCGCGGCTGGAGGAGCATCTGGGCTCCTGGCGGGTGGAGCCCGCCCGCTCCCGCGCCGCCGCGATCATGTCCGACCGCCGCTCGCTGGCCGCGATGGGGGCGATCAGCGCCCTGCTGGTGGCCTTCCTGCCCGAGCGGGAGCCCTGCCCTTCGCTCTACGCCCGCACCCTGCAGCTGGTGGACGCGCTGGGCGCCGACCCCGACTGGCCGGCGCTCTACGCGCTGTGGGAGCTGGCGCTGCTGGGGGAGCTCGGCTACGGCCTCGACCTTTCCGAGTGCGCGGCGACCGGCGCCTCCGGCCCCAACGCCGACCTCGCCTGGATCAGCCCGCGCACCGGCCGGGCCGTCAGCCGCGAGGCGGGCGGCCCCTGGTCCGACCGCCTGCTGCCGATGCCCCGCCTGTTCCTGGGCGACCCGACCCACGGCGAGCCCGACATCGCGCTCGCCCTTCGCGCCACCGGCCATTTCCTCGACGCGCGCGTCGCCCCCGCCTTCCACCGCCGCGCCGCCCCCGAGGCCCGCGCCCGTCTCGTCGCCCTGTTCCCCCCCTGACCCCGTCGACGCGCCCCGCCCGCCGCAAGCGCCCCGGCGCCCCGCCCGCCAGGCCTCGCCGAGCGCCTGTTCTCCGGAGCCGTCTCTCGCGGATGCCGTAAAGAGCGACTCGGCTCATGGGGTCAAGGATCGCGAAGCGACCGCGCTTGCGCGGCTTGTCCTTGACCCCATGGGCCGAGTCGCTCAGGCATCCATCAGCGAGAGACGGGTCCGGAGAACAGGCGCGGGGCTTGTTCTTGGGTGAGTCAGGAGCCCGCCGGAGGCAGCAACGCCCGCGGCCCCCTCCAGCCCCTCGCCACCCACGCACCGCAGCCAAGCCCGCCCGCAGGGCGCCTGTAGACCGCTCCCTCCCCCGCCGCCTGCGTTCCGCGAACAGTCGCCCCCGGGCTCGCAACCCGGCGCGCCGCGGTCTAGGAGTCCCCCTTCGAGATGCAGCCCATGGAGCGGACATGACCGACGCCCCCCCCGTCGATCCTCTGGTGATCTTCACCCCCTCCGGCCGTCGCGGCCGGGTGCCCGCGGGCACGCCGGTCCTGCAGGCGGCGCGCAGGCTGGGCGTGGACCTCGATTCGGTCTGCGGCGGCCGGGGCATCTGCTCGCGCTGCCAGATCGCGCCGAGCTTCGGCGAGTTCTCCAAGCACGGCGTCGTCTCCCGCCCCGAGGCGCTGAGCGAGTGGAACGCCGTCGAGCAGCGCTACCAGGACAAGCGCGGCCTCGCCGAGGGCCGCAGGCTCGGTTGCCAGGCCACGATCCAGGGCGACGTGGTCATCGACGTGCCCCCCGAATCCCAGGTCCACCGCCAGATCGTGCGCAAGCGCGCCGAGGCGCGCGACATCACCCTCGACCCCGCCGTCCGCCTGCATTTCGTGGAGGTGGCGGAGCCCGACATGCACCACCCCTCCGGCGATCTCGAGCGCCTCTGCGCCGCCCTCGCCGAGCAGTGGGGGGTCGAGGGCGCGACCGCCCCCCTCCCCCTCCTGCACCGCCTCCAGAAGGCCCTGCGCGCGGGCGAGTGGAAGGTCACCGCCGCCGTCCACACCCCCGCCGAGGGCGCCCCTCCGCGCATCCTCGAGGTCTGGCCCGGCTTCCGCGAGAAACCCGTCTGGGGCGCCGCCATCGACCTCGGCTCCACCACCATCGCCTGCCATCTCGCCGATCTGCAGACCGGCGAGATCGGCGCCTCGGGCGGCGTGATGAACCCCCAGATCCGCTTCGGCGAGGATCTGATGAGCCGGGTCAGCTACTCGATGATGAACCCCGGCGGGGCCGAGGAGATGACCAAGGCCGTGCGCCGCGCGCTCGCAGACCTCCTCGCCGAGACCGCGAAGGAGGCGGGCGCCGATCCCGCCGACATTCTCGAGACGGTGATCGTCTGCAACCCGGTGATGCACCACCTGGCGCTGGGGATCGACCCGGTGGAGCTCGGCTGGGCGCCCTTCGCGCTGGCGACCTCCGACGCGGTCTCCTGCTCCGCGGCCGAGCTTTCCCTGAACATCCACCCCGACGCGCAGGCCTACCTGCTGCCCTGCATCGCGGGCCACGTGGGCGCGGACGCGGCCGCCGTGGCGCTCTCGGAATCCCCCCACACCTCCGAAGACCTGGTGCTGATCGTCGACGTGGGCACCAACGCCGAGATCCAGCTGGGCGACAGGCATCGCGTGCTCGCCTGCTCGTCGCCCACCGGCCCCGCCTTCGAGGGCGCGCAGATCTCGTCGGGCCAGCGCGCCGCCCCCGGCGCGGTGGAGCGGGTGCGCATCGACCCCGCCACCAAAGAGCCCCGCTTCCGCGTCATCGGGCAGGAGGCTTGGTCGGACGAGGCGGATTTCGATGCCGCCCGCATCACCGGCATCTGCGGCTCGGGCATCATCGAGGTGATCGCCGAGATGCGCCTCGCCGGCATCATCGACGAGGACGGGGTGATCGGCTCGCCCGAGCAGACCGGCTCCGACCGCTGCGTCCCCGACGGCCGCACCTGGGCCTGGGTGCTGCACGACGGGACCGCGGAGGGCGGGCCGCTGGTCTCGGTCACCCAGAACGACGTGCGCGCGATCCAGCTCGCCAAGGCGGCGCTGACCGCGGGCGCGCAGCTGCTGATGGACCGCATGGAGGTCGAGACGCTCGACCGCGTGGTGCTGGCGGGCGCCTTCGGGGCCCATATCAGCCCCCTGCACGCGCTGGTGCTGGGGATGATCCCGGACTGCGCGGTGGACAAGGTCACCTCCGCCGGCAACGCCGCCGGCACGGGGGCGCGCATCGCGCTCCTCAACCGCGGCGCGCGCCGCGAGATCGAGCAGGTGGTCCGCCGCATCGAGAAGATCGAGACCGCCATCGAGCCCCGCTTTCAGGAGCATTTCGTGGGCGCCATGGCGATCCCCCACAAGACCGCCCCCTACCCCGAGCTCGCGAAGGTCGCGACCCTGCCCGCCGTCTCCTACGGCGGCGCCGGCGGCGGCGAGTCCGGCGGCCGCCGCCGGCGCCGCCGGGGCTGACCCCCCGGCCCCGGAGGCGCGCCGGCCCCCCACTTCGCCGGCGCTCGCCGCCCCCGCGCCCCGGCGCCTCCGCCGCACGCCATGGAGCCCTCGCCCAAGGGGCGTGCCCCGGGCGTCACCCGGGGCCGCTCGCGG
>Ga0310345_10000673_pt1 | contig 45765 bp, 41 predicted proteins | sample HC15DNA20500_MG_FD_204667 | JGI IMG/M metagenome (GOLD analysis project Ga0310345, IMG submission 204667) | Marine microbial communities from station ALOHA, North Pacific Subtropical Gyre - HC15-DNA-20-500_MG | ecosystem: Environmental > Aquatic > Marine > Oceanic | place: Pacific Ocean: North... | reverse complement strand
TCGCCCGTTCACCCCAGACCAACGGCCAATCAGGCAACCCGCCGGGCCTTATCCAGTACGATAGACACACCCGAGACGTCTCAAGTACCCAGTGACCACAATCTCACGCGTTTTGCTGAGGCCTCTTAAAAGATTTCGGGCCGATTTCTTTTGAAGAAATCGGTGCGTGCCTCAGCTGTGTTCCTTCAGCAGGCGCTGTTTCTGGCGGTTCCAGTCGCGCTTGGCCGCGGTTTCGCGCTTGTCGTGGTTCTTCTTGCCCTTGGCGATGCCGATCTTGATCTTGGCGATGCCGCGATGGTTGAAATACATCACCAGCGGCACCAGCGTCATGCCCTTGCGCTGGGTCTCGTTCCAAAGGCGGGCGAGTTCCTTTTTCGAGGCCAGCAGCTTGCGCTTGCGGCGCTCGTCATGCTGGAAGGTCTTGGCCTGTTCGTAGGGTGCGATATAGCCGTTGACCAGCCACAGCTCGCCATCCTCGACCATGGCATAGCTTTCGGCGATGTTCGACGAGCCCTGACGCAGCGATTTCACCTCGGAGCCTTCGAGGATGATGCCGCATTCCAGATCGTCTTCGATGGCATAGTCGAACCGGGCGCGCCGGTTCTCGGCCACCACCTTGTAGTTCGGGTCGTCTTTCGGTTTGGCCATCGGGTGGTCCTCTGGGCGTCTCGCTGCCGGAAGGGTGGAATATAGGGCATGGGGCCGCGGGAGGAAAGGCGGGGGGTCGCCGATCGGGCGCCGGATGGGGGAGGAATGCCACAGGGTTGTAGCGGACAGTGATTGGACAGGCCCCGGCACAGGGGTTATGGAGAGAGAAAACAAGCGCCGGCGCAAAGGGCCGGACGTGCGACGAGGAAGTGGAAGACATGTCGGAAAAGCTGTTCGGAACCGATGGTGTGCGGGGGCGGGCCAATAGCTGGCCTATGACGGCCGAGATGGCGTTGAAGCTGGGAACTGCGGCGGGGCGGTTTTTCCGCCGGGACCAGAATGAGCACCGGGTGGTGATCGGCAAGGATACGCGGCGGTCGGGCTACATGATCGAATATGCGCTGACGGCGGGGTTCGCCTCGACCGGCATGGACGTGTTCCTGCTGGGCCCGGTGCCGACGCCGGCGATCGGATACCTGACCCATGGTCTGCGGGCGGATGTTGGGGTGATGATCTCGGCCAGCCACAACCCGGCGCATGACAACGGGATCAAGCTGTTCGGGCCGGACGGGTTCAAGCTGTCGAACCAGGCCGAGGCGGGCATCGAGGCGCTGATGCAGAGCGGCGTGCCGCTGTCGCAGCCCGACAATATCGGACAGGTGAAACGGTTCGAGGATGCGCGCGGGCGCTACGTGGAATATGCCAAGACGACCTTTCCCTATCGCAAGCGGCTCGACGGGCTGCGGGTGGTGGTGGATTGCGCCAACGGTGCGGCCTATCGCGCTGCGCCGAGCGTTTTGTGGGAGCTGGGCGCCGAGGTGATCGCGATTGGGGTGGATCCCGACGGCCACAACATCAACGATGGCTGCGGCTCGACCCACCCCGAGGCGGCGGCGCAGAAGGTGCTGGAGACTCGGGCCGATATCGGGATTTGCCTCGACGGCGATGCCGACCGCGTTGTTCTTATCGACGAAAAGGGCCATGTGGCCGATGGCGACCAGATCATGGCGCTGATCGCCACGCGCTGGGCCGAGGACGGGCGGCTGGCGGGCAATACGCTGGTGGCGACGGTGATGTCGAACCTCGGGCTGGAGCGGCATCTGAACGCCCGTGGCATCGACCTGAAGCGGACGGCGGTGGGCGACCGCTACGTGGTCGAGGAGATGCGCGCCGGGGGTTATACGCTGGGCGGCGAGCAGTCGGGCCATATCGTGATGACCGATTATGCCACCACCGGCGACGGGCTGATCGGGGCGCTGCAGTTCCTTGGCTGCATGGTCGAGACCGGCAAGCCCGCGAGCGAACTGGCACGGGTGTTCGAGCCGGTGCCGCAGAAGCTGGTGAACGTGCGCTACAAGCAGGGGTCGCAGCCACTGTCGGCCGAGGCGGTGCAGGAGGCGATTTCAAAGGCGGAAACGCGGCTGGGCCATGACGGGCGGCTGTTGATCCGCAAATCGGGGACCGAGCCGCTGATCCGGGTGATGGCCGAGGCGGTGGAGCCAGCGCTGCTGGACGATGTGCTGAGCAGCGTGGTCGATGCGGTGAAGGCGGCGAGTTGAGCGGGCCCGCCCCCCTCACCCGAACAGGAAATCCTCCGCGTCGATCCGGCCGGTGATGCCCTCCAGCGTGATCGTGCCGTCATCCCAGCTCACGATGGTGTCGCCGCCGCTGCGGCGGATGGTCAGGTCGTCGTAGCCGGCCGGGCCGTCGAGGCGGATCACGTCGGTGCCGTTCTGGAAATCGGTAATCGTGTCGTGGCCGGTATCGGTGTCGGTGTTGAAGACGAAGACATCGCGCGCCTTGCCGCCGCTGAGGATGTCGTTGCCGCTGCCGCCGGTCAGGGTGTCGGCGCCGCCGAGGCCGATCAGCGTGTCGTTGCCGCTGCCGCCGTCGAGCCGGTCGTGGCCGTAGCCGCCCTCCAGCACGTCGTACCCGCCGCCGCCGATCAGGACATCGTTGCCGTTGTTGCCGAGCAGGCTGTCGTCGTGGCGACCTCCGTCGAGCGTGTCGTTGCCGTTTTGGCCGAGGAGCGTGTCGCTGCCGTCGCCGCCGGAGAGGCTGTCCCAGTTGTAGCCGCCCTTGAGCGAGTCGGCGCCCGCCTCGCCCAACAGCGTGTCCGCGCCGTTATTGCCGAGCAGCGTGTCGTTGCCGTCGCCGCCGCGGGCGATGTCGTCGCCGTTCTGGGTGTGCAGGTAATCCGCCCCCGCGCCGCCGACCAGCAGATCGGCATCGCCGCCGCCCTTGATCGAATCGTTGCCGTCGCCGCCGTTCAGGGTATCGCCGCCGGCGCCGCCGTAGAGCGAGTCGTTCCCCGTGCCGCCGTAGAGCGAGTCGGTGCCCGCGTCGCCGCGGAGTTCGTCGGCCCCGGTGTCGCCGCTGAGGTAATCCTGCCCGTCGCCGCCGTGGAGCCTGTCGTTGTTGTCGCCGCCACGCAGCGTGTCGTTGCCGGCCTCGCCATAGAGCGTGTCGTTGCCGGACTGGCCCAGCAGGCTGTCATCGCCCCCGCTGCCGAACAGGTGATCATGGCCGCCATCGCCATTGAGCGTGTCGCGGCCCGCGTTGCCCCGCAGCGTATCGGCCCCGGCGCCTCCGTTCAGGCTGTCGCTGCCGTTGCCGCCCTCGAGCCGGTCGCTTCCCTCGTCGCCGTCGAGCGTGTCGTTGCCGTCGTCGCCCTGCAGCGTATCGGCGCCGTCCCGGCCATAGAGCCGGTCGTCATCCGCGCCGCCCAGCAGCAGGTCGTCGCCCAGATCGCCATGCAAGGTGTCGTTGCCGCTGCCGCCCTCGATCGTGTCGTCGTCGCCCTGACCGAACAGCGCGTCGTTGCCGTTCTCGCCCAGAAGCCTGTCGTCGCCGCTGCCGGCATAGAGGGTGTCGCCGCCGTTGCCGCCATAGAGCATGTCGGTGCCGCGCCCGCCTTTCAGCAGGTCGCCGCCATCCATCCCCAGAAGCCGGTCGTTGCCGCGCCCGCCGACCAGAAGATCGCCGCCGTCCAGGCCCTCGAGCGTGTCGTCGCCATCGTTGCCTTCGAGCGTGTCGGGCCCCCAGTCGCCCCGCAGCATGTCGGCGCCGCTCGTGCCTTCGACATTGCGGGCGGGGGCCGCGAAGCTGCGGTTGATCGCCACCTCGACAGCGCCGCGCACCGCCTCGGAGTCGAGCGGCTGGCCATTGGCGCTGCGAAGGACGATGGTCTCGCCGCGATAGGTGATGCGGGCCCCGGTCGAGGTGCTGACGATCTCTAGACGCGAGACGTCGTAGAGGAAGGGCAGGCCCGAGAGGTCGAGTATGTCATGGGCGGGGTTGAAGCCGACGATCGTGTCGGTCTGGCCGTCGGGGGTGAGCACGTAGCGGTCGGCGCCGCCGCGCCCGTCCAGCCGGTCGGTGCCGGTGCCGTCAAGCAGGATGTCGTCGCGCCCGGTACCGATGAGGGTGTCGTTGCCGTTCTCGGCGACCAGCGCGCTGCCCTGCCGGGAAAGGTCGGCACGGAGGACGGCGATGCCGGCGTCCTCCTCTGTCGCGGCGAAGACCTGAAGCTCGTCGCCCAACACAGCGATTTCGAGCGCGGTGACATCGCCGAGAGGGGCCGCGGCCGTGCCCTCGAAGCTGTCGATATGCACGAGCCGCCCGTCGGGCGTGAGTTCGAAGAGCGTGACGCCGCCGTCGCCGCCCGCCGCCACAACGTAGGTGTGGCCGTCATGGCTGAGCGTGGTGATCGTCTGGACATTGCCGAAGCGCGAGTCGCGGGTGTCGAGCACGTGGTCGGTGGGCGTCAGGCCGCCCTGCGCGTCGAGTTGCATGACGCTGAGCGCGCCGGACTGGCCGTTCGAGGGCTCGGAGGCGACGATCACGAAGCTGCCCTGAGCGGTCGTGGCGATGGCGATGTCGGTGGGCACCATGAGGCCGAGGCCCTGTGCCGGGCCGACGCTGTCGCCGGCGCGGGCCGTGTCGGGGCCGATCGTGTAGGCGGTGACGCCGTATTCGCTCTGGCTGGCGACGATGACGATATCGGTGCCGCCGATGCGCGCGGTGGCGGCGGCGGCGATGGCGTCGGCGTGGGTCGACGAGGTGTCGGCGACGGTGTAGCCCGTGCCGAGGTTCGAGCCGCCCATCGCGTGCACCGCAAAGCCCGCCTGCCCCGGATCGGCGAGGATCAGGTCGCCGCCCGCGGTGATGGCCGCGACCGCCGGGGCCGCGCCGATCTCGGCGCCGCTCAGAACCGCCCGCCCGCCGAGATCGCCGCCGGTGCCAAGGGTGTAGCGGAGGATGCCGTCATGGGTGAACCCGGTGGCATAGAGCCGGACCGAGCCGCCGGTTTCGGTGACAAGCAGATCATGCCCGGCGCCGCTGATCTGGCCGGTGGTGCGGAACGCCTCGTCACCGGATAGCGGCAGCCGGTCTTCCCGAAGCCGGTAGGTCGCAAGCCCGCCTTCGGGGCCCGAGACCGAGACCAGCACCGGGCCGTCCGGGCCGTCGACATATTCCAGATCGCTGATGCCCGTATCCAGCACGCTCTGGCCTGTCGCTATCGTGCCCCGCAGTTGCAATTCCATCCGGCTCACCCCTTTTCCACCGCCGCAAGGGATGGCGTGCGATGTGGCGCCGAAGCGGGATGGCATTGGGGCGAGAGCGTGAAAAACCCGTCGAAATTAATTCGACGGGTGAGGTATTAGGGAGCTGTTAACTGTCTGGTCAGAACCGGGCCGCCAGCGCCGCGAGCGCGGCGGGCGGGTCGGGCCAGTGGTCATCGGCGCCGGGCGGTTCATCGGGGGCGTCCGCGGCCCTTGCGCAGGCCTGGCGCATCCCGGTGATCCAGCGGCGCATCTCTAGCAAAGTGGCGATATCCTGGTCCGACAGGCCGGATATGGCAGTGGCGTCGCTGGGTGCCGTGCCGCGCTGGGTGTCGGCCGTATGGGCGGACAGAGCGGCGGCGAGGTTCATCTGCGTGGCAAGGTCGACGACCGCCTCGATCCGGCGCGCGCACTCTGCCTTGGCGGCGTTCTGCCGCGCTGTGCGCAGCCGGGCCTGTTTCATGGCCACCGTGACAATTTGGGAATGGTCGATATTGGTCATGTGTCGATCTCCGGTTCTGTACCGTGTGCCGGCAGCGCGACAGGGCCATCGGCGGTCAGTTTGATCGGATCGGGAAAGCGTGTCACCTCGGGCGCGTTGGCCCCATGCGGCAGGAGCAGCGGCACTGTCAGCAGGCCTGCCTCGTCCCGTTCGACAGGCCCGGCGATCCATTCGCAGGCGATGGCTTCTTTCGGCAGCGTGGCGCCGTTGGGCAGGGCCGAGAAATCGAACGCCTCGCCGTCGATGATTAGCGTGTCGCCGCTTTTGACAGCCGCGTATTGCCCGTGCCGACGCACGGGTGAGAAGGCGATGTTCATTGGTCTATCCTTTGGTTTGAAGCGATCAGGTCCAGCGGCCAATCGCGGTCATGAAAGCGCTATAATCCTCGACCGGTCCGCTCAATTCTGAGGCGCTCTGCTGCATCCGGACCCTCCAGCCTGTTTCATCGCCTTCGTAAACCGTACTCATCCAGGCCCGCGTTCGCGCTCCGGACCCGGCAATGGGAGAAAGGCCATTCCTCCCCCCCATCGAGACCGCGGGGGTGTCCACGAAGGTTGCGGAATACGCAAAAGACTGAGGTGCGCCCTCACTTGCATCAACGGTGATCTCCCTGGTGCAAATCAGCGTCCCATCCGCGAATTTCACATACTCGCCGTTGGCATTGCTGCCGCGCTCTATCACCGCACCGGTGGGCGCACCGCCGGACTGCGAGACCGTGCCAAGCAGGTTGCCCGGCCCATAGCCGTACTCGGCGCGCATCAGGCGGCCGGCGGTGGTGTCGGTGGGCGACTGCTGGACGGCCTCGCCGGTGAGATGGAAGTCGGTTTCGAGCTGCTGGCTCGCCGGATCGGCGCGCAGGGCGTCATACCACGTGCTGCCGTCGTCGCTGACCTTGATCGAGAACGCGGTATCGCCCGCGAGGCCCATCTCGGCGTGGCCGGTCCAGTTCGACTGGAACAGCAGCGAGGCGGTATCGCCCGCGGCGGATTTGTTGACCTTGAGCTGGTGGCCGGCGCCTTCGTGGGTGAGGAGGGTGGCGGCGGAGGCCACGGCGAGGCGGTTGGTGCCATCGGAGGCGGTGTTAATGCCGACGCCGTCGAGGTTGTCGAGGTCGGGCCGGATTTCGGCCCAGCCGGTGCCGTCGAAGACCACGAAGCGTTCGGTGGCCTTGTCCCATGCGCGCCAGCCTTCCCGCGGGTCGATGAAGAGCCACGCCTCGGCGATGCGCAGCGCCAGCTTGCCGGCCTCGCCCGCCCAGTCGTCGGTGGGGCCGGGGCCGATGGCGTAGAGCGAGCCGGTGACGGGCTCGAAGGGCGGGGTGTTGGCGCCGGTCTCTTCCAGCGCCGCCTGAACGAGGCCGTCGAGCACCTGAAGCGCCTCGTTATGGGTGACGTGTTTCTGCGCCTGTGACGGCTGGATCAGCGGCAGGTCGAGGCGCGCGGTGATGTCGGACATGTCGGCTCCCTTGGGTTAGGTCGCCGGGGGTCTAGGGGGCGGTGCGTTAACGGAGGTTGAGAGCACCGCGCGTTGCGTCTGTCATGCGCTGCGTTTCGCGGTGGTGGCGGCGGGGTCGACCTCCCCCGTGCCGGTCAGGACCACGCCGAAGAGGGTTTCGGCCTCGCTGGCGGTGTAACGGCCAAGCGCCACGTCGCGGGCCACGAGTGCCGGATCGCGCGTCATCGGGTCGCCATAGCCGCCACCACCGGGGGTTTTGACGCGCACCCGGTCGCCGGGGGCCAGCGGGATGTCCTGTTCCTTGGACAGGTGCTCGGGCACATAAGCCTCGCCACCGCGCCAGACGGTGACCTCGTTCGGCGCGCCGTCCTTGCCGCCCAGAACACCCTGCGGCCCGTACCGGCCATGATCCATCACGAAGCTGGCCTTGGCATTGCCACGGCGGAGTTCGAGCTCGTAATCGAGGCCGAAGCCGCCGCGCATTTGCCCCGCCCCGCCGGAGCCTTCGCGCAGCGCATAGCGGTGATAGAGCACGGGAAAGGCCTGTTCCATGATCTCGACGGGCGGCGCCTTGGAAATGCCGATGGTCGAGCAGCCATTGGTAAGGCCGTCGCCCCCCGCATAGCCGCCATAGCCACCGCCGGAAAGCTGGTACATCACGAAATCCCGCCCCTTGGCCGGGTCGTGTCCGCCCAGCGCGAAGTTGCCCGACGTGCCGGCGGGGGCGGCGGTGACGCGGTCGGGGAGGGCCTCGACCAGGGCGGCGAAGACCGCCTCGGCGATGCGTTGAGAGACTTCCGCCGCACAGCCGGAAACGGGGCGGGGGTACTGGGCGTCGAGAAAGGTGCCCTCGATGCCGGTGACGGTGAAGGGCTCGAACGCGCCGGCGCTGATCGGAACCTCGGGGAAGATGTGACGCATGGCGAGGTAGACGGAGGAAAGCGTCGTGGCACGGACCGAGTTCATCGGCCCGGCGCAGGGGGCGCTGGAGCCGGTGAAGTCGAAGGTGAGCTGATCACCTTGCCGGGTGACTCGCAGGCGGATGGCGAGGGGTTCGTTGACCACGCCGTCGCTGTCGACCCAGGCGGTGGACGTATGGGCGCCCTCGGGGATGTCGGCGATGAAGCTGCGCATCTGGGCGGCGGCGCGCTGGCGGAGTTCGGCGATGGCCTGCGACACGGTCGCGTCGCCATAGCGGTCGAGCAGCGCATCAAGCCGGGCGGCGCCGAGGTCCAGCGCGGCGGCCTGCGCCTTCACATCACCGATGCGCTGATCGGCGACGCGGATGTTCGAGCAGATGATGGCGTAGATTTCCGCATCCATCTGGCCCTTTTTGAAAAGCTTCACCGGCGGCAGGCGCAGCCCCTCCTGTTCCACCGCGGTGGCCGAGGCGGAGAAGCCGCCGGGCACCGCGCCGCCGGTATCGGGCCAGTGGCCGGTATTGGACAGCCAGCACCAGAGCTGCCCCCCGCGGTAATAGGGCCGGGCAAAGCGCACATCCATCAGGTGCGTGCCGCCGAGATAGGGGTCGTTGACGATGTAGATATCGCCCGGCTCGGGCGCGCCGGCGCGGCCCTCGCGGATCATCTGGGTGAGGGTGCGGGTGGAGTATTGCATGGTGCCCACGAAGACCGGCAACCCGCCCGCCCCTTGTGCGATGAGCGCGCCGTCGGCGGCGTCGTAGATGCCGTCGGAGCGGTCATTCGCCTCGGCGATGACGGGGGAGAAGGCGGCGCGGGAGAAGCTGAGATCCATCTCGTCGCAGACCTGTTGCAGCCCGGCTTGGATGACGGAGAGGGTTATGGGATCAAGCATGGCATGGCTCCCGTTCCGGGGCTGGTCCGGTGGCTCTGGACGAGCAGCGCGAGGCCCCGGCTCGGGGGTCGGGGCGGGTATGTGAGCGGGTCATGTCGGCGCCCCCACCTGCAGGATGATGTTGCCGTGGTCGTCACCAGTCGCCCGGTCGCCGGGTTCGATGAGGAGGGTGGTATCCATCTGCTGGATGATCGCCGGTCCGTCGAGGGTGAAGTCGAGCGGCAGGTGGTCGCGCCAGTAGATGGGTGTGTCGTGGATGTCGGCGCCGAAGCGCACGGGCCGGGTGCCGGTTTGCGCCTCGGAGAGGCTGGGTTTGCGGCCCGAGGGGGCGATCAGCGTGGAAAGGTCGAGCGGCACGCGGGCGCCGATGACGGAGCAGTTGGCGTTCACCACATTGGCGCGGATTTCGGAAAGCTCGACCCGGAAGCGGCGGAAATAGGCGGTCTCGAACAGGTCGCGGAGGCTGGCGTTGTCGATCTCCGGCGTCTCCAGTTCGACGCGGAGCAGGTGGGTCTGGCCGATGAACTGCATGTCGACGCTGTAGAGGTGCCGCAACCCGCGGATTTCGACGCGTTCCTTGGCGATGAGGCGTTCGCCCTCGGCCTTCTGGGCGGCGAAGATGTCGGCAAGCTGGGTGTCACCCAAGGCATCGACCGGGGTGTTGATGGTCTGCACGAAATCGTGCCGCAGGTCGGCCACGACACAGCCGATGGCGTTGGTGATGCCGGGGCGGCTGGGCACGAGGACGCGGGGCACGCCCAGTTCGCGGGCCAGCGCGGCGGCGTGCAGCGGCCCGGCGCCGCCGAAGGCGAAGAGGGCAAAGTCGCGCGGGTCGGCGCCGAGGGAGAGCGAGACCATGCGGATGGCGCCGGCCATGGTGGTGTTGGCAAGCTGGACGACCGCTTGGGCGGCTTCATGCGCGGTGAGGCCGAGGGGCTTGCCGAGGCGTTCGGCGAAGATCTGTTCGACGCTCTCCAACGTCACGCCGCCCTTGACCGCCAGCCGCCCCGGATCGAGTCGACCGAGCAGGAGGTTGGCGTCGGAGATCGTGGGCTCGGTCCCGCCCCGGCCATAGCAGATCGGGCCGGGATCGGCGCCGGCGCTTTGCGGGCCGACTTCCAGCAGGCCGGCCGCGTTCACACGGGCGATGGAGCCGCCACCGGCGCCCACGGTGCGCACGTCGACCATCGGCACGTGAATCGGCATGGCGTATTCGATCTCGATCTCGTTCGACACCGCCGGTTCTGCCCCACGGACCAGCGCCACGTCGGTCGAGGTGCCGCCCATGTCATAGGTCAGCAAATCGGGCATCCCGGCGATGCGCCCCGTATAGGCGGCGGCCATGACGCCCGAGGCGGGGCCGGACATCACGGTTTTCGCCGCTTCCCGCGCCACGAAGCGCGACGAGACCATGCCGCCATTGCCGTTCATCACCAGCACGTCGCGGTCGTAGCCGCCTTCGGCAAGGCTGTCGGTGAGGCGGCGCAGGTAGCGGTCGAGGATGGGCTGAACGCTGGCATTGACCGCCGCCGTCACGCCCCGCTCGTATTCGCGGGATTCCTGCAGGATGGCATGGCCGAGGGTGATGTGGCTGTTGGGCCAGATCTCGGCCAGCACGTCGCCCGCGCGCTGTTCATGGGCGGGGTTGGCGTAGGCGTGAAGGAAATGCACCACCACCGCCTCGCACCCGGCATCGAGCAGGGTTCGGGCGGCAGCGCGCACCGCGTCTTCGTCGAGCGGGATGACCACGGCGCCGCCCGCATCGACCCGCTCGGGCACTTCGAGGCGCAGGTCGCGGGGGATAAGCGGGGTGAACTGGCCCGTCATGCCATAGGCCTGCGGCCGTGTGCGACGGCCAAGTTCCAGCACGTCGCGGAAGCCTTGCGTGGTGATCAGGCCCGTGCGGCTGAGCTTGCGTTCGAGCACGGCGTTGGTGGTGGTCGTGGTGCCGTGCACGATGAGGTCGAGCGCGGCGAGGTCACATTCGGCGGCGGTGAGCGCATCCATAACGCCGAAGGCCTGGTTCTCGGGGGTGCTCGGCACCTTGGCGATGCGCACGGCGCCGGTTGTCTGATCAAGCTGCAACAGGTCGGTAAACGTGCCGCCCACGTCGATGCCCGCCACCAGCCCGGACCGTTCCTGCGTCATCTGCCCTGATACCCCTGTCGTTCCCGGTTGCGAGGTTTGTCGAGCCTCGGGGAAAAGTCAACGCGGTGGCTGTCGGGCCTTGAACCCGTGGTCCGGCCTTATAGTTTAGAACTGTTCTAAACATAAAGGCGTTTCCCATGATTCCCGGTATATCCTCCCGCCGCCGGTTTTCGGACCTGAACGAACAGGAAATCCTCGCGCTCGCAATCTCCTCGGAAGAGGATGACGGGCGCATCTACCGCTCCTATGCCGAGATGCTGCGCGAGGATTATCCGGATACCGCCCGTGTTTTCGACGGCATGGCGGAAGAGGAGGATGGCCACCGCAAGGCGCTGATCGACCTGCACCGCAAGCGGTTCGGCGAGGTGATCCCGCTCATTCGCCGCGAGCACGTGGCGGGGTATTACGCGCGGCGGCCGGTGTGGCTGGTGGAAAACCTCGGGATCGAGCGCATCCGCGAGGAGGCGGAGGCGATGGAGCGGGACGCCGAGACTTTCTACCTCAAGGCGGCGGGCAACACGCGCGATGCGGAGACGCGGGCGCTTCTGGGGGATCTGGCGGCGGCCGAGGCGGGGCATCACGACCGTGCGGGCGAGCTCGAGCAGGAATATCTGGACGACGATGCGCGTGCCGCCGAATCGCGCACCGCCAAGCGACAGTTCATACTGACATGGGTGCAGCCGGGGCTGGCCGGGCTGATGGACGGGTCGGTCTCGACGCTGGCGCCGATCTTTGCCACGGCGTTCGCCACGCAGGATACGTGGACGACCTTTCTTGTCGGGCTGGCCGCCAGCGTCGGCGCGGGGATTTCGATGGGCTTCACCGAGGCCGCCAGCGACGATGGCGAGCTGTCGGGGCGGGGCAGCCCGGTCAAGCGCGGCATTGCCAGCGGGGTGATGACCACGCTGGGCGGGCTGGGCCACGCGCTGCCCTACCTGATCCCGGATTTCTGGACCGCGACGATCATCGCAATTGCGGTGGTCTTCGTGGAGCTGTGGGCGATTGCGTGGATCCAGAACCGGTACATGGAGACGCCGTTCTTCCGGGCGGCGTTCCAGGTGGTGCTGGGGGGTGCGCTTGTGTTCGCGGCGGGCGTGCTGATCGGGAGCGGGTAGGGGGCTGTCTGCCCCCTCCTGGCCTGCGGCCAGTTCACCCCCGAGGATATTTCCGGCCAGAAGAAGCCGGTTTGGCCGCTATTCGAGATCGGTCTGGATTCCAGCGCGGGGAGTGGTGGATGTCGAGGGTTTGGAGGCGGCCGGGACCGGCATTCTCGCTGGCCGGCGGGGGCCTCGATGATGTCCTCACCGACGAAGAAGCGGGCGTGGCCGATGAGCACAACGAAGGTTTCGTCATAGGGGTTGACGTGCAAGCGCGGGCCTTCGCCGATGGTGTCGGTGCCGTAGGCGAGGATGGGGTTGGCCGCCCGGCGGCAGGCTATACCGATTTTGCGAACCGGGAAGGGTTTTTTGCCGGCGGCGTGGCGTTGGGCAGGTGACAACGGTTTCTTAACCATTGCCCGGCAATGGTGGCGGGCGGCCGATGCAGGGGTGCGGATGGCCGCGGCAGCACCGGACCGGCGCGACATCCCAATGTGCCGGCCCTAAAAGGGGGCAGGGCGACGCGCTGCCCCCTTATTCGTGCAGCGGCAGAGGCGGGCGCCGTCATTCCCGTTTGCGCCGCTCGCGGGGCGTGCTAACAAGCCGGCGATGCTGGAAATTTTCTTACAGACCCTGCCGTTTTTCTGCGTGATCGGCCTTGGCTTCGGGGCCGGGCGCACCGGCTTCTTCACCGAGGAGGCGACGGCGTGGCTGACCAAGTTCGTCTTCTACTTCGCGCTGTCGGCGATGCTGTTCCGGTTCTCGGCCAACCTCTCCTTTGGCGAGGTGTTCAACATGCGCTTCATCGCCGCCTATCTCTGGGCCACGGCCTTTGTCTATGGCGTGGTGTTGATGGCGGCCTTCCTGCGGGGTGCCACGATCGAGGAGGCGGCGTTCGAATCGCAATGCGGGGTGATCGGCAACGTGGGCTTCCTCGGCGTGCCGATGCTGACGCTGCTGATGGGCGAGGCGGCGATCGGGTCGGTGATGCTGGTGCTGTCGATCGACCTCATTGTCTTCGGCTCGCTGGTGGTGATCCTCGTCACCGGGTCGCGCGACGGGGCCGTGGGGCTGGGGGCGCTGAAGACGGTGGGGCTGGGCCTTTTGAAGAACCCGATGATCGTGTCGATCGTGCTGGGCCTGAGCTGGTCGGCGCTGAAGCTGCCGATCCCCGGCGTGATGAACGATTTCCTGTCGCTGCTGGGGGGCGCGGCGACGCCCGGTGCCCTCTTTGCCATCGGCGCGTCGCTGGCGACGAAGAAGGCGGAGCGGCCGCTGATCGCCGGGTGGCTGAGTTTCAGCAAGCTGGTGCTGCATCCCGGCGCGGTGGCGTTCTCGGCGCTGATCCTGTTCCCGGTGGAGCCTTATGGCGCCGCCGTGATGATCGCCGCCGCGGCGCTGCCGGTGGCGGGCAACGTCTATATCCTGGCAGAGCATTACCGGATCGCGCCACAGCGGGTGTCGGCCTCGATCCTTGTCTCGACGGCGCTGGCGGTGGTCACTGTGTCGCTGGTGATCGGCTGGGTGGGGCAGCTTTACTGAAAGGATCGGTCGCATGAGCGAGGAGCCATCCGGATACGAGCCGTTACCCCTGCCGCACCGGCGGGCGCTGAGCGATGGCGAGGCGCTGGAGGCGGTGGCGGCGTTCCGCGAGGTGATGCGCCAGCGGCATACGGTGCGGGAGTATCACAGCCGCCCGGTGCCGGAAGAGGTGATCGCCGCGGCGATCGAAACGGCCGGGCTGGCGCCGAGCGGGGCGAACCAGCAGCCTTGGCATTTCGCCGCTGTTTCAGACCCGCAGATGAAGGCGCGCATCCGGGCCGCGGCAGAAGAGGAGGAGCGGCAGTTCTACGAGGGCGGCGCGGGCGATGCGTGGCTGGCGGCGCTGGAGCCGATCGGCACCGATGCCAGCAAGCCGCACCTGACCGACGCGCCGTGGCTGATCGTGGTGTTCGCGCAGCGCTACGGGCTGAACGCCGATGGCACGCGGCGGAAGCATTACTACGTGCCCGAGAGCGTGGGGATCGCCACGGGGTTCCTGATCACCGCGTTGCACAAGGCGGGGCTGGAGATGCTGACGCATACGCCGAACCCGATGAAATTTCTCAACGGCTTGCTGAACCGGCCGGAAAATGAAAAGCCGGTGATGATTTTGACCGTGGGCCATGCGGCCCGCGATGCTAGGGTGCCCAAGGCGGCAACCATCAAGAAACCCATTCAAGAGATCATGAGCGTCCATCGCGGCGACGCGGAAAGGAAGGATTGAACCATGGAAACCGTTTCCGAGAATGCCTGTTTCGACGGAGTGCAAGGCGTTTACAAACATGCGTCCGAGGCTTGCAACTGTGACATGACCTTTGGCCTGTTCCTGCCGGAAGAGGCGAAGGACGGCCCGGTGCCGGTGCTGTGGTACCTGTCGGGGCTGACTTGCACACATGAAAACGCGATGACCAAGGCGGGCGCGCAGGGCTGGGCAGCCGAGCAGGGGATCGCGCTGGTCTTTCCGGATACAAGCCCGCGCGGCGAGGGCGTGGCCGACGAGGATTCCTTCGACATGGGGCAGGGCGCCGGGTTCTACGTGAACGCCACGCAGGACCCGTGGGCGAAGCATTTCCGCATGTGGGACTATGTGGGCGAGGAACTGCCCGAACTGGTGGCCAAGGAGTTCGCCATCGATGCCTCGCGGCAGGGCATTTCCGGCCATTCCATGGGCGGGCATGGCGCGCTGACGCTGGCGATGGGGCTGAAGGGGCGGTATCGCTCGGTCTCGGCCTTCGCGCCGATCTGCCACCCGACCGCCAGCGACTGGGGCCGCAAGCAGCTGGGCGGCTATCTGGGTGAGGACGAGGCCAAATGGGCCGCGCATGATGCCACGCTTTTGATGCGGGAGAACGGGTTTGACGGGCCGATCCTGACGGATACCGGGACGCAGGACCAGTTCCTGAAGCTGCTCAACACCCATGACTTTGCCCATGCGGTGGCCGAGCGGGGGCAGCAGGCCAGCCTGCGGCTTCAACCGGGCTACGACCACAGCTATTTCTTTGTCTCGACGTTTATGGAGGACCACGTGGCCTTCCATGCCGAGGCGCTTTATGCGGGGTAGGTTGGTCGCGGATTGCGAAACAAGCGCGGAATCAAGGGCTTCAGCCCGCCGCGCATCGCCGGGCCGCCCCGACGGTCCGGCGATTTGGCAGGCTGAGCGTGACCTCGCGAGGGAAGAGGTGCTTGGCTGGCATAAAACGCCAAGCCATAGCCGTTGGTTCGCCGCACCGCGGCCCGTCGATGCGCGGCTTCGAGGCCGGGTGCCCGAGGCATTCACAGCTGATTTCGAGAAGGACATCGCATGAGCCATTACGACCTCATCATCATCGGCTCCGGCCCCGCCGGGCGCTCGGCCGCGATACAGGCGGGCAAGCTGAAGCGCCGCGTGCTGGTGATCGACCGGCGCGACCGGCTGGGCGGCGTCTCGGTGCATACCGGCACGATTCCGTCGAAGACGCTGCGGGAGACGGTGCTCAACCTGTCGGGCTGGCGCGAGCGGAGCTTCTATGGCCGCTCCTACCGCGTGAAGGAGGATATCGGCGCGCAGGACCTCAAGTCGCGCCTGCACAAGACGCTCGATTACGAGGTCGACATCCTCGAACATCAGTTCAACCGCAACCATGTGGACACGCTCAACGGGATGGCCAAGTTCATCGGCACGAACGAGGTGGAGGTGGCCACCGAGGCGGGCGAGGTCAGCCGGCTGACCGCCGACAAGTTCTTGATCTCGACCGGCACCAAGACCTATCGCCCCGATTACGTGCCTTTCAACGGGGCGACCGTGGTCGACAGTGACGAGTTCCTCGAACTGGCGCGGATCCCGCGCAGCCTTGTCGTGGTGGGGGCCGGGGTGATCGGGGTGGAATACGCCACCATGTTCTCGGCGCTCGACGTGCGGGTGACGCTGATCGAGCCGCGCGACAGTTTCCTCGATTTCATCGACAGCCGGATCATCGAGGAGTTCACCCATCAAATCCGGGATAATGGCGTCGACCTGCGCCTCGGCTCGGCGATCGAGCAGATCGAGGATGCGGGCGACCATGTCGAGGTGAGCATGGCCAATGGCCGCCACGTTCGGTCCGAGATGCTGCTGTTCGCCGCAGGGCGGATGGGGGCGACGGAGAAGCTGAACCTCGACGCCGTGGGGATCGGGACCGACCATCGCGGGCGGATCGAGGTGGATCGCAAGACCTACCAGACATCGGCGGGGCATATCTATGCGGCGGGCGACGTGATCGGGCACCCCAGCCTTGCCTCGACCTCGATCCAGCAGGGGCGCATCGCGGCCTGCCACGCGCTCGATACCCCGACGCTGCCGGAAAGCCCGTGGTTTCCCTATGGCATCTATTCGGTGCCCGAGATTTCCACCTGCGGCATGTCCGAGGAAGAGATGCAGGAGCGCGGCATCCCCTACGAGGTGGGCGTGGCCCGGTTCCGCGAGACCAGCCGGGGGCACATCATGGGGCTGGAGCACGGGATGCTGAAGATGCTGTTCAGCCTCAAGACCCGCCGCGTGCTGGGCGTGCAGATCGTGGGCGAGGGCGCGACGGAGCTCATTCACATCGCGCAGGCGGTGCTGAACCTGAAGGGCACGGTGGATTACTTCGTGCAGAACACGTTCAACTACCCGACGCTGGCCGAGGCCTACAAGATCGCCGGGCTGGATGCATTCAACCGGATGCCGATTCCCGAAGAGTACAAGGTGAAGCGGGAGCCGGGGAAGAAGGCGAAGAAGGGGTGATCTACGTTGATGCCGATGCCTGCCCGGTGAAGGCCGAGGTGGAACGCGTGGCCACCCGGCACGGGGTCGGCGTCAGGATGGTGTCGAATGGCGGGATCCGGCCCTCGGCCAACCCGGCCGTCGAGACGGTGATTGTGCCCGAGGGGCCGGACGAGGCCGACAAGTGGATCGCCGAGCGGGCCGGGCCGGGCGATGTTGTGATCACCGGGGATATCCCTCTGGCGGCGCGCTGTGTCGAGGGCGGCGCCTTGGTGCTGAAACCCAATGGCGAGGCGCTGACCGAGCGCAATGTCGGCTCGGCGCTGGCCACCCGTGACCTGATGAGCGACCTGCGGTCGGCCGACCCGTTCCGGCAAGGCGGCGGCAAGGGCTATACCAAGGCCGACCGGTCGCGCTTTCTCGACGCGCTGGAACGCGCGCTTCGGCAGGCGGCGCGCTGAGGCCATTTCCCGGAAGCGGCGCTTTACAATCGCCGCCCGCTCCCGTTTGTTGCCGGGGAGAGCGAACGGGAATTCATGACAGTCTCCATCGAAAGATCGAACCTGATCGGCGCGCTGTGCGCCTTTACCGCCGCGCTGTGCTTTTCGCTCAACGACGTGGCGATCAAGTTCGTTTCGAACGACTACGCCCTGCATCAGGTGGTGTTCCTGCGCGCGCTGGTTGGCATCCCGACCTTCCTGATCCTCGTGATGCCGTTTTTCGGCGGGTTCCGGGTGTTCCGCACAAGGCGGCCGCTGGCACATGCCGCGCGGGGCCTTTGCGTGGTCTTCGCCAATTCCTTCCTGTTCCTCGGGCTGGCTGCCCTGCCCATCGCCGACGCGGTGGCGATCTTTTTCGTCTCGCCGCTGGTCATCACGGTTTTCTCGGTGATCTTCCTGCGCGAACGGGTCGGCCCCCGGCGCTGGGCGGCCATCGCGGTGGGGTTCGTGGGGGTGCTGTTGATTGCCAAGCCGGGCACCTCGGCGTTTCAACTCGCCTCGATCTTTCCGATGATCGCGGCCTCGCTCTATGCCGTGATGCATATCATCGCCCGGCGCATCGGCGATACCGAGAGTGCTGCGACCATGGCGATCTATTCGCAAAGCTGCTTCCTGTTCGTCAGCGCCGCCATCGGGCTGAGTATCGGGGATGGCAAGCTGGCCGACCTCGCCCCCGCCGATCTGGATTTCCTGCTGCGATCATGGGCCCCGGTCGATCCTGCCGATATCCCGATCTTCCTCCTGCTCGGCCTGAGCGGGCTGGCCGGCGTTCTGTTCATCAGCCAGGCCTACCGGTTGAGCGAGGCGGCCTTTGCCGCGCCGTTCGAATATATCTCGATGCCGATGGCGATCCTCTGGGGCGTCACGGTGTTCGGCACGTGGCCCGACGCCGTGGCGTGGGCCGGCATTGCGTTGATCCTCGGCTCGGGGCTTTACCTTGTCTGGCGCGAGTCGCGCAAAGGCACCCATGTGGCCGAAGGCCCGGTCAGACGATAGGAGCGCAGCATGACGATCAAGGCGGTGGTTTTCGATATCGGCAACGTGCTGATCGAATGGCAGCCGGAGAAATATTTCGACCGGGTTCTGGGCAAGGCCCGGTGCAGCGAGATGTTCGACGAGGTCGATATCCACGGCATGATGGTGAAGATCGACGCCGGAAACGTCTTTGCCGACGTGGTGGAAGACACCGCCGCCGGACACGCGAAATGGCGGCAGGAGGTGCTGAAGTTTCGCTGGAAATGGACCGAGATCGCGCAGCCGGAGATACCGGAGTCGGTGAAGCTTCTGCGGGCGCTGAAGGCAAAAGGCGTGCCGGTTTTCGCGCTGAGCAATTTCGGCAAGGAGAACTTTCCGCTGAGCGAGGCGCAGTTTCCCTTCCTCAAGGAATTCGACCGCCGCTACATTTCCGGAGAGATGAAGCTGATCAAGCCAGACCCGGAAATATACGCCGCCGTCGAGGCCGATTGCGGCCTCGCCCCGGAAAGCCTGTTCTTCACCGACGACCGCGAAGACAACATCGCCGCCGCCGCCGCGCGCGGCTGGCAGACACACCGTTTCGAAACGCCCGAAGGGCTGGCCCGCAGCTTGGTCGGCCACGGGCTGCTGACGCAGGAGGATATCACATGAACGTCACCATGATCCCGTTCGAGGAGGGCGAGGCACATCTCGACTGGATGAAACTTTGCGCCGCCTTCGAGGCCGGGCACAAACTGCCCAAGGCCGAAATCGGCGATACCTTCCTCTATCGCGATCCCGATACGCTTCTGTCGCGCTCGGCATGGATCGACGGGATGGGGCTGGCGGTGAAATCGGCCACCATCTTTCCCGGCAACCCCAAGGCGGGCCAACCGATGATCAACGGCGCTGTCTGCGTCTTCGGCGATGGCCATGGACAGCTCGAGGCGGTGATCGACTTTCACCTCGTCACCAAGTGGAAGACCGCCGGCGACAGTCTCTATGCCGCCACGAAACTGGCCCGGCCCGATAGCGAGGAGATCCTGATCGTCGGCGCCGGCACCGTGGGCCGGTCGCTCTTTCAGGCCTATTCCGCCGCCTTCCCCAAGGCCCGTTTCACCGTCTGGAACCGCACGCGGCAGAATGCCGAGGCGATGGCGGAAGACTGCCCCGGCCTGAAGGTGGCCGACGATCTGGAGCAGGCGGTGGGCGCCGCCGATATCGTCACCTCCGCCACCATGTCGACCGAGCCCGTTCTGCGCGGCGAATGGTTCAGGCCCGGCCAGCATATCGACCTGATCGGCGCCTACCGCCCGGACATGCGCGAAGTGGATGACGCGGCGCTCACGCGCGCCCGCGTCTTCGTCGACAGCTACGACACCACCGTGGGCCATATCGGCGAGATCAAGATCCCGATCGAGGCAGGGACCATCACGCGCGACACCATCGTGGCGGATTACTACGAGCCCGAGAAATACAAGCGCCAGAGCGATGACGAGATCACCCTCTTCAAGAATGGCGGCGGCGCGCATCTCGACCTGATGACCAGCCGCTATATCCTCGACGCCTGGGCCGCCGCGCAATGACGTGGTGGGCGGTCAACGCCATCGTCGCGGCGGTGGCCATCTGGCCCTTCGCGATCGAGGCGCTGCGCCCCCGCATGACCCGCACGCGCCGCGAGGTCGCGCCGGGGCAGGTCACCACCCTGTCTCAGGGCGTCACCCACTACCAGTGGTTCGGCCCTGAGAAAGGGCCGGTGGCCGTCTGCGTGCATGGGCTCACCACCCCCTCCTTCGTCTGGGGGCCGGTGGCGGAAGAGCTGGTGGACATGGGCTACCGCGTGCTGACCTACGACCTCTACGGTCGCGGCTTCTCCGACAGGCCGCGCGGCGCACAGGACAGCGCCTTCTTCCTCCGCCAGCTCGACGATCTGCTCGAGGATCAGGGCGTCGGCGGCGAGATCACCCTGATCGGCTATTCCATGGGCGGCGCCATTGCCGCGAGTTTCGCGGCTGAGCAGGCCGGCCGCCTCCGGCAACTGGTGCTGCTTGCGCCGGCGGGGCTGGGCCATGACCTCGGGCCGGTGGCCGACATGGCGGTGAAATACAATTTCCTCGGCCGCTGGATGATGCTGGGCTTCTACGCCAAGTCGCTCCGCCGCGCGACCGAGGCAGAGCGCGGCTTGCCCAGCCGGATCGACCGGATGGTCGACCTGCAAATCGCCGAAACCCGGCTCAAGGGCTTCGCGCCCGCCGTCCTGTCGTCCCTGCGCGGCATCCTCGACGAAGACCTCGAAGGCGCCCACCGCGCCATTGCCGATGCCGGGCTGCCCGTGCTGGCCATCTGGGGCGAGAAGGACGATATCATCCCGCTGACCTGCAAGGACACGCTGGCCGACTGGAACCCGCAGGCGAAGCAGGAGGTGATCCCCGATGCGGGCCACGCCCTGACCTACACCCACGCCGAGGCGGTGATGGCGGCGATGCGGAAGGTGCTCTGACCCGGCTCAGGCCAGCGCCGGCTGCAACCGGTTCTCCTTCACCGGCAGATGCACCAGCGCCGAGAATGCGCCAACGCCCACGCCAACCCACCAGACGGCGGTATAGTCGCCATAAATGTCATACATCCGCCCGCCCAGCCAGACGCCAAGGAAACTGCCAAGCTGGTGGCTGAAGAACACGATCCCGTAGAGCGTCCCCATGTAGCGCAGCCCGTAAAGATGCGCGATCAACCCGCTGGTCAACGGCACGGTGGCCAGCCAGAGCGAGCCCATCCCGACCGAGAAGATCAGCACCGTGGCGGGCGTCATCGGCACCATGATGAACCACGCGGCGATGATCGTCCGGCCGGTATAGATCCCCGCCAGCAGGTATTTCTTGGAATAGCGCTTGCCCAGCCAGCCCGCCGTCAGGGTGCCGGCGATGTTGGACAGGCCAATGACCGCAATCGCCGCCGCCCCCAGCGCGGAGGTCGAGGTGATGCCGATCCCGTGCAGCACGCTGCCCGAGGCGATCGGCCCGCACATCTCGGTCACGAAGGCGGGGAAATGCGCGGTGACGAAGGCCAGCTGATAGCCGCAGGAAAAGAACCCGAGGAAGATCAGCGTATAGGACGGATCGCGGAACGCCCGGCCAAGGATCGCGCCCATGCTCTCCTCGAGCTCCGCCTTCGACATCGGCTCCGGCGCCCGCATCAGCGGCAGCATCGCCAGCGCCGCAAGGATCGTCACCGCGAAGACGATGAACACCATCTGCCAGCTCATCACGCTCAGCAATGCCTCGGCCACCGGCGGGCCCACCACCTGCCCGGCCGAACCTGCGGCGGTGGCAATGGCAAGGCTCATCGAGCGGTTCTCGTCGGAACTGGCCCGCCCGACCACGGCAAGGATCACCCCGAACCCCGTGCCGGCGATGCCGAAGCCCACCAAGACCTCGTAGAATTGATGCGCCTCGGGCGAGACCGCGAAGGAGGACAAGACCAGCCCGGCGGCATAGACCACGGCGCCCATCACGATTGCCTTGCGGTCGCCGATCCGCTCGGCCAGCATGCCAAAGATCGGCTGCCCGATGCCCCAGGCGAGGTTCTGGATGGCGATGGCCATCGAGAATTCGACACGAAGCCAGCCGAACTCCTCTGCAATCGGGATCTGGAAGACCCCGAAAGAGGCGCGGATCGCGAAGGAGATCAGCATGATCGCACATCCGGCGATCAGCACCGGGGTGAAGAGGGGGGTCGATTTTTGCATGGCGCGCTCCTGTCGCCGCGCAGATTACCCCCCGGAAAGGCGGCGTCAATTCAACGATTGTGCGGGGCACAATCACGGATCGTGAAGCGTGGCCCATTCCGGCGCTTTTCATGGCCGCGCCGCCGCGCTATGCGGGGCGGATGGAAACGCTGCCGGAAAGATATGACCGCCTCGTCGCCGAGGGCAAGCTGACCCGCGATGCCGCGCAGGAAGCGGCGCTGCCCGAGTTCGAGCGCATCCGCGCCGACCTCGCCAAGCCGCAGAAGAAGGGCTGGTTCCGCAAGGCGCCCGAGCCGCCCAAGGGGCTCTACCTCTGGGGCGGGGTCGGGCGCGGCAAGTCGATGCTGATGGATCTCTTCGTCGAAACGCTCGACGTGCCCAATCGCCGCGTGCATTTCCACGCCTTCATGCAGGAAATCCACGCCGGCATGCACGCCGCCCGCAAGCAGGGGGTGGAGGATGCGCTCTCCCCCGTCGTCAAGGACGTCACCGAAAGCGTCCGCCTGCTCGCCTTCGACGAGATGCAGATCACCGACATCACCGACGCGATGATCGTCGGCCGCCTTTTCGAGGCGCTGTTCGAGGCCGGCGTCGTGGTGGTCACCACCTCCAACCGCGTGCCCGACGACCTCTACAAGAACGGCCTCAACCGCCAGCTTTTCCTGCCCTTCATCGACCTCGTGAAGGAACGGATGGTGGTCCACGAAATGGCCGGCCCCACCGATTACCGGCAGGACAGGCTGGCCGGGGCGCAAACCTATTTCACTCCGATCGATGCCGAAGCGCGCGAGAAGATCAAGGCGGTCTGGCACGACCTCACCGATGGCGACAGCGCGCCCCATACCCTCGTCGTCAACAAGCGCGAGGTCACCATCCCCGCCTTCCGCAACGGCGTGGCCCGGGCAAGCTTCTACGACCTCTGCGCCAAGCCGCTCGGCCCCGCCGACTACCTCGCCATCGCCGAGGCGGCGCGCGTTCTGGTGCTGGAAAACATCCCCCAACTCTCCCGCTCGAACTTCAACGAGGCCAAGCGCTTCGTCACGCTGGTCGACGCGCTCTACGAGGCCGGAACGCAGCTCATCTGCTCCGCCGCCGCCGAGCCGGAATACCTCTATGTCGAGGGCGAGGGCAGTTTCGAGTTCGAACGCACCGCCAGCCGCCTGCGCGAGATGCAGTCGGAAGGCTGGGCCGAAGACTGAAGCCCGCCCGGCTTCTTCTTGGTTAAAATACTCTGGGGGAGGCGTTGAAATCCCGAAGGATTTCAACGTCGGGGGCAAAGCCCCCTTACGCCGTCACCCGGCCCGCGACGTCGCCTGCAGCCAGTTGATGTAAATCCGCTCCGCCCGGTCGTTGAAGCTTTCCATCCGTTCCGCACAGGCCGCTTCGAGATCATGCACCGCATCCGCCCCGATCGCCTTGTCGAGCGCACCGGCATATTCCGGAATGTTGTTCCAGTTCTGCACCGTGTCCGCCTCGATCTCCATGTGGAACTGCATCGAATAGGCCCGCGTCTCCCATTTCATCGCCTGCACGGCGCAATCGGGCGAGGTGGCCAGCACCTGCGCCCCCTCGGGCAGGGCCGTCACCTCGGCCGAGTGCCATTGCAGGCAGTCGAACCGCTCCGGCAGCCCGTCGAACAGCACCCCATCCGCCCCGGCCTCGGTCAACTGCACGTCCATCACCCCGATCTCTGGCACCTTCGACGGGCCCACCGACCCGCCCAGCGCCTCCGCCAGAAGCTGATGCCCAAGGCACAGGCCCAGATAAGGCATCCCCTCCTCGGCCACGGCCTTGCGGATGAACGCCTTTTCCTCCCTCAGCCACGGGTGTTGATCCTCCTGCCACGTATCCATCGGCCCGCCCATGACCCACAGCGCGTCGAACCCCTCGGTGCTGTCGGGCAGCGGCTCGCCCTCGTCGAGCTCGATCGCCTCCCATGTATGGCCGTCTTCACGCAGGAACTTCCGGAAGACGCCGGGATGTTCGACACGTTCGTGCTGCAGGACGAGAATATGCATGGGGCCCTCCGGTCTGTCCTGCCCGAGACTATGGCGGGCTTTGGCAATTTGACAAGCACCGACCGCAAACCGCGCCCCGCGTGACGCAATTGCTCACCGATAGGCCGAAGGCGGCTGGCCGAACTGCGCCGCATAGGCCCGCGAAAAATGCGAGGAACTGGCGAACCCCGTGGCCAGCGCGATCTCGGTCAGCGAAAGCGGGGAGTTGCGGAGCAGGCTCTGCGCCTTCTCCAGCCGAAGCTCGCGGTAATAGCGCATCGTCGGCCGCCCCAGCTTGTCGGTGAAGAGCCGGTTGAGCTGCCGCTCCGACAGCCCGGCGGTCTGGGCCAGATGCGCAAGGTCGACCGGCTCGGCCACATTCGCCTCCATCACCTCCACCGCGTCGAGGATGGCGGCGTTGTTCACCCCCACCCGCTCCACCAGCCCCGCCCGCTGCGGCCCGGCCGAGGGGCGCACTTCCGTATGCATGAACCAGTCGCTCACCAGCCGGGCAAAGGGCTTGCCATGGTGCTGCGTGATCAGCGCATGCATCAGGTCCATCGGCGCCGATCCCCCGGCACAGGTCACCCGGTCCCGGTCGATCACGTAAAGCGAGCGTTCGATCAGCAGGTGCGGCGAGATCTCGGCCAGTGCCGCCACGTGCTCCCAATGCACCGTCATCCGCCGCCCCGCCATCAGCCCGGCGCGCGCAAGGATGATCGGCCCGCCCGAAACGCCCCCCAGCGGCACACCTTCCCGTGCCATCCTCGCCAGCCAGTTCATCACCGCGCGGTCGTCATAAGTGGTGGGGTCGCCGCCGGCGACCACGAACAGGTAATCCAGCTCAAGATCGTCGCCCACCTTCGCCTGCGGCATGACCAGCGTCGCGCCGGAACTGGCGATCGTGTGGCCCGAGGCCGAGATGTTGATCATCTCGTAAAGCGTGCGCCGCGCCAACACGTTCGCCGCCCGCATCGGCTCGGTCAGCGCGGCATAGGACATGGCGGCAAACCCGTCGATCGGCAGGATGCCGATTCGCCGTGTGGTCACGGATTTTGTACCAATACTGTCCATAACGGACACGTATCCGACCGTTTGGGGAAAGTCGAGCGCGCCGGAACACGTCATGCTGAAGGCAACCCAAGCAAAAGGATTCCCGCCCGATGCGCTATTCAGCATTCAGGATCTTCATGGAAGGCCTGACCGGCAACAAGGGATGGAAACCCGTCTGGCGCGACCCCGAGCCGAAGGCGGAATACGATATCGTCATCATCGGCGGCGGCGGGCACGGCCTTGCCACGGCCTATTACCTCGCCAAGGAATTCGGCCTTCGAAATGTGGCCGTGCTCGAAAAGGGCTGGCTCGGCTCGGGCAATATCGGGCGCAACACCACGATCATCCGCTCGAACTACCTCCTGCCGGGGAACGAGCCGTTCTACGAGATGTCGATGAAGCTGTGGGAGAATCTCGAGCAGGACACGAACTACAACTCGATGGTCTCGCAGCGCTCGATCCTCAACCTTTTCCACACCGACGGCCAGCGCGATGCCTTCGTGCGGCGGGCCAACGCCATGTTCCTCGCCGGGGCGGATGCCGAACTGGCCGATGCCGACGCGCTCCGGCGCGAACTGCCCTTCCTCGATTTCGACAATGCCCGTTTCCCGATCAAGGGCGGCCTTTTCCAGCGCCGTGGCGGCACCGCCCGGCACGACGCAGTGGCATGGGGCTATGCCCGCGGCGCCGACAGCCGCGGCGTGGACATCATCCAGAATTGCGAGGTCACCGGTTTCGATATCAGAGATGGCCAATGCCTCGGCGTCGAAACCAACCGCGGTGCGATCCGCGCCAAGAAGGTGGCGGTCTGCGTCGCCGGCTCCTCCAGCCGGGTCATGGCCGCGGCGGGCATGCGCCTGCCGATCGAAAGCCACGTCCTTCAGGCTTTCGTCACCGAGGGTCTGAAGCCAGTTCTCCCGGGCGTCATCACCTTCGGCGCCGGCCATTTCTACGTCAGCCAGTCCGACAAGGGTGGCCTCGTCTTCGGCGGCGATATCGACGGCTACAACACCTATGCCCAGCGCGGCAACCTGCCGGTGGTCGAGGACGTGGCCGAGGGCGGCATGGCGATCATGCCGATGATCGGCCGCGCCCGCCTGCTGCGCTCATGGGGCGGGCTCATGGACATGTCGATGGACGGCTCGCCCTTCATCGACAAGACCCATATCGACGGGCTCTATTTCAACGGCGGCTGGTGCTATGGCGGCTTCAAGGCCACGCCCGCCTCGGGCTACTGCTATGCCCACCTGCTGGCCAAGGACGAACCGCACCCGACCGCCGCGCAGATGCGCCTCGACCGGTTCCGCAGCGGCAACATTATCGACGAAAAAGGCGTGGGCAATCAGCCCAACCTCCACTGACGGGCGCGCCATGACTTTTCATCTTTCCAAAAATACTCACATCGCGACGCCAGCCACGAGGGACACCGCATGATCATCAACCACCCCCTTCTGGGCCCGCGCGATGCCGCCGAGTTCGTCTATCTCGGCGATGCCAGCCTGATCGACCGGCCCGACTGGCAAGCCGAGGGCGCGATGGAGCAGTTCCACGATTACGGCTACCTGCGCGACAACCCGGCCGGCACGCATCAGGAGCTTTGGTATCACGAACAGGGCGACCGCTCGTGGCTGGTGGTCACGCGTGACACGCTCACCCATGAAATCACGGCCGTCGAACTGGCCCGCGACGTGGCGCGCGCAAGGGGGCGGGACAAATGACACAACCCAACCGCATCGGCGGCGGCCTGATCGACCGCGCCAAACCCCTGACATTCCGCTTCAACAACAAGGAGATGGCCGGGTTTGAGGGCGACACGCTGGCCTCGGCGCTTCTGGCCAACGGCCAGCGGCTGGTGGGCCGGTCGTTCAAGTATCACCGCCCGCGCGGCATCTTCACCGCCGGTTCGGAAGAGCCCAACGCGCTGGTGCGCCTGCGCACCGGCGCCCATACCGAGCCCAACACCCGCGCCACCATGGCCGAGCTGTTCGACGGCCTCACCGCCACCAGCCAGAACCATCGCGGCTCGCTCGGTTTCGACATGATGGCGATGACGGATTTCCTCTCGCCCTTCCTGTCGGCGGGCTTCTACTACAAGACCTTCATGTGGCCCAAATCCTTCTGGGAAAAGGTCTACGAACCCGCAATCCGCGCCTCGGCGGGGCTCGGGCGGCTGTCGATGGAGGAAGACCCCGACCAGTACGACAAGGGCTTCCTGCATTGCGATCTTCTGGTGATCGGCTCGGGGCCCGCAGGCCTGTCCGCCGCGCTGGCGGCGGGCCGGGCCGGCGCCCGCGTGATCCTCGCCGACGAGGATTTCGTGGCCGGCGGGCGGCTCAATTCCGAGACGCTCGAACTGGGCGGCATGGCGGGCCATGACTGGGCCGCACAGGCGCTGGCCGAACTGAGTGCCATGGACAACGTGCGGCTCATGACCCGCACCACCGTTTACGGCGCCTACGATCACGGCATCTACGGCGCGCTCGAACGCTGCACCGATCATCTCGCCGACAGCGCCGGGAAGCCGCGCCAGATCCTGTGGCGGATCTATTCCAAGCGCGCCGTCCTCGCCGCCGGCAGCACCGAGCGGCCCATCGCCTTCGGCAACAACGACCGCCCCGGCGTGATGCTGGCGGGGGCCGTGCGGACCTATGTGAACCGCTTCGGCGTGGCGCCGGGCAAGGAAGTGGCCGTTTTCACCAACAACGACGACGGCTGGCGCACCGCTGCCGACCTTGTCTCGCGCGGCGTGCATGTGCGCGCGGTGATCGACTGTCGCGACCGGGCCGCGCCGATCAACCTGCCCGACATCCGGCACATCCGCGGGGCGGGCGTGGTCAACACCGTCGGCCGCAAGGGGCTCAAGGCGATCACCCTGACCGATGGTCAGGTGATCCCGGTCGATTGCCTTGCCGTCTCGGGCGGGTGGAACCCCAATGTCCACCTCACCTGTCACCAGCGTGGCAAGCCGGAATGGCGCGACGACATCAAGGCCTTTGTCCCCGGTGGCACCATGCCCGCGGGCATGGCCGTGGCGGGCGCCGCCAACGGTTCCATGACGCTGGCCGCCGCTCTGGCCGAGGGGCGGGCGCAGGCCGAGGCGCAGATTTCCGACCTCGGCTTTACCCCCGTGAAGGCCGACGCCGTCGAGGCCGAGGACGAGCCGCAGGACACCGCCGCCTTCTGGTACGTGCCGGAAAGCCGCCACCGCGCCTGGCTCGACCAACAGAACGACGTGACCGTCAAGGACGTGAAGCTCTCGCATCAGGAAGGCTTCCGCGCGGTCGAGCATCTCAAGCGTTACACCACGCTGGGCATGGCCACCGATCAGGGCAAGACCGCCAATATCCCCGCACTCGCCATCATGTCCGAGATCACCGGGCGCACTATTCCCGAGACCGGCACCACCATCTTCCGCCCGCCCTTCACCCCCGTGCCGATGGGCGCGCTGGCGGGCCGGGCCCGTGGCAAGGATTTCCGCCCCTACCGCCTCACCCCCTCGCATAAATGGGCCGAGGAAAACGGGGCAAGCTTCGTCACCGTCGGCAACTGGCTGCGCGCCGAATGGTACGTGCAACCGGGCGAGAAAGGCTGGCGCGACTCCGTAGACCGCGAGGCCAAGACCGCCCGCGAAAAGGTTGGCATTTGCGATGTGACCACGCTGGGCAAGATCGACATCAAGGGCCGCGATGCGGGCGCCTTCCTCGACAAGGTCTATGCCAACACCTTCTCGACCCTGAAGGTCGGCAAGGTCCGCTATGGCCTGATGCTGCGCGAGGATGGCATCTGTTACGACGACGGCACCACCGCGCGGCTGGGCGAGAACCACTATGTCATGACCACCACCACGGCCAACGCCGTGCTGGTCTTCCGCCGGCTGGAATTCGCGCGGCAATGCCTCTGGCCCAACATGGATGTTCACCTGATCTCCACCACCGATGGCTGGGCGCAATTCGCCGTCGCCGGGCCGAAATCCCGCGACCTGCTGCGCAAGGTCGTGGACAAGGAGTTCGACCTCTCGAACGAGGCCTTCCCCTTCATGTCCTGCGCCGAGATCACCGTCTGCGGCGGCACGCCCGCGCGGCTCTTCCGCATCTCCTTCTCGGGCGAGCTTGCCTTCGAGATCGCCGTGCCCGCCCGTTATGGCAACTCGATGATGGCGGTGCTCAACGAGGCCGGGGCGGAATTCGGCGCCGTGCCCTACGGCACCGAGGCGCTCAGCGTCATGCGGATCGAGAAGGGCCACGCCGTCGGCAACGAGCTCAACGGCCAGACCACCGCCCACAATATCGGGCTGGGCAAGATGGTCAGCCAGAAGAAGGAATGCATCGGCAACGTCCTCTCGCAGCGCCCCGAGATGATCCGCGATGACGCGATCCGCCTGATGGGTTTCCGCCCCGTCGACCGGTCACAGAAGCTGATCACCGGCGCGCATTTCATCAACAAGGGCGAGGAGGCCACGATGGACAACGATCAGGGCTGGATGACCTCCGTGGCATGGTCGCCCAATCTCGGCCATTCCATCGGGCTGGGCTTCATCAAGTCGGGGCACGAGCGCAAGGGCGAGATCGTCCGCGCCGTCAGCCCGGTGCACGGCACCGAGATGGAGGTCGAGATCGTGTCCTCCCATTTCATCGACCCGGAAGGAGAACGCCTCCGTGGCTGAGTTCACCCTCACATCCGCCCCGCCGCTGGCCGGGATCGACCACAAATCCGATGGCATCCACCTGCGCGCGCCCAAGGATCTCGCCATCGTCGCCGTCGCCCTGCCGCTGGGCGGCGAGGACGCGGCGCTCGCGGCCATCCGCAAGGGCTATGGCGCCGACCTGCCCGATCCCGGCAAATCCGTCTCGGCACAGGAAGACGGCGCCACCCTTTTGCGGCTGGCCCCCGATCAGGCCTTTATCCTCTTCCATCGCGCCGAGCCGGACGCCGAGGCCGTGGTCGCCGGGCGCATCGGTGAGGTCGCCTATCTCACCGACCAGACCGACACGTGGGTAGCGCTCGAACTTTCCGGCCCCCGCGCCCGCACGGCGCTGGAGCGCATCTGCCCCATCGACATCCACCCCGACGCCTTCGCCGTGGGCTGCGCCGCCCGCACGGTGATGGAACATCTGGGCACCATCATCCTCCGCACGGAACAGGACACGTTCCTGCTTCTGTCGGCCAGTTCCTCGGCAGGCTCGTTCCTGCATGCCGTGGAAACCTCGATCAGGAACGTCAGCTAAAGGATTCACCACGCGGATTTCAGGGCTCCGCGCCACGAAGGGAAAGGAAGATAGCACATGTATCTCGAGAACTTCGAACGTGCCCGTACCGCGGTGGCGACACCGGTGTCCGGGCGGCGCAGCCTCTCCGGCGACTTCGTCTTCATCAGCCAGGATGACAGCGTCGCCTTCCTCGCCGAGGCCTGTATCGACGTGCTGCGCAGCGCCAACCGCCTGACCGGGCAGCCCGCCTATGACTGGACGCATATCCGTGGCGAGGCGGGGCTGTCGCAGGCCGGCACGATCTGCGGCCCTGACCAGACGCTGGTGCTGATCGGCGGCACCGACGCACCTTGGCAGCCCTCGGCCGAGCGCCTGATCACCCTGCGCGCCGCCATCCGCAACGCCGCCCGCGTCTGTGTCGTGGGCGCGGCCGTCTTCGTGCCGCTCGCCGCGGGCGTGCTGGCCACCAAGCGCCTCGCCGTGCATCCCAGCTTTCGCCCCGGTGTCGAGGAAGGCCCCCAAAGCCCCGAGATCGTCGAGGGCACCACCTGTCACCACAAGGCCATGAGCAGCGCCACGGGCCATGTCTCGGCGATCCGGATGATGGTCGACCTTGTCGGCGTGCGCGATGGCGAATTCACCCGCGTGGCGCTGGCGCGTGACCTCGGGCTCAACGAACCGCAGGCGGAATGCGGTTCGGGCGAGCACTGGCGCTACAAGCGCATGGCGCAGGGCGACGAGGTGATCTGCGAGGCACTACAAATCATGCGTGACCATCTCGAGGACACGCTGACCGTGGGCCAGATCGCCGATATTCTCGACGTCTCGCCCCGCAAGCTCGAACGCGGGTTCAGCGAATATCTGGGGCAGACCCCCCTCAAGGTCTACCGCGACCTGCGGCTCGAACGGGCGCACAGCCTGCTGGCGCAGACCTCGCTGCCGGTGGGCGAGGTGTCGGTCGCCTGTGGCTTCTCCAACGTGACGCTGATGAAGAAGTGGTTCCACCGCAAATACGGCCAGATGCCGGGCGAGGTGCGTCGCCACGCCTTCGCCGGGGCGGGCCGCGCAGCGTGAGAAGGGTTTGACCGCCGGGCGCGGTCTTGCCATCCTTCCGGCATGGTGAAAGGCGTCCTCCTCGATCTCTCCGGGGTCCTCTATGACGGCGACCGGCCCGTGCCCGGCGCGGTCGAGGCCGTGGCCCGACTGCGCGAGGCCGGCCTGCCGGTGCGCTTCCTGACCAATTCGACCCGCTCACCCCGGCGCAAGCTTCTGGAAAAGCTGCGAAAGATGGGGTTCGAGCTGGAAGATGACGAGCTGTTCACCCCCGCCTCGGCCGCTTGCGAATTGCTGGCGAAGAGGGAACTGAAAGCGCATCTGCTGATCCACCCCGATCTGGAAGAGGATTTCGAAGGGGTCGAGGGCACCGACAGCCCCGGCGCCGTCGTCGTCGGCGATGCGGGCCCGTATTTCACCTTCGACGCGCTCAACGCCGCCTTCCGCGTGCTGAGCGAGGGCGCGGCGTTCTATGCGCTGGCCGCCAACCGCAGTTTCCGCGATGCCGATGGCAAACTCAGCATGGATGCCGGCGCCTTCGTCGCCGCGCTGGAATACGCCAGCGGGACCGAGGCGGAGGTTCTGGGCAAGCCCGCCAAGGCCTTCTTCGCCGCCGCGCTCGACGATATGGGGGTGGAGGAAAGCGAGGCCGCCATCATCGGCGACGATGCCGAATCCGACGTCGCCGGCGCCCTCCGCGCCGGGCTGGGCCGCGCGGTGCTGGTGCAGACCGGCAAGTATCGCGAGGGCGACGAGACCGGGACCGACCCGGCCCCCAGCCACGTGGCCGCCGACCTTTCCACCGCGGTCGTCTGGCTGCTTTCGTAACCCGCCCCCGTCCCGCAACGAAAAACCCCCGGCGTTTCCACCGGGGGCCCTTTTTTGTCTCTGTTCCCTGTGCCTCAGCCCGCGTGGCGGGCCTGTGCGCGGAACTCGGTCTGGTCGGTGATCGAGAACCGCCCGCCCTTGACCTTCTGAAGCTTGCCCTGCCGGAGCAGATGCCCGAAGGAGCGCAGCCCGTCCTCGCGCGAGAACGAGGCGAGTTCCACCTCCTTCAGCTTGCCCATCAGCATCGGGCGCGAGAACTGCTGGCGGCCCTCGATATCGGCCATGTAGGCGGCGGCGGCTTCCAGAAGCTCGGGCAGGGTGGTCGCGCCGATCTGTTCGGCGAACTCGCTGAACCCGCCTTCTTCCACCGGGGTGCTGCCGGCGGTGCCGGAGACCTGGGCCGACACGCGACGCGGGCGAACAGGGTCGCGCGGCGTGTCGACCCGCTGTTCGGCCACCAGCTTCAGCGGGGCCTGGCGCGCCTCGACAGCGGGGCGGCGTGAACGCGGCGTTTCCTCGGACCCCGTGGCCCGGTGGCGGCGCGGGCGCACCACGCTGGCCAGATCCGAGCGATAGGCTTCCTCGTCGGTTTCCTGCTCCAGCGTGCTGCCGGCGTTCTTCTCGGCCTTGGTCGCGGCCACGGCGGCGCGCAGGTGCTGGATGGCGTTGCGGCGCTTGTTCGAATCCGGCGCCTCGAAATGGGTGTCGGCCGTGTCGAAAAGGCGCGAGGCATCCGATTCCGTGTCCGAGCCCTGAAGGCGCGCGGCCCTGCGGCTGCCGGGCATGTCATCCGGCTCGTCCGTCGCGTCTTCATAGGGGGCGGCCTCGGGCGCGGGGGCGGGCTCTTCGAACATCTGTTCGGGCTCGTCCGCTTCCGCGACGGCGGGCGCCTCTTCCTCGAAGGCTGCGTCGTCGATGCCGGCTTCGTCGCCCTGCATCTCCTGCGCGGCGGGTGCCTCGTCGAAACCGGCGCCCTGTTCCATCTCGGCCTCGACCTCGGCCAGCTCGCGCTGCAGCTCGGCCTCGTCCTCGGGGCTCAGGATCGCTTCGGCATCGTCGGCCATTTCTGCCGTGTCCGGCGCGGCGGCGGCTTGCGCCTCGTGCGCGTCCTCGTCGAAATCTTCCTCGATCTGGCCCGAGGCGATCGCCGCCTCGAACTCGCTGCGCTTCATCTTCAGGACGCGGGCCCGCAGGGGGCGGCCGGGCTCTGCCGTGGCCTGTTCCCCGGTCAGGACGAAGGGCGCCTCGTCATCCTCCGCGTCCGGCTCATCGGCGATTTCGGGCGCTTGGGCGCTTTCCGGCTCCGCCGCGCTTTCGGCGGGCATCGCGTCGGCCAGAAGCTGCGACAGCGTATCCTCCGACAGCCCGTCTTCGAGATCCGGCTCCTCGGCATCGGCCTCGGCCGTGCCCTCGGGCTCTTCGATGGCTTCGTCGGCCGCTTCGGCCAGGCGCGCGCTCATGTCGGCAAAGGCCTGCTCTTCGTCGCCGTCTTCGGTCTCCTCGTCCGCCTGCGCCACGGCCGCGTCATCCTCGGCCAGCGTGGCGTCAAGCTCCTCGGCGGTGCGCTGCAGGAAATCCTGCGCGTGCTCGTCCTCGGAATAGTCCTCGGCATAGCTGTCGCTGGAATGAGCCACGACAGACCGGATCCGGCGCAGACGGGCGGCGACGCTGTCGGCCTCTTCCGCGGCGGGGGCCGGGGGCACGATCACGTCTTCGACATCATCCTCGGCGTAATCCTCGTCATAGCCGGCGGTCAGGTCGGAGCCATCCTCTTCGGCGACGTCTGCGAAGGCGTTCAGTTCGTCCTCGTCATACTCGTCGGCATCGTCGTCTTCCGCCGTCAGCCCGGCCATGGCCTCCTGCAGCGCGGCCTCATCCGCCTCGGCAACTTGGGCCTCGGCCTCTGCGGGCGCTTCCTCGATCACGACCTCGTCTTCGGCAATCACCGGGTCTTCGGCGGCGGGGGCCACGGGGACCAGCGGCTGCTGTTCCTGCGGCGGTGTCTCGACGGCCGCCTCCGGCGCGGCCTCTTCCGCCACCGGTTCGGGGGCGTCATCCGCGGCCTCGGCATGCGCCTGCATCGCGGCTTTCAGCGTTTCGGTCTCCTCCTCGACGCTGGCCAGCGCGGCGGCGGCGGCAATCTGCTTCGGCTCGGGCTTGGGCTCCGGCGTCGGTTCGGGCGTGGCCTCTTCGGCCTCCGCTTCTGCGGCGCGCAGCACGATCCGGCCTTCGTTCTCGCGTGCCTCGACCCGGCGGGAGATCTCGCGCTCGGCGATCCGGGCCAGCATCTCGGCATCCGGCGTCGGCGGTTCGGCCCCGAAATACCGGTCATCTGCGGCGAGATCGCGAAAGTACTCCGCAATGGCCTTCATGGTTTCAAACGAATCGTCGAACCCCTCCAGCGTGCAAGAAAAGGTGCCGTATGAAACCGTAAGAATTTTGCTTGTACTGATCATAATAACGCTCGCATTGGACTGCCTGCAGCCACAGTGTTTACCATCTTCCCCTAGACCAAAGCGGTTCGATTCTTGGAGTATTACCGTATCATTTAGTGGTTAGAATGTGTTCTATTTCTTAATCGGGCTACAATCCGCGGAGTCTTGCTTTGATTGTGCATGCCAATGAACCAGTCACGCTGATCGGCGGCGCGGCGGTGACGAAAAAGCGGATCGAACGGGCCCTTTCGCTGGCGCCCGTGCTGGCCGCGGCCGACAGTGGCGCTGACGCGGCGCTCGCCAACGGGGTCGAACCGGCCGCCGTGATCGGCGATTTCGATTCGATTTCCGACGCGGCGCAACAGGCGCTTCCCCCCGCCGTCCTGCACCGGATATCCGAGCAGGACAGCACCGATTTCGACAAGTGCCTGCGCAACATCCGCGCGCCGCTGATCCTCGGCATCGGCTTTTCCGGCGACCGGCTCGACCATGCGCTTGCCGCCTACAACAGCCTCGTCCGGCATCCGGCGCGGCGCTGCATCCTGCTGGGGGAGGAGGAGCTGGTCTTTCTCGCCCCGCCCTCCCTCTCGCTCGACCTGCCGCCCGAAACGCGGGTGTCGCTCTTTCCCATGGGCGCGGTCGAGGGGGTGTCGGACGGGCTGGAATGGCCGATCAACGGGCTGAACTTTGCCCCCGACGGGCGGGTCGGCACCTCCAACATCGCCACCGGGACGGTGCACATGTCCTTCACCGCGCCCAAGATGCTGGTGATCCTGCCCGAAGCGGCGCTGGAAACGGTGGTCCGGTCGCTTCTCGGCACCACCGCGCTCTGGCCGGGGGATTAGGGCTGCGGCAGCGGGCGGCGCTCCAGCTTGCGCTCGCGGACGAACACGAAGAGGCCCGAGGCCACGATCAGTGCGATCCCGGCAAAGGCCAGCGTGTCGGGCAGATCGCCGAACACATAGAAGCCTAAAATCGTGGCGCTGACGATTTCCAGATACTGGATCGGCGCCAGAAGCGAGGCCGAAGCGAAGGACAGCGCAAAGCTGATGCAGACATGCGCCAGCGTCGCGATCACGCCAAGCGCCAGCAGCAGCCACAGCTCACGCGCCTCCGGCCAGATCGGGTCGAGCGCGGCCACGCCCGAGCCGTCGAAGGCCCAGAGCAGCGGCACCGCCAGAACCAGCGCGGCACACCCGGTATAGACCTGCAGGGTGATCGGGTGCATCCGCGTCGCCATCCGGCGGGTCAGGATCATATAGAAGGCAAAGCACAGCGCCGTCACCAGCGGCAGCAGCGCCACCAGCCCGACCTCCTCGAAACTCGGCTGGATGATCAGCAGCGCCCCGGCGAACCCGATGGCACAGGCAACGTACCGCCGCGGGCCGATCGGCTCGCCCAGAAGCAGCCCGCCGAGAAGGGTCAGGATGAAGGGCTCGACAAAGAAGATGGAAATCGCGTCGGCAATCGGCATGAACCGCAGCGCGGTAAAGAAAAACGCCGTCGCCACCAGCAACAGCGCCGCGCGCACAAGGTGCAGCGCCACTTCGCCCCGCCTTGGCCGGTGCAGCCAGCCGAAGATCAGCGCCAGCGGAAACAGCAACACCGATTGCGCCACGAACCGCGTGGCGGCCACCTGCCCCACCGCCACGGCATCGCCGATCAGCTTGGCGCAGGTGTCCATCGCCGGGGCAATCACGGCGAAACCCACCATCAACAAAATACCAAGGCCGGTCCGGCCCGTGTCCGTGCTCATGTCCTGATGCCTGTTATGCGGTCGCTCCTGCGCCGCACTGCACAGAAATGCGGCAGGGGGCGCAAGCGCAATCTGCCGTTTTGACCCGTCTCGGGACGCCGCTACTGACAGGTTCGGTCGCCCGGTCTCAGCAGTTGGGCACGTTCACCGCCAGCCCGCCAAGCGAGGTTTCCTTGTACTTCTCGCTCATATCCGCCCCGGTCTGGCGCATGGTCTCGATGCAGGCATCCAGCGGCACCAGATGCGTGCCGTCGCCGCGCAGCGCCAGACTGGCCGCGCTGACCGCCTTGATGGCACCCAGCCCGTTGCGCTCGATACAGGGCACCTGCACCAGCCCCTTGACCGGGTCGCAGGTCATGCCGAGGTGATGCTCCAGCGCGATCTCGGCGGCGTTCTCGATCTGCTGCGGCGTCCCGCCCAGCACCGCCGCCAGCCCGGCCGCCCCCATCGCCGCCGCGCTGCCCACTTCCGCCTGACACCCGGCTTCCGCCCCGGAAATCGAGGCGTTGTATTTCACCAGCCCGCCAATCGCGGCGGCGGTCAGCAGGAAATCCTCCACCTGCGCCTCCGACGCGCCCGGCACATGCTCCAGCCAGTACTTGATCACCGCCGGCACCACGCCCGCCGCCCCGTTGGTCGGCGCGGTCACCACCTGCCCGCCGGCGGCGTTCTCCTCGTTGACCGCCATGGCATAGGCGCTCATCCAGTCGTTGATCTTGTGCGGCGCGTTCAGGTTGGTGCCCCGCTCGGCCACCAGCGCATCGGCAATCCCCTTGGCCCGGCGCTTGACATACAGCCCGCCCGGCAATTCGCCCTCGGTGGTCAGCCCGCGCTCGATACAGTCGTTCATCACCTGCCAGATGCGCTTGACCCCCGATCTCAGGTTCTCCGACCCGCCGCGCGAGATTTCGTTGGCCTTCTTCATCTGGGCGATGGTCTTGCCGCTGGTCTCCGACATCTCCAGCATCTCGGCGGCGCTCTTGAACGGGTAGGGCACCGGCTCGCCCTCTTCCGTATTCCGCCCCGCCGCCAGCTCCGCCTCGGTCATCACGAAGCCACCGCCGATGGAATAATAGGTCTCCTGCAGGATCACGTCGCCCTGCTGGTCGGTCGCCATCAGGACCATGCCGTTGGCATGGCCCGGCAGGTTCGGCCCGAAATCGAACACCAGATCGTTCTTGGGATCAAACTGCAACGTGCCCAGCCCCTCGGGCGACACGGTGTGCGTCTCGCGGATCTCTTCCAGAACCTTCTCGGCCTGCTCGTGATCATACGTCTCGGGCAGGAACCCCGCCAGCCCGAGGATCGTCGCCCGGTCCGTCGCATGACCCACGCCGGTAAAGGCCAGCGATCCGTGCAGCGAGCCCTTGACCCCGTGAAACCCGAACGGCGCCGCGCGCATCTTGTCGAGGAACTTCCCCGCCGCCACCATAGGCCCCATCGTGTGCGAGGAGGACGGGCCGATGCCGACCTTGAACATGTCGAAGACGGAAAGAAACATCAGGTGGCGCTGCCTTCTGGTGGTGTCGGATGTCGCGGGGCGGTAAAGGGCGTCTCGCCCAGCCCCTCCGCATCTATGGCAGCCTTCACCGCCTGACAACGTTCCAGACGCGTCGCCATGGCCTGCATATGCGGCCAATCCGCCAGCCGGAACCAGCCATTATCCTCCTCCGCCGGGTAAAGCTGAAGCCAGCGGATCAGGCAGGCAAGGTAGAAATCCAGCACCGAAGGCGCCGCCGCACAGAGCCAGCCCGGCCGCTCCGCCGCCTGCGCCTCGATCAGGGTCAGGTGCCGGGCGATCTCCCCCTTGAGGTGCTCCCGCAACTCGGCCTGCGCCGCCGCGTCGTCGCCCACATACTGCGCCGGGTAGAACCGCATCCGCATCGCCGTGTGCAGCGTGTTCGAGGTGAAGAACAGCCATTTCAGAAACGCGCCCCGCTCCGCGCTGTCTGGCACAGGCGCCAGAGCCCCGTGCCGGTCGGCCAGCCACAACAGGATCGCCCCGGTCTCGAAGATCGGTCCCTCCGGCGTCTCCAGCGCGGGGATCAGCCCGGCGGGGTTCACCTTCAGATAGGCGGGCGCCTTGTGGCCGCGTGCCTTGCGGTCGATCAGCGCGGTCTCATAGGGCGCGCCCATCTCCTCCAGCACCAGCCGGATGATGAGCGAGGCGTTGTCGGGGGCGTAATGCAGGCGATAGGGTCGGGTCATGCGCCGCGCATACGCGGGCCCGCCCGCCCTGTCATGCCCGAAAACGACCTCTCCCCGCCTCGATCGGTGAATTTCACCGGGCCTTAACCATCCCGGCCTACCCTCCTTCGCATACTTCCCGAAAGGAGGGGCGCCATGTCTGCCGCCTGGTTCGTTCTGTTTCTCGCCACCCTCTGGCTTGCCCTGTTCGGCGCCGATCCGGGCCGCACGGTCACCCATCCGTTGCAGGTGGGGGTGGTTCCGCCCGTCTAGGGCCCCTTTCCTCGGCGGTTTTGCGGCAATTGCCCCTCGCACCGTGCGCGCAACTCTCTTATAACCGGCCAGAGAGTTCGGGGAGTTGCCTGCCATGTCCGGAGAGTTGTCGCCCATCGACAAGGCGAAGTTCGTCGCCGCGAAGCGATCCGTCGACTATGTCGAGGACGGCATGCGCGTGGGCCTCGGCACCGGCAGCACCGCGGCATGGATGGTGCGCTGCCTTGGCGAGCTTGTTCGCGACGACGGGCTCAAGATCCGCGGCGTGCCCACCTCCGCCCGCACCGCAGAGCTCGCCCGCGACGTCGGCATCGACGTCATCAGCCTCGACGAGGCCAAGTGGCTCGACCTCACGATCGACGGCGCGGACGAGTTCGACGGCAACCTGAACCTCATCAAGGGCGGCGGCGGCGCGCTCTTGCAGGAGAAGATCGTCGCCACCGCCTCCGATCAGATGATCGTGATCGCCGATATCGGGAAAGAGGTCGAAACGCTGGGCGCTTTCCCCCTTCCGGTCGAGGTCATTCCCTTCGGCTGGCAGACGACGCGCGCGCTGATCGAGGAGGTTCTGATCAGCATGGACGTGCTCGGCCGCGACGCCTCGCTCCGGATGAACGGCCGCCACCCCTACATTACCGACGAGGGGAATTACATCATCGACCTGCATCTCGGCCGCATCGGCAACCCGCATCAGCTTGCCATGGTACTCAACCAGATGCCGGGCGTCGTTGAAAACGGGCTTTTCATGGATATCTGCGACATCGTGATCCTCGGCCATGGCAACGGCAAGGTCGAGACGCGCGATATCAACGAAGGCACGGTGGAAGAAGACCGTCTGGATTTCATGGAATCCGACAATCTCTTCTCCGACCTGCAGGATTAGGACAAAAGAGATATGAGCTTCGACTACGATCTTTTCGTGATCGGCGGCGGATCGGGCGGCGTACGCGCGGCCCGCGTGGCCGCACAGGGCGGCGCCAAGGTGGCGCTGGCTGAGGAAGACCGCTATGGCGGCACTTGCGTGATCCGGGGCTGCGTGCCCAAGAAGCTGATGGTCTTTGCCAGCGAATATCCCGGCCACATCGAAGACGCGCAGGCCTATGGCTGGAAGGTCGAGCCCGGCGCCTTCGACTGGACCGCGTTCAGGACCCACCTGCATTCCGAGCTTGACCGTCTGGAAGGCGTCTATCGCAACCTGCTCAAGAACGCGGGGGTCGAAACCTTTGACGCCCGCGCCTCGCTGGAGGATGCCCATACCGTCAAGCTCTCGACCGGCGAGTCGTTCACCGCCAAGCATATCCTGCTCGCCACCGGCGGCCGCCCGGTGCGCCCCGACCTGCCCGGCGCCGACGAGGGGCTGGTGTCGAACGACATCTTCCATCTCGACGCGCTGCCCAAATCGATGCTGATCATCGGCGGCGGCTATATCGCCTGTGAATTCGCCGGCATCCTCAATGGGCTCGGCGTCGAGGTGACGCAATTCTATCGCGGCGCCCAGATCCTGCGCGGCTTCGACGAGGAGGCACGCGGCCTGATCGCCGACGAGATGATCGCGGCGGGCATCCACCTGCATCTCGGCACCGATATCAAGCGGGTCGAGAAAACCGATGATGGCTACAGGGTGACCGGCACCAACGGCATCGAGCAGACCTTCGAGAAGATCTTCTTCGCCACCGGCCGCCGGCCCAACACCGACGGCATGGGGCTGGAGGCGGCGGGCATCAAGCTCGGCCGCAAGGGCGAAGTGCTGGTGGACGAATACAGCCAGTCGAGCGTGCCCTCGATCTATGCCATCGGCGACGTCACCGACCGGGTGAACCTGACGCCGGTGGCCATCCGCGAAGGCATGGCCTTTGTCGAGACGGTGTTCAACGGCAACCCCACCCCCGTCGATCACGAGCTGATCCCCACGGCGATCTTCACCCAGCCCGAGTTCGGCACGGTCGGCCTGTCGGAGGAGGACGCGGCCGAGCAGGAACCGATCGAGGTCTACTCGACCTCGTTCAAGCCCATGCAACAGGCCTTTGCCGGCCGCTCCGACCGGGTGCTGATGAAACTGATCGTCAGCAAGGAAAGCCGCAAGGTGCTGGGCTGTCATATCGTCGCGCCCGGCGCGGGCGAGATGATCCAGATGGCCGGCATCGCGGTCAAGATGGGCGCCACGAAAGAGGATTTCGACCGCACCGTGGCGGTTCATCCCACCATGTCGGAAGAAATCGTGACCATGCGCGCCCCGGCGCGAAGCGGTTGAATTTTGCCTGTGAAACCACAGGTTATGAGGTAGCGTTTGGACGGACGCGAAAACAGAGGAAGAGGTTAAATGGCTGGACATTCTGGCGGCCCCTGGGGCGGCGGCGGAAACTCGGGAGGTAACGGCGGAGACGACGATGACCGCCGGGGCAACCGGGGCGGGCGGCGCCCGCCCGAAGGGGGGTCACAGATCCCCGAGATCGACGAGCTTGTCAGGAAAGGCCAGGATCAGCTCCGCGTCCTCATGGGTGGTCGCGGCGGCTCGGGCCGGGGTAACGGAACCGGCCCCGGCGGCGGCGGCCCGGCCTTCGGTCGCGGCGTCTTCGTGATCGGCGGCCTGATCGCCGTTGTGCTCTGGGCCATGGCCAGCTTCTATACTGTCAAGCCCGAAGAGCAGTCGGTCGAACTGTTTTTGGGCGAGTATTACTCCACCGGCGATCCCGGCCTGAACTTCGCCCCATGGCCGCTCGTCTCCGCCGAGGTGGTCAACGTCACCTCCGAGCGCACCGAGAATATCGGTAGCGGACGCGGCAATGCCTCGGGCGGCGACGGGCTGATGCTGACCACCGATGCCAATATCGTCGATATCGACTTTCAGGTGGTCTGGAACATTAACGACCCGGCCAAGCTTCTCTTCAACATCCGCGATCCGCAACTGACGGTTCAGGCGGTGTCCGAGGCCGTCATGCGCGAAATCATCGCCGCGACCAACCTCGCCCCGATCCTCAACCGCGACCGTGGGATCATCGCCGACACGGCGCGCGAGAACATCCAGTCCACGCTCGACGAATACAACAGCGGCATCAACATCGTCCGGGTCAACCTCGACACAGCCGACCCGCCGCGCGAGGTGATCGACGCCTTCCGCGAGGTGCAGGCCGCCGAACAGGAACGCGACCGCCTGCAACGTCAGGCCGATGCCTATGCCAACCGCGTTCTGGCCGAGGCCCGCGGTGAAGCCGCGCAGGTGCTCGAACAGGCCGAAGGCTACCGCGCCCGCGTCGTCAACGAAGCCATCGGTGAGGCCAGCCGCTTCATCGCCGTGGCCCAGGAATTCAATCAGGCGCCCGAGGTGACACAACGCCGCCTCTACCTCGAAACGGTAGAGCGCACGCTCGGCAAGATGGACAAGATCCTGCTCGACGAATCCACGGGGGCCGACGGCGAGGGCGTGCTGCCCTACCTGCCCCTTGACCAACTGCGCCGCTCGCGGCCCGCCGGCAACGAAGGATCGAACTGATGCGTAAATCCGCTTTCTTGCTTCCCATCCTTGCCGTTGTCGTCATCGGCATCCTGTCCTCGCTCTATATCGTGGACGAACGCGAAAAGGCCCTTGTCCTGCAATTCGGCCAGATCAAGAAGGTCGTCGACGAGCCCGGCCTCGGGGTGAAGATCCCCCTGATCCAGGAGGTCGTGCGCTACGACCGGCGTATCCTGTCGCTCGACACCGACGCGATCGAGGTCACGCCCTCGGATGACCGCCGCCTCGTGGTCGACGCCTTCACCCGCTACCGGATCGCCGACGTGGTCCAGTTCCGGCAGGCCGTCGGCATCGGCGGCATCCGCGTCGCCGAAGACCGGCTCGCCTCGGTCCTGAACGCCCAAATCCGCGAGGTGCTGGGTGCGGATCAGGTGACCTCCGACACGATCCTCTCGCCGCAGCGGCGCGACCTTGCCGTGCGCATCCTCGAACAGGCGCGCGCCAGCGCCGCGGGGCTGGGGCTCGAGATCGTCGACGTGCGTCTGAAACAGACCAACCTGCCCCAGCAGAACCTCGAGGCCACCTTCGCCCGGATGCGGGCCGAGCGTGAACGCGAGGCCGCCGACGAGATCGCCCGCGGTAACGAGGCCGCCCAGCGTGTCCGCGCCGCCGCCGACCGGACCGTTGTGGAAACCGTGTCGAACGCCGAACGCGAGGCCGAGATCGCCCGAGGCGAGGCCGATGCCGAGCGGAACCGGATCTATGCCGAGGCCTTCGGCAACAACCCGGATTTCTTCGCCTTCTACCGCTCCCTCTCGGCGCTCGAGCGGTCGATGAACGAGGAGAACTCCACCATCGTCTTCTCGCCGAACAGCGAATTCCTCGGGCCCATGTTCGAGGCCGTCCGCGCCGACGGTCTGGGCGAGGTCGCGGTCGACGAGATCGACATGGACCGCCTGCGCGAAATGGCCCCGGAAACGGAAATCTCGCCGGACCTGCCGGAAAGTGAACGCCGCCGCCTCGAAGAGGACGCCGCCCTGCAGGAAGCGGAGCAGGAGGCCGAAGCGGCCGAGCAAGCCGCCGAGGAGGCCGCCCAGGGCGCTGACGATGGCGACACGGGCGACGAGGCCGCCGCGACCGATGACGGCGCGGGCGACGCCGCTGCCGAAGAGGAGGCCGCCGACGACGCGGCCGCCGACGCCGCGCCGGCCGAAGACGATACCGCGACGGATCAACAGACCGACGCGGAAGATACCGCCGATGAAGAGGTCGCGAATTGATCGCGACCTTCTTCCTGGCCCTCGGGCTGGTACTCGTGGTCGAGGGGCTGGTCTATGCACTGGCCCCTTCGCTTGTCGAGCAACTGCTCGCCGCCCTGCGCGCCCTCCCCGAGGACAGCCGCCGCCTGATCGGGCTCGGCTCGATTGCCGTCGGTCTGGTGCTGGTCTGGTGCGCAAAGTCGCTCGGGGCGTGAATTGCGCGCTTGATTTGCGGCTCGCGACAGGTTCACATGGTCGTGACTCCGGCTTGCCGTGTTTTGCGTATTGGCAAACCGTTCATAAATAGAAGCTCAGGACATCCAATGCCCTACCGATGATGACAGTCGGATCAATCTGAGGAGAGTTTCATTGACAGCTAACACCATCGCACAGCAACAGGACGGGCGCGGCGTGCTGCGCGCCTTCTGGCTGACGGCGCTCGCCATGGGCCTTGTCATCGCCCAGGCCATCGCGGCCCAGGCACGCCCTGACAGCTTTGCCGATCTTGCCGACACGGTCAGCCCGGCCGTCGTCAACATTACCACCTCCACGGTGGTGGCACAGGGCACCGGGCCTTCGCCCATCGTCCCCGAAGGCTCGCCCTTCGAGGATTTCTTTCGTGAATTCCAGGATCGCAACGGCGACAGCCCGCGCCGCACCTCGGCGCTGGGCTCGGGCTTCGTGATCTCGGAAGACGGCTATGTCGTCACCAACAACCACGTCATCGAGAGCGCCGACGAGGTGATCATCGAGTTCTTCTCGGGCGAGGAGCTGACCGCCGAGGTTGTCGGCACCGACCCCAAGACCGATATCGCGCTGCTGAAGGTCGAGGCCGACAAGCCGCTGCCCTTCGTCAGCTTCGGCGACAGTGACGCGGCCCGCGTCGGCGACTGGGTCGTCGCCATGGGCAACCCGCTGGGGCAGGGCTTCTCCGTCTCCGCCGGGATCGTCTCGGCCCGCAACCGGGCGCTGTCGGGCACCTATGACGACTACATCCAGACCGACGCCGCCATCAACCGCGGCAACTCGGGCGGCCCGCTCTTCAACCTCGACGGGCAGGTAATCGGCGTCAACACCGCTATCCTGTCGCCCACTGGCGGCTCGATCGGCATCGGCTTCTCGATGGCGTCGAACGTGGTCACCCGCGTCGTCGACCAGCTCAAGGAGTTCGGCGAAACCCGCCGCGGCTGGCTCGGTGTCCGCATTCAGGACGTCACCGACGACGTGGCCGAAGCCATCGGCCTCGAGAAGGTTGCCGGCGCCCTTGTCACCGACGTGCCCGAAGGCCCGGCTGCCGAGGCCGGCATGGAGGCGGGCGACGTCATCATGTCCTTCGACGGCAAGGATGTCACCGACACCCGCAGCCTTGTCCGTCAGGTCGGCAACAGCCCGGTCGGCAAGACCGTGCGCGTGGTGGTCTTCCGTGACGGCAAGACCAAGACGCTGAAGGTCGAGCTTGGCCGCCGCGAAGAGGCCGAAGGCGCCACCCCCGCCGCCCAGCCGGGCGAGGACACGCCCGAGGCACAGGAAGAGGCGGAGAAAACCGTGCTCGGCCTGACCCTCGCGCCGCTCGATGACGAGCTGCGCGGTCAACTTGAACTCGACCCCGAAACCAGCGGCCTCGTGGTCAAGGACATCGACACGCTGTCCGAAGCCTACGAGAAGGGCATGCGCGCCGGCGACGTGATCACCGAGGCCGGCCAGCAGAAGCTGCGCGCCATCGGCGATTTCGAGGACCGCATCGGCGATGCCCGCGAAGCCGGGCGCAAGTCGCTCCTGCTCCTCGTCCGCCGCGCCGGCGAGCCGCGCTTCGTGGCGCTGTCGCTGGACGAAGAAGAGAACGGCGGCAGCGGCGAGTAATTCTCGCGCCCAGCCGTGAGCTAGGACAGCCCCGGAGCCTTCTCCGGGGCTGTTTTCGTCTCAAGCCTGCACAACGCCCGCTTTCTTGAAAGAGGCCTCAGCAAAACGCGTGAGATTGTGGTCACTGGGTACTTGAGACGTCTCGGGTGTGTCTATCGTACTGGATAAGGCCCGGCGGGTTGCCTGATTGGCCGTTGGTCTGGGGTGAACGGGCG
>Ga0310345_10000672_pt1 | contig 45773 bp, 67 predicted proteins | sample HC15DNA20500_MG_FD_204667 | JGI IMG/M metagenome (GOLD analysis project Ga0310345, IMG submission 204667) | Marine microbial communities from station ALOHA, North Pacific Subtropical Gyre - HC15-DNA-20-500_MG | ecosystem: Environmental > Aquatic > Marine > Oceanic | place: Pacific Ocean: North... | reverse complement strand
GGATGAGAGCAATCGTTGGTGGTGGTGGTGGTCAATCTGGAATTATGAGAGCATTACAAGGTGCTGGTGGAGCGATATTTGGAAAGTTATCTGAATCTGTTGCAGATGTTTACAATTATCAACAACATAAAGGAGATATTAAAAAAGAAACTTTAGGTGGAGCTACAGGAGGAATGTTATCTCCTGATCAAAAGAAAGGGATTGCAGGTAATTATGGTATTCAAGGAGATTTAGACAAAGTTTCAAAGAGGGCTGAAGGTAGAATGGGAAAAGTGTTAGGTAAATTAGGTGGGGGTAAAGGTATGAAAATGGCAGGAGCTGTAGGATTAGGAGCTTTAGGATTAGCATCATTAGCAAAGAAAGGATTTCAAGCATTAGTAGAATCATCTCCAATGCTCAAGCAAATGATGAAGATGTTGAATTTTGGTGTCATGATGATATTAAGACCAATAGGTGACTTTTTCGGATTCTTCTTAAGACCAATATTTGTTTACTTGTTAAGAAAGTTTATCATACCATTCTATCAGACATACCTACCTATGATGCAACAAATGGGAATGGATTTGGGAGAAACTGTAGTAGGGTGGTTAATGGCAATAGGAAAAGCAATGAATTGGTTAATGGGTATAGAACAAAAACAGGCAGGCTCAGGCAGTGTTCCTGATGCAGAAATACAAGCAGCACAATTAAAAGAGATGGAAAAAATGAAGCAAGAGGGAGCATCTCAAACTGAAATAGCCAACAGGATGCTTGAAGGCGTAACAACACATGGTTTTGTAACTGATCCAGACCCATCTATGACAAAATGGGGAACAGAATTACCTGAGCTGGTAAACCAAAGTGCAGATAATATGAAGATAGCAACAACAGGTATTACTAGTACAGCAGAAGCTTTAGAGGCTATTAAAGAACAACCAACAATAGGAACGTTAGGAGGCTGGCATTCTCAAGGTGGAACTGGAACTTTAGATATTACTGATCAACCGATTCAAACATCAAGTGGATTCCAAAGTCATTTTCAACAAGCACCACCTGAAGTAAAGATTGAAATAAATGTAGAAGGAAATATGGATAATGATACACTGATGGATTTAGAACCAAAGATGGAAGAGGTAGCAGATCAAGTAGTACGCAGAGTTTATAACATGGGTAATAGGAGGTAGATAGATATGGCAGAAATCTGGTTAAGAAAATATAAGGGTGATGGTATAGCGATGGTATTTAAAATAAAAGTATTTGATAATATAGCTTGGAAATTTACATCACCAATATCTCCGATGCCATTACCAGAGGAAAGTGGACAGGAAAACATACTGGTAAAAATGGAGGGAAATACTCACACAGTACAGCTTACTTGGTTAATCAAAGAGGAAACTGTAAACTCAGGAGTTACAAACTCAACTGTAGGTGGTAATGCAGGATCAACCAAAACTATATTTGAGCAACTTAAATGGTTTTCTGTAGCAGAAGGTTTCATAGGAAGTAGTCTGGAAGACAAATTTGATATACTTATTTTTGATAATTTTAATAAACACCCAAGTGGAACGTTGAATACATATCCAATGACTGCTGGCTCTGTTTCAGAAGGAACTTATGTTGAGTTTGATCCTGTTTCACCACCTGCTGATCCAGACAATCCTAATACAGGTGATTGGTTGGGCTTGTCACATTCTATGGAAGGGTATATCAGAGACTTACAGTTCAGAACAGCATCAAATGAGCCTGCAACACTTAGGGCTACGGTTGAATTTATAGAGGGAAATGCTATTAATAGTTATCAAGGGTCTAAACCAGCAAATCCAACAAATCTTAGACTATTAGAACCAACAGAAAGTGAGACATCTTCTGCCAAAAAGATACTAGTGAAATGGAATGCACCAACTCATACAGGAAATTCAGCATTAGCCAGATATGACATAATGTACAGGGTTACTGCAAGTAGTGATGAATTCTTACCACATCCAGCAGCTACAAATAACGCAGGATCAGGTGGATATCACTTAGGTGGTCTTTCTCCTAGTACACAATACTCGATAAGGGTTAGAGCAGTAAACGGTGAGGGAGTAGGAAGGGTATCTGCAACGCAACACTTTACCACAGCATCAGCATGACAGATAAAATAAACGCGATAATAGAAAGAAGCTCAAGCGACATACAAAGAGCGCCTATAGTAAAAGCAGTGGTAAACAGAGACGGTGCTAGGGCTATTGACACAGCGTCAATCACAATACCAGCAGGTTATAGGGTTTCAGTTAATGATACTATATCATATATTCAAGACGATGCTGCTCTTACATACCTTGTTGCATTATGGAATTTTCAAGGAAGCACCAGAGATGAAGGTGGTTATCATCATGACGGAGATACTGCGTCTGCATATATAGAGCCAGAAGGATTAGGAAACTATCAGGCATATAGAACAAACTATGGACTTAATTTTACAACAGCAGGTCAGGAAGTCACAGTTGCTGATAATACAGATAATGGAGTAAGTGGTGGGGATAATGCAGGAAGTTTTAATCCTACAACACTGGATTTTAGACATCAGTTTGATATAATAATCAATTTTAAAAGTATGGATAATGGTGGAGGAAGCCCTACAAATACAACTCAAATATTATTCTCAAAACACGATGGAACTAATGGTGTTGAGATAGGAATAAAACAAGTTAGTGCTAAATGGGTGATTTATGCAAAACTTGATTCTACTACATTCACAGGAAATGGTACGTTATACACAGCTTCTGTTGATATTGGAAAGATAGATCATAATGACCAGACTGGTGCAACAAGATGTATAAGGTTTTATCGAGATAACACAAATAGGGTAAGATTATCTCTTGACGGTGCTGAAGACGGAACTAACTGTACGCAGGATGTAGCCACAAACACAAATGCAAGACCCACAACAGCTTTGAAAATAGGATCAAATGGAACTGATGATTTTAAGGGATTCATATTTCAGATAAGGGTTTACTGTGGAGGATTTTTGGATGAGAATGATTTCCAGACACTCATGTCTGCAGGCGCTCAGCAGATGACACAAAAAATATCAGGTAATGTATGGAGAAGAGAGGAGTCATTGGAAAATGTAACTGTTGAAATAAGAAGTAGATCAAGAAGTATTCTCGATAGTGAAGTAAATTTCGATATAATAAATGATAATACTACAAATACATTAAAACCAGCCACTCATACAAAAAATCTCTTTGAAGGAGATCAGGCAATAAGTGACATATTACAGACAATAATCAATTATGTGGATGATGAGTTTGTTTATCTAAAGTCTCCTGCAATATCAAATGCAAATACAATACAATTATCCTATAATAATGATGCTGGTAAATATCTTGCTGTTGGAAGGTTTATAAAAAATGTTGAATTGTTAACAACTATGGCAAACAGATCATTTTTAACATTTCCCACAAAGACATTTGTGTGGGAAGAAAACACAGATGGTACTAGCACTAAATTGAATAGTGGGTATACATTCTCTGATTCAGAATATCAAATATATTATAGAGGTGAAGATGACACAAAGGTAATCAACGATCTTGAACTTTTTGGTGATTTACAATATAGGTATAAGGAAACAAATTTTGGAGCGTTAAGTTCTGTTACAGCAAATACGGCACTAAGCACAACGTTTGCATTTCCACCTCTTAATGTAACACTTGTACAGGGAGCAGCAAATTATGAAAATGGTGGAGCTAACGGTCTTCCTATTCCTGAAGGAAAATACCATATAGATTTTAATGAAAGAACGTTAACATTCAATGCTACTAGTTGGACTAATCCCACCTCAGTTGCTAATGACTATATATGGGCAAAGTATGTTTATGAAATACATGATGGAATGACAATACAGCAGGGTGGTACTGATACTAATACAAGACATCTAAGAACTCCAACAACCAGTAATCCTGATACTGATGCAACAACTTCACAAGGTATATATGGAATACGCTCAGCCAAGGTATATATTCCTCAATTCCTTAACCAAAGTACATTTTACCAATATGCACAAAAGTTTTTTGATAAATCAACAACTGCCAAAAGAAGATATACCATTAAAGCGCCATTTCTTGTAAATTGTCTTAGGGAGAATCTTCAGGTTACACTTTCAAGCACAACAATGAAGTTTACCAATACAGAAGGAACTGCAGAAGATGAGACTACCAAATTAGAGCCAATAAAGAGTATACATTGGAAATACCCTGAATGTGAGACAATTATTGAGTGTGGTGATCATGTATATGATTTATATGATTCTTCCAAAGATACTAATGATACTGCAGGAACTACTCAGGGAAGCATTCTGAAGACACAATCAGATGCTTAGAAGTAATCTTTAAATACATAAAACGAAGAACAGAGGATATGATTGAGAACATAGACCCTCAAAATAACATATGTGTCGTTCTGACTCACAAAGATGGGAGTAAAGAATGGTTCTATGGAAAGAATACAGTAACAAATGACGGAGATATTTTCTATGCCAAGAAGGCAGTAGATACAACACCAGCCTCAAACGAAGACTTTAAGGCTTCAGCATGTGTTTTACAAAACCCTTCAAGTGCAGACTCAATAGCCAAAGCTGATACTTATGTAAGCGTAAGTAACCCAATCACCTCATCAGGTGCAGTTTCTGGATTAGAGTCAGGATATCCAAAGGCAGATGATACTGGAAATTCAGAAAATACAGGAGCAGCAGTAGACGCTGTAACTTACAAGTTCGCATGGACAACAGCGCAGATTAATACCTCATCTGGTAACGCAATTACTGGTGGAGCAATTTATGACGTTGGACAAACAAGCCCTGTTAACGCAACAAAGCTGTTAACACACTGGAACTTTACAAGCCCTGCATCATTCCATAAGACTAATACTGATACTTTAACTCTTTACGTGAATCACACAATGAACGGTACATAAGCATGAGTATTGCGAGTGTATTTGGATTATTGGAGAGATTAGGAATGGGATTCCCTAAAGGTAAGTTATCAAACGAAGATGGTGGCATGAACGCGAAAGTAAAATTCGAGGAAAGCACTAACTTTATACTTAGAAGTTCGAAAGGAAAAGTAACGAAAGGTAAGTGATTTAAATGGCACGTAAGGCATATGGTCTACATGCTACACAAGTTAACCTAAGCAGTTATCCAGACGATGGTACATCACCAGTCGGTTCTGCCGAATGGAATGAAGCATTAGATAACGAGGGAATGTTAGGGTTTACTCCACAGACAGCAACTATAACAATAGCAAGTGGAGTAGCAACAATAACAGATACAATTTCAGTAATAGCAGCAGAGTCAAGCACTTCTGACACTTTACAAAAATTAGCATTAACAAATACAAGTGAATATGATTTAGTTTATTTATTCGCAGACACAGGAGATACAATAACATTAGAGCATGGAGACTTGAATGCAGACGGAGAAATTTCAACAGTAAGTGGTTCTAATGAAACACTATCAACTACTGTTCCAACAATATTGATAAGAAAAGGAAATTATTGGTATGGATATGGTGGTGGAGTAGTAAACGCAGTAAGTGACATAGGAGACGTAACAATTTCATCTATAGGTTCAGGAGAATTATTAAAATGGAATGGCTCAGCATGGATTAACCAAACATTAGCAGAATCAGGAATAGCAGCATCAGGAGCAAAATTAAGTGACTTTGCAGCAACAACGTCAGCAGAACTTGCAGGAGTAATTTCTAATGAAACAGGAAGTGGTCTGTTAGTATTTGCAACAAGTCCAACACTCACAACACCAGCATTGGGAACACCATCAGCAGGTGTATTAACTAATTGTACAGCACTACCTGCAGCACAGGTAGCACAGGGAACAATGGCTTCAGGTATGGTTTTGGTAGCACCAGCATTAGGTACACCAGCAAGTGGTGTAGCAACAAATTTGACAGGTACAGCAGCAGGTTTAACTGCAGGAACAGTTACAACTAACGCAAACCTAGCAGGCGAAGTAACAAGTTCAGGTAACACAGCAACCATAGCAGATGATATCATACAAGAAGGAAACCTTCAAGTTTCTAACGCACCAACTAATGGTCACGTTTTAACTGCTAGATCAGGAGTTACAGGTGGTTATACTTGGGAAGCAGCAGCAGGTGGATTCGTAGCAACAGCAGATGATCACTTAGACATGACAGGTGCTTATGCTATACGAGATGTAGATTTATTATTTTTAGAACATAAAAGTGGCACATATATATCTGGTGGTAGTGCAGCATCAGGAGATATTGCAGACCAAAGTCAACTGTTTGTGCAACAAGAAGATTCAAACAATGACGGTTTGTATGTAAGACTAAGAGTTAACGGTTCGACACAAAACGTAAGACTGGCATAGGATATACCTATGGTTGAATATCTTTCTGGTGGAAGAATACAAGGAACAGATTCTGAAACAAGATTAAAAAATTTATTTGCTAATGCCTTTACAGGTATTACTGAAGAAAGTAACTCAATGGTAGGTGACGGAGATGGTGGAACAAAATCAGATTCGCCTATTTATGGTCAAAACTCTTTGTATTTTGATCCTCAACCAGTAGCAGAGGCACATTTTACAACATATATTGGTGGGATTGGAACTAAAGAAACCACATGGAAAGATTTACCAAAATCAGATTTTTCAGTATCAATGTGGTTAAAGATGAAATCTGGTACTGGAGGTAATCAAGCAGCAGAAGCTGGTTATGAGGGTGGTAACAACGCATCTCCTGTTGCGTATGGTGGTATTCTTGGAAATGTAAGACCTTATGGTAGTGGAACACAAAAAAACGGAAATGGTTTTGGAATAGGTATTCAAAAAGACGGAACAGAAGAATTTGTTATTCACATGGGAGGTGGTGGAACTAATCATGGTTTATATCAACAAATTACAACTGGTGACTGCATTCCACATGACGATGATTGGCATTTTTATGTTTTTGCATTTGAGAACTCGAAATATAATGATGATGGTTTCAAAATATATCGTGATGCTGTTAATGCTGCTATTTTTGAAACAGATTATGACGAAGAAGTAACTGATGACGCAGATAGTACATACACATTTGATATAGGCAGACAAGCAAACGGTAATGGTCAAGGTTTAAGACAATGCTTTGTTTGTGATGTAGGTATATGGAATAAGATTCTTAGTACTGACGAACAGGATTTAATATACAGTAACCACGTTTCAGGAACAACAGTCACAAGTGCAGCTAATTCAGGAAAGAATATTGGAGATTCAGGTGTTGATACAGCAAATTGTTTAGTTTGGTGGAAAATGGGAGATCATGCAGGAGCTGGAGTATCAGATGGATTCCCTACAAGTGCAGTAGCATCAACAGAAGTTCCAATAACAGACGTACCAATAGGAACTAGATTAGAAGTTACAGATACAAAACAAATATTTAGAATGGCATCAAGTACAGATTGTACTGGCTTATCTGGTGCTACTCCCTCAATTACTACTGGTGTTATTAGATCAACTAAACTCACTGCTTCTGCTAGTGTTACTATTACATCAATACAAGCCACTCTGACAAGTGTTGGTGGAAATGTTATACTCTCTATTTATTCTGATGATTCTGATTCACCAGATGCCCTAGTTGCTACCACTGGTTCTGTAACTCAAGTCGAAGGTCTAAACAATTATGATCTAACTACTCCTTATGCTGTAACTGCTACAACTGATTATTGGATAGCTATTCAGGTTGATGCCAATATATCAACTATCGGTGGACTTGGTGCTTCAAATGCTAACACGTATGCAACCCAGTCTTACACTGCTCCTTCTACTTTTCCTTCTCCTAGTATTGATGATACTGGTTTCCAATTTTGTATATATCCAGTTCCGAAATGGGTTGAAAGAGGTACAGCATAATGGCAATTAAATATCTCGATGCTAAACGAATACAGGGAAGTAGTGTAGGCACAGTTACATCAAATGGTGGTTTAACATTTTTACAAAGTGCAACGCCTGCTAGTTTTGATACCACCGTTGGAATAGTTGATGTAAAATTTAGTGCAGACGGAACAAAAGCATATCTGTCAGACGGTGGTCAAGATTCTAGCTCGCCAGCATTATATACAATTTATCAATATCCACTTACAACAGCATGGGATTTATCAACAATGGGTTCTGCAACTCTTTCAACATCTGTAGGACAGTATTGGGATTATAATCCAACAGGTATATTTCCAAAATCAGATGGAACAAAGTTTTTCATGGCAGGAAATCAGAATGACAGTATTGCCCAATGGGATGATAGTGGAACAGCTTGGACATTCGGTGGTGCTTCATCACATGATGGAAATACAGGTGGTAATAGTTTAGATTCTTATGATACAGAAGTACAAGATTTATTCTTTGGTAATAGTGGACAGTATATGTATATCATAGGTACATCATCAGATAAGGTTCATCGTTTTGATTTGGCTTCTGCTTGGACACTACCTGCAAACGGAACAGCATTAGATGCACTTACACATACAGAATATAGTGTGGTAACAAATAATGCAAACCCAACAAGTTTGTGGTTCACAGATGATGGTAAAACAATGTTAGTAGGTTCAGGCAGTAACGTAGGTCAATATGCACTTACAACTGCGTGGCAAATTAGTTCAGGTGTAACTTATATTAAGACCTATGATGTTAGTGCAAAAGAAACAAGTGTTCAAGGCGTGACATTAGGCGACAGCGAAACCAAATTATTCATTTGTGGAACATCATCTAATCAAATTCATAAATATAATTTTGTAGGTGATAAAGCAACATTCCTAAAAAATTCAGCTTCGTTTGATGGAACAGGTGATAATGCACAAGTGACTACACCGTTGGTCACAGGTACAGGTAATTTTACAATATCTGGTTGGATATATCCGACAGCTAATGATGCGTATAATCATTTTATTTCAACTTATGATTCAGGTACTACTGATTGGGCATTATTAACAGCAAGTGGAGTAGTAAAATGGTACACAGAGGGTGTTGCGACAGACAGTTCAGGTGTCACATTAGCAATAAACACATGGCATCATATAGCAATAAAAAGAACTGGTACAACTATAAGTTTTGTAATAGATGGAACAGTATCAGGTAACACATTTACACGAAACAGTGATTATAATTCAGGTGGTAGTGGTACATTTTCTATTGGTGCTGTAGTCGGTGCAAGTGGAAGTCAAAATTTTAAAGGTTATATGGCTGACGTTGCAGTTTGGGATACGGCAATAACTGATGCTAAATTACAGGCAATTTACAATGATAAAACATTAGCTAATGCAACAGATTCTGGTGATTTAGTAGCATATTATCCATTAAGTTCTGATTATACTGATCAAGAAAATACTGGAACAGATTATGATCTAACAACAGCAGGTAATACAGCAATATCTAATACAGTAACTTCACCTATAGTTAATTTACAAGAAAATACAATCTTTGAAGAAACAGATACAAAAAGATATTATTTCTTACAGAGTGGTGCATGGAAAGATGCATTTACACTAGCAGCATCAAGGGCGTGTTTTGCTGGTGGAGAGAGTAGTTCATCAGATGTTAATACAATAGATTATGTTACAATAGCAACTACTGGTGATGCAGACGACTTTGGTGACTTGACACAAGCAAGAGAGGGTGTAGCTGCTTGTTCTAATAGTTCAAGAGGAGTTTTTTCATGTGGTAACACTGGTTCAGATGTTAATACTATGGATTATATTACGATAGGAACATTGGGAGATGCTACCGATTTCGGTGACGCTACATTGGCAGCAAGATATAGAGCTGGATGTTCAAATCAAAGTAGAGGTTTAATTGCAGGTGGATATACTACATCAGGAGCAACAAAACATAATGTGATAGAGTATATCACAATGGACACAACTGGTGCTGGTACTGACTTTGGTGATCTGATAGGTAATCATTCTGATCATGGAGCTTGTGATGATGGTTCAAGAGCAGTAATTGGAGGAGGTCAAGACTAAATGGGTTTAGTAGCAACTCTTGATTATGTGACAATATCAACTGCTGGCAACGGTGCTGACTTTGGCGATCTAACACAAGCAAGAGAAGGTGTGTCTGCCACAGCAAGTAAAACAAGAGGAATATTTGCAGGGGGTTATTCTGGTGGAAATGTTGACACGACTGACTATATTACAATAGCAACTGCTGCAAATGCAACTGACTTTGGTAATTTACTATCAGGGAGTAGATTAATGGGTTCTGCTTCAGACAGATCAAGAGCTTTATTTGGAGGTGGAATTTCATCTGATGTGATTCAATATTTTACAATAGCAACTACTGGTGATGCGACAGATTTTGGCGACTTAACCAATTCTAGACATGGATCAGCAGGGGTGAGTGGAGCATGAATGATATACAACTAAGCAAGTTTAGTGAAACCTTACCAGCAAAGGCTATAACAAAGAATCAACTTGCAAAGATTGAAAGTAGGTTGCCTGAATTACATAGGGCAAAGGCAATAATAGGACACTCGACAAGTCAGGCTTCATACGCACTACAAACATTAAATATGTTAGACGATTCTCCAATGAGTAGAATGAAACAATGTCTTAGTAATATCGAACACAAATATCAGGCAGTTCGTGAAGCATATTTCAAAATAGAAAAAATGAAATTGGAAATAAAAGACATACAAAGCAATAAACCTATAACTGAATCAGGAAGATTAAGGATAAGAGAAATTGAAACAAGTGTAGAGTCAACACAAAATGCTATGGGAAACTCACTTAGAGAAATTGGAATGTTCCAAGATATGTACGAGGCTATACGAAAGTCAAACAACATACCTGAAGTATGGACAGAACATGACTATGAAGAACAAGAGATAGCAAACATGGTAAGAAGATCGTTTAGAATAGGAATACAAAGCATATCAAATGGTGGAAGGGTATCGGTAGCAGCAGTAGAATTTTGGGAACAGCTTGGAATACACCCACAAGCAGGTGAAGCACATTGTAGAAATTATCTTCAACAAGTAAATGATCTTATCAAGGAAGATAAAGAACCAAATGTAATAATGATGTATGAATTTCTTGACGGTATGGCAGAAAGATTTAAGGATAGTTACAAGTTTGCATTAGACAGAATCGGATTAAAAGAACTAGGAAGTGAGGAGTTTAGGATTGGCAATTAAATATTTAGCAGGTAATAGAATAATAGGAACAGCAGCAGAACGTGCAGCATTAACAACAAATCAAAATTTTTTGTCAGAAACAGGTAATTCTCAAAGTCAATTAGATGAATCTGCAAACAAATATGGTATATTATTGGCATCGAACAATCCGTTGTTAGGTGAGGAATTGGAATCATTTAGTATAATGTTAAGAAAGCGAGCTAGCCCAACAGGGAATATTTATGCTAAAATTTACAAAGATGACAGTACAACTGCAACTGCCACATCAACCAATTATTTTGATGCAAGTGAATTACCACCTGAAGATGGAACTTCTGGTAATGGTGCTTATGGAAGTAGGACATGGACTTTTGCTTCTGGTGTGACATTAGAAGACGGTGACAGAATAGTTTATGAGGGTGGATCACATGATGGAAATAATCAAATTACATTTCGTAGAGCTACAGGTGGTCTTACTGATACTGTAAGTATAGCTACTTATACATCATCTTGGACATCATCACCATCTGGTGATCCTTTATACGGATTAGCTGTTACAGGTGGTTATCCATCATTAACTGAAAATTCAATCTTCGAAGAATCTGACACAGGAAAACACTATATGTGGGATGGTTCAACAACGTGGAATGAAATAGCATGACAGAGGATATTGATGACTCACAAGATAGTGAAAAGACTTACAGAATTTTTAATAATAACATCTCTAATCAACGTAGTTTACTTTACAGTTATAATACCTTGGATGATTTTTGTGATAGGAGTTCAGGGAGAACAGTTCAACAACTGGCTGTGGCAGGGATTCATAATAGACCTAGCATTGGGTTATCCTGCTGGTAAACTGTTGTTATATTTTAAAGATAGAATACACACACTCTGTAGATTAGATGAGGCATAATGGCTGTAATAGATAAGGTTTTTCAATCAAATATATTTCAATCTACTGCATTCCAAGACAACACTTGGGGTCTCAATGCATTCCAAAGAGGTACATACCAATCCAATGTGTTTGATACCATACAGACACTCCTAAAAGTAATCAATGAGACGCTAACATCAACAGAAAATACAAACAAACTAAGAGCATTAATAAGATTAGCCAATGAAAGTGAATCAATACAACAATTCAGACAGAGAATCAGGGCTGTAATAAGACTGGTAGATGAGACTTTAGCCACACAAGAGGGTAAAACACGCGTAAGAGGATTAATCAGGTTATTAGATGAGCAGGTATCAGTAACAGATGTAGCAGTAAAACTGCAAACCATGCTTAAACTTCTAGCAGAGACAGAATCATATGCAGAACAGAGAAACTTCAAGAAGACAATATTCCAAATTGTAAGTGAGACAGTAGTCATAGCATTTAAGGGAGCGTTCCAGAATGATGTGTTCCAGAACAATGCATTCACTCAGGCAGTTGCAATAATAAAGAATATTCGTGGAAGAAAGAAATCAGTGAATGAGACAGAAAGCATTGTAAGATTAAGCAAACCATTCCAACAGAATACATATCAGAATAATGTATTCCAGTTAAGTTCAGAAGCAAACAAGATAACTGGGCTAGGTAGGTTTATCAATGAAAGTGTTTCAGTACAACAATTCAGGACAAAGACAAGAGCAGTATTAAGAGCTGTCAATGAAACATTGGCATTAAGTGAGACAAGAGTAAAACTGCAAACATTAGTAAGACTTGCAAATGAAACTCAGACAGTAACAGAAACCAAGAAAAGAATTATGACACTACTTAAATTCTTGAATGAAACAGAATCAGTACAATCATTCAGAGTAAGAATAAGACCGTTACTAAAGGTTATTTCAAACACAGTAAGTATGTCAGAAACCATAAACCAGTTCAGAGGAATAGCAAGAATAATCAATAACACAATAAGCATTCCACAGACGGAACTTCACTTCTCTGGATTTATGAGACTGCTAACAGAAGGTGTGACAATACAGGAGTTTAGAATAAGACCACGTTATATACTAAAACTAATAGCAGATACTGTAAGTACCACAGAAAATCTCTATAAATCATGGGTTAAGAGAATAAATAACACAGTAACAACTACCGAATCATTAATACACTTACAGGCATTAGTAAGACTAGCCAACGAAGGAGTATCAATACAGTCATTTAGACTAAGGGCAAGAACATTAATCAAACTCTTAAATGAAACATTATCATATGCAGAGAATAGAGTAAGAAGAAGAGGAATAATCAGATCAGTTATAGAGACACAGGCAATAGCAGATGCGTTCCACAGACTAAAAACAATATTAAGATTAGTGACAGATACAGTGTCAATACAGTCGTTCAGGACACCAAGAAGATCATTACTAAAGATAATAAACAACACAGTTTACATCTTAAAAACAAAGGCTTCAACATTCCAATACAACATATTCCAAGGAGACCTATTCCAGTTAGGAGAAGAGGCTTTACATGTAATAGGAATAAGAAGAATGATAAACGAGACTGTTACGTCAACAGAATCATTTGCAAGAAAGATTGCAATATTAGTTGCAGAAACAGTAGCCACCACAGAGAGTTTGTTAAGAAGAATGGTATTAGTTAGGCTGGCTAATGAGGAAGTTTCAGTACAATCATTCAGACAGAGACTAAGAATAATAGTAAAGATGTTAGATGAAACCGTAGCAACTACAGAGGTATTCCTCAGAAGACTCGCCATATTAAGAACATTCGCAGAAAACGTGTCTGTTCAGGAAGGAACTTTGTTCAGAAGGGCATTAGTAAGAATGATAAATAAGACTGTAGAAACCACAGAATCAGAATTAAGATTACGTACATTAAGAAGAGTAATAGATGAATCAGTATCAGTCCAACAATTTAGGCAGAGACTTAGAGCAATAGTTAAACATCTAGGAGAGGGAGTATCTATAACAGAGGCTGCAAGCACAATAAGAGGAAGAGTAAAGGCAGTTGCAGAAACCCTAACCATACTAAAAGCAGGAAAGACATTCCAAGACATGTTCCAGAATGACATATTCCAGATAGGAAAGGAATATCATAAACTACAAACTCTAGGAAGGTTTGCAAATGAAACTGTGGCATTGGTTGACTCACAGGTAAGAAGACTATCAATTAGAAAACTTGTGGCTAACACAGTTAGTATTGTTGAAAATCTAATTCCAAGAGGAGTATTTGTAAGGTTTGCAAATAGTAGTATTGCAGTATCGGAGGCATTCATTAAGAGGTGGGTCAAGCTTGCAAACGAAATTATAACATCTTCAGATTCATTAATACATTTACAGGCACTAGTTAGACTTGCCAATGAGACTGTATCAATTCAGAGCTTTAGGCAGAGAATAAGGGTAATACGAAAACTTGTAGCAGAAACAGTAAGTTCAACAGAAAATCTCTACAAATCATGGGTAAAGAGGGTTATAGAGACCATTACTACAAGCGAATCATTGTTAAGAAGACTTGCTTTGGTTAAGTCTGTATCAAACACTGTAAGCATAGTAGAAACAAAACTAAGATTACTTGAAATATTAAGAAGTATAGTAGAAACCGTAGGAATTGTAGAGGTAAGAGTGAGACTCAGAGGAATAATAAGAAGTATATCTGAAACATCTGCAATATCTGATGCATTCCATAGGTTAAGGGCTGTAATAAGATCGGCAAACGAAACGGTATCACCTGTAGAATCATTGTTAAAAAGAATGACAATACTCAGGGCATTAGCAGAGAGTATATCAATTCAGTCATTTAGAATCCCACAAAGGTTATTGGTAAAAATGGTAAATAATACGGTGTCATTTGTGGAAACTATAGTAAAACTCAGAGGATTGAGTAAGATGATAAACTCAACAGTGTCAATTTCAGAGTCTACATTGAGAAGACTTGCCATATTAAGAACTGTAGTGGAAGGAATATCTGTTCAGTCATTTAGAACAAAGATAAGAAGTATAGTTAAACTGATTAATAATTCAGTAAGCATATCAGAGAATCTCTACAAAGCGTGGATTAAGAAAATAAACAGTGTGGTTACAACAACAGAGCAGCAAGTTAGGTGGCTTAGTATATATATGATTGTTACCGAAGCAATGCAAAACTCTGAGGTATTTACTAAGATTGCAGGATTGGTAAAAAGTGTTAACAGAACAATTTCAATAGTAGAGAACCTCACCAAGAACCTACAATATGGTTTGGTTAAACAGAGCAGAACAGGTAGAATATTTGGAAGAGGAAAGACGGTGAAAGTATCAGATAAGACAAAAGATGTTAAACTAACTGATAAATCCAAGATTGGTAAACTTGTTGATAAGGTAAAAAACATAAAACTATTTAAGAGAGGCAGAGGTGTAAAAGGAGTATAGTATGTCTCAAAATCTATATCCAAGAGCAACAGAATACAGGGTAAAATCTGGAAGTAGGGCTACATTAGAGCTTACAATCCAAGATTCTGAAGGCACTGCGAAAAGCCTATCAAATACAGTTACATATTCTACAGGGGTATGGAAGGTATGGAAACCAGATGGAACATTAGTTATTAATGGAGCTATAACATACTCAGATAGAGCCAACGGTAAAGTGACATATGCATTATCAGCAACAGACACAGTAGTAGCAAACGCTGGTAATTGGGAGGGTGAAGTAGAGTTATTAAATTCAGCAGGAGTAATGTCAGAACAGACGAAATCTTTTAATTTCACCATTGAGGAGAGTTATTAATGGCAGATTTAACAGTAGTAGCATCTGGAACATGCGAAGAATGTGGTCATTCACAACCTGAACATGAAGGAAATAAGGGTTGTAATGCACCAAGTAATGATAATCCAAACGTTCCTTGTGGATGCGAAAACATAGGTAGTTACTAGAATAAGGTTTATATTAGGAATATCGTACTTAAACGTATGATAAAACTGCAGGATGTAAGCGATAAAGTATATTTTGATTTTAGGAAGGCTCAAGTTAAGGCAATGGAAACACCTAGACTTGGTAAAATTCACGTATCTGACGTAATAAAACCATGTATGAGGAATGTTATATACAAGAAAACACTCCCACACACAGGTATGACAACAGAGGATATGAGAAGTTTATACTTCGGTCAGGCTATTCACAATGCTTCACAAGTAGCAGATATAGATAATCATGAAATGTTCTTAGGATATAACTATGTTCGTGATGAGGTAGTTACCTTAGATGAAGCAAAAAAAATACCAGAAGATGATCCAAAACACTTAGATATTATATATGGTTCTCTTGATGACTTGGTTAAGGTAGGTCAAGAGTGGGTTATTTGCGATAAAAAAACCACAGGTTCTATAGATTACTTCTCAAGATATAATGCAAAGCCAAGCGAAAGCCATGTAGATCAGATAAATTGTTATCGCGTTTTGTTAAAAAAGTGTTACGATATTGACGCACAATTTGGTGCTGTTATTTATATATCAAATGGAGTAGATAAGGAGAAAAGAGATAAACCAGTAGTAATGTCGTTTAAACTGAAGCCTATAGATGAAACCCTAGAAAAAATAATAAAACAGGGAAGAATAATAAAGGCTTCACTTACAAAAAAGGTTTTACCTGAGAGAACTAAGTGTTTCCTATGTGATGGTATGTGTCCTTATGCAACAAAATGCTTTACAGAGGAAAGTGATTCATTTGCCTAACGATGACGAAATAAGAAATATGGTTTTATACCAGAAAGAGTGTCTTCTACACGAAAAACCTGATCCTGATGAATATCATGTCGGAAGTAAGTTTATAGATGTTTCTGATGATGAGAGGCGAGGAATCATAAAGGCTTTAAGATGGGTAATAGAAGACCATGAAGATTTATTTCAACGCTAATAACAGAGCGCATCAAGAAGCTTTAGAACAATGTGGCGTTAAGAACGTCATGCTATCATTCAGGTATTCATATGCGAATATCGTCAAATTTAGGAATAAATTCGATAAAGTGTTTGTCACAGCAGGCACAGGTTCTATCCCTGAGAAGTATTATGAGTTCTTACATACGAAATTAGAGCTATATGACTATGCTACTCAGTTTGATGTGAGATATAACACAGCAGACACGATGCATTACTATAACAGAGAAAGATTAAAAGAGAATATTGATTGGACATTGCCTGTATTGCAGGAAAATTACTTAAATCATATAGCTTTGTTAAGACCAGACCCAAATGACTATGTGTGTATAGGAGACATTCATGGTAAACTGGAAACAGAAGACCAGATAAGAAAACTTCCTATGAACATAAAATATCATGGTCTTGCAAAGGGAAAGCATGTTACACAAACAAAACTTTTTGAGAGTTTAGATACAAGTGCTTGGATATCTGCTGCTATGTCAAAGAAAACAGAGGTATGGAACGCCAACTCTACATACTCCATGTTCTTTGGGAACAAGGGAAAGACAATGAAACCTATGCTCAACCATATCTTAGAAGTATATAAAGAGAATTTAGAGAAGATAGGTATAACAAAGAATGGAGTTCTCGAAGACGAATATTATTCCTTATTAAAAGCTCCTATAGCATTACTTTTCATGCCAATGTGCAAAAGCTTGGGTATTTACGAAGAAAACTTTAATAACTAACAATTACAGAAACAAATATGGCAGATGAATTGTTTAAAATTAAACCTGTTGGTACTAAGAGTGAAGTAGTTATGGATAAGCGTAAGGTAGTATCACCTTACAACTCTGCAAAGCATTTTAAAACAGCCAACCTTCCTGCATACTGTAATCAATGTGTATATAGATCAATAGAGGCAGGTGGAAATGGAAAATGTCCAAAATATGAAGAAGACGCAGTATGCGCTATAAGAGAAGACTTCCTGAAATTCATAAATGAGATGGACACTAGAAACCCTGAAGATATAAAATCAATGCTAGACTTATTAGCTAAATTATCACTTGAGAATGTATTAATGGCTTTAACAGAGGCTAAAATGGATGGTAATATACCTGACAGAAATACAAAAAGTGAGATAAACACATTACTTAATATAGTGAAATCAATAAGTGATTTAAATAGTAAGATAGTTATGACTGAAGAAACTAAACTGAATAAGAAGGGAGATATAGAAAGTATATTTAAACAGATAAAGGCACAGAGGTCTGAATGATGGAAGACGGATTATACCTTTGGTTCTTATGTGGATGCTACCTTATAGGTGGTCTTACAATAGGATGGTTTGGTGGAATTTGGTACAGGAACAGGAAGAGATTAGGAATGGGTAGATGGGATTGACAAAACCATATGAAGATGTAAGACATTGTATACATTGTGGTAAGGAATTTTGCTGTGTTGATGAGGTAATTTTACATATAAAATCTAGACATATGGTGATAGGTAGTGGCTAAACAAACTAACTATGATGGAGGACACTGTGTAGATTGTGGATGTTATTGGGGTATATCAAGCGAGGTGGCAAAAGCAGTTGGATGTAAATGTGATTGTCATGACTAGAGGATATTGTTGTTTTCAATGTGGACATTGTACTGATGAGATTATCGCAGAAATGATGGAATGTAAGTGTAAATGTCATGGCTAGACCAAACAAACAAGTGTTAGAAGAGAGGGAAAACTTCCTACAAACAGTTGCTGATTGTGCAAACAGTCCTAGTAAATTTAGTGAGATATTCTTAGATCATAAGCTGTTTCCATATAATAAAAAATATGTTGATTGTCAGGATAGATTCATAGTATACAGGAGTGGAAGACAGGTAGGTAAAACAATGTCTACAGCAGTAAAGGCATGTCATTTTGCATTCTTTGCACCATTAATGCTTACATCAGTTAAGAATGAATGTGTCATAGTAATAGCAGCACCTACACAAAATCAGGCTACAATCATGTTTAACAGGATAAGAGACCTGATAACAGACAATGAGTTTCTTAATGGATTTGTTGTTAGAAACACACAGACAGAATTATGGGTTAGATTTTTGGATAACACAGGAGTATCAAAATTAATAGTCAGGGCTACAGGTGAAACTGGTGTAAGTTTAAGAGGTTATTCACCACACTGTATAATAGCAGACGAATGTTCCTTTATTAAAACAGATATACTTAGGGCTTTTCTACCTTCTGGTCTGGCAACAAAGGCTAGAATATGGCTAACATCTACACCATTCAGCAAGGCAGGTTATTTCTATGAGGCATGCCAGAATGCAAAGCCATTAAACCCTGATGGCATGTGGACAGAGTTTCATGTAAAGTCTACGGAAAACCCACTAGTTCAGGAAGACCCTGCGTTTATAGAGGAAATTAAAAGGCTTACAAAAGAAGAATATGTGCAGGAAGTCGAGGGAGAATTCCTAGATATTGGTGATGCATTAATACCCAACAGTCTTATCATGGAAGCAATGAGTGATAAAAGACCAAAGGGAAGAATGAGGTATTATATGGGAGTTGATGTGGCACGAACAGGAAGAGATGAGACAGTATACACCATAGTAGGAGTAGATGACGAGGATGTAGTTTATCTTGAGGAGGTAGAATCAGAATCTCAGTCTAATGTTGTTGATGTTGCTGGTAGGATAAAGGAATTTGTACGAAGATATAATTTGGAAACCATTTATATAGACGAAACAGGATTAGGTGGTGGTCTGGTAGACCTGTCAAGAGAGCAGGGTTCACCAGTAAGAGGAGTCATATTTACACTTCAGGAGAAGGCAGAAATGTATAAAAATCTCAGACTGTTATTTGAAAATCACAAGATAAAACTTAAACAAATAAACAAAATGGTCTATCAGCTCTCGTATTTACGAAGGGAATATACGGAAACAGGCATAATGAAAATAAAGTCTGATGAACATGACGACTATCCAGACAGCCTAGTATTGGCTTGTAAGTCGGTTTATGCAGGAGATGGCTGGTTTGTATTGGATGTCGGCAAGGGATTGAAAAAGGCTATGGGCTTTTAATCTTTAAATATTATTATAAATAAGGTATATAAATGACAAAAGCAGCAGAATCAGAACCGTTGGATTTAGAAGATGATGTTAAACCGATAAAGGATGAGATAAAAAAACCTAACATATTCCTTAAACATTGGAAAAAGAAAGACACACCATACGGTAATGATACCACAGTTAATTTCGCTCAAGCACCAGATTCACCTAGATATCCTGATGAAGATAAGGGATATAAAAGTGAGACATTTATAGGTGGAAAAAAGAAAAAGGGAAAAATCGAAGAACCAGAAGAAAGAAAGATACAACAGGTAGATGACGAGGAAGCAGCAGCGACTTATTATGGAGATATTCCACAACAAAAGGTAGGTACAAAACTTAACGATCCAAACACCAGCGCAGGAAAATTCTTTGGAAACCAACCGAAATCAGTTAGACAGCATTTTGAACATACTGCATATGATCCAGAAGTTGCAGAAAAATGGAAGGCAGAATTAAACAAGATAAGTCAGGTACACCTAATGAATGTAGATGATGAATCACCACCAGCAGAAAAAGGTCTTACACATAACGCAGATGCAAGACAGGCAGCAAAAGGAAGAGCTGTTGAAAAGATATTACCAGCAATACCAATGATAGCTAACATAGCTACTAGTCTGGCTTCAGGTGGTGGAGAAGAAGAAGAGGAAACCACAAAATCACATCATACAAACTGTCCATATTGTAACGGTAAATCAAATAATAAACAACATGATGAAAACCCTGACAAGTTTCATGCTTGGATGGACTCAGAAAGACAAAAATCAATGTTAACTAATACTAGATTTATGAATAAAATTGAAAGTGCTGATCCAACTAGGACTCAACACCAGCCAAAAAGAAGAAGGGCGCATATAATGGATGCAGGAAAACCAGCCAGAGATATAAGATCAAGGAAAGAAGATACAAAATTAGACTTGCAACGAAGAAGAGTAGGAGCAGTTCCTAAAAAAGATATAAGAAATTTAGGCACATTTGACTCTGAAGGAAACTGGGTCAACCCAAAAGAGAGGGAAAATATAACACCACCATCACATAAAATTAATCCAAATCCAAAATTCCATACAGTTAAAGAACCCAAAAGTAAAGCAGCACCAACTGATACTAGATCACAACCAGATGCTAGTGATATAATAACACCAAAGCCTAGAACAGTAAATCAACTACAAAGTAATCTATTTGACAAGCCAAAACCAGAGACACCAAAGGGTGGTGAATCTCCTAATCTTAAGCCGAGAGAGAGAAAAGGCGTGAAGGGATATTTAAGCAATGTAAATCCATTCAAAGGCAGTAAACAGAAGCCAGCAGAACAAGGATATATGATAGATGATATCGGTAATATAGGAGTAAAGGTAGGAGGAGGTAATCCAAATCAAAAAACACCAAAAGTAGATGGTCAAGCAGTAGATATAGGCAAGAACACTCAATCTTTTTATTCTTTTCGAACTAAAGATGGTTATGGATCAGGTGATTTAGACTTGGCAAACGTTATTCCTAATACAGTAGTTAATGATAAAGAAACTTATATAGGTCAAACGGCAAGTGGTAAACATAGGATGGTTGACAGAAATAAAATCACAAAGACGAAGGTAGGAGATGACATACATTTCTTTGTAAATGGAGTAGAAGACAGAGGAATTGTTGTTAAGATGGGTAATGAATATCTTCAGATTTTTAAGGAAGATGGACAATTTCATAATATTCATATAAATGATACGTTCTTCGTAAAGGATATAATAATAAACAAAGAGTGGGATAAGATGGATTCAATAGAAAGATATGAGGTATTACATAAAATACATGCACCATCACCAAGATTTATAGGAAAGAGTTGGAATGAACTACCAGTAGAGATAAAGGAATTATTAACTAAAGACGTAAGAAGAATTGGAGGAACTGGTTCTAAGATACAAGATGAAAACCCAGTATTTACACCACCAGCACCACCAGCATTAGATGCTAAAGCAGATGAAAACACAAAATACTTCAGCGCACACACTGGTAAACTTTTAGGAACAGGAGCGAAAGGAAGACTTGCACAGCAAAATGAAAAAGAACCAAATGTTAACGAATTAAAATCAGAAGACTTTAGAAAATTAAAACCAACATATCAAGGCGATGCAGAAGAGAAAAACAAGGGAGAGAGATATGCAAGCAGAGGTAGACCAGACTCACAATCAGCACCAAGAGGTGGAGAAGAGAGTGGAAAAGACTGGATGAAATATTGGAAAGACCACACGACAAGAGAACCTAAAAAATCAGATGTAGAGGAAGGAACTTATGGTAACGTAGGTAACACATCAGACATAGCACCAAGTACAAGTACAAACTTAGACGTTTCGGAATCAACAGGTTATGAAGAAAGACCACACATATCTGTGGAAGAAGTAGGCTCACTGCCAAGGAGAGATGCAAAAGATAACAATGATGACGAGACCAAAGAAAAAGAAGATGACATTAAAGAACCAAAGGAATCCAAAGATACAAAGAAAGTAGGTGTTCCAACAGGAAATTATAATACGTTCGGATTGACATATTCCGTAAAGGCTAACACTGTTTGGAATAAAAAAACACAACGGTGGGAGCAAAAAGATGAATATTAAAAAACTTGCAAGAGAGCTTGCAGAAAAAGCAATAGGAGACTTACCAGTTTCTGGAAATAGGTCGTTTGATTCAGGAGGTAAAGCTAAACCAATCCACAGTATTGAAACAAACCCAAAAACAGGATTGCAAACAATGGAAGTACCAGAGGGAGTGCTTGAAACACATGGTGGAAAAGAATATAGAGGAAATAAACAATCCAAAGAGGGTCAAGCATTGAGTGCAAGAATAACTGATAGTGGTAATAAACCCACTCTAGATGATGCTAGATTGAGAAAATCAGACTTTGACGATTTAGTTCGTGCAATAAATGTTAACATAATGAACTCATATTCAAAATTTAGAAACAAGGATGGATTAGACGAGTTTATTCAAGGTGAGAAAAAACGAACTGGTGGTAAAAAAGACCAGACAAAATTAGAAAAACCAGATAAACCTAGTAAACCTGATCTTCCTAGTAGAACTACTGGATTAGGAGATTCTTCTTTATCATATCAATTAGGTAAAAAACCAACAAAGAAAAATCCTGATCCTAAATTACGAGGAACTCGCGATAGTAGGATTTTTGCTGGTAGAAAGTTTGATGCAGAAGGAAAGAAATTACCACCAAAAGAATCACCAAAGGTAGAACCATTAAAAAACCCACATAGAGTGGATGAGAAAGGAAAATATATCAGAGGAACAGGTTATGAAAAACCAGTGACAGGATATAAAAAAATAAAACCAAGAAAGGGTACAGATAGATCGCGTGATGCTACATCCTATACAAGAACAGCAGACAGACATGAGGGGAAACATCAAGGACAAATTGCAGGAGACTGGAAAGGAGTCAAAGGTGTTCCCAACGAAGCAGTATCACAACAAGGTATTCATGGAAAAGATAGAATTCTTGGAATTGAAACCCAAGAACCATTAGCACCACATTCACATTTGAGAGAGCAGGATAAGAAGACAGGAGAGGTAATAAGTAATAGATATTCAACAGACCCTAGAAATGTAAAATGGAGAAAGGGTGGACATAAACCAAACACAGCACAAGAACATGCAGAACAAGATAAAAAAATAAGAGAGGGTGTGAGAAGTCTAAAAGCAGACCTAGACGCTGTTATGAAAAAGTTACAGCAGTCAACATTCGGAACAATATTTGATGATAGAGGAGAACACGCAGGTAATAAAGTACCAACAAGAGAAACTTTTGGTGATAAAAGGTGGAGAGTTCCACAGATAAAGAATCCAAAAGATGAAAAGGAACAGGCAGAAAGCAAACGAAGAGCCGACCTATCAAGAAATCAATGGGAAAAAGACTTTGCATTACATTATACATCACCACAAATGCAACAAGAAAAGGAAGCAAAAGAATGGCAAAAAAAGAAAATGGTATTATTAAAGGCATTTTTATCACCCATTACATTCAAGTACACATATAAAGGATGGGGTAATACATATGAGAGAGGACAAACAAAGAATGTAGAATCACAGGATCATTCAAGAACAGGCAATACAAACAATAATCAACTTTACGAAGGAGATAAAGACGATGATACGATAAAGAGCCTAGACGAAGTATACAAGGAGTTTAAGAAAAAACAATGAACTATGAAAAATTTGGTATTTGTGTAACAATAGCAATAGTAGTTTGTCTATGTGGATTAGCAGCAGTAGCATCAGGTAATATTGATTTAGATGTTTCTGGTGATGAAAGAAAGATACTATTTCCAACATCATCAACAAAGACAGATAATAATAACGCCTACTACGAGTGGTGTTATAAGATGAAGATAGACTGTAACTAACAAGCCTTAAATACCACCTATATATAGTTAATTTATGAGGAAGGAAGAGCCTAAAAAATGTATAGAGTGTGGCTCAGCTCTACCGTTTAGATATAAAGGTAGGCAGAAGATATATTGTTCTGACTTTTGTCGTAAGATTTATACAAAAAAAATAAAAAAATAGGGTTATAAGCCCAATACGTCAACCATTATTCGTAGTTGTTCCATTGCTACAGCATACCAGTTGTCTGATAATGCCTTCCATGAATCACGATCTGCTTCAACTTCTGCCTTTTCAGATGTTAATGTAGAAACCTGTGATTCGAGAGATGATATCTGATTGTCATATGATGTGGTGTCAAATTCTTGTGCCTCTAATATAGCAACTTGCTGTGTCAATGAGGAAACCTCAGTTTGCAGTAGTGCTATAGTCTCAAGTGTTGCAGTATACTCTGCAGTTACACTCATGAGTTCTTCCTGTAAGTCTACCAAGTCATACGTAGGTGTTTCTTCTGAGCCACTCTGTTCACCACAAATTGTGATAACTAATGGGGTTGTCTCATAAGACCTGTCATAGAATGTGTATTCTCCACATGCGTTGAACTGAACTGTCCATGTTGGAGTATAGTTATCTGTCAGATAACAACTTTCCTCAGTGTATGGTACTGCGAACGGATCGCTTATACAATGTCCTTCTAATTCCTGAACACTGCCATAGTCTCGAAGGTCTGTGTTTTCAAATATAACAGAGTCGTTTATATCAATAAACAACTCAGTCTGACTGAAACCATTTAGACCGACTTCGACTGTTTGTTCTTCTGCGAATGCAGTAGTGCCTGTTAGGACTACCAATCCTAGAAGAACTGCCAATACTGTTGTTGGTGTTTTCATAAAAATAGAATGTGGTATAACACATATAAGTGTTTAGTTCTGTCTTTGCTGATCTGTTACCCACAATAACTGATCGGTGAACTTTGATCTTATTTGTCCAAATGTGTTTGAACTAATATCAAGTTCAGGGTATAGGTCTTTTGTCATATGGTGTGCCACCACAATGTATTGTAATAATACATCTGCTGTTTGCTTAACACTGTCTGCTACATCAACTTCAGGAACTTTGAATAAGACAACCTCTGGTCTTGAAGGACTGCCTGAACCGAATGTTTTTTGAGATGTTAAATTACCACCCTGTTGTGCAAAACAAGATGGATCAGCACATATAGCTCTAGGTTGTTTCTGATAACTAATGTTATCTCCTACTTCCCACGTAGCTCCACAAATTTTACAAGAGCCACTAAATTTTGCTTTGATTATTGCGCCCATTCTAATCATATAAATTACCTCTTATATAAATCTATCTTTATATGCATGGGAGATAAAGAAAAATATGAATATTAGGCTTTTAGTAATCGGAGTATGTATAGTATGTTTAGTATGGAGTAGTTTCATACTATTTGCATCTGCAGATATGTATAAGACTTTGGGAATAAAACATGATAATTCCCCTGTTGTATGTATATTTGAACCAAATCCTGCACACACAAGTAATGTTACAGGCGTAGTAAACACAGCAGAAAACGCAGTAGATAATTGGGAGTCTGCCTTAAACAAACACTCTCCAAATGGTAATTGGTATTTACTTTCATTTGTAATACCTTTTGAATATCATGACGGACAGCCAGCAACAAACTATCCTGTATGTCAGATACTAATATCGTTTGAGGAATGGAATGAGGATAGTAGCAGTCTAGGATATGCATCAATAAACTTTTCAAACTCTTGGCATAAATATGTTCACATAACTTCATTCCTAAATGGGTATAATAATGACGTAAAAATAATACTACCGAATATAATAATTGGACAGAATATAACAAAGGCAGAACCGATAAAAGTAACACTTGAAAGAGAAGAATATCCATTAATCGCAATACAAAATATAATAACTCATGAGTTTGGTCATGGTTTGGGCTTAGGACATTACAGTATAACTGACGCTCCATTAGGAAATCCTTGGGATAGATCAATAATGTATTATGCAGTTGATCCATTCAATGAGATTGAACTAACACCAACATATGCTGACATATTACTAGCAGAAAAAATATATGGTAAGGATGGGTTCGGAGGACACAAACCTCATACTGTTAGAACTCATTGGTATACTGTTGGAGATATAGATGTCTGCTCATTCAAATGTAATAAGTAGATTTATATAACACCTATTATAATAGAACTTATGGCTAGGCGCAAGGAAGGAAATTCGCACACAACAATTAGTATAACTTGGGAAGACAAAGAAGAGTTTAGAAGATATGCTAAATATGAAAAACAAACAAGAACAGGCAAAAGATATGAGTCAGATGCTACACTTTTCAAAAGAATGTTAGAAGAGTTTACTAAAAATAACAGCATACCTGATAATGAGATTTCTCATTCAACATATCCAAGTCGTTCTCTCTAATTTTTTTTAAAAACATAGGTTTATATTGAAGATATTGTATAATAATTACATGAATGTTTCAGAAGTTCTAAACATTGAGGGTTCTTTCAACAGCACTCCTCTAGCAGAAGGGGATAAAATTGTCATTCAGAGTTTCAGCGTTAAACACGTTGATTCTGTTGATAGTGATGTTGCAGAGATAAAAACCACAAAAGGAGTAAGGCATTCTTTTGCTAAGGCAATAGTCGGTCAGGCAAAATCTGATCATTGGCTCGACTTAGTAAAACAATGTATCAAAAAAGATGCTAGTGATGGGCTAGATGCTTGGGTAATTTCAAAACCTGCAGAGGGTTCTAACAGAACTATGTTAGCACTAAGTATGTTCCCAGCAAAACCACAGCAATCTTAATCTTTTTTTTTATTTTAAAAACATTTATTAATGTCTAAAATAATATACATTTATGGTTAGGCGCTGCCCTAAATGTAAAACTGATCTTATAGTTGAGGTTGAGGGTAAATATGTTAAGAAGATTTTTTGGTGTGATGATTGTAATTATGAATGGGTTATAAAATGATCGAATGGGAAAAACTAAATAATGGTAAATGGAAAGTAAAGGATAAGGTCAATTATAATTCACCAGATTATAGTAGGAAAGTGAGAGAATCAATGAAAAAAATTAACCCATTTTGTGAAGAGTGTAATACAACTTATAACTTGGCAAACCCATGTGTCCATCACTTGAGTGATTCGCCAGAACATAGAGCAAAATACAATGCATATAGGAGAAAACAAAAAGAAAAAACTATAACAGAAGAAGAAGAGAAATCTAAACAAACACTTATATTGAATAAAGGTGGCGACTAGATATGTTTTGTAGAAGAGAAGTAGTAGAGCTTGATAAACCTGACGACAAAGTTCATGTCAGACCATTAGGAGATATCCATTTAGGAAATCTTGGTTGTGACGTAGAAAAATATATGGCATCAGTTAAACATATTGCAAAGACACCTAACACATACACAATAGGCATGGGAGATTACATAGATAATGTTATGGCTTATGCAAATGGTGGAGTTGATAAGAGGTGGAATCCTGAGACAGTAGATAGGAGGATGCTTACAACGGAAGAACAAACAGATAAATTTATTGATACTTGGACACCGATAAAGGAAAAAACATTGGGTGGTTTACTTGCAGGCAATCACGAATGGAAAACCATTAATCAGAAGAGATTTATCACTGATTTTTGCAAGCCATTAGGATTACCATATTTAGGAAGACTTGCATATATTAGCCTCACATTTACACATAAGAAAAAGGAAATTAGAAACTATCTCTTACTTGTCATGCATGGTGGATATGCAGGAAGTCAAGCAGGTGGAGCAGTAAACAGAATGAAACAGTTAGCAGGAGACTTTGATTGTGATGTAGCATTAATGGGTCATAACCATGATACTTGGGTAAGACCTGTAGTCAGAATGAGTTATGACAGAAAGACAAACCTACCTGTTGAGAAGAAAGTATTACTTGGAAACACTGGTACGTTCCTAAGAGGATATGAAAAAGGTGTTGACTCTTATGTTGAGATAAATCCAAGAGAAGCAAAGAGAGTAGGAACTATCACCATTACATTTGATCCTTACAATGGAGATATATTTGGGCATGATTAGAGGAGCAGGTAAGTTATTAAAGGCTGAATCTGAAGAGGAAGTTCTGAGTAGACCTGATATAAAACCTGTAAAATATAACGCTGATCTTGTATTAGAAGCATTACAGTCACATAAAAAAAATGGTCTTTCAAATTGGGAGATAGCAGAGTTGACTGGTGTTAAAGTTAGACGAGTAAGAGAAGAGACACAGAAATTAAAGCAACAGGGTATATTAAAAGAGAAGTCATGTAGGTGTATGAGAACACCAATATATTATATTTTATAAATCGTTTTATATTTCGCCAACTATAAATTAGGGTGTGTTCTAAACACCTCTATGTTCGTTTATCTTATGTGGAAAAACAAAAAAGGAGAAACTTTAAGGGCATTATTTCAGGCAGAGAAGGCAATAAAGATATCTAAACAGATGAAAGATTTAGGTGTGGATGTTCATCTTGATCCAGAAGAAATACCAATAAGGATTATTCAGGAAAATCAGCTTAACTAACTTACTTTAACTAACTTAGTTAAGAATACGTTTATATTTGACGAGTATTATTACTCTTTATGAATATTTCTTCTTATACAAAAACGATATCTGTGAGTAGTGAAGCCAAACCAATACTTCAAGAATTGGATAAAGTGAGACCAAACAATATATCATTTAGCGCAATGCTTGCTATTGCAGCCAAGGAATATGTAGAAAATCATAAGAGTGAGATTCTAAACCTGACAAATTTTATGGATTCATCACCCACTTTCTTTTCTGATGTTGAAAGTTGGAAAAAATATATTGAAAAAAGTACCACTGCAGACTTAAAGAAAATACAGAATAGACACTTGCAGATAGGTAACATAATAAGAAGAAGAGTTAACGAATTACTATGAAAACTATGACAGAATCTGCATATAAGGATGAGGTAGTTAATGCTTTAACATCTAGAAGGTGGACAAAAATAATTGATGCATTAAGACCTAGTGGTGTGTTTGTTTTAAACGGTATGGAAGAACCATTTGCAGAATTAATATTAGAAAACAAGGATAGATTTATGGGTGTATTAAGAGAATCAATTTATGAAATATTAAAACAAAGACATCCAGATATAGATATAGAATCAACATTCACTGATTTAAAAATAAGGCTGACTATAGATGAGTCTACACCAATGCATGAATTAAATGCTAGGCAACATGAGAATTGTGTGGTCACATTTGATTGTGAGATTATAGGTATGGCTAAGGTAATGTCATACATAAAAGAATGTAGTCTGGAATGTCCTAGATGTTTTATGGAGATATCAGTAAAGTCAGACATGGATAAGAAACTACCAGTAAAGGTTTGTTCAAATCCACAATGTAAGAAAATAAAGTTAGAAGTAATCAGGGATAGTATTAAGACAGATAATGTTCAGGCTATAACATTACAAGAACCATTAGCTTCTGCAAGAAACCAAACACCAATAATTTTAAGAGGAAAAATAGACGGTAATCTGATAGGAGAAGTATTCATAGGTCAAAGGAAAAGAATAACAGGAATTTATAGGTCAGAACTTGATTTGAAAAAAGATGAGAATGAGATATTAATTGAAATTACAAATGCAGATAACCTAGACATATCAGATAATGTTGTAATGTCAAAAACCGACTTGGAAAAAATAAAAAAAGATTCTATTAATGATGGTTTTATAGACAAGATCATAGGTAGTTATGCACCACATATTTATGGTATGAATGATGTAAAACTTGCATGTTTATTACAGTTAGCTGGTGGTAGTGAAGGAGTTAAAAGACCAAATATAAACATTCTATTAGTAGGTGATCCAAGTATGGCAAAGTCAGAGATATTAAAATCACAAAATACATACTCACATCGTTCAATGTATACATCTGGTAAAGGTTCTTCAGGCGTAGGACTCACACTAGGACTAGCAAAGAGAGATGGAGAATTTGAATTATCAGCAGGTGGATTTGTAATATGTGACGGTGGTATAATATGTGTAGACGAGTTTGAGAAAATGGATTCTTATAATAGAAGCGCTATACATGAACCTTTAGAACAAGGTACATGTAGTATAGCTAAGGCAGGATTTAAAGCAACCTTCCCTGCAAGAACAAGTTGTCTGGCTGCAGCAAACCCAAAGTTTGGTAAGTATGATGAGGAGGAAACACTAGTAACAAATATAGATTTACCACCATCATTATTATCAAGATTCGATTTCATATGGCTTATCAAGGACATCATTAATGAAACAGAGGACTCTGAAAAGGCTAAACATATTCTTAATACATATCTTAATGGAAATATAAATAATAAAAAATATCTTGATGAGCAAAGTCTAAAAGGATATCTTAATCATATAAGAAAACTAAACCCACAGATAACAGTTGATACGCAGAACAAAATACTTGATATTTACAAAAGTATGAGAGAAGTATCTGCTCAGAAAAACAGTGTTGCTGTAGGTACTAGACAATTAGAATCAATAATAAGAGCATCAACAGCACATGCAAAACTATGCTTTAGGGATAAAGTATTACCTGAAGATGTGGAATGTGTTGAGGACTTGATAAGAAAAGAGTATCAATCTTTCGGATTTGATTTAACTGGTAATTCACCTCAAAGCCAATCAACACTTGTTGGTCTTACTAAAAAAGAAACAAAAGAACAAGTGGCTAACAGAGTATGGCATGAAGCTTCTAAGGAAGGCAAGGTTAAACATATTGATTTTGTAAAACTATTGAGTATGGAAACAGGGTTCGATGAAGAACAGGCTACAAAAATATTCTATGCTTGGGAGCAACAATGCATTATAAAACTTAACGCAGATAACACATACAGTAAGTCAGGAGGATTCTAAGGTTAGGAAGATTAATATGGAAGAAGACTCTAAGGAAATAGTGCAAATACAAACAGAGCCAGACGTAGATTATTCAATACAACAGTTAGACGGTGTTGGTACTGTAACACAGAAAAAATTAGAATCGTTTGGTGTAACATCAATATTTGATATATGTATAAGAGGATCAAAAGAAGTGTCAGAGATAACAGGTGTTACCAAATCAAAATCCGATCAATGGGTATTTCAATGTCAAAAAATACTTGAAGATAATAAACTGATTAGGTCTACAGACATGAACACAGTAGAACTTATGGAATATCAAGAGAACTACCCATTATTAAGTACAAAGTGTGAGGAAATAGACAACCTATTAGGAGGTGGTGTTAAACCTGAGTGTACTTATGAAGTATATGGTGCTTTTGGCTCTGGTAAAACCCAATTTAGTAATTCATTAACAGTTGAGGCAATTCGTGCTGAAAAAAATGTAGTTTGGATTGATTGTGAAGATACATTTCGACCTAAAAGAATAGTGGAGATAATGATGGCTAAGGGATATGTCGAAGATAAGGAAGAAGCCAAAGAATATTTGGAAAGAATAACATATTATTACTGTCCTAACACAGAACAACTAATGGGTACTGTCAACAGCCTTTCAAAGATTTTACAGGAAAAGAAACCAAGACTGGTTATCTTTGATGGTGCTATAGGTCAATTTAGGGAGGAATATCTTGGTAGAGGAACTTTGGCTGAAAGGCAAAATCAGATAGCACGATTAATGACTCATTTGAAGAATATTTCATTTTATTTTTATTGTACAGTCCTATTTACGAATCAAGTTCAATCCGATCCAGCAGTAATGTTTGGTGATCCAATAAAACCAATAGGTGGTAATATTGTGGGTCATGCGTCAACATACAGAATATACTTTAAGAAATCAGGTAAAAAAAGAATAGCAAGGATGGTAGATAGTCCAGAACACCCACAACAAGATGCAGAGTTTATTTTAAATGCAAAGGGTATTGACAGTCCAGAAAAATGATGACATATGAACCCAAGACAACGGATGAGGGCATCCAACAGGAAAGCTGTATTATGGCTTCTTGAAAATGGTTATGATGATATCTGGCTAAAGGCACATGGAAAAAGACTCGATTTAATCTATTCTGTAGGAGAATGGTATAGGGCATTAGACCTGTGGAACTTATTTGATGGTATATGCTTTAATGAAGACGGAGAGGCTATTTTCATACAAATAAAGACAAATGCGTGGGCTAAAGCTCAACCAATAAAGGACTTTTTGTGTAATAAGAAAGATTTCAAGGTTTTGGTGATAAACGTAAGAGGACAGAAAAAGAAATGGGATATTTTGGTGAGGAAATACGAAAGTAAATGAGAAAGGTCAATTTATAGGAAAAGGGGAAGAAACAGCGTTATCAATACTAAAAGATATGTATGGTGTAAGTGCAGAATACACAATCCAAGTTCCTTTTAGGAATTTACTTAATGAGGAGTGGCAGGGAACTCTTACAGAAAGACAGGAGAAAGAAACACTTGATATAGTGGTAAAAACTGACCAAAAGATAATGGTATTCAGAATACAGGATGCACATCATAGAGGCATGCATACAGCAGAGAGAGACCTAGTACAGAAGAAAACATTGGAGTGGAATGGTCATACGGTTGTTGATGTGTGGGATTATGACTGTCCTGAACTGTTTAAGGAGAGAAAAAACGAAAAATCTATAGCAGAACTTAAAGAGGCTATTACTTTAGTATAGCGTTGGCTAATAATTCCTTATAACAAATTATACAATATTTTTTATGACCTGAAATTGAGATTGATTCCTTTCTACATAATCTACAAGGTTCTGATGTATCTACGTATTCGCCCAAGTCAGCGATAACCATTATTTATACAGGTTATCAGGTGCGTCTTTTGTTTGTTCCTTTTCTGGCTCTTCTTTCTGTTGGAAATACATATTATATAATTCCATCTTTTGTTGATTTATCTTCTCATGTATCATAAGAAGTGCAAAATCAACCTCGATTATACTTAGTTTGTCATCATGAAAAGCCTTAGTTATGTCTTCATCTATCTTATCATGTAGTTTTTCTACAACATCCCAACGTGGTTGGTTTGGATATTCATCTTTAGCCATGTGCTTAGTTTTCTCTTCTACTATAAGTGTTTTCTGTCTTCAGTTTCACATTTATGCTTTTTTAGGAATGTTTCTGCCATTTCTAGTAACTTTTCAACGTTTTCTGTCTTAGACTTTAAGTGAATTGCATGATTATTGTTATGTGATGTCGTAGAATCATTTATTTCTAATCCTATCTCATAAACTGCCTTTTCTTCGTCAGTCATCTTACCCTCACATTCTTGCATAAAGCCTGCAAGTTAAATAATGCATCTTCGATTTTTGCGATGTTTGCGTTATGAAACTCGGCTAATTTCTTATACTCTTGCTGCCAATCTTTCTCTTTCGTCTTCTTTTCTTCTTTAACCATGCTTCCAAGTTAATTAACCCCCATTTAAACCTTCTTTCTTACCTTTGCTACTATAGCAAGTGTAATGCCGATTATTGGGATTAATTCAAGTAAATCTATCCCATATATAAGAAAATCCAGAATTATATTTTTACCATATATCATTGTGTGGTCATGATCTCCAAAAAAACACTCTGCTGCTGTTATTGTATGTGGGATTTGGGCGTATAAGATAATTGCGCTTATTATAAGACTTTTAGCCATATGCCTCTCATACCAGTCAAGGAATTGATGGATTAGTCTCATAAAAAAAGAATAAATTTAATACATATTAAATATAACTGATTATAATGGCTTTAATAACCGATTTTAAACTAGGGCAGGCAGATAATAGGGGTGTATATTATGAGGAAACGGAAAGATGTCTTATTTTCATATCAATGCATGAAACCATAGAAGATGTCTATAAAACCATCACACATGAGGTAATACACCATTGTTTAGGCGAAAAATGTGGTGTACAACCCAGCCTTAACGAAACTCTAGATGAGGCGCAGGAAGAAGCAATCATATTTAATATGCAATGGGCTGATATGGCATTATAATCTAAACATTTAAATAAAGAAAAAAAAATAATTTTTTATGGTGTGTCATATCTGCTTAGCAGAAAATGTTAATAAAAAAATAGATAGATTAGACTTATGTAATGAATGTTTTATTAGGGTAGAAAAGGAAACTGCTAAGGTAGAAAAGGAACTTGCTAAAAATAATAAGGAGAAAAAAAATGGTTCAATTAAGAGTGGTTGATAATTACTGTATAAATATAAGGTGCAAGACTCCCTTAACTGAGTATGAATTATCAAGACAAAAAAAATCTAGGAAATATAGATTTTGTAGAAGATGCCGTATGCTTAGATATACAAGTTCTGTTAGTTGGAAATGTATAGCGTGTGGCAAAACTATTGATCATGGTTCTTATATAGGACAATATTATTGCAACGTTCGTGGTTGTTTTTCATTAACAAGAACAATACATAATAGAAAAACTAGCAGGGTAAGAGCAAGAGTTAAGGCATTTGTAAGGAAGCACCCTATAAAGAAAAACAAAGAAATCTAGTTGCAGACTTGCGCGCGCATACGCGTATGCGTAATGGAGCTTTAAAAAAAAGAGAGTTAATGTTGGATATAAGTTATGTTTGGTATTGTCTTATCCCAACACGCCCTACATTCCATACACGAATTATCCTGCATTTTTGCAGGACATATGTTATCAGATTTTGACAATGTTCTTATTAGGTTCATACCTGTAAGTATTTCCTCTACTAGACCTTCAGGAGCAACACCATCTTCTACTGCTTCAGTAATAAATTCTGCTTGCTTGACATAATCCTTAAAGGCTTTAAGTGATTCTCTTTTCTTCGCACTTACGTTAGAAGTTTTACACCCAATTTTTTCTGCCATGTTTGTGACAGGATATCCATCAATAACAGGTGTGGACATTCTTATTACAAGATTTGGTATCTGGTCTAACTTACCATTCTCACACCAATATCTATACACTACTTCATATTCTAATGTGGGAAGCCAATGCATAACATCTGGTGTTGCCCTAACCACATCTATTATCATTTCTAGGTGTTTTACACTAAGAAGATCGCCACTATCAAACCATCTGAAATACTTAGAGCCATAACTGTTTATAAGATATGTCATGGCTTCAACCCAATTAACATAGTCTAAATGACTACCGTTGTCTTTAAGAGCTTCAAGGACACGTTCATATCTTCTATGATAAGAGTCTTTCACATTCTTTATTATGTATCTGCTTCTGTGAGCATAACACTTAGAACAAACAGAGTTCTCTACTTCTCTTCGTAATTGCCCACCGACTTTACATGTGTAAGCAGGAATGCCATACGAGTAGCATGGCATCTTGCTTGTGTTAGTTAGTCCACCTGTTATCTTTATTGCTTCTGGTATGTTCATTTTAGTTTTCTCCAATTAACTAAATGCACAACACCTAATTCTTTCTGTTCGTAAACATCAGGTGGATAGTTTTCTGTATTAACATACTCTATCATTTCATCGCCATCTTTTATTTCAGCGATAGTAAATCCATCACAAGAGTTCATTCTATTGCAGTAATCAACAGCCCTCTCATAACTAGTATCGCCAGCAATACTGTGTGCCTCTTCACACTCTCTTACATTTGGTTTACAATGTAGTGGGTTGAAACGTTTGTCGAAAATATTATCTACACCATTCTCTCTAAACACACAAGTTTCATTAGGGAAATAGTGATACAATTCATCTTTGACAATCCAATATCCTTTATGGTGTTTTACTACTGTAAATCGTTTCATCTTGTTATACCCTCATTCGGATCATCATGACATATACAATCACATTTGGGGTAGAATTTACCAACTTTTTCCCACTCCAATTCTGACATACTAGCCTTACGTTTATTATATTCACAAACCTGTTTTTCTATGACAATATCTTTCGATTCCTCTTCGTTCCAATCTTGATCAACGATAGCTGTTTTAGATACCTCTTCTATCTTTTGTATTATATACTCACTTTGTTTTATCTTATCATTCCAAGTAAGTATGTCAGTTAATCCGACACGTTTCAGTTTTAACTTATTGATCCACTTATTAATATCATCTAGAACAATAATGTGTCGTGGGTGGAGTATATGTTTAAGAGTTTTCTTATGGTTATCATCTGAGAATGCCTCATGATTACGACCTCTCTTATTTGCTTCGCTACGTGTCATCTTGTTATACCCTCATTAGGATCATCATGACATTCACAACCATACTCTTCTATCCATTCACTTGCATCTTCGCCATGAATAACTGATATGATTCCTGTGTCTTTGCATTCTTTACAATCATATGTAGCCAAATCACATTCTTCACACAGCCCTGAATCTTCAGTAGCATATTCTCCACATTCGTTTTCGCACATCTTATCGGCTTCGTAGTCGTGGTCTTCTTTATAGTCAGCCATCTTCTAGTTCCTCTTTAGTATACATGGCTGTATGCTCATCACAATATGGCTCGTTCATTTCTACTTCTTGACCACATTCATTCATGTGTTCACTAACATGACTACTTGAATTATCTCTTTGTTTGTTGCCAATGTAATATGCTTCTTGACCACTATCAACATAGTGTGTGCAGTATCTACTCAATTCGATTCAACCTCATACCTACTCATTCTTGGTGTGGTGCTTCTATCTTTCTTTATTAAGAGTTCTATTAACCATTTGTTGCTCCAACCAAATTCACGTTTTAATGATTGAACTTCACGCCTTAACTCATTAATTTGTTCTCTTGGATCACGACTCATTTCGATTCCTCACATTTATGTGTCTTAAAATCATCTTCTAACACTTCTTCTTGACAAGTAGAACAATAGTATCTGACTTCACATTCAAATCCTTTTGGTATACTAGTGAAAAATTCTCTTCTAGTCATTTCGATTTCCTCTCACGTTCAATTCTTGCTTTAGTTCCATCTATCATACATGATACACTGCTTCGCTCTTTAACATCTAGTATTACGTAACAGTATTCTTGTGGAAGCATAATAGTTCCTCCCTCTTTTGTAACTAAGCCTACAATGGTTTGATAACCATCAGTGGTATCATCATTGTAAGCAATAAGAAGGCGTTTTGTATCTGTTGTTCTATCTATTCTAGTCATTTCTTTTCCTCTTGTTCTAATTCCCTGCCTCTAACTATGAGCCAAGTAAAGAAACCAAAGAGCGCCCATCTAAGTAAGGACATAATTTACCTTACCAAATGTCCAATTTCTTTGACGCTTAGTTGTTCCAACTGATTCATCAATGTGAAATTTCCTGTGTCTTTCCTTACGAATATCTGCCTGTTCATCATTAGGCAACTCTATATTACATAGGTTGCATTTCCAATACTTCATATCAATCATGGTTTTTATAGAATATACTCCCATGCTTTATCATGTTTGTTGGAGTTGTCATCGGCTTGACACCTGCTTGCTTTAAGGTAGGTCGTGATAACCGTTCCTTACTCACAAGTGATGTCTTTTTGCATGCCTCGAACTCCATTCTATTAGAGCTTGAACTTTTGTCATGTCTAATTTTCATTTCATGCTTCCTCCAATCTTTCAAATTTTCTATCATTCCATAGGAAATGTCTTATTAAATTCAAGTCCTCACTATCAAACTTCTCTATTGGGTTATCAAAATATCCAATTTGTTTGAGCATTTCTATATCAAGTTTGAATATTTCACTACATGAATATGTTCCACCAATATCAATATCTACTGATGAACTGTTGGATATAATCTGTTTGAACTCATTAGTATATTTGAGTTTTTTGTTGCCGTTCCATTCCAAAGCCTTTACATATTGTTGATGATTCATTTCTCTTTCCTCATATTTGGACAATGATTAACAAAATGTTTCTCGCTACCACAGTATGGACACTTCCTCCAATCATTCTCTCCTAATACCTCACTTATTTCCTCAGTACATTCAAGTGGATAACATTCGGTGCAATACGCTTCAGGTATTACATGTCGTTTTCTATGTTTAGTAGTCAAATTGTTTCAACTCTTTTTCATAACATTGATTACATAGTGATCCTGTATGGAATCCAAACTCATCTGGTGTTATATCTACGTGTCCATGACATTCTACTTCACTCTTTGCTACATACTTACCACAGTCTATACATGGTATTTCATATGATTTCTTATCATGTGTCAATTTACCCATGCTTTCATTACAACATTTGAAGTGAGAAAACAACTTCTCATTAGACATTGATTCTAGTTCGATTTTTGGTGTTCTTGATATTCTTATTAGCTCCTGCTTTTCCATATTCAGTATTGCATTAACCAATTTCTTCCTTTCCTTTACCTCTAAGTTTTTGTCTTCTTCTACTTGTAAGTGGTTACAATGAGGACATATATTATCAAGCCTTTCTCCTCTTTCTAATTGTTCATGTATCTCAATACAATCACATACATTGTAGACAGCGCCTAATCTTACTTTCTTGGTAAGGTAGGTATGTTTGTTATTACCAGAACCTAGTTCTATCTCAACCCATTCTTTCTCTACGTTAGTGTTGGGTGGTAATGCTTCGCGTGCTATTTTTACCATGTTTATCCCTTTATACACTTACCAATATGAATGTTTTCGTCTTCATACTTGTATAGAAATAGTATCTCTTTTCCGAACAAGTATATACTTAAGTTCCAAAGCGTTTTACCTTTATGGTTTGTACAATCGCATTTACTATTACCTATATGGATTCCTGTCCATAACGACATATGATTAGGGAATACTTTACATGTACAATATACCTTGTCGTAAGTGTTTTTATTTAATAAATTCATTCTCATCTTAGACACCTATATATAGGAACGCTCTTGTTTGTTGTGGAAAATATGGTGTACAGGTCGAAGACCGAAAGGTCTACGCCTTACCTGTATGTATATGAGTATGCTATTGAGGAGATTATATAGAGGGAGTATCATTAACGCATAACCTCTTGGACAATCTTTCTGAACTCCTTAATAACAAACTTGCTTGCACCATGCATACCTGTGAATGATACGTATCGTCTACCGAATATGTCCTTTAATACCTCGCCATATTTCCAATGGTTTGATATGTCTATACATATTATACGTGGAGATATCCTTAATGCTTTCTTCAATGCTTTCTTATTCATCTTGATGAGAATCCCTGCTGGTGTGTCTATGTTATTCTTATAGTATTGTGGCACGCCATCTGTTATGATGATCATTAGTTTCTTCCTGCCTTTTCTACCACGTAGTTGCTTAGCACTATGAATCAATGCTTCATGTGTAGGTGTGAATAAATAACTGTCATTGACTTCTATCTTCTCACATTCCTTAAGACTCTTGAATGTTGTAATGCCTACGTTGCCCTCATAATCAGAAGACCAAACGTTTCCTACTAATTCAATGTCCTTTACTTTTTCTGACGCTTTGTATAATGTTGCACATAAATTACGTGCATCATATATGCGACCACTATTTCCCATTGAACCTGATCCGTCTATGGATATAAGAACAGTAGCACCGTTGCTTAGCTTCTCATTAATCATGCATGGATCATTAGACTGTCTAACTTTCCTGTTAATGAATGCCTCAACATTAACTTCAGAACCATAGTCATCTATGTTTGAAGTGAATTGTTCTGCCATCTTAGTGAATGTCTTTTGTAATACTTGTGCTGTCTTAGCATCTACTTCTACCTTTGCCTGTGGTCTACTTATAGATTTTATATGTGATGGTGTCATACTTCCTGTCTTACCTATGGCTTCTATGCTAGCCTTCATATTTTCTATCTCTTCTTCGCCATCTTTCTTATGTTCGCTTACATGTTCCTTACCCTCTTCTTCAGTTTCCTCTTCAATAAGTGTGGCTTCGTTTAATAGTTCTTCTGCTTCTTCTTCCATTTCTTTACGCTCTTCAGAACTATTATAACCATCGTGTTCTGTCAGTAACTCATCATGATCATGTGAGAACTTTGTGTTCTTACCTGTCCTATGTTGTACTGAGTATGAAGACCTGCTTTTCTCTCTATTAATATTCTTAAGTTGTTCGGAAGCTTTGCTTTGATTAGACTCTGCCTCATCTATCTGCTCTTGTGTAGATAGTTCGCTGTTAAGTATCTTAGTATTTTCTTCCCATTGCTTTTGTGTTTCTTCGACTTCTTTATTACGATTTTTATAATCGCCAAAGCCATCTTCAAGATACTCATCAACATACTTCTTAGACTTTACCCATGCAGATAATGATCCTTTCATTCCTGTATCAATAACATCTTCCATGATTTCCTTAGCCCAATCTTTAGTGTGCTTGGGTTGATAGAATCTAGCTGCTAGTAATATATCTGCTGGTGTTCTCTCTTCAAGTGGTATATCTTTAAGGTTCTCTATTAGTTGTTCGCCTAAGTTGGTACGTGTTTCATCAAACATCTTCTGTGTTCCTAACCATACATGCTTAGTTAACGATTCAATCCTTTGGTCTTCAATGATATTGAAGTGTAGCATATACTCTTGTACTATTGATTTCTTAATCAATTCTTTCTGAGTCTTATCATTTTCCTCATTAAGTTCTTTGTGGTTTTGAATAAACCTATCTGCCCAACCCTGAGCCATACCTCTAACGTTAGGTGCGAAACTTTCCCACATTAAGTGAGATAGTTCATGGTATAATGCTGTCTTCCTACTGATTCCTTTCTCATTAGGTGTGCATATGTTTATTGTATAATGGTTTGGTTTGTTTCTATTAGGAGATACCCAATTATTTGTGTTCCTTTGATACGTTATGTCTATGCCTACACCTTTGATGTCTTCTATAATGTTGGCACGTTTCTTAAAGTATTCTTGGTGTGTTAGATATTCTGTTTTCATTTTAATCCCTGTCCTGTATGTAGTCTTCGAAGTCTACATCAATACATACATAGTATGTATCAACGACACCACAATGCCTACACTCTATCTCTACTTCTTCTTCGACTTCCATATCTTTACACCATCTATTGATGTTAACACTTTCATTATGTTATCAAGTTCCTCTTGCGTAGGCTCGCCTATCTCTTCTCTTTGTTTCTTAGTTATTACAAAGGTCATTATAAATCTACTCCATTCTTTTCTAAGAATTGTTTCAACTCTTCTTTATCCATAGGCAATATGTATGCTGGGTTAGATACAAAGAAGTCGTGGTACATATACCCTAGTGTGTCAAGCATATTGCTTCTGGTTTTCTCATACATATAATGCTTCGATTGTTTTATTGTAGGTATTGGTTTCATTAGACTATGTTCGTTACCTTTACTGTCCTTGAACTTATGATCAAGTTCCTCTTCAGCGTAAGTGCCACCCTGTTTAAGACGATAGTAATCTAACGCCTGATTGATATCACTTACCCAACCATTAAAGAATTTCTTAGACTCTTCAAGCATTGATATGATATGTTTCTCTTGTTGTCTTATGCTATAGTTAGCACCATTAGCTCCACCGTTTATTCCTTTTGTTATAACATATTTAGTCATACCTCTACCTCGTAGATAAGTAATGCACGTTCGAAGTCGCCCTCGTATTCTGAGTTAAGAATGTATTGATATGAATACTTCACATCAACTATCTTAGGATTGATTCCAGATACTGTACCAATGAAGTCATTGATCTGTTCGTCAATAGGTATAGTATTCTTGACCGTAGGTGGTTGCTCTTGATCCCTAAGAATAGGGAAGAAGAGTTTTACCTTACGGATTGGTTGTCGCATCATAGTGTGATACCAAATGTATCTGCTATTGAATTCTTTATGAACTCACGTTCAGTTGCATCGCCATACTTAACAAGTAAGCATGTCTTAATACACTTCCTTGTAATCTGATCGCCAACTAGTCCGTCTTTCAACCATACTCTATACATGTTAGTGAACTGTACTATATCTCTAGGAGATAATACATATTCAACATCGCCCTTTACTCTAGAGCTGTGTGTGTCTTGAACTACCTGAACTAATGGAGCTGATACTGTATCAGGAATGTCTTCCCAATTAATTATCTTATCCAAGTCTTTGCTTGATGGGTAATCCCATACTGAACCAATGTATCTAGATCGCAAGTCTTCTGTCAACTGATTGACACCTGCATAATAACTAGGGTTCATTGATGATATGATAACTAACTTGCAACCGTCATCTAATTTGAATAGTTTATTGTTGGCTACTACCATGTGCCTGTCATCTAATACAGGGTTAAGTATCTTCTGCATCTCAGGTTCAAGTGCGTTAACTTCATCTAAGTATAGGCATGCTTTCTTAAACTTGTTTGCACATAGTATTGCGCGAGGCAATACACCTAGATCAAAGTATGATCCGTTCTCATCTACTTGTGATCTACCTAAGAGGTCGCCCTCTCTTGTGCCACTAGAACAAGCATGAAATACTAAGTGAGTTTGTGTATCGTAAGCCACATCATAAACACACAACGTCTTACCTAATCCTTTATCCCCTTCAATGAGATAAGGATATGGTATGTCCATTGTGAATTGCTTAAGTAAATCAACTCGTTCATCTCCTAACTCAACGTAGCTTCCCCACTTGTAAGGTTTATACTGGTCGAAGTTAATAGTACCGAACTGTGTTTCATGATTACCTGCCTGTTTACGTATAGATTTATTCATCTGTTCTTCAATGACTTCCTCTTCTACCTGTTGAACCTCTTTCTTAGGTGCAAGTAGTTCTTCAATAGACATAGTACCTGTTGTAGTTGTAGGTTCAGGCGTAGGCTCTCCCATGTGTAAGCCCTTAATATATTCCAAGAACTCAGGCGATCTTACTAACTCAGAGTAATGTGTAGCCCTGTCTTCTGCCACACTTTTACGCGCGAAATTAGCACGCGCAATCTCTCTTGCTTTCAATGTCAATTCGTATCTTAGTTCTTCATCTGTGTATGCCATTATCTATTTTCCTCACGCCAATTTCCTGAATGATCTTTCATTAAACGTTCCATTTCTCTATCTAATATACTCATAGAGTTGTGTGCTTCTTCGCTTATGATATTAATGACCTTCAGTATATCCTGATTCATAAATCTTTTGAATGATCTGTCAGGAATACATAGTCTTTCGCCAATCTTATCTTGCATCTCATATAAATAATCTGCTGCTAACTTACGTGTAGCTGTAGCTGCACCATTATTAGAAGGACTGTTTCGTTCGGCTTCACTTATTGTTTGTCTTATAATCTCAGCGATTGCATTTAGATATCCGAATGTAAATGCTGTTACTTCTCCGTTAGTCATGTCATGTTCTTCCATATTATTTGGAGTCATCTATCATATTCCTTATTCTTTTCCAAAATAGACTATCGTTGTCTTCAAGTTCATCAAGTATTGCTGAGTGATCAAGATTCTCAACGTCATCAGTTAAATCACTAACGATTTCCTCTTGAATATCTATCCTGTCCTGCAAATCTTCTAACTGCACTTGCATATCATTGATTGTTTCTGATAATGAAACTGTCATCTTAATCACGCTACTGATTACTAATGTTTTATATATCTATTCGATACCCACCACCCTCGTTGATGCACTTAGTAGTGCTACAAAACATGAACTGATTACATTGTTCATCATAAAAAAGGGTAGAGAATGAGGCGCTACTTTATACCTCATTCTCAGTTGTACTAATCTCATGCTGATACCCTCTTAGTGTGGGAACTAGGCGTGTCTATTCGCCTGAACATAGCCACACCTAGTCCTACCAGCTCGTCTTTATCTATGTGCAATAGCTTAACTTGTTGCGTGAATCCAAAGCGCAACTGATTATGATCCATGTATTGATTAAAGCCCTCGATAAGTTTGTTTGTCTTATCAAGTTCTTCCTCAAATACATATGTGATACGACCTTGATGTCTAGGATTACCATTGTTGATAAACTCAGACACCTTTCTTATCACATATTGTAGGCGTTTCAGTTGGCGTTGTTCGCGATTGCTATCACTCATAGATATGAGATCAGGAATACCCAATAACTTACAGGCTTCTGCTTTAGCCTGCTCGTATTCGTGGGTACTTACACGCCTGCCTACGCATGATATTACATCAGCCATAGGTGTAGACGTTCGTCTTCCTGTTTTCTTTAGGTTAGTCATTATCTAAATCACTCCATACAATTAACTTCTTAAACGGATTCATTCCGTTATCATTAGTAAACTTCCCCTTTGCATTAGGCATTACAATCAAGCGTAGGTTATTTAATCGTTCCTTTTCTTTCTCAATATTATATAACTCACGTTCAGCGTTGCGTTCCTTATTCATATCTTGTACGGCTACGACACCTTGAATAAGCATACGCTCCTTATCATCTACAGTGTAGGGGGAATTAACTCTCTTACCATTTACCAAGTGGCACGCTTTATTCACGCGATCAATAAAAGGCGACCTATATGAATTGGTCTTTACTACTATTTCAGCAGTCATCAAAAACATAAACGCTCCATGCTTGCTTAAAAAGGTATCGTTTCGTGCCTGATTCGTGCCTAGCACTTTTCAAACAACTGCCTAACATCGTAGACATACAGTAATAACAACTACAATAGAAGTAATAGTACGTATAGGCGTTAGGCGTAAGCCTCCTCGTTCGTTCCACTTATTGTTATATAATATATGTATTTGATTAATAGATTACCTACCCATACACCATAATAATACGCGTAGGCGTAATTATATAGATAAATATAGATACACATATCTTTATGCGTAACTAGGCACGAAGTTTGAACGTGTATACGTATAATGCGTAACTAATATAATATAATACTAATATAATATACTATATTAATAGTATTAATAATAGTGTACATATATGCGTAAGGCGCAATTCGTTCCAGTACCCAAAGCCATTATACCCTAACCTATACTAACTACGCGTATACATACGCGTAATGTACGCGTAATAATCTAAAGCCTTAAATATCCGTTAAAATACGGCAGACCACCTAAATTATCTAGACGTTGTAACGCAGGAAGTCTGGTCTTAACGTACGCGCATACGGTTAGAATCACCTTCGCCCTGAACAGCAGCACTTCAGCTAGATAATTTACACCCTTTCCATTACGCGCGCGTACCCTAAGAGATTAAATTTTCATGCCTATTTACTCATGAATTATTCTAGCCCTATTATGTATACGTATACGCGTAATACTAAATAATAATATAATAAATATAATATAATAAATAAATAAATAATATAATATAACTAGTGTACAAACTAACCTAATGGTGTACGAGCGCGCGCGAGCGCGCATAAGGGTATTAACTGCTCAAAAGTGCAGGGAT
>Ga0310345_10000671_pt1 | contig 45798 bp, 48 predicted proteins | sample HC15DNA20500_MG_FD_204667 | JGI IMG/M metagenome (GOLD analysis project Ga0310345, IMG submission 204667) | Marine microbial communities from station ALOHA, North Pacific Subtropical Gyre - HC15-DNA-20-500_MG | ecosystem: Environmental > Aquatic > Marine > Oceanic | place: Pacific Ocean: North... | reverse complement strand
GGGGCCAGCGCGCGAAGCGCGCGAGGCCCCGACGGAGTCGGGAGGGGGGCCCCATGGGCGCTTCGCCCCATGGGGGGAGGGTTTGCACCAAACCCTCCAGCAAGAAGCAGCGGGAGGGGGGCCCCATGGGCGCTTCGCCCCATGGGGGGAGGGTTTGCACCAAACCCTCCAATAAGCTCACTGCATGGCGACCCAGAGGATCACGCCGCCGCCGAGGCCGAGGATGAGGCTGAGCACGCCGACGCCGACCATGATCAGGACGGCGCGGCCCATCGGCTGGGCGCTCGGCTCCTCGGGCGGCGAGATCGCCGGCAGCCGGGGAGGGGGCGCGGGGCGGAAGCCGCTCACGCCGTCGGGCGGGGGGGCGTCCATCGGCGGCGCCGGGAGCGCCTCGACCTGGGTGGAGGGCTCGACCTCGCCGATGGCCGCGAAGCTCATCGCGGTGGGCAGATCCTCCGGCTCGGCCAGCGGATCGACGTAGTTCATCACCGTCTCCGCCTCCTCCTCGCCTTCGACCTCGTCGGCGATGAGCGGGAGGTTCTTGGCCGGCCGGGTCACCGGGCCGGTGAGGGGCTTGGTCAGGCGGCCGGTGACCGCGCGGATGCCGGTGTCGGAGGGAGGCCCGAAGGGAGACGGGGCGGTCGGCGGATCGTCCTGAGGCTCCACCTCGGTGGTCTCGTCCTCGAAGGTGCTCTCGTCGAACGGCGAGAGCGAGGCCGGGAGGCTCACGGGCTCCGCCCGGGTGGGCGCCGCGTCCTCCTCGTCCTCGGCCTCGTCGGGGATGAATCCGTCGATGGAGTCGCTCATCACGTTCGCGGGTCGTTCACTCGACCCATGAACAGGATGCTCCCGGTTTGCGTGTCGCGGATCAAGAACAGGAAGGGGTGGTCGGCGGTGAAGCGCGGCGGCTCGGGCGGCGCCGCGGCCGCGCCACGGACCCGCATCACCACCGCGGTCGCGGCCGCCGCCTCGGTGCCGGACTCGTTCACGTCGATGAACGCGCGGTGGTACGCGTCGTCGATGTAGAGCTGATCGTCGGCGCTCGCCGGGTTGCTCATCGCGGAGAAGTCCGCCGCCGGCGTGAACGGCAGCGGCATGCCCATCTCGATCAGGGTCGGCTTCATCGCGATCGGCGCGTCCATCTCGATGCGGAAGCGCGGCAGGGTCACCTGCACCTGCTGCTCGGGCAGGCCGGTCGTCCACGACTCGAGCTGCGCGGCGGTCAGCCCCTCCTCGACCGCGCCGAGCCCGTCGCGCGCCTCGGGCAGCACCACGACCATCGCCAGGTCGCCGCCCGCGTAGGGCATCTCGAGGAGCGCGACGCCGTCCCGCTCGGCGTAGCCGAGGGTGTGGGTCATGTGCATCATCGGCACCGCGACTCCGTCCCCGCCGTCCACGTGGAAGGGCTCGTCGCGGGTCTGATCCTCGTCGAACTGGGTCGCCCAGTTGCCGAGGAAGTAGACGGCGTTCGTCAGCACCAGCCGGCTGAGCTCGTCGATGGAGCCTTCCGGCAGCAGCTCGTCGATCCGGTCGTTCGTCTGCCCCGCCACCCACTCGTTGATGTGGACCCGCGCCGCGTCGGGCGGGGTGAAGGAGAGGAGCTCGACCGGGGCCTGGTAGCGATCGCGGGTGAGGGTCACGAAGTCGGGCTGCAGATCCATGCCCGCCTTGGCGAAGAGCCGGTTGGCGACCCGCAGCTCGTAGGTGTCGCGGTCCGGATCGTTCCAGCGCGCCAGCTGCGCCTGGGCCGCGGCGTGCAGCGCGTCGGCGTCGCCGCCGAAGTGGAAGACGCGCGACATCTGCTCGGCGGTCTCGCCGCGCGCGCCGGCCCAGGTCATCGCGAAGGCGATGTCGATGCTGCCCGGGCTCATCACCAGGTTGCCCTCGCGCTCGCGGAGGCGCTGGTAGAAGTCCACGCCGAACTGGCGGGTCGAGGCGGCGAAGGCGGCGCTGGCGGCGTCGGTCACGGCGGGCTCCTGGGGCGGCGCCTCGGGCTCCGGCGCCGCGGTCGGCTCCTCCGCGGGCGCGGCGGGAGGCTCGGTGGACTCCGCGCTCTGCGAGCCGCAGGCGCCGAGGAGGAGGGCGAGAGCGAGGGTGGTGGGGCGCAAGGGTCTCTCCATGGTCGCGAGCCTACGGGGGCGGGCCGCCCGTGGGAACCCACCGTGCAGAGCCGCGTGTAGCGGTCTGCACGGTCGGGCGGGAGGGGCCGCGAATCCGGGGCCCGGCGGCCCTGGCATCATCGCTGCTGTCTCCGGTGCGACATGCGCACGGCGACCTTCCTTGGAGCGCTCCTGTCGCTCGCCCTCCCGGAGCCCGCGGCCGCCCAGGACGGCGGCCTCCGGGGCGTGATCCACGAGCGGCTGGTGTTGCTGCTCAACCCGATGGGGGCCGAGCACGAGCTCCGGGCCGGCGTGCGGGCGCGCCTCGGCGATCCGGACGCGCTCCTCTTCACCGGCGCCCACGCGGAGGCGGGCGGCGTCTCGCAGGTCTCGCCGGTCTACGCCATTCACGGCGGCTACCTGCAGGTCTCTCCGCTCGCCTTCCTGGTGCTGCGGGCCGAGATGACGGGGACGCTGATGTGGCCCATCGGCATGGACGGCGCGGGCTATTACCCGCTCGGCGGCTACGGCGCCGACGTGCGCTCCGAGCAGCTGCCCGGGCACGCGGGGGAGGGGGCGGGCGGCTGGAACCTCACGCTCGCGGCCACGCTCCAGGGCCTCGTCCCGCTGGGCCCCGCGCGGCTCCTGATCTGGAACCAGACCCAGGTCAGCCACGTCACCCTCGGCGAGGCCTCGCACTTCTACAGCCTCAAGCACGACCTGATCCTGGCGGGGCGCGACTGGGTGCTCGAGAACGACGCCCTGCTCCTCGCCGAGGTCTCGCTCTCCGAGAGCGTCGCGCTCCGCTTCGGCGCCTACGACAACCTCCGCCACGTGCCGGCGTCGGGCTACGTGGGCCACCAGGTCGGCCCGATCGTGATGCTCGCCTTCGAGCGGCCGGCCGACGCGGTCACGAGCCTCGGCCTCTTCGTCCGCGGCGGCTGGTACACGCACCACGTCGTGCGCCGGGACGAGGTGACCACCCTCGGCGGCGTGCAGGTGACCTACGACCTCGGGAGGCTCCGATGACCGTGCCCCGCTCGGCCCGGCTCGCCTTCGGCGCCTCGGGGCTCGCCCAGAACGTCGTCGGCACCTGCCTCGGGGTCCACCTCTTCGTGTTCTACACCGACGTGGTCGGCCTCTCGCCGCTCTGGGTCAGCGGCGGGCTCTTCGTGGCGACGCTCTGGGACGCGGTGAGCGACGTCTGGATGGGACGGATCTCCGATCGCACGCGCTGGCGCGCCGGTCGGCGCCGACCGTTCATCCTCCTGGGCGCGCTCCCCGTGGCCGTCGGGGTCACCCTCCTGCTCGCGCCGCCGAAGGGGCTCGAGGGGGACCTGCTCGGGCTGTGGTTCGTGGGCGCGCTGCTCTTCCTCTTCACCGCCAAGACGGTCACGCAGGTCCCGGCGCTCGGCCTCCTGCCCGAGATGGCGCGCGGCGCCCGCGAGCGCGTCCACCTCGCCGCCGCCCGCGAGCAGCTGGGCAACGTCGGCGACCTGATCGGCCTCCTCCTCCCGCCCGCCCTGATGGTCGCGGCCGGCTTCGACGGAGAGCGCGAGCTGGCCCGCGACGCGTTCGCCCACGCCGGCGTGATCATCGGCGCCCTCGCGCTCGTCGCGCTGCTGCTGACCCACCGCGGCACCTACGAGGACCCGGCGGCGATCCCGGCCTCGAGCTCGCTCGGGGAGGCCCTGGTCGCGCTCCGCCGCAACGCGCCGTTCCGGGTGCTTCTCGGGGCGAGCTGCCTGGCGGCGCTCGGGCTCGCGTTCGTGCAGGCGATGTTCCTGTACGTGCTGCGGCACGTGATGCACGAGACCGATCCCGCGATCCACATGGCGGCCTTCGCGGTGAACGCGCTCGCGGCGATCTGCAGCTACCCGGCCTGGACCCGGCTCGCGGCGCGGCGCGGGAAGCCTACCGCGTTCCGGCTCGGCCTCGGTCTCAGCGCGGTCGCCTTCGTGAGCGTCTTCTTCGTCGGCCCGGGTCAGCGCTGGGCGCTCTTCGGCGTGATGGTGTTCAGCGGCGCGGCGAACGTGGGCTTCTGGACCCTGATGCACGCCCTGAGCGCCGACGTGGTCGACCTCGACGAGCTGGCCCACGGCGAGCGTCGCGAGGGGCTCTTCGCCGGCTTCTCGGCGCTCCTGCGCAAGTGCGCCTTCGCGGTCGCCGCCGGCGGGGTGGGGCTCGGCCTCGCGCTGATCGGCTACGAGGAGCGGGTCGCCCCCGGCCCGGAGACGGTCCTCGGCCTGAAGCTGCTCTTCGCCGGGCCGCCGACCGCCCTCGTGCTCGCCGCGTGGCTCGTCTTCCGCCGCTATCCGCTGACCCGGGAGGCGTGCTCCGAGCTCCGGCGGCGGCTCCGACGGGCGAGGAGATCCGGGCCGATGCGGCACACCGTGGCACGGGAGCGGCTCGCGAGTTGACGGAAACGCGCCTGGCCGGCCACGACGGTGCAGCGCACGGGTCTTGCTAGCCCACCCTTGCTACAGTCACCCGCGCTGCACCAGCGAAGAGCCAGGAGCGACATGAACGCGACGCGACACCTCGGGATCCTCATGACCGCGCTGCTGGCGGTGGCCTGCGGGTCCAAGAGCCCGCTGCTGGTCCCCGAGCCGGTGGAGGACGCCGGCGTGGTCACCGACGCCGGCATCGACAGCGGCGTCGACTCCGGGCCCGACGCGGGCCCGATGCCGGACGAGTGCATCGAGCTGCCGTTCATGGATCCGCCCTCCGAGCTGCGGGTGTCCTTCGTCGCTCAGATCCAGAGCGCCGAGATCTTCTTCCTGGTCGACGTGACCGGGAGCATGAGCGACGAGATCATGCAGATCCGCGAGAACCTCCGGACGGTGATCGTGCCGGGCCTCGCGGACTCCATCCCCGACATCCGGATCGGCGTCGGCCACTTCGCCGACTTCCCCGAGCCCGGGCTCGGCTACGGCGCGGACGGCGACGAGGTCTTCCGCCTCCTGCAGGCCCAGACCAACGACCTCGAGCGCGTGCAGATCGCCGTCGACGACCTCCCGCTGCAGAGCGGCAGCGACACCCCCGAGTCGATGGTCGAGGCGCTCTATCAGGTCGCGACCGGGGACGGCATCGGCGAGTACGTGCGGGCCCGCTCCTGCGCGGCCGGCCTCGTCGGCTACCCGTGCTTCCGCGAGGGAGAGCCGCCGATCATCCTCGCCTTCACCGACGCGCCCAGCCACAACGGCCCCGGCGGCGACGAGCCCTACAGCGGCATCTTCCCGCGGCCCCACACCTACGACGAGACCGTCGCGGCGCTGCGCGGCATCGGCGCCAAGGTGCTCGGCCTGAACTCCGGCGACTTCGGCGAGACCGGCCGCGCCCACCTCACCGCGCTCGCCCGCGACACCGGCGCCGTCCGCCCCGACGGCACGCCGCTCGTCTTCGACATCGGCGGCGACGGCCGCGAGCTCGGCGCGTCGGTCATCGAGGCGGTGCGCATCCTCGTCGAGGAGGTGCCGATCGACGTCGACGTGGTGCTCGAGGACTTCCCGGGTGACGAGGTCGACGCGACGTCCTTCGTGCAGGAGATCATCGCCTTCGAGGCGCGCCCCGCCGACGGCGCCATCCCGCGCGGCGATCGCTTCGACGAGGTCCGCCCCGGCACCCGCGTCGAGTTCCGCATCCTGCTCGCCAACGACCGCATCCCGCAGACGGACGTCGCCCAGAGCTTCTTCCTCAACGTCGCCCTCCGGGGCGACGGCGTGAACACCCTCCGCGAGACGGTCGTGCAGATCGCCATCCCGCCCCGCGGCGGCGGCGTCGTCTGCCCCTGAGTACCCAGGGTTGACATCGCCGGCATCCGCCCCGTAGCTTCCGGTCCGCCGCGAGGCAGTATGCACCGGGAGTTGCGGGTGAGAGCGGACGAGCAGTGGGCCAGGATGAACGAGATCGTCGCGCACGCGGCAGCAGGCAGGTTTCCCAGGGACAGTCTCCGCGAGCTCATCGCTGCGCTCAGCGCCGATCGGGATGACGAGAGCGCCAGCCTCTTGGCCTTCGCGACGGCGATCGCCCGGCGGGACGAGGAGCTGGGCGACGAAGCCAATCTCTACCTGAAGAGCTTCGACGTGCCTCAGATCGAGCTCTTCGAGCTCGTGGCCACCTCGTTGCCGCCGCCGGTGGTGGCATCGGAGCTGGTGAACGACACGCTGACGCGGGCGCTGGCAGGCGAGAGGGAGGCGACGCTCGTGTCGCTCGGGTGCGGCGTCGGGGCCCGAGAGGCGGCTCTGCTGCAGCGGCTCGACCTGGAGCGCGCACACCTCTTCTTCGTGGAACCGGACGGCGAGAGCCTGCGACGGGCGGAGGAGGCCGCGCGGGAGGTGGCGCGCGAGAAGGGCATGGAGTTGAGGCTTCGGGCGACCGCGGAGCTCGCCGAGGCGCTGCCGGAGTCTTTCTTCCAGGAGATCGCGAGCGCCCCCGGACCCCGCGCCGCGATGGCCTCGTTCGCGCTGCATCACATGAGCGACGAGCCTTCCCAGGACACGCGCTTCGAGCTCTTCCAGCGACTCCACCAGTCGAACGTGGACATCGTCAGCATCGCCGAGCCGAGCTCCGACCATCACGTGGACTGCCTGCTGGCGAGGTACGCAAACGCCCGCCGCCACTTCGGTGAAGTCTTTCGCTTGATCGACGAACAGTCGCTCGATTCGGAGCGAGCGCGCGCGCTCAAGCTGTTGTTCTTCGGGCGCGAGCTGGAGGACATCCTGGGCCGTGACGAAGGCCGGGTGGAGCGTCACGAGCCCTCCGAGCGCTGGATCGCCCGGGTCGCCGGAGCGGGCTTCCGCCCCGCACGCTGGCTTGGCGAGCTGGCCGAGGGTGACACCAGGCTGCTCGGTCCGTACGCGCTGGGTGTCGGTGGGACCGACCGCGAGCCTCTCGTCGCCGTCGTCACTGGCGTGCGCCAGGCCTGATCGCGGTCTTCATCGCTGGCCGCGTCGGCCGTTCGCTGCGCCTGGGAGAGAGCGCCGGGCGGCGCGCGCTTCGCGTTGACCTGCGACCGAGGCGCTCAGCCGTAGCGTTTGGTGTGCTTGACCAGGGTGTTCTCGGTCTTGGCGAGGGCGGACTCGAGGCTGGAGACCAGCTCGGGGCCGCCGCGGCGGAGGGTGGCGGAGTGCGCGGCGCAGACGTGCTGGAGGTCGCGCGCCTCGTCGATGAGGCCGCGGGCCCACTCGCGGAAGTCGCGGGCCGCGCCGGGCCTCGGCTCGAGGGACTTGCCGAGCGCGGGGTGGAAGCGGAGCACGTCGCGCTTGAGCCACCGGATCGGGCGCGGGAGCTTCACGTAGACGAGCGTGTCGTCCACGTGCAGCGTGCTCGACGCGTCGTGGATCGCCAGCACCGAGCCGAAGTGCACGTTCGGGTCGTCGGTCACCAGCTGCACGCCGCGGGGCACGGTGAAGCGGAGCGTGTCGGCGAAGCGCGCGCGGATCGCGTCGCCCTCGGTGGTCTCCTCTTCCCAGGGGAGGTCGGGCGCCTTCTCGCGGTGGCGCTCGGTCCCGTAGAGGGCCGCGCGTGGGTAGCGCTCGTGCATGTCGCGCACGCTGACCGTGTGGAAGGGGTGCAGGTGCAGCACCGCCTCGAGCTTCGCGCCCCCCTCGGTGACCGCGTCGAGCCAGCGCGCCACGTCGCCCTCGACCCCGCACGCGTCGAGCAGCAGGTAGCCGCCGCCGGGGCGTCGCACGAGCGACGCCTGCGTCCCGAGGTCGACCCCGAGCAGGCGGAACGAGCCGCGGATGTTGAAGAAGCCGGCGCCGAGCTCGAGCACGCCGTCCGGGACCGTCGCCACGTCGTTCACGGCCCCACCCATGGGTCACGGAACCCCGCTCGGCAAGTACGGAGCGTTCGGCTACTCTGGCGAGCGTGTCTGCGTACCGTGCGTCCGCTGCCAGCTGGACTCTCCCCGTCATCGCTCCCGAGCGGGTGGCAGCGCGTCGCCTCGCGAGCCTGGTCATCGGGCTGCTGGTGACCGCCGTGCTCTTCACGGGAGTGGGCTGGCTGCAGCTGGCGGCGGACCTCGAGGGCCCGGTGATGGTCCTCTCCGCGGTGGCGTCCGTGATCGCGCTCGAGGTGGCGCGGCGGCTCTCCACCGTGCCCGACGGGGCGCTCCGCGCGACGTCGCTGTCGGCGGAGGCCGGAGGCCGGCTCGTCGTCGGCGCGCGCACGATGCGGGTCCGCTCCTTCGTCTACGACTGCGTCGAGGAGCTCCTCTGGGTGCGCACGCACCTCGGCCTGCCGCTCACCGTCGTCAAGGCCAGCCGGAAGGAGGCGTGGGAGATCGTGCAGGCCCTGCAGCGACCTGAGCTCGGCCTCCGCAGCCTGCGCGGGGCGTCCGGCGTGGTCGCGCTGCCCTGGGTCGGCTTCCCGCTCACGCTGGCCGTGGTGTTCGGCGCCGTCGCCGGGATCGCGCTCGCCTTCGTCGCGCCTCCGTGGATCGGCGCGCCGGTGTGCGCGGTCGCCCTCGGTCTCGCCGTGTTCGCGCTGTGGCCGGCGTATCTGCACGTGAACGAGGAGCGCGTGGAGTGGCGCTGGTGGCGCTGGACGCGTCGGGTGCCGCTGGCCTCGATCGCGGCGGTGCGGGTCTCCAACGAGACGCTCGAGCTGGTGGAGCGGGGCGGCCGGTCGCGTCGCTTCCGCATGCGGCACGACTTCGGCGGCAGGTGGGGCGACCCCGAGGGGGCGACGGCGCTGCGGGTGTTCGCGGACCAGATCGAGGCGCTGCGCGCGGGGCCGTGAGGTGGAGTGCCGGGCGCCTCGCGGCGCCCGGCCATCCGTCAAGGCCCGGTGCACGCCTCGCTGCCCGGGTTGTCCGTGCAGAAGGCCACGAAGCAGCTGGTGAGCGCCGAGGTCTCGGCCTCACAGCCGCCCGTCTCGCAGGCCGCGCGCCCGTCGTTGCAGCTCACGACGGCGTCGAAGTCGCCCTCGCAGCCCGCGGTGACCGCGTTGGCCCGGGCGGTGACGCGCGCCTCCGCCTGGTCGTCGCAGCTCATCTCGCAGTCCACCGACTCGTTCACGCAGCCCATGTCCTTGCCCTGCTCGCAGCGCGAGATGCAGGCGTCTCCGTCGCACCCGAGCAGGCCCAACAGGCCCATCGAGGCGACCACCAGGGCGATCGTCATCTTCCTCATCACGTTCCCTCCCATGCCCCGCGGGTGCGGGACCGGCCGACGATACGCACCGACGGCGCTCACAGGCAACGAACGCGATCAGCGTGCTCGGGCGGGGAACCGGTCCCTGAAGAGCCCGTCGCGCCACTCGAGCAGCTCGGCGTACTCCTCGGCCAGGCCCTCGTCCGTCCAGCAGGCGCGGCTCGCGTCCCCGAGGTGATGCCAGCGGGCGCCCGGGGGGCGGACGCAGGCGAGCGCGGCCGCCATCGCCACGTCGGCGAAGGTGAAGCGGTCGCCCACGAGGAAGGGATCTCCGTCGAGCGCCTCCCGGAGCGTCGCGAGGCCCCGCTCGATCACCTCGCGGCCTCCGGCGCGGTCGCTGCCGTACTTCCTGGCCAGGAAGCGCGCGCCCATCTTGCCCACCGGGACCAGCAGCGGACCCAGCACGCGCGGCCCGGGCACCGACTCGAGCAGCGCCTCCCTCGAGGCGAGGCTCCGCTCGATCACCCGCGCGCGCCCCGCGTCGAGCACCTCGTCGGCGATGTCGTTCCAGCGCTCGATCTCGGCCTCGCGCCCGGGCGGGAAGAGAGGCTCGCCTTCGCCATGCGCGTCGGCCCACCGCGCGATCGCGTCGCTCTCCATCACCGCGCCCGCCTCGGTCAGCAGGATCGGGACGCTCACCTTGCCGGACCACCTCCCGGTGCGGAGCCGGAGCAGCGGCTCGCCGAGCATCGGCAGGTGGGTGCCGAGCCGGTAGCGCACCCGGTGGTGGTCCAGCGCCCACTTCGCCTTCAGCGACCAGGGCGAGTAGGGCAGCGAGACGAGGTGGGGACGCGACATGGCGGTCCATGCTAGACGACCGGCGATGGCTGGGAAGATTCAAAAGGTGGCGGTGCTCGGCGCCGGGACGATGGGACACGGCGTGGCGCAGGTCTGCGCGATGGCGGGCATGGGCGTGTGGATGCGCGACCTGACCGACGACGTGCTGGCGCGCGGCGTGACCGGCATCGAGAGGTCGCTCGCGAAGCTCGCCGAGAAGGGGAAGATCACGGACGCCGAGCGAGACGCCGCGCGCGCCCGGATCCAGACCACCACCGACCTGAAGGGCGCGGTCGCCGAGGTCGATCTGGTCGTCGAGGCGATCCCCGAGAAGATGGAGCTGAAGCTCGAGACGTTCGCGGCGCTCGGCGAGCACGCGCCGAAGCACGCCATCCTCGGCACCAACACCTCGTCGCTCAGCGTCACCGAGATCGCGGGCGCCAGCGGCGACCCGGGCCGCGTGGTCGGCCTCCACTTCTTCAACCCGGTGCCGCTCATGAAGCTGCTCGAGATCGTGCGCGGCCTGTCCACGCGCGACGAGAGCGTCGAGGCCGCGCGGGCGTTCGCGGAGACGATCGGCAAGGAGCCGATCGTGGTGAAGGACTTCCCGGGCTTCGCGACCAGCCGCCTCGGCGTGATCCTCGGCGTCGAGGCGATCCGCATGCTCGAGAGCGGGGTGGCGAGCGCCGAGGACATCGACAAGGCGATGGAGCTCGGCTACCGGCACCCGATGGGCCCGCTCAAGCTCGGCGACCTGGTCGGGCTCGACGTGCGCCTCGCGATCCTGGAGCACCTCCACAAGGAGCTCGGCGAGCAGTTCCGGCCCCCGGCGCTCCTCCGCCAGATGGTCCGCGCCGGCAAGCTCGGCCGGAAGTCGGGCGAAGGTTTCTACAAATACGGTTGAGGCGGTTCGCAACGGGTGCGCGCGCCGATTCCCTGGGCGTGCGGTTTCGCCTCACTCGTGCGCAAGTGCGCGTCGGCCCCGCGCCGATCCGAGGGGCCGACGGTTGGCACGGCGAGTGCGCTACCTCGGGGCGTCTGAAGCACCGAGGAGGACCCCCACCATGGCAGCCCAGGATCAGAGCGCTCGCGACGACCACGCGAACGTCGTCGATCTTCACGACCCGTCGCGCGGACGTGCGCAGCGTCGGGACAGCAGCATCCGACCCCGCGTCACGACCGTGGAGCCGGGGGATCTGTCGGGGACGAGGAACCAGAACCCCGAGGGCGTCTCGCTCCGCGATCTCGTGCTCGAGGACTTCCGCACGCACGACTCGGATCCGAGCCAGCTCGGCTTCTGGGCGCTGGCCGTGCACCGCTTCGGCAACTGGCGCATGGGCGTCCAGAACCCGAAGGTGCGGACCGGCCTGAGCGCCGTCTACAAGACGCTGTACCAGGGCGTGACGATCGCCACCGGCATCGACCTGCCCTACTCCACCAAGATCGGCCGGCGAGTGCGCTTCTGGCACCACGGCGGCACCGTCATCTCGGCCCGCGCGGTCGGGGACGACGTGACCTTCCGGCACAACACGACGGTCGGCGTCGCCCGCACCGACGCCCCGGTGAACGAGAAGCCGGTGATCGGGAACCGCGTCGACGTCGGCGTCGGCGCCGCGATCCTCGGCTCCATCGAGGTCGCCGACGACACCGCGATCGGCGCCAACGCGGTGGTGGTGAAGAGCAACCTCCCGGGCGAGGTCCTCGTCGGCATCCCGGCCAAGCCGCTGAAGAAGAAGAAGCGGTGAGGCCGCCGTCGCGGATCGGATCTACCCTCCGGTCATGCGACGCGCCCTCATCGCCCTGACCCTCCTCCTCGGCGCCTGCGGCGGAGACGCCGCCGAGGCCCTCCCCGCGGACGAGGCCCGCGAGCAGCTCCTCGACCGGAACTGGATCGACGTCTGGCCCGAGTCGAAGGACGAGCAGCTCCACGTCTATCGCTTCGTGCCCTCGATGGGCGGCGGCGTCTTCCAGGACCGCACCGTCTTCGAGGGCCGCTTCGAGCTGTTCCAGTTCGAGGCGACCGGCGACGAGATCCGCTTCCACTTCCCGGGGCCGGAGGAGCGCGAGACCCGCGCCTACCGCATCGAGCCGGTCGACGGCCCGGCGCCCTTCACCCACCGCCTGGTCATCGAAGACGACCCCCGCGGCCCGGGCACCTACTACGGCTGGAACGAGCGCCAGACGGCCTCGCCGTTCCTGCAGTGAGGACGCGGCTGGGGTGGGGCTGGGGCGTGATCGCGGCCGGCGCGCTCGCGTTGACCTGGACCCAGAACGTGCAGTGGATGGCGGCCAACCCGGACGCGTCGCCCCTGAAGTTCGTCACCGACGGCTTCGTGAACCACGCCGCCGCGAGCCTGAGCTGGGACCTCGTGGCGCTGACCACCGCCTGCGTGATCTTCATGGCGCTCCAGGTCCGCGAGCACGGCGTCCGCCATCTCTGGGCCTACGTGCTCTTCTCGTTCGTCGTCGCCATCTCGGTCACCTTCCCGCTCTTCCTCTGGGCCCGCGAGCGCGCGATGGCTCGCGCTACGGATCGGCCGCGCAGCGGAACCCCGTGAATTCGTCGTGATCGGTGGGCGCGATCGCGCCGCCGATCATCTTCGCGGCCGGGTCGTCGTCGCCCCAGGCGGCGCCGAGCACCGGTCGTCGCGGGTCGGCCGGATCGAAGGGCGCGCACCACTCGGCGACGTTGCCGCCGAGGTCCTGTACGCCCTCCGGCGTCGCGCCCGCCGGGAACGCCCCGACCGGCGCGGTGCCCGCCCAGCCGTCGTCCAGCGGCGCGCGGCGGGGGACCGGCACGAGCGCGTCGGGGGTCTCGGTCCCGAGCACGTTGGCGCGCGTCGCGTCGAGGGGCGCGTCGCCCCACGGCATCGGCCGGCCGTCCGGGCCGCGCGCCGCCCACTCCCACTCGAGCGCGGTCGGCAGCCGGGCGCCACGCCACGCGCAGAAGGCCTCCGCCTGCGCGAACGTGACGCAGTTGATCGGATGGTCGGCCGCGCCCTCGCGTCCCGCGTTGCACGCCGCGCTCCCCGCCTGCTCGCCCGCGCCGTACGAGATCGTCCGCGCCGCCTCGGGGCACGCGCCGTCGGCCACGCAGCGCGCGTAGGCCCGGACGGTGACCTCGGTGCGATCCAGGCAGAGCGCGTCGACCGCCACCGCCCCGTGCGCGGGCCTGCCCGACCAGCGGTCCCCGGGCGACGGCGCGGTCGTGCCGGCGGCGATGGCGACCATGCCCTCCGGACAGCGCGCTGACGCGGGCGTGGAGGGCGCGGGCGGCGCGGGCGCGCCGCAGCCGAGGGCCGCCGCGAAGACGAGCGCTCGAGCGGTCCTCACGAGCTCGGCGGTGTCGCGCCCACGAGCGGGCGGATCGTGTCGACGAGCGTGCGCACGCAGGCGTCGATCACCATCGCGTTCGCCTCCGCGTCGTCGGGCTCCTGGGAGCGCCGGCACCCGCCGCTGCTGTCCGCCCACTCGACGCAGGTCAGGCCCCCGAAGGTGTTGTACCCGCACCGGAAGCCGTCGTCCTGGCCGGCGATGCGGAGCTGGCCGTAGCTCCGGGAGTGGCGCGCGCGCTCGGGCCCGCGCGGGAAGATCACCGGCTCGGGGAAGAGGTCGCTGGCGATCGTGCGGTTCTCGCCCGACCAGACGACGTCCCCCGTCGCGGTGCGGATCAAGGCGGCGTCGACCGCGACCTGCAGCGGCTGGACGCGCGCGACCCGGCAGCCGGGCGGGCCGTTGTGGACCGCGATCGGGGCGTCCGCGTAGCCGATGCGCGAGTCGCGAACGAGCAGCGCGAGGTCGGCGTCGATCGCCGGGGCCAGCTCGGCCGCCAGATCGAGCAGGGTGAGGTCGCCGCGCTGCTGGGCCCGCGCCTCGACCCGCGCGACGACCTCCGGGTTCTGCAGCGCCGCGAGCAGCGCGCTCGAGTCGACGGGGGTGAGCCCGAGGCTCAGCAGGTGCCGCTGGAACGCGGAGTCGACCGCGTCGTACGCGGACAGGTAGGCGGTGATCTCGGCCTGCGCCGTCGGCTGGGCGTCGTTCGGCTTGGTCGGGTCGGCGGGGCCGTAGCCGAACGCCACCAGCAGGTCCGGGCTCAGCACCATCACCCGCCGGTTTCCGGCGTCGAACGCGGCCCCCGCGCTCCGCGGCGTCATCGGCGTCGTCGGGTGCCCGATCGTCGTGATGGTGATGCCCGGCCCGCCGCAACCGGCGGCGATCAGGGAGAGGAGGAGGACGAGGCGAAGGCGCTGCATGCGCCAAGGATCGACGCTGGGTCTCCGGAGGGCAAGCCTGGCCGCGCTCAGGCAGCGGCGGCGCGATCGGTCAGCCGGCCGGTGCGGGAGACCCAGAGATCGAAGGCCAGCGTGCCGAGCGGCGGGAAGGCGGCGGCGAGGCCGGCGGCGGTGACGGGCAGGCTCCAGCCGAAGCGCCTCGCGGCGAGCAGGGTGATCGGCACGTAGGCGACGAACGCCGCGCCGTGCAGGGCGCCGAAGATGCGCACGCCGATCGTGTCGCCGGTGAGGACGTACTTGAAGAGCATGCCCACGAGCAGGCCCACCCAGGTGAGGGCCTCGAGGATCGCGATGGCGCGAAAAGCGACGGCGGTCATGGCCCGGAGGATGGGGCGGAAAGAGGCTGCGTCCATCCCGAAACCAGCCCGTCTTCCAGGTCAGAAGGAGGCCAGACATGGAACAGGAAGAGATCAGGAAGACGGTTCGAGACCACTACGCGGAGGTCGCTCGGACCGACGGCGCGGTCGGCTGCGCGCCGAGCTGCTGCGCCCCCGGCGCCGAGGGATCGCTGGCGCTGGGCTACTCCGAGGCGGACCTCGCGGCGGTGCCCGAGGGCGCCAACATGGGGCTCGGCTGCGGCAACCCGCAGGCGATCGCCCGGCTCCGCGAGGGCGAGACCGTGATCGACCTCGGGAGCGGCGGCGGCTTCGACTGCTTCCTCGCCAGCCAGCAGGTGGGCGCGGAGGGGAAGGTGATCGGCGTCGACATGACGAGCGAGATGATCGAGAAGGCGCGCCGGAACGCCGAGAAGCTCGGCGCCGACAACGTCGAGTTCCGGCTCGGCGAGATCGAGTCGCTGCCCGTCGGCGACGGCGTCGCCGACGTCATCCTCTCGAACTGCGTCATCAACCTCTCGCCGGCCAAGGAGCGGGTCTTCGCGGAGGCGTTTCGGGCGCTCGCGCCCGGCGGCCGGCTGGCCATCTCCGACGTGGTCGCGCTGAAGCCGATCCCGCCCGCGCTGATGGAGCAGGCGATCGCGCTGAGCGGCTGCGTGTCCGGCGCGGCCCAGGCGGCGGACGTGGAGCGCATGCTGGTGGAGGCCGGCTTCGAGCAGGTGAAGGTCGAGGTCCGCCCCGAGAGCCGCGCGTTCATCGCCGGCTGGCTCCCCGGCAGCGGCGCCGAGGAGTACGTCGCGTCGGCGACCATCGAGGCGATCAAGCCGGGCGGCGCCTGCTGCCCGCCGACCTGCTGCGGGTAGCGCGCTATCCTGGAGGAGGGCGCAGAAAGTCTGCGTCCATCCCGGAGATGGGCCGTCTTCTCGGACAGAGCCATGCAGACAGGAGACACCACCCCCCACGCTCCGCCCGCCTGTGCGGAGCTCTCCACTCGCCTCCGCCCCTTCGTCCGGAGGCGGGTGGACAGCGACGTCGACGCCGACGACGTGCTCCAGGACGTGCTGCTCAAGGCGCACCGGAGCCTCGGGGACCTGCGGGACGACGACCGCCTCGAGGCGTGGCTGTACCGGGTGGCGCGCACGTCCATCGCCGACCACCTCCGGGCCCGACAGCGTCACCCGCTCACCCGCCGCGAGGCGCCCGAGGCGGCGCACGAGCCGTTCGCCGAGGACGACGACGCGGTCGCGCGCGAGGTCGCGCTCTACGTGCGGCTCTTCGTGCCGCTGCTCCCGGAGCCCTACCGGGAGGCGATCGAGCTGGTGGAGCTCGAGGGGCTGACCCACCGGGAGGCGGCGGAGCGGCTGGGCATCTCGGTGTCGGGCATGAAGTCCCGCGTCCAGCGCGGCCGGGCCAAGCTCCGGCAGCTCCTCGAGGCCTGCTGCGAGATCGCGCTCGACGCCCGCGGCAAGCCCGTCTCGTGCGAGCCGCGCGGGGGCGACTGTTGCTGAGCGTCAGCTGCCGTAGGCGAGCCAGGTGACGGTCACGTTCATCACCTTCATGTAGCCGTTGGTCTTCACCTCGAGCTTCATCTTGTCGTGCTCGGTCTTCACCACGCGCACGGCGAGGCGGAAGTTCTCGTCGTCCTTGCTGCGGGCCTCGAAGCCGGCGAGGGAGACGCTCGCGGTGGGCGGGACGGCGAAGGGCTCGGGGTACTTCACCACCCAGCGGTGGGTGCGCGGGCCGTGGCCCTTGTGGAGCTCCCAGTCGGAGTCGTCGTTCCCCATCTTCGCGGTGCCGGTCTGGATCTTCATGCAGCCAGCACGGTAGGCAGCGGCCGACGGCACCGTCAACGTGATTTCGAGGGCAGGACCCCGGGCGGTTCGGCGTATCCTCGCCGGCCATGGGGCGGAGCGTCATCGCGGGGAGGCGGGAGCTGCCGAAGAAGCGGAACCTCAAGAAGGTGCCCTTCGTCGAGCTCGCGCCGGGCAGGCTGCAGGGCGTCGTGTCGAGCGGGTCGGACGCCAAGCGGGTGTACGTCTCGTTCGTCGACGCGGGCAGCACCGACTTCTACTGCAGCACCAACAACAACCGCCCGTGCGGTGGGCTGCGGGGCGCGCCCTGCAAGCACATCCAGGCGATGATCGACAACGCGGTCGCGCAGTACGGCGGGGCGCGGGTCGCCAAGCACCTCGGCATCGCCGAGGCCGCCGACGCCCGGGCGATCCGGAGCGGGATCCGGGGCGCCCAGAACAAGCAGCCGGCGAGCGAGGTCTTCAGCCGCTTCCTCGCCTACCTCCGCTACGTCGAGCTCGACGGGACGCGGGAGCCGATGCCCGAGCTGAGCTGGTTCGTGACCGGATGAGCGCGCTCGACGAGACCCTGCCCGAGGGCGTGCAGGACGCGCTCGACGCGGTGGCGGCGCTGGACGCCGGCCTGATCGGCGGGCTGTCGCGGCTCGGCGGCCTCGCGCGGGCGCAGGTGGAGGGGCTGCCCTCGCTCTTCGCCGGGACCCCGCTCGCCCCGGCGCTCGAGCGGGCCGCCCCGGGCTTCGCCAAGGGCACGCCGACCGACGACGACGTCGCCGCGCTCGCCGCCGCCCGGGCCTCGCTCCTCGGCGCGGTGCACGACGCGCTCGTCGCCCAGGCCTGCGCCGCGCTCGGGCTCGAGGCCCCCGCCGACCCTGTCCTCGGCGCGCCGGTCGCCCTCTCGGACGAAGACGAGGCGCCGCTGCGGAACGCGCGGCACTGGCTCCTCGAGCTCGCGAGCGCCGGCCTCTCGCAGGTGAGCCCGGACGCGGTCGCGCCCTTCGCCTCGACGCTGGAGACCCTCGCTGAGCGCCCGGCGCTGCAGCGCGCGGCGGTGATGCTCACCGGCTTCTTCGACGAGCTCGCCGAGGCGCTGCCGCTCGCGAGCCGGGACGACGCGCCGGTGCCACGCTGGCCGGATCTCTGGATGCAGAGCGTCATCGCCGCCGGGCCTCGCCTCGCGGTCGAGGAGGCGCCCTTCGAGGGCGAGCTGCTCCCGCTCGGGGTGGAGCTGCGCCATCACGATCACGCCATCGCGGCGGTGGTGCACGGCGCGCTGGACGGCGCGCTGGTGCGGGGGACGTTCACCGGCTGGAAGGTCGACGCGCTCCTCGGCGACGAGGCGCTCCGGGTGCTGCCCGCGCCGGCGCTCGAGGCGATGACGAGTGACGTGACGCTCGCGGTGAAGGGCGTCCGGCGCGGCGCCGATCTCCTGGTCACCGAGGTGAAGGCGGGCGCGAAGCACGACCCCTACACGCTGGGCGCGCTGCCCTTCACCTGCGCCGCGCCCGCCGACCGGCACCCGGTGCAGATCGCGATCCCGGTGGTCTTGCCCGAGTGCCGGGTGTCGGCGGGGCGGGTCGAGCCGCTCGGGGTGCGCCTGGCCGACGAGCGGGTGAGCCCGCTCTACGCCGCGAAGAAGGGCCAGCTCGAGGAGGCCGACGCGATGATCGGGCTCTTGCGCTGGGACGACGGCTGGGCGCTCCAGCCGCTCGACGCGAAGATCGGCAAGGACCGCTGGAGCCTCGACGCGGCGGTGACGGCGGCGAAGAAGGCGAGCAAGACCACCGACACCCTGAGCGTGCTGACCGAGCGCGCGGGCAAGCTCCTGAGGAGCTGATGGACGAGCGCGCCGCGAAGAACCGCCGCAGCCTGCTCCTCTGGCGCACCCTCGCCGAGGCGATGGGCAGCGAGCGCGCGCGGGAGCTCGACCCGGCGGCGACCGAGATCGTGGTGGAGGCCGGCCTGCCGCCGCTCCTGCTCGACGCGCGCCCGTCGGTGGCGCAGGTGGTGCGGCGACACCCCGAGCTCGCGGCGGAGCTCGAGGACGTGGTCCCGGACGCAGAGGGGCCGGTCGACGCGGCGTCGCTCCGGCGCACCGCGCTCTTCTCCAAGCTGCTGCTCAACGTCTTCGCGCCGGGCGCGGGCGACGGGCAGATCGAGGCGAGCCAGTACTCGCAGTGGATCGAGGACGTCGGCGCGTTCGAGAAGGCGCTCGGCTACCCGCCCGGCGAGCTGATGGGCGGGGCCCCGGCGTCGGGGCGCTCGAGCGGCGCGCCCTCTCCCGCCGGCGTGGACACCCCCGCGTCGGGCGGCGGGCCCGAGGTGACCGACGAGGACCTGGCGCTCGCGCTGGGCGAGATCCGGCGCGGCCGCGGGCTGATGAGCGAGCCCGAGATCAAGGCGGGGCTCTCCGGCATGGAGAAGCGCCTCGTGAACCGGATGGCGCTCCACGAGGTGCTGAAGGATCGCGCCCTCGCCGAGAAGCTCACCCCGTCGATGGCGCTCACCGAGCAGCTGCTCCGGCAGAAGGGGCGGCTCGAGGGCGAGGCGCTCCGGAACGCCAAGCGCCTGATCCGCCGCTTCGTCGATCAGCTCGCCGATCTCCTGAAGAAGGAGGTCGTCAGCGCGCCGAAGGGCAAGGTCGACACCTCCATCCCGCCCAAGCGCGTCTTCCGGAACCTGGATCTGAAGAAGACGATCCGGCGGAACCTGACGAACTGGGACCCGGACGAGCAGCGCCTCCTCGTCGACGGGCTGTACTATCGGCGCACCGCGACGAAGAAGCAGAACACCCGGCTCATCGTGGTGGTCGACCAGTCCGGCTCGATGGTGCACGCGATGGTCAACTGCACGATCCTCGCGTCGATCTTCGCGGGCCTGCCGCGGGTCGAGGCCTACCTCTACGCCTTCGACACCGAGGTCGTCGATCTGTCGCCGTGGGTCGACGACCCGTTCGAGGCGCTGCTCCGCACCCAGCTCGGCGGGGGCAACGACGGGCCCAAGGCGATGCGCGCCGCGGCCGCCCGGATCCAGGACCCGCGCAAGACGGTGATGGTCTGGATCAGCGACTTCTACGAGTTCCAGAACGACAAGCCGCTCTTCGCGATGATCGAGGCGGTGAAGCAGTCCGGCGTCACCTTCATCCCCGTCGGCTCGGTCTCGAGCGGCGGCTACTTCAACGTCAACCCGTGGTTCCGGCAGAAGCTCGAGTCGATCGGCACCCCCGTGGTCAGCGGCAGCCTGAGGACGCTCGTGCGCGAGCTGAAGTCGGCGCTGCCCGTGTGAGAGAGAGACGATGGCCAAGAAAGAGAAAGCCGCCCTCCGCCTCCCCGCCGAGGCCCGCTACGCGGACGAGCTCCGCTACCTCGCCGAGGCCGACACCGGCCCGCGCCCCTTCTCCTGGCGCCTGACGCCGAAGATGGTGCGCGTGTTCGTGCTCGGGAGCCGCCCCGAGGACGGGCTCGATCGCGAGGTCCCGCAGAAGTGGTTCGGGCAGGCCTCGATCGTCGAGCGCGCGATCGTGACCCTCGCCTCCGACCGCGGCCTGCTGCTCATCGGCGACCCGGGCACGGGCAAGAGCTGGCTCGCGGAGCTGCTCTCGGCCGCGATCTGCGGCACCTCGACCTACGTGGTGCAGGGCACGGCCGGCACGACCGAGGACCAGATCAAGTACTCGTGGAACGTCGCGATGGTCATCGGCAAGGGGCAGACGCGCGCCGCGCTGATCCCGTCGCCGATCATGACCGCGATGGAGCTCGGCGCGCTCGGGCGGTTCGAGGAGCTGACCCGCTGCACCTCGGACGTGCAAGACGCGCTCATCTCGATCCTCAGCGAGAAGTACGTCTCGATCCCCGAGCTCGACGAGGACAACACCGCCTTCGCGCAGCCGGGCTTCAACGTCATCGCCACCGCGAACAGCCGCGACCGGGGCGTCAACGACCTCTCGAGCGCGCTGAAGCGCCGCTTCAACTTCATCCACATCCCGGTGGTGACGAACAAGAAGCAGGAGCAGGAGATCGTGCTCTTCCGGGTGAAGGACCTGCTGAAGCGCAACCAGTTCGAGGTCGAGGTCCCGCCGACGATGCTCGACCTCCTGCTGACGACGTTCCGCGATCTCCGCGAGGTGATGCGCGCCGCCGACACCGACGACGAGCGCATCGAGAGCGCGCTCTCCACCGCCGAGCAGATCGGCGTGCTCGAGGACGCGGTGCTGCACAGCCACTTCTTCGGCGCCGCCGAGCTGCGCCCCGACACCCTGGCCTCGTCGCTGGTCGGCACGCTGATCCGGCGCCTCCCCGAGGACGTCGCGGTGATGAACCGCTTCTGGCACTCGGTGGTCGACAAGCACGCCAAGGACGAGAAGGGCGACTGGGAGCCCTTCCTCGAGGGCGGCAAGCAGGCGATGGCCAGCCTGAAGTGAGCGGGCGCCTCGAGACGCTGCGCGAGCAGCTGCTGGCCGCGGCGGCGGCGATGAGCGACGAGCCGCTCGAGGGGCTGCTCTCGGGCATGGCCGACGACGTGGCGCGCGCGAGCGCGGAGCGGCTGGAGATCTTCCCGGTGGCCCACCACAGCCCGGCGAGCGCGGTGCACCTCGTGCGGCGACTCCGGGAGAGGGCGCCGCGCGTGATCTTCCTCGAGCTCTGCGAGGACCTCGACGCGAAGCTCGACGAGCTCGGCGACTGCAAGCTCCCGGTGGCGCTGCAGGCGTTCGCGCACGAGACCGACGGCTTCCCGCCCGAGCGCGCGCCGCTGAGCGTGGTGGCGCCCCTGACCGAGCACAGCGCGGAGCTGCAGGCGATCGCGTTCGCGCAGACCCACCCGGAGACCGAGATCGTCTTCGTGGACCGCTCGGTCGACCACGTCTTCCAGTGGGAGCGCGACCCCGAGCCGGACGAGGACGTCGAGGAGGAGGACGAGAGCGCGCGCCTCCACGGCGGCGCGATCGGGGTCGAGGTCGGTCAGCTGATCCCGAGCTTCACCGCGTTCCGCGAGACGATCTGCGCCCACGCGAAGGTCGCCCACTGGGCCGAGTGGTGGTCGCTCTACGTCGAGCAGGCCACGCTCGACGCCGACTACCAGACCTACCGCGAGGTCTACTTCCTCATCGGCAGCCTGATCCGCCGGCTCGGGGTGCGGCGCGAGCTGCTGGAGATGGACCGCGATCGCGAGCGCTTCATGTGGACCCGCATGAAGGACTGGCTCGAGGCGCACGACGTCGCGCCCGAAGACGCCTTGCACATCTGCGGCGCGGCGCACGCGGCGAGCGACGTCGAGGAGTTCGGCGTGGACAGCCCGGCGCGCTGGGACCTGCCGCCGCGCACCGCGACGAAGTGGCTCTACGGCTTCATCCCCTCGAGCCATCACGCCATCGAGCATCAGTTCGGCCACCCGGTCGGCACGATCACCCTGGCGGCGGAGACCTGGCGCAAGGCGACGAAGGGGCTCTCGCTGACCCCCTTCGCGCTGCCCAGGCCGGGCAAGCCGAAGAAGCCCAGGAAGGCGAAGAAGCCCAAGGCTCCGGTGGCGATCGAGGGCGGGGTGCTCGGGCTGATGCAGCGGCCGCCCGCGCTCGCCCAGGAGGACCACCAGGAGCTCTTGCGGTGGTGCACGGGCATCGTCGCGCTCGCCCGGAAGAACGGTTACCTCGCGACCACCGCCGACTCGATCGCGATCTACGAGACCGTCATCCTGCTCGCCCGGCTGCGGGCCCGACGCCACCCGAGCGCCTACGACTTCATCGACGCGGCGGTGACCTGCCTCGAGAAGGTGGAGGTCCCCGGCAAGCGCGACGTGCGCCGGCTCTGCGAGATCCTGCTCGGCGGCGACCGGGTCGGGCAGGTCGGCTACAGCTCGCTGCCGCCGCTGGTGCAGGACGTCTACGACCGGCTCGCCTCGACCGGGGTGGCGCCGGGCAAGTCGACGGTGACGCGCTGGCTGGTCGACTTCGGCAAGGACCCGGGCAAGCGCGGCTGCTCGGATCTGCTCTGGCGGCTGAGCTGGCTGCTGCCCGGGACGCGGGTGGCGCGGCCGATCATGGGGCAGCGCGCGCTCGGCGAGCGATCGCCGCAGGAGAGCTGGGACATCAAGCTCGGGGGCACCGAGCAGCGCCACCTGATCGAGCTCGCCTACGAGGGCGTGACGGTGGAGCAGGTGCTCGAGCGGCGCCTGCGCGAGCACGCGTTCGGGCCCAGGTCGACGACGCTGACCGCGCTCGAGGCGGCCGAGCGCAGCCTCGCGCTCCTCCACTCGCCGCGGCTGACCGAGGACCTCGGCGAGCGCGCGGTGCATCTCCTGATGGGGGAGCGCGGCGCGGCGGACGCGCGGCCGATCTTCGAGCAGGCGCGGCGGCTCGTGCACTTCTACCGCGGCACCCCGAAGGGCCTCGCCGGCTGGCTCGAGCGCTTCGTCACCAGCGGCTACTCGCACTACGCCAGCCAGCTCCCGGACGCGTTCGCCGACCGCGGCACCAGCCCCGAGCAGCTCGCCGCGATGCTCGCCTTCGTGTTCACGCTCGAGAGCCTGGCGCTCTCGCTCGGTTGCGACCGGAGCGAGCTGATCATCGCGCTCGAGCAGGCGGAGACCGAGGACCCGAACAAGCTCGGGCTCCTGTGGGTGGCGAGGTGGCTGCTCGACCTCGAGACCGAAGGGGAGCTCCGCGAGCGGCTCGCGCGGGTGCTCGAGAGCCCCCTCCTGAGGCGCGCGTTCCCGGCCTACCTCGGCGGCCTGCTGCGCGCGCTCGAGCTGTCGCCGCGGGTGAGCGCGATCGCGACCGAGCTGCTGACCCGGGCCTTCGCCGAGCTGCCCGACGCGGTGCTCTTGCCCTGGCTGCCCGGCCTCTTCCAGACCCTGCAGCCGCTGGCTCGCGACGTCCTGCCCGCGCTCCTCGACGAGCTCACCCGGGTCATCCCGACCCGGCTCGACGCCCTCGACGCCTGGGCGCCGACCGAGGAGCCGCCGACCGCGCCGTCCGCCCCGATCGCCTCGGCCCCCACCGGCGCCGGCGCGCTCCTCTTCCGCCACCGCGCGTCGACGTCGGCCCACGCCGCCCGCCTCGGGGACGCCGCCTCCTGGGATGCGCCCACCGCGCCCTCGGTGGGGGAGAGCCTCGTGCGCCGCTACCCCGCGTCCGTGTCCGCGCACGCCCGCCGGCTCGATTGAACACTCACCGCATCTTCACTCTTCGGCGGCGGCGCGCGCCTCGCGCTCGTAGGCGAGCACGAGCCCGTCGGCTTCGCGCACGGCGGCGGGGATCTGGCAGCCGGCGACGCGCAGGTCTCCGCCCGGGGCGGCGAAGGTGAGGCGGAAGTCGCAGCCGGAGTCGGGCGAGAGGGAGGCGCCGCCCGCCGGGTAGCAGCCGGAGGCCTCGTCGTAGACCCCGGTCGCGGTGAGGTCCGCCTCGAGCTGCGCGACGCGCTCGGCGCCGAGGCTGGGGAGCTCGCGCACCTCGCCTCCCGCGTAGACGCGCGTGAGGCGGCCGTCGCGGTGAATGGTGAGCGGCGGCTCGTAGTCGCCGGCGAAGCCGATCCAGATGCTGCGGACCACCAGGTAGTCCTGCGCCTCGGGGCCGGGCAGGAGGCGCTCCTCGCAGAGCGGCTCCTCGGCCGGGAGGTAGCCGTCGACGCAGCCGGTGAGCAGCACGAGGGGGAGGGCGAATCGAAGCGAAGCGGTCATGCCCCCGCCTCCAGCAAGCTTCGGTCCGACCACGAACCCGGCGCGGAGCCCTGTGTCGCCGTGTGCCGACGCGCCGGCCGGTGGTCAGATCAGCACGTCGACGGGCGGCGCGCCGTAGGGCGGGCAGCAGCGGTCGGAGAGATCGGGGCGCACGGGGCGCGGGTGCTTGCGGCCCTCGGCGTGGGCGCGCTCGGCGCGGGCGCGATCGGTGGGCTCGTGCACGTGCTCCGCCTCCACGGCGCGCGCGCTCGGCAGCACCTCGACCTCGGGCGTCGCCCGCACCGGCTGCATCGGCGCCTCGAGCCCTGGATCGACGATCCCCACCGGCTCCGGCGGAGAGGGCGCCTCGGCGCGGCCTGCACAGGCGCTCAGGGTCACGCCGCCGTAGACGAGGAGCGCGCGGGTCAGGGGGCCGACGCGGGGCGGCTCGCGGACCGACCGGGGCGGCGCGTGCGCGGCTCCGCAGAAGGGGCAGGCGGCGGAGTCGTCCCGGACGTGGCGGGCGCAGGCGCGGCAGGGGGAGAGCATGCGGTCTCCGACGTGCCACCGGGCGGAAGGGTTCAACCCGGGTCTCCGGTCTCCGGCGGCGCGTCCAGGGCGCCCGGCGCTCGGGTCCAGGGTCCCCAGCGGGGCCCGATTCGAGCCGCCAACAGCCCCATTTCGAGACGGAACGAAGTCTGCTGTAGGGAGGGGCGATGACCCCCGTCACCCGCCGCCTCCTCCCCGTCGTGGTCCTGCTCTCCGGCTGCATGGCCGCGCCGCCCGAGGGGAACCTCGACGAGCAGACGTCCAACCTGAGCGCGCGCGAGCGCCGGGAGCGGGCCGGTCGGATCCGCGACATCGCCGCCGAGTACGGCATCCGCGAGGGCAGCTGGCTCGTGGCCGGGGTGGGCGACGCCGAGACCTACCTGACCCAGTGCGAGCACAACCTCACCTGGGCGTGCCAGGGCCCGGTGTCCTCGGACTGCGGCGGACGCCCGGTGGTGGCCGGCTCGGGGGACGGCCCGTGTCACCGTCAGCAGGGCGGCATCGGCATCTTCCAGCTCGACGCCGGCACCTATGCCCAGACGCTGCGCCGCGAGGGGAACCGGATCCTGAGCATCGACGGCAACATCCGCGCGGGCATCGAGTTCATCCTCGACATGGTCGAGCGCTCCGCCTACATCGGCGGCGTCTCCACCCGGGCCGAGGCGGCCGCCTGGATGAACGGCGTGACCGTCAGCAACTCGCGCTTCCCCATCTGGGTCAAGACGGTCACCCACTACTACAACGGCTGCCGGCCGGGGTACTCCTGCTACAACGAGCGCTTCGCCCGCTATCGCCGCTTCGCGCGCGACATCCGAAGCGAGTTCGGCTCCACCTTCTGGAGCTCCAGCACCGGCGGCGGCGACTGGATCGGCAGCGCCTGCGACCCCTCCGCCGCGGGGGAGTGCGAGCTCGGCCTGTCGGGCGACCGCTGCCTGAGCGCGGGCGGCGCCGGCGTCTGCGTCTCGTCGTGTGAGGGCTTCTGCCCGGACCGCGCCGGCTTCGCGACCACCTTCTGCGTCTCCCTCGACGGCGGCTCCACCGGGACCTGCCTGCCGACCGCGGCCGGCGGCTGCCCGACCGGCACCGAGGCCCGCGAGATGAGCCGCCACGTCGGCTCGAGCGGCGCGGCGATGAGCTCCAACACCGTCTGCGTGCCCACGGGGACCGACCCGACGCCCCGTGGCCTCTGCGCCGACACCTGCGCCAGCGCGGGCAACGGCACCTGCGAGGACGGCGGCGCGGACTCGGTGTTCTCGGACTGCGCGTTCGGCACCGACTGCGGCGACTGCGGGGTGCGCGACCCGGGCGACACCCCGATGGCCTGCCTCGCGACCCGCGAGAGCTGCGGCGCCGGCGGCACCTGCTGCGGGGACCTGTCCTGCCGGGACGGCGTGACCTTCGAGGACCAGTGCTGCGTGGAGGCGGGCGGGGCCTGCGGATCCGGCAGCGAGTGCTGCGGCGCGATGGCCTGCGTCGCCGGCATGTGCGCTTGCCACAGCGCGGGCCGCAACTGCGTGGCCGACGCGGACTGCTGCTCGGGGAGCTGCAGCGCGGGTCGCTGCCGCTGATGCTCTACAAGATCATGCCCCGCGCGCTCTGGGAGAGCCGCGTGGGCGCGATGCCCTGGGCGCCGGTGGACCGGGCGGACGGCTTCGTGCACCTCAGCGACGCCGACCAGGTCCGCGAGACCGCGGCCAAGCACTTCGCGGGGCAGACCGGGCTCCTGCTGCTCGACGTGGACCCCGCGAAGCTCGCGCCCGAGACCTTGAAGTGGGAGCCCTCGCGCGGCGGCGCGCTCTTCCCGCACGTCTACGGGGACGTGCCGGTCGAGGCCGTCGCCCGCATCCGCCCCCTGCCGTGGACCGAGGCCGGCTTCGTCTTCCCCGAGCCGCTATGAGTCGCGGGCCGCGGAGGCCTCGTCGACGAGCCCCTGCACCCTCTGCCGGAGCGCCTCGGTGTCGTCCGGGGTGCGGGGCACGTCCATCGGCTCGCCGACCGCGGCCCAGATCGGGGTGCGGCGGCGCCGGGCCATGCGGCCGAAGTGGTCGCCGAAGCTCTCCTCGTAGAACTCGTCGCCCGGGCGGTAGGCGAGCCCGAGCGGCAGCACCCGCACCAGGTCCAGCCCGCGGGCGGCGGCGAACGCGCCCCGCAGGAAGGGCCGGACCTCGTCGCCCGGGTAGGTCGTGCCCTCGGGGAAGACGATCAGGTTCCGCCCCTCGACCAGCGCGCGCCGCATCGAGCGGATCGCCCGGGCGCCGCTCCGGCGGTCCTCGCGGTCGACGAAGATCGTGTCGGTGGCCACCGCCGCGGTCCCGACCACGGGGATCTCGCGCACCCCGTGGTGGCTGAGCACCACGCCGCCGACCAGGTGGATCGCGACCAGGATGTCGAGGGGCGAGCGGTGGTTGGCCACCACCAGGAACGGGCCGACGCCGCCCTCCGGGACCTCGCCCGAGACGAGGTTCAGGTCGAGCCCGAAGAGCGGGAAGACGCCGTGGCTCCACGCGTCGATGAAGCGCTGCTTGCCCCACGGGGTCGCGAGGTCGGAGTCGAAGAGGCTCAGCGCCTTGTGGCCGTAGACGACGGCGCTGGTCCAGGTGGCGAAGCCGAGGGCGCGGCTCGCGAGGCGCACGGGTCCGAGCGGGTCCATCGCCGCGCTCATAGCACGGGTGACAAGCCTCGGACCGAGGTCGTAAGATGGGGTGTGACCAGCCAGCTCGCGCCCGGCCTGCTGGTGGCGGCCCCCGGCATGGGCTGCCCCTTCTTCGATCACACCGTGGTCCTCCTGGTGGAGCACGGTGAGGAGGGGGCGCTCGGCTTCGTGATCAACCGGCCGACCGAGCAGCCCGTCACCTCGCTGATGGAGGGCCTCGAGATCGACGACCTGGCCGAGGAGATCGACGGCGAGGTCTGGATCGGCGGCCCGGTCGCGCCCGACACCGGCTGGGTCCTCTTCGACCCGACGAGCGGCGACACCGAGGACGTCGACGCGCTCCGCATCGAGCCGCGGGTGGCGGTCAGCGCCTCGCGCCTCTTCCTGGAGCAGATCGCCGAGGGCGGCGGCCCGGAGCGATACGCGGTGCTCCTCGGCTACGCCGGCTGGGGCCCCGACCAGCTCGACGACGAGCTGCGCGAGGGCGCGTGGATCCCGATCGACGTGGACCCGAAGATCATCTTCGACCTGCCGCCCGAGCAGCGCTGGACCGCCGCGCTCGCGACCCTCGGCATCGACCCGGCGCGCTTCGGCCGCCTGGGTGTCGCCGAGGCCTGATGTGCTAGGAGCCCGGGCGTGAGCGAAGGCAAGACCGCGCGCGCGTCCTACACCGAGATGACGGAGCTGGTGCTCCCCCAGCACGGGAACGTGCTCGGATCCGCGTTCGGCGGGACCGTGCTGGCGTGGATCGACGTCTGCGGCGCGATCGCGGCCCAGCGTCACTGCCACCGGGTCGCGGTCACCGCGGCGATCGACGAGGTGAACTTCCTCGCGCCGATCACGGTCGGCGACGTCGTCGTGCTCTCCGCCCGCGTCAACGCGGCCTTCCGCACCTCGATGGAGGTCGAGGTGGAGGTGAAGGTCGAGGACGCGAGCACCGGCCACCGTCGCCGCTGCGTCGACGCCTTCATGACCTTCGTCGCGGTCGGCGAGGACCGGAAGCCCTGCGCGGTGCCCCCGCTCATCGCCGAGAGCGCCGACGACGAGCGCCGCCGCGCCGAGGCCGAGGCCCGGCGCGCCGAGCGGCTCGCCAAGCGGCGAAATTGAGGAGCGGCGCGGCCAGCGCGCGTCTCAGCCGCCGTGGTAGTGCTCGAGCACGACCTGGCCCGTGGGATAGCTCGAGCCGCGCGGCTCGGGGGTGACCATCAGGCGGAAGCGGTCGTGGGGCGTGATCGTGGTCAGGCGGCCGCGGCGGTCGCCGGCGTCGTACTGGAGCCGTCCGGCGAGCACCGGGGTCCCGCCCGCGGGCGCGATCCACACGTGGTAGGTCTCGAAGCTCGCGCCGAGGCGGTTGGGCGGCGGGAGGTGCCGCACGTCGAGCTCGATGCGCCGGTTGTCTCCGGCGACGCTCGCGACCTCGAGCTCGGCGTCGGTCCCGATCGCGGGGCCCTGCCCCTGGAGCTGGTAGGCGGAGCCGCCGCAGCCCGCGAGGGCGAGCAGCGCCGCGGCGATCATGGCGTGTCGAATCATCTGCATGGTCGTTCGCAGCGCAAGGCCCGTACCGACGCGGCGAGCGCGGGCCCGACGGGCCGAAGATCGGGGCAGCGCGTCACGGGCGCGCGCGTCCGTCCCGCCTCGTGGTAGACGGAGCACCGATGGCGGACGACGGCAGAGAGGGGCGCGGCGGGCGCTGGGGGCTCTTCGTCCTCGCCTTCTTCGTCGGCCTCCCGCTGCTCGCCCTGTGCGGGCTGACCATCCTCGGGCCGCCCTCGCCGGAGACGATGGTCTTCACCCTCGCGGTCACCGCGATGGTGGTCGGCGGGTTGATGGCGCCCTGGTCGCCCCGGCTCGCCTGGGGGGCGCGGCTCGGCTTCGTCGTGCTCTTCCTGGTGGTCGTCTACCGGGTGTTCGCGGCCGACGCGGGCCGCACCGTGCGCGCCCACACCGGGCCGGCGATGACGGGGGGCCGCCTCCTCGACCGGATCGTGCCGGAGCGCGACGTGGCCATCGGGGGCACGCTCCTGCTCACCGCGCTCGGGGAGATGGGGCCGCGCGAGCCCGGCCTGCTCGACGCGCTCCGCGACGGCTACGGCCGCATGCGCCGCGATCAGGGCCCGGTGCCGTCCTCCACCGTCTCGACCTTCGTGCTCGGCCAGACCCCCGAGGACCACACCGTCGTCCGCATCGCGCCCGCCGATCGCTTCAACCCGCCCGAGGCGGTCGTCGTCTTCCTGCATGGCTCCGTGGGCAACATCACCATCGCCTGCTGGCAGGTGGCCCAGGCCGCCAACCCGGTCGGCGTCGACGTGGTGTGCCCCTCGATGAACTGGACGGCCCACTGGGAGGAGCCCGACGGCCTCGCGATCCTGAACGCGACGCTCGCGCGGCTCCGGGCGGAGAACGTGCGGCGCATCTACCTCGCCGGCCTGAGCCAGGGCGCGATCGGGATCTCGCGCATGCGCTCGGTCGACGTGGACGGCGTGGTGCTCATCAGCGGGGTCTCGGCGCGCGCGGTGCCCAAGCGCGTCCCCACGCTGGTCCTGCACGGGCGGACCGATCCGCGCACCCCCGTCGCTCCCGCGCGCCGCTACGCCCGCGCGGTGCGCGCCACCTATCACGAGCACCCGGAGGCGGGGCACTGGCTGCTCTTGAGCGAGCACGCCTGGCTCACCGATCACCTCCGCCGCTGGCTGGCGGCGCGCGAGGGCCTCGGCGCGGTGCACGGCGAGGAGGCTGCGGAGCCCGCGTCGGGGGATAGGTAGGCGCGCATGGGCTGCGCCATCGGATGCCTCGCGCTCGCGTTCCCCCGGCTCGCGCTCGCGCTCGTCTGGCTCTTCGGGCCGGTCGGATATCTCTCTCGCCCGTTCCCCGGCCTCGTCTGGGCGATCCTCGGCTTCCTCTTTCTGCCGCTGACCACGCTCGCCTTCGCGTTCGCGAGCAACTCGATCGGCCCGATGAACGACGTCACGCCGTTCGGCTGGCTGCTGGTGATCCTCGCGCTCCTCGTCGACCTCGGGCTCCTCGGCGGCGGCGGCCGCGCGGCCCGTCGGCGGCGCGACGAAGAGGCTTGAGCGTGCGTGTGCGCGCACGTGCGCGCACGCGGTCTCTCCGAGGCCGATCCAGGTCTCCGCGCCGCCGCGCTTGACGGCACACGCCTTGCGCCAGGGCGCCTCGCCGCGTGTGGCGGCGAAAGGAGACCTGCATGAGAGAGATGAGGATCGGCCTGTGCGCGGTGACGATGGTGGTCACCGGCTGCGTGAGCCCGACGGGGGCGCCGGGGGCGGACGACGTCGCCGCGAGCGAGGAGGAGATCATCTTCGACGCGGAGGACTGGAACGACATCACCGCCTTCGAGACCAGCCCCACCTATCAGATCGGCGCCCTCTACGGCCGGGCCACCGCGGGGCTGTTCAACCGCTCCCAGGTCAGTGAGGACGACGAGCCGTTCTGCTCGGGCTTCCTGATCGACGACGAGATCCTGGTGACCGCGCATCACTGCCGCCGGGGCAGCTTCTCGTCACCGCAGCCCATCGTGGCCCAGTTCGGCGAGTTCGACCTCGGCCTGCTCGACGCGCGCGAGCGCATGCGGTCCCTCGGCTTCCCGGTCTCGCAGTCGCAGAACATGGCCTTCGACGGAAGCGCGCGGGAGTGGACCTGCGACTTCATCGCCAGCGACTACCCGACCTACCGGCGCGACATCGACTACTACCGCTGCCGGCCGAACCGGGTGACGCCCTGGGCGCCCGCGGGCGCGCCGATCGTCGATCTGCTGCCCGGCCACGTCTGGGGCCACATGAACGTGACCACGCGGCGCGCGAACGTCGACGACCGCATCTACGTGCTCAGCGTCAACGATCCGAGCTGGCAGATCGGAGACGACGACGTCCTGCTCTCGCCCTCCGGGTCGATCTGGGACGACTGGGACGACCTGCCGGTGAGCGACGACGGGTTCGACTACAACGGCGGCTTCGAGTGGGGCGACTCCGACACCCTCTGCGGGTCGTCGGGCGGCCCGGTGCTCTACCGCAACGGCTCCTACGGCCACCAGGTGCTCGGCGTCGTGCACGGCCAGTACGATCAGTGGGGCGGAGACAGCTGCCGGCGCACCCGGGTGAGCGAGGACAGCTGGTCGCTCAACTTCTACTCGAACACCGGCACCTACCTCATGGGTCAGGCCCGGACGATGTCCTCGACCGCGCCGCTGACCGAGACGATGAGCGTGCGTTGGCACTACGACACCACCGCGCTCGGCGGGACCGGCGGGTCCGAGCACGTCGCGCAGTGCCCGTCCGGGTTCGCGGTGGCCGGCTTCGTGGGCGAGACCATCGACGGAGGCAGCCGCGACGGCGTGGTCGGCAACCTCGGCGTCGTCTGCCTGCCCTTCCGCAACCGGCACACCACCGTCAACGGCGTGATCCCGTGGGAGCTCGACCGGGCGGTCGTCCTCTCCGCTGGCTCGGTCAACACGCCGCGGATCGGCTCGGGCGGCGAGGACTTCAACACCTACCACCACGAGCGCCTGGTCCCGAACAGCACCTACGGGCTGCCGAACGGGGAGCAGACGCTGATGATCTGCCCGCCGGGCACCTACGTGACGGGCGTGGAGGTCCGCGCCGACTCGATGATCAACATGGTCCGGCGCCTCGAGTGCGGCTCGGTCAGCCGCAACGGCGCCGGCTACGACGTGAACGGCATCGGCTGGCAGACCGGGCACCGCACCATCGGGGAGCGGAACTACGGCTCGACCCAGACCAGCGAGTGCGGCAGCCGCGCGATCTTCTCGGGCGTGCGCTTCCGGGCCGGCTGGTACACCGATCGGCTCCAGCCGCGCTGCGCGCAGCTCTGACGGGGCGGTGACCGGAGGCCGTGTCCCATGGGACGTCCCAGGGACACGGCCCGTCTCGCGTCCGCGCTCGTCCGCGGGTTCGCCGAAGGCGCGCGGTGGCACGCGCCTTGAGGAGGGGCCGGGCATGCGAACCGCGCTCGTCCTCTTCGTCTTCGCCCTCGCTCCCGCCGGCGCCGCCGCGCAAGTCACCGCCGGGGCGCCGGTCGCGCAGGTGCCGGTCCAGGTGCGCTCCGCCTCCGAGGGAGTGACGCTCCACCACGTGCTCGTCGAAGGCCGACGGAGCCGCTGGACGGGGCGCTACGCCGACGCCTCGCGCCCGGTCTGCACCGCGCCGTGCGAGATGCTGATGCCGGTCGGCACCTACCGCTTCGCCCTCTCGGACGGCGGCGACCCGCGTCGGGTCGAGCGGCTGGTGGATCTGCGCGCGCCCTCGCTGCTGTCGCTGGAGTACGAGAACCGCGACGGGCTCCGCACGACCGGCTGGGCCATCTTCGGCGGCGGCGCGCTGATCGGCGCGATCACCGCCCTCGTCGGCGCGCTGATGGTGCTCGAGCCCGACCAGGAGGACCTCGGCTACGGGCTGATGATCGGCGGGCTCTCGGCCATCGCGGTGGGCGGCCTGATCAGCATCCCCTTCGTCGGCTTCCAGGACCACGCCGAGATCGGGGTGGGGCCCCTTCAGCCGATGCCGTAGGCCTTCATCCAGCGGTAGATCTGCTTGCGGTCTCGCTGGAAGTGCTTCGCCGTCGCTCGCACGGAGCCCCCCGTCTCCTCGAGCACGCGCCGGAGCTCCTCCGCGGACGGCTTCCCCGGACGCCCCTCGGGCGCCGACGCCTCGCCCGGCGCTTCCCCCGGACGGGCGGGCGCGAGCGCCCCGAGGGCGTCCGGGGTCACCGTCGCGCCGGGCCCGAGGTGGGTGCGGAGCTGATAGACCGCGCGGTCGAGGCCGCGGAGGTTGTCGGGCCAGTCGGCGAGCATCGCCCGCTCCATCGCCTCGGGCGCCCACTCGAGCGGCGCGCCGCCCTCGCGCTCCCGCCACCGCGCGTCGAAGCGTCCGAGCCAGCCGGGCACGTCGCCCCGTCGCTCGCGCAGGGCGGGCACCGTCAGCGTGCCGATCGACAGCCGCGCGTGCAGGTCTCGCCGGAAGCGCCCGTCTCGCACCCGCACCTCGAGCGCCGGGTGGGTCGCCGCCACCACCCGCACGTCCACCCTCGTCGGGGCGCCGCCCAGCGGGGTGACCTCGCCGGTCTCGAGCACCCGGAGCAGCTTCGCCTGCACCTCCGGCGCGAGCTCGGCCACCTCGTCGAGGAAGAGCGTGCCCCCGCCGGCGCGCCGGAAGAGCCCGTCGTGGGCCGCGTCCGCCCCGGTGAAGGCGCCCCTCGCGTGGCCGAAGAGCTGACTGTCGGCGAGCTGGGGCGTCAGCCCCGCGCAGTTGAAGGCGACGAACGCGCCGCGCCCGCTCAGCCGGTGCGCCTCGGCCGCGATCCGCTCCTTGCCCGTCCCGGTCGCGCCCAGCAGGAGCAGGTGCGCCGCGCCCGGAGCCATGCGCCCGAGCAGCCGCCGGAGCGCGACCACGCTCGGCGCGTCGCCCGGGATCGCGGCCCGATCGACCGCGTCGTCGTCCTCCTCGACCCGCTCGATCACCGCGCAGACGTCGCCCAGCCGCAGCACCGCGCCGTCGCCCGCGAAGCGCGGCACGTCGAGGGGCTCGCCCATCAGCCAGGTGCCGTTGTGGCTCCCCTCGTCGCGCGCCTCCAGCACGAGCCCGGCCTTCCGGATCCCGAGATGTCTGCGCGAGACGGTGCCGTGCGGGATCGCCTCGCCGCGCCCGACCACCTGCCAGCCCTTGCCCGCCTCGAGGGGAACCGCCCCCTGCACCGGGTGGGTCAGCCGGAGCCGGAAGCGAAGCGGCGGGGCCCCGTCTCGGCCCGCGCCGGCCGAGGTCACCGTCCTGTCGAGCGGGTCGCCCACGCCCCGAGGGTCGCGCATCGGGCACGCGGCGCAACTCGACGCGGCTTGGCGCCAGCGCGGGCGCAGCTGGTAAGCTGAACGCGGTGCCTGCCTCCGATCTGAGCGACGCGCGGCTCCTCGCGTTCGCGCGCCGCCTGCAGTCCCTCGAGTCCTTCGACGCGCTCGTCGACGAGCTCTGTCGCGAGGTCCGGGAGGCGGTCGGCTACCACACCGCCTGGCTGGCCCTCTTCGATCAGCGCGGTGACCAGGTCCGGATCCTCTCGGTGCAGGGCGAGATGGCGGAGCGGGTCTGGGAGTCCGCCGCGATCATCCCGGTCGAGGGTGACCCCTACATGGAGCGGATCCGGGACGATCGGACCGTCCAGATCATCGAGGACGCGCAGGTCGCCGAGGACGTGAACCGCGAGATCGTCGAGGCGCTGGGCAACCGCACGATCGTCAACGTGCCGCTGGCGCTCATCGACCGCGCGGTCGGCGCGATCGGGACGGGCACCTTCGGCGACCAGGGTGTTCGGCTGCCGAGCGAGGGCGAGCTCCGCTACCTCGAGGGCATGGCCCAGCAGCTCGTGATGGCGTCGGCGCGCCTCCTGCTGGACAAGCAGCGCGAGGAGGCGGCGGCCGAGCGCGAGGCGCTCCAGCGCAAGCTCGAGGAGCGGCATCGGCTCGAGAGCCTCGGGCGGCTCGCGGGCGAGGTCGCGCACGAGTTCAACAACCTCCTCACCGTCATGGTCGGCGGCGCGTCGCTGCTGCTCGCCGACGAGGACGACCCGGAGCGCGCCGAGGAGCTCCAGGCGATCGTGCACGCGGGGGAGGGCGCGTCGCAGCTCGCGCGCAAGCTCCTCGCCCTCGGCAAGAAGCAGCCGCTCCAGCTCCGCGCGCTCGACCTCCGGGACTGCCTGGAGGACGCGGTCGGGATCGCGAGCCGGGTGCTGCCCGACGGAGTGACGCTGACCTATGAGGCGGCGGCGGACGCGCAGCCGGTGAACGCCGACATGGGCCAGATCCGCCGCCTGCTCCTCAACCTGCTGATCAACGCGCGCGACGCGATGCCGGACGGCGGGCCGATCACCCTGCGGAGCGAGCCGGTCACGCTCGACGAGGCCTACGCGCGCGCGAACCCCTGGGCGCGACCCGGCCGCTACGCGAGGATCGTCGTCGAGGATCGCGGCGAGGGCATGACGCCCGAGGTCCTCGGCCAGATCTTCGAGCCCTTCTTCACCACCAAGCAGGAGGAGCGCGGCTCCGGGCTCGGGCTGGCGATCTGCCGCGCGGTGGTGGAGCAGCACGGGGGCTTCGTGCACGCGAGCAGCGCGCCGGGGGAGGGCTCGACCTTCGAGGTGCTCCTGCCGGCGTCAGCGCAGGATCAGCCCGCCGAGCAGGGCCTGGACGAGCAGGCCGGCGAAGGCGGCGCCGACGCTCACCGGCCAGGAGACGCGGTGGGCGACGCGCAGGGCGAGCGCGCTCAGCACCCAGACCCACAGTGACGCGGCCGGGAGGCTGATCCGCGCCGCCACCCGGAGGGCGTCGATGCCTCCGGCGAGGTAGGCGGCGAGCTCGGCCAGCACGTGCACGATCATCGGCGCCGCGTAGGCGAAGCCGAGGGCGGCCCGGACCCCGGGCTCGGTCCCCTCGCCGCCCGCCTTCGCCGCGATCCGGTGGCTCAGCTCCGCGTGCACCCACCAGAGCCCGGTGAGCACCGGCAGCATCAGCAGCGCCTGGGCGAGGTAGTAGAGATCGGCGGGGATGGGCAGGAGCACGAAGGCGGGCGCGTGCCCGGCGCTCCACAGCCACACGAGGAGCACGCTCCAGAAGAGCGCCAGCAGCGCGATCGCCGACGCGCCGGGGCGCGCCGACGGCTCCCGCGCGAGGCCGGCGAAGGTCGCGCGGGGCGAGAGCAGCGCCCCGATGAGGCTCGCGGCGAGGCGCGTGTCGGCGGGCTCGGTCACGCCGCGGCGGGCGTGACCGACAGCCCCTCGGCCTCGCGCTGGGCGAGGTAGGCCTCGTACTCGTCGTAGAGCGCGTGGACCTCGTCGAGCGGATCGGCGCGGTTGAGCCGGTTGCGCAGGGTCGAGCTGCCCGGCAGGCCCTTCAGGTAGCCCGGGTAGTAGCGGCGCATGTAGCGCACCGCGCGCAGCGGGCCGCGGCGCTCGACGTTGGCGGCGAGGTGCTCGCGGCAGAGGGCCATGCGCTCGCGCCAGCCCACCGGCTCGGGCTCGACGCCCCGGTCGAGCAGGTCGCGGCACTCGCCGATGATCCAGGGATGCGCGATCGCGCCGCGCCCCACCATCACGCCGGCGCAGCCGGTCTCCTCGATGGCGCGCTGGGCGTCCCACGCGGACTTCACGTCGCCGTTGACGATCACCGGCATGTCGACGACCTCGCGGGTCTTCGCGGCCCAGCTCCAGTCGGCCTGGCCGGAGTGGCCCATCTTGGCGGTGCGGCAGTGGATGGTGATGACCCGCACGCCGACGTCCTCGAGGCGGCGGGCGAGGTCGACGATCGGCATCTCGGACTCGGGGCCCCAGCCGATGCGCGTCTTGACGGTGACGGGGAGCGAGACCTGCTTCACGACCCGGGCGGCCATCTCGACCATCGCCTCCGGGTCGCGGAGCCAGCCAGCCCCGGCGCCGCGGCGCGCGATCTTGGGCACCCAGCAGCCGCAGTTGATGTCGAGGAACACCGGCTCGGCCGCCTCGGCGATGGTGGCCGCCTCGACCAGGCGATCGGGGTCCGAGCCGTAGATCTGGATGGCGGTGGGGTGATCGGCCGGGCGCTCGAGCACGAGCTTGCGCTTGGCGTTCTTGCAGCCCCGGAGCAGCCCCTCGACGTTCACGAACTCGGTCACGCAGAGGTCGGCGCCGCGGTCCCGGCAGAGCTTGCGGAACACGGCGTCGCTCACGTCCTCCATCGGAGCCACGATGGCGGGCTGGCTGGCGAAATAGGCGTCGAAGTCGAACGGCTGCATCGGAGCGAAGGGTATGAGCCAAGAACGGGCCCGATGCCACTCCGCGCCGGGGCCGGCGGGATCAGGGAGTGCAGACGTTCGGCTCCGGGGCGCCCGTCGTGGTGAAGCGCACCGCGTCGCCGGTGAGCGAGAAGGAGACCGCCTCGCGCCCGCTCACCGCGTAGCCGTAGTCCCTCGCCGCGTTCTGGACGCCCTGGGTGTGTGCGCCGCCGTCGGTCGGGCAGCTGACACAGATCACCTCGGCCTCGTCCACGCCCTCGCGCAGCACGACCTGGAAGGTCACCAGGTTGCCGCCGCCGAAGTGCGGGACGTCCTCGAACTCGACCACGAACTCGCGGTTCGGCGCGGCGCCGAGGAGCTGGTGGCGGATGCGGCCGCCCCCCGACGGGTTCAGGTCCTCCCAGAACGCGGCGATGCCGGGCCCGGGGAGCGAGGTGCTCGGCAGGGTGCGGCCCGAGCAGCAGCCGCTCCCGCCGGTCGCGAACGCGACCCAGCCGTTCGAGCCCACGTAGGCGCTGCTGTAGGCGGTGCCGAAGAAGTCGAACGAGAAGCCGATCGGCAGCGCGCTCGACACCTGATCGTCGGACAGCGTGAGCGTGGTGGCCGCCGCGGTGAGGGCGCGCCGGCTCACCGGGACCGGCCGCGCGATCGCGCGGTCGCCGCCGCTGCTCGAGGCGGTGGGCGGATCGTTCGACAGGCGCGGGCAGGGATCCGACGCGTCGCAGACCCCGTCCGGGCCCGCGCTCACGCCGGTGACGTAGCGCACCGCGTCTCCGATCGCGCCGAACGTGGTGCCCTGCCGGAGCGGCATCGAGTAGCCGAAGCTCTGCGTGCGGTCCTGCACGCCCTGGGTGTGGCTGCCCCCGTCGCTCTGGCAGTTGACGCAGACGATCTCCGCCTGGTCGTCGGCCTCGCGCAGGACGAGCTGCATCGTGACCGGCGTGCCGCTCGGGAAGTGCTGGATCGCGTCGAACTCGACCACGAATTCCCGGCTCGGCGCGGCGCCGATCGTCTGGTAGCGGATCGCGCCCCCCTCCGGCGGATCGAAGTCCTCCCAGAAGAGCGCGATGGCGCGGTTGGGCAGGGCGGTCGAGGGGAGCACGCCGCCGCTGCAGCAGCCGGAGCTGGAGGGCGCGTCGAAGCTCACCCAGCCGTTCGAGCCGACGTAGACGGACGAGAAGGCCGTCCCGAAGAAGTCGAAGGTGAAGCCGATGGGGAGCGCGCCCGAGAAGGCGTCGTCGCCGAGGGTGAGCGTGGCGGGCGCGGGCAACGTCCGGCGGCTGAGGGGCACCTCGTAGCCGTAGGCCCACGGGCCGCTGACGTCCGAGTCGGGGCAGCTCGCGCCGCGGCACGTCCCGGCGGTGCAGACGTCGCCCGTGGTGGTCGGGTCTCCGTCGTCGCAGGCGGTGCCGTCGACGATCGGGGTGGCGCGGCAGCCGCCGGTGGCCGGATCGCAGCTGCCGACGTTGCACATGTCGGTGAGCCCGGAGCAGTCGGTCGTGGCGCCGCCGCAGGCGCCCGCGGAACAGACGTCGCCGGTCGTGCAGAGATCGCCGTCGCTGCAGCCGGTCCCGTCGGCGAGCGGGGTGGCCACGCAGCTGCCGGTCCCCGGATCGCAGACGCCCGCGTTGCACCCGTCGGAGAGACCCGAGCAGTCGCGCGGCGCGCCGGCGCAGCTGCCCGCGGTGCAGACGTCGGCGGTGGTGCAGAGGCTGCCGTCGTCGCAGGCGGTGCCGTCCACGCGCGGCATGGCGACGCAGGCGCCGCTGCTCGCGTCGCAGACGCCGACGTTGCACATGTCGCCCGCGGCGCTGCAGTCCACCGTCGTCCCCGCGCAGGCGCCCGCCGCGCAGGCGTCCATCGTGGTGCAGGCGTCGCCGTCGTCGCAGGCGGCGCCGTCTGGCACCGGGGTCGCGACGCAGCTCCCGGTGGCCGGGTCGCAGCTGCCGACGTTGCAGGCGTCACCGGATCCGCTGCAGTCGAGCGCGTCTCCGACGCACGCTCCCGCGCTGCAGGCGTCCATCGTGGTGCAGGCGTCGCCGTCGTCGCAGCTCGTCCCGTCGGGGCGCGGCGAGACCCCGCAGCTCCCGTCGAGCGGGTCGCAGGTGCCGACGTTGCACGCGTCGTCGAGGCTCGAGCAGTCCACCCCGAGGCAGAGATCGTCCGGGCCGGCGTCGGGCGGGGCCTCGCCGCCGTCCTCGCCGCCGTCCCGCTCCTCGCCGGCGTCGATCGTGTCGCCACCGTCGAGGGTGGCGACGCCGGAGTCGAGCTCGGTCTCTCCGGCGTCGCCGTCGGTCCCGCCGCTCGCGCACGCGGTGGTCAGGACGAGGGCGAGCAGGATACGCGTGTAAGTCATCCGTGGATTCTTACACGTCCTCCCTCGCCTTACGACGATCTCACAGCGACCGCAGATAGGCGGCGAGATCGGCGGCCGCCTCGGCGGACAGGCCCAGCCCCAGGACCGCGTCGTAGTGGGCCACCACGTCCTCGAGGGTCTCGGCGCTGCCGTCGTGGAAGTAGGGCGCCCGGTGCCAGGCGCCCCGGAGCGGCGTGGTCCGGTACATGCCCGTGACGCTGCGGCGGGCCTCGGTCGGATCCATGCCGGTCTCCTCCGGCGCGTGCAGCGTGGGCGCGTCGGTGAACGTGCTCCCCGCGTGGCAGCTCGCGCAGCTCGCCTCGAAGACCGTCCGCCCGCGCGCGGCCGCGGCGGCGTCGAAGCTCCCCTCGGGCGGGGACGGCGCGGGAATGGACAGCTGGTAGTCGCGGAGCGCCGGCAGCTTGGGGGTGACCAGGTCCGGCTCCTGCACGATGTCGAGGCCGAGGCGCTCGTCCTGGAAGTTGCCGTGCCCACCCATCTGGGTGACCGCGACGTAGGCATTCCAGTACGAGAGGGGTCCCTCGCCGGTGTAGGTCTCGAGCGGCACGCCGGCGAGCCCGTAGGCCGGCGGGATGAGGACCGGCGCGCTCTCCCCGTCCTGGTTGAAGCGCGCGTCGAAGCGGCCCGGTCCCCAGCTCTCGAGCGCCGCCCTCGCCGCCTCGGTCTCCACCCCGAGGCTCGCGGCCAGGGTCGGGAGGCCGGGCGTCAGCGCGAGGATCGCGCCCGGGTCGAGGTCGCGGTTCGGCCAGCCGTCGAGCCGGCTCCCCACGCCCGGCATCGCGGAGTCGTCCACCGTCGAGTGGCAGAGCGCGCAGGTGATGCCGACGCGGGTCACCGCGCCGTCCTCGACCGTCGCCCGCACCCCCACCACCGCGTTCAGCGAGAGCAGGGCCACGGTGGTCGCCGGGTCGTCGAGGTCGGCGGACGCGAGCACCTCGGCCGGCACCGCCTCCGCGTCGACCTTCAGCCCGACCGCGAGCGCGGTCGTCGGCGGGATGGCGCTCACCAGCTCGTTCAGCCGGAGCACGTCGGTCCACAGCTGCTCGTCACCGAAGGTGTCGTGCCGGAAGATGCATTGCCCGTCGTCGAGCGCGCATGGGCCGAGGTCCACGCCGCCGTCGGTGGGCCCCGCGTCCGGCGGTCCGGCGTCGGCGGTCGGCCCCGCGTCGAGTCTCCGGCCGGCGTCGTCCGGCTCGGCGTCGCCGTCGTCGCAGCCCACGAAGAGCAGGGCGAGGACGCCCAGCGCGCTCCAGATGATTCGTCGTTCCATGGCTGTCTCCCCTCGCCACGCCGAGCCGCGCGGGGCGGACCGCGTTACAGGCGATATGCTCCGGCGTGGCCTTCGACCCGGCTCCCAACCGCGACCCGTCGGGGAACGAGCGCTGGATGGTGCTCGGGGCCTTCGTGTTCGGGGTCGTCGCGCTGGTGGCGATCGTGATCGACGACTACCAGCCGGCGAAGCTCGCGCCGGTCTTCATGCTGCTCGCGTGGTTCCCGCTCATCGCCCTGCACGAGCTCGGGCACCTGCTCGCGGCCCGCGCCCTCGGCTGGGAGGTGCGGGAGATGGTGATCGGCTTCGGCTCCGAGATCGCGCGCTTCACGGTGCGCGGGCTCCCGGTGCGGCTGAAGATGTATCCGATCGCCGGCTGGGTGACGCCGGTGCCGACCACGCTGCGCGGCGTGCGCTGGAGGAGCGCCCTCGTCTACCTCGCCGGCCCGCTCGTCGAGCTGACGCTCGTGCTCGTCCTGCTGGGGGTGATCGGCTGGGACGAGATGCTCTCTCGCACCGACCGCGTCGGCGTGATCGCCGCGCAGGGCGTGGCCCTCGCCGCGCTCCTCGACGTGATCAGCAACCTGATCCCCCGGTCCGCCCAGACCGAGCACGGCTGGAGCCACACCGACGGCCTCGGGGCCCTGCGCGCGCTCAGCCGCCCGCGCGCCGAGTACGTCGCGCTCGTGCGCGAGGTGCACGAGGAGAAGATCGCGGACGCGGTGGCCGCGCGCGACGGCGGCGCCCTGCTCGACGCGTGCGAGGTGGCCTACGCCGCGCTCGGCGACGACCCGCACCTCCGCTCGATGATGGGCGCCGCGGTGGCCGAGCTGTCGCGCGACGGCGGCCTCGACGCGCGGGGCCGCCGCCTCCCGGACGCGGTGCTGCGGCGCGCCGGCTGATCAGCGCAGGGCGCGGAGCGCGCGCTGCACGGCCTCGCGATCGATGGTGCCCTGCCCCTCGAGCGCCCGCTGGTAGAAGGTGCGCGCCTGGCCGGCCTGACGGCGCGCGCGCATCACGTCGCCCATCAGCGCGAGGGCGGGGGCGTGGCTCGGGTGCTGCCCGATGACGCGCTGCAGGAAGCCGACGGCGAGCACTGGGCGCTCCTGCGCGAGCGCGAGGCGGGCGGCCTGCACGAGCGGCTCGGGGTTGCGGGGGTCGAGGTCGGCGGCGTGGCGGTACTGCTCGTAGGCCTCCTCCGCGCGCTCGGTGCTCGCGAAGACCTGCGCGAGCGCCATCACGCTCTCGGCGTCGTTGGGCACGTCGTCGAGCGCGTCGCGGAGGGTCTCCTCGGCCGCCTCGTACTGGCCGGCGGCGGCGAGGGCCCGGCCGAGCCCGGCGCGCGCGCCCGCGAGGTGCGAGTCGCCCGCGATCGCCTCGCGGTAGACGCGAATCGCCTCCTCGTGCTCACCGGCGGCGCTGAGCGCGTCGCCGAGCGCGGCCTGCGCCGCCGACCACCCGGGCCGGTTCTGCACCGCCTCGCGGAGGTGCTGCGCCGCCTGCGCGCCGCTGAGGAGGCGGCCGAGCTCGAAGTCCACGTCGGGGTCGTTCGGGGCCAGCTCGTGGGCGCGCCGGAGGTGCTGCACGGCCTGCTCCTCGCCATGCGCGGCCGCGAAGAGCTGCCCGAGGCCGAGGTGCGGCTCGGCGCTCTGCGGGTTGGCGCGGATCGCGCGACCGTAGGCCTCCTCGGCCTCCTGGATGGAGCCGCGCAGCCGGTGCGCGTCGCCGAGCGCGAGCAGCGCCTCGAAGTCGTTCGGCGCGGTCTGGAGCGCGGCCTCGAGCTCCTCGAACGCGCGCGACGAGCGGTTCCAGGCGAGGAAGGCGCGGGCCATGCACACGTGCCCGACCGCGCTGTCCCGGTCGGCGCGCTGGATCGCGCGACACTGCCCCCGCGCCCGGCGGTACTCGTTCTGCGCGAACTCGACCCGCGCCGCCTCGTAGAGCGCCGCCGGATCGCCGCGCCGCAGCCGGGCCGCGCGCCGCAGCGTCGCGCTCGCCTCCCGGTAGCGCCCCGCGTCGAGCTGCGCCCGGCCGAGCGCGACCTGGGCGTCGTAGTCCCGCGGGTTCGCGCGCGCGGCCTCTCGCAGACCGGCGAGCGCCGTCTCCTGGGCGAGCGCCGGGCTGGCGGCGAGGACGAACGAGAGGGCGATGGTGAGTCGAATCATGAGAGACCTCGGGGGCTTCCGACGCAGCGAGGCGTCGGATCTTCAGTGCTCTCTATACCACCGGCGCGCGCCGCGCTCAGAAGGACCGGAGATGCGCCACCAGATCGGCGCGCTGGCCGTCGTCGAGGTGCTCGATGCGCCCGTGCCCCGGCGTGTGGCACTCCGCGAACCGGGCCTCGAGGGTCTCGGCGCAGCCGTCGTGGAACAGCGGCAGCCGCTCGGCGAGGCCCACGAGCGGGGGCGTCTGGAACGCGCCTCCGGTCCCGACGTCGTGGGAGCGGCCGTCGGTGCCGCGGGCCCCCGAGTGACAGCGCGCGCAGCCGATCTCGGGGTCGCGGAAGAGGGCCCGGCCGCGTCGGGCCGCGTCGCGATCACGCTCGAGCGGCCGCGGAGGATCGGGGAGGGTGTCGACCCAGCGCCCGAGCGCCTCGACGTCCCCGGGGCCCGGCGCCTCGCCGCCCATGCGTTCCACGAACACCAGGCTCATCAGATCGGCGAAGGAGGCGACGTCGCCCGCCCACGCTTCTCGATGAGACTGCGATCGTGTAGTGCCTCCAGTGCCCTCTGGATCTCGTCCTTCGAGTGAACGTCGCCGCTGCGATGTTGAGGGGCTTGTTCGTTGCCGCGAAGCTGCGCCGCCACCAGGCATCGAATTCTCCGAGTTCCGGATCTGGACCCCAACCGAGGTCCACGGCTCGACGTGACGATGTGCTTCCCCACAGACCGACTCCATGTAACCTGAAGTCCCCCCCGGGCCTTACCGCGATGGCGGGAGCTCACGTCGGTTCTTCGCAGACAGGAGCTGCTTTGACCGGCACCGAAGTGGCGCCAAGCCTTTCGGCCACCTCGAACACGCGCGCCCGATATGCGCGAGTCAATTCTTGGGCCTCGTGTTGGTCATTCCTCACTGAGCCGAAAGATGATGGTGCCGATAGCGTCGGCGGTGGGCGGCGCACCCTGGCGAATGTCAGCGTAGAGGACCCCATAGTTGTCCCACATCTGCTCTTGTGAAATCAGCCTCCGCGCCAGCGCCGCCAAGGCTAGGTTCTGGAGTCGTGGAACGAGGAGCTCAAGTGCCGTGACTAGCGTGACCAAGTCGCCCTCTCCAAGGCTGGCCCGGACCTCCAGCTCACGGGCGCCTTCGTGTGCGATGCTGTTTCGGAGCGTGCGGCCGGCCTCGAAGAGCGCGGCCAGCTTCGTACGCCATGGGTCCAATATCGCCTTCGCAGCGTCGTAGGCCATACGATGTGATGGCTGGAGCTGCTGGTAGTACTTGCCGCGCGCCATGCCGAGGCCCGCCAGGAATCGAGCAGTCAGGACGTCATCATCCCCGACCTTGCAGAGACACTCGGCGGCGATCCAAAGGTTAAGTAGTCGACCGGAGATGTCCTTGGCCTCGATGCCCTGTCGGTACCAGTGAGCGCTCCGTCGAAGGCGAGAACCCACCTCTCCACTCAGCGCCGGGTCGGCAGCCAAAACGACGTCCATCATCAGCTTGGGTTGGTGCGCAAGCTCGTCGATGTGGAAGACCGGGTAGCCAAATGAGTCGGTATCACTGGGAGGTCGGTGGCTGTATGAAACGTCGCGGCGCAAGTCGTACATGAAGCCAGCTGACACGGAGGTTGGACGACTTGGAGTCATCATCGTGAATGCGAGCAGTTCGGCGACCTCTTGGACGCACAGCGAGCCCTGCTCGGCCACCGTCTCGCGGGTCGCGTCAAGGAAGAGGCATCGCGCCCGAAGATACGAAGGCTCGAGGTGGAGCCCAAAGGCAGCAACGGATTCTCGCAGCGCCTTCTCCGCGTTCGGGTGCCACTCGGTCTTGCGAGTCAGCTCCGCCTGGCCCAAGCAATACGGATCGCGGAAATGTAGTCTGCCTACGCGCACCAACTCGCAGTAGAGCCAGTCGGACTGTTCAGACGACGTCATCAGGTGCGACTCCTAAGAAGCGACATCAGCATGCCCTTCAACGCGATATCGAGCTTGCCTCCGGTACGAGTCTCTTGGGAGGGCGCCAACTCTGCGACGCGCAATGCGGCTAGCCGCAGGAGGTCGCCGTGCCTCCCGGACTTGTCGTGAAACGCGGCGTGGAACAGCTGCTCGAACGCATTGATTTCTGCGAACCGGGAGCGGCGCAGGGACTCGGTCCACGGCCGGGCGAGGTCCAGGTTCTGCACGTATGCGTAGGTCCTGACGTAGGCTGACGCGAGATAGGCGTCGACCCGTTCGGCCAACCCCTGATCTCTTACCCCCGGTCTGAGCGCGCGGATCGCGCCGAGCTCATGCAGTGCTGCATATGGAAAGCGGCGCAGCTCCATGACTCTCGCCATGGCGATGTGAGCACCGATGTCAGCGTTCGACGCAGCCAGCGAACGGCGCGCGAAGTAGTGCGCTTCCGTCGCGTAGCCACGTTGCTCAAACAGAAGCGATGCGTGCTGTAGCGCCTTCCAGTTGCCGCCGGATGCCGCGAGACCGCTGACGAGCTGCAGAAGCTCGTCTGAGATCTCGCCGGTTCGGCGTACGAGGGCGTGGAAGGTAGGCCCTTCCGGGGCCGCAGAATATGCGGCCCATTCCGGTGTGCTCTTCAAGTTCGACATGGATGCGGCGCCCACTTCGCTCGGTCCCGTCGCCAACCTCGTCGGGAGCAGGTTCGGCCCTAGCAACAAACTCCGGGACCAGATCACTGTACTGATCTTTCATTGGGAGCCGCAGATCCACCTTAGTGCGTTCGCGAACCGCCGCGACTGACTCCCTGGTCTTCGGGTTGCCTCCCTCTTTTGGGCTCTCCTAACGTAGTCGTGGGTGCCCGAGGCGCCTGAATGGCAGCGCGCACCCCCTGCGCGCCTCAAGGTTGGGTTGTCGAGACTCAGCCAAGAGGAGG